>Ga0070683_100000804_pt1 | contig 23227 bp, 19 predicted proteins | sample KBSC713LmetaG_FD_64662 | JGI IMG/M metagenome (GOLD analysis project Ga0070683, IMG submission 64662) | Corn rhizosphere microbial communities from Kellogg Biological Station, Michigan, USA - KBS C7.1-3L metaG | ecosystem: Host-associated > Plants > Roots > Rhizosphere ... | reverse complement strand
CTGGAGACGCTGTCGCTGCGAATGGAACGTCACGTCGCCAACGCTCGGACGGTCGCGGCGTTCCTGGAGTCGCACGAGCTCGCGACCAACGTCACCTACCCCGGCCTGCCGGGCAGCCGATACCGTCCGCTGGTGGAGAAATACCTGCCGCTCGGCGCCGGTGCGGTGTTCTCGTTCGACTGCGCCGGCGGCCGCCTCGGCGGACAGGATCTCATCCGCGGTGTCACGCTGTGGTCCCATCTGGCCAACGTCGGCGACGCCAAAAGCCTGATCATCCACCCGGCCAGCACGACGCACCGCCAGCTCAGCGACGACGAGCTGCGCGCGGCCGGGGTCGCACCGGGCACCGTCCGGCTGTCGGTCGGCACCGAGTCCGTCGAGGACCTCACCTGGGACCTCGAACAGGGCTTCGCCCACGTCGCCGCGTCGGCCGACAGGAGGGTAGCGGCGGTATGATCGATCTTGCGCAGTACCAGGATCCGCTGACGATCCAGCGGGTCCTGCACGGCGCCCGGACCATCGCGATCGTCGGGCTGTCCAACAACGAGCTGCGAGCCAGCTACTTCGTCGGCTATTACCTGAAGCGGCACGGCTACCGGGTCATCCCGGTGAACCCCCGCGCGAGCGAGATCCTCGGCGAGACCAGCTACCCGAGCCTGCGCGACGTTCCCGAGCCGGTGGACATCGTCAATGTCTTCCGCGCGCCGGACGCGTTGCCGGACATCGCCCGTGACACCGCGGCGATCAAGGCCGGCACCCTGTGGTGCCAGTTCGGCGTGATCAACGAGCAGGGCGCCCGCATCGCCCAGGACAGCGGCATCACCGTGGTCATGGACCGCTGCCTGAAGGTCGAGCACGCCCGCTACGTGGGTCGGATGCACTGGCTCGGCTTCAACACGCAGCGCATCACGTCGGTCCGCGCCGGGCTCCAGTAGCGCACTCAGGCGGTGCCGAGAAACTCGGCCCAGCCGTTGGCCGGCTTTTGCCCGACCCGCAGCGTGCGGAGTTTGTTCAACACGGCCGGGTCCTGCGCGTCAAGCCAGTCGACCAGCTGGCGAAACGACACGAACCGCACGGAATCATGCTGGGCCATCTGGCGGGCGGCATCGGCGACCGCATCCATGTAGATGCCGCCGTTCCATCGTTCGAAGTGGTTGCCGATGACGAGCGGCGCGCGGTTGGTGGTGTATGCACGCTGGAAGCCGGCCAGGAACGCGTCGCGGGCCTGCTGCTGCCATTTCGTGCGCATGCCGGGGTCGCCGTTGGGCGTCCGCGATTGGTTGTACATCATGTTGTAGTCCATCGCGATGACCTCGAAGCTGTGCCCCGGGAACGGGATCTGCGGCATGGGGAGGTTCCAGAGTCCGCTGGTGAACTTGGCGGGCCAGGTCTGGGTCCCGGTTCCGGAGCTGTCGTAGCGCCAGCGCTGGACCCGCTTGGCCTTCAGCAGGTTGGCTTGGCCCTCAAGGCACGGCGTACGCCCGCCGACCAGTTCTTTCGCGTAGTCGAATGGCAGCGGCGGCAGGTCGGTGAATCCGGTATTCGTCCGCCACTGGGACACCATCCCGATCGCCTGGTCGATCTCGCTGTCCCAGTCACTGGGCGACCAGTCCCGCACCCCGCCCGGCCCGCAGAAGTGGCCGTTGAAGTGGGTACCGATCTCGTGGCCCTCGCGCCAGGCGATGCCGACCTGCTCGATGGTCGCGTGCACCGACTGGTCGGACAGGTAGCCGATGGCGGACGCGCCGGCCTGGTGGCGCGGCGGCTTGTAGACCATCCGGTTGCGTTCGGGCAGCGTGTAGATCCCGGACAGGAAGAAGGTCATCGAACCGTTCAGCTGCTGCGCGAGGCCACGGAACCGGCTGAACAGCTGGGCCGCGGTCTCCCCGGCGCCGTCCCAGGACATGACCACGAACTGCGGCGGTTCCTCGCCCGGGGCGAGGCGCTGCGGGCGCGGCTGGTGTGGCTGGGGACCGGTGTCCTCGGTACTGCCGTCCCCGATCAGCTTTCCTGACGGCGTTGGCGACGTGCTGGGCGACGCACCGGCGACCGGCTGGGCCGCCGGCCGCTGCGGGCCACATCCGGCCAGGGCGGTCACCGTCGCCCCCATCGCGGCCCCCAACAGGGCCCTCCTGCTGATCGCCATCGCGGCCACCCCGTGCCCTCGCCGTTGCGGATTGGATGCCAGTCAACGTACGAACTCGGGACCGGGGTGGAATCACCGTTTCGTGCCATGAACGTGGACCCCGGGCAGTGGCCGTGCCCGGGGTCCGCGGTAGTGAGCCCCTAGCGCTGCAGCGTGAGGAGACCGGGCCGGTATGGCAGGAGGCCGTAGTCACCGCCGGAGCTGGGACTGCGTCCCTGGTACAGCAGCTGCAGGTTGCACGCGTCGACGGTCATGGTCTGATCGGGGTTGTTGCGGACGAGATCGCCGTGGCTGATGTCGTTGGTCCAGGTGGCGCCGCTGTTGGCCTTGCCGGCGAAGGGATTGCTCTCGGTTGCCGCCTGCGCCGTCCACGACCCGGAAAGACTGGTTGCCGTGAACGAGCGGAAGTATCTCCCGTTGGCGCCGATCGCCTCGACGATCATGAGGTACTGGTTCTGGCCTTGCACCTTGTACACCTGGACGGCCTCGAACAGGTTGTTTGTCGAGTCGCTCAGGATAGTCGTCGACGACGAGCCGAAGCTGCTCGGGAAGTTGCCGATCGGCATGCTGGACCGGTAGATCTTGCCGTTGTCTCCGGCGAAGAACAGGTACATGTTCGTGCCGTCGCCGATCAGCGTCTGGTCGATGGGCCCGGTGCCGGAGCCGGAAATGGTTCCGGAGAAGAGTGCGCTCGGGGATGACCATCCATTCGCGTTGGTGGGGTCGCTCGAGGTCCGGTACACGAAAGCGGTCGCGCCCCACTGATAGGCAAGTACCCAGATGTTCTTCGGGGCGAAGTAGAACAGCGTCGGCGCGACGGTGGACGAGGACATCGTGTTCTGGCTGGCGCCGGCCATGTCGGACCAGTTGGTGAAGAGGCTGAAGTTCATCGAGCCCCATGTCGTTGCGGTGTCGTGCGTCGTCGCGTAGACGAGATGCCGGCCGTTGTAGACGACGTTGGTGAAATCCTTGAGCGAGACCCAACCCGACTTCGGGTTCGCGAGCGACCCGGTGGACGTCCATCGGTACGTGGAGGGAAGCGCGCACGCCCCGCCCGTCGAATTGTTCACGAAGGAAGCGTCGTCGACGAAGAAGCTGTCGGTGCCGGCGACCGTCTCGACATAGAGCGTCGCGGACGACAACGTCCCGGTCCAGGAGACGGTTGTGGTGCCGCTCAGCTGGGTCCAGCCGGATGCGTTCACCGCACCCTGCGCCAGGGTGAGGTAGTTCGTCGTCCCGTTGGCGGTCAGTTGCAAGGTGACCTTGGCAGTCGGCGTTCCGCTCTGCGTTCGCACCCAAATGCTGGTCGTGAAGCTGGCGCCATTCGCGAGCACGGATGTCACGCTCTGGGCGGTCCCGTTCCACGAAGCCGTGCGACCGGTGCGCAACAACGAACGCGCGCCACCATGGACCACACTCGTGCTCGACGCCAACGTTCCGGCCCCAAAGGCCGACCATCCGGTCGTGCCGCCCTCCATGTCGGCGTTCGTCAGGAGGTTTCCGCTCGCCGCGGCGGCCTCATTCACCGGTACTACCACCAGCAAGGCCAGTGTCAGGACGAGCGAGAGACCGATCCTTTTCCTGTGCATGTTCATACTCCCGATCGCTATTGCATCGATGCGTCGTCGATGGAGAAGTTGTCGGTGCCCGAGGACGTCTCCACGTAGAGCCGCGCCGAGGTCAACGTCCCGCTCCAGGACACGGCGGTTGTGCCGGTCAGCTGCGTCCAACCGGCGGAATTGACAGCGCCCTGCGCGAGGGTCAGGTAGTTGGTCGTCCCGTTGGCGGTCAGCGCCAGGGTGACCTTGCCGGTTGGCGATCCGGATTGGGTCCTCATCCACACGGTCGTGGTGTAGCTCTTGCCGTTGGCCAGCTTGGCGGTCAGGTCCTGGCTGGGGCCGTTCCACGCCGCGGTGCGGCCGGAGCGCAGCAGCGAAGCCGTGCCGCCGTGCACGACGCCGGTGTTGGTGGCGATCGTCCCGGCGCCGAAGACGGACCAGCCGCTCGTCCCGGATTCGATGTTGCCGTTGGTCAAGAGGTTCCCGCCGGCGCTCCCGCCATATCCGGCCGCGACGATGTTCGCCTGCACCGAATTGTCGGTTGCGTCGGACGGGTAACCGGCGACGATGGCCCCCTCGTAGAACGTGCCCAGGCTCTGATTGGTGTTGGTGGCGCAGCAGTCGCCTCCGCTGCCCAGTACGATCGCGCCCTGTCGTCGCATCGGGTTGTACCCGCGCGGGAGCGATCCACTGTAGAGCGTCGTGAGGCCGCCCGACTGCGCGTTGGCGCCCTTGAGCGCCATCTGGGTCGTGCCGTTGTTCTTCAGCATCGCGGTCACGAACCGGTTGGTGAAGGCCCGCTGGTTCGAGTTCCACGTCGTGCTGCCGCCCGGGAACAGGCCGAATTCCAGGTCGGCCTGCACCCACGGCCCGGTGCCCGAGCACCCGCCGAACCAGCAGCTGGTGCCGAAATAGATCGCGTCCATGGCACCGGCGCCATCGGCCTTGCGGTCGGTCTCGCTGTTGCCATAGTCAAAGCAGCATCCGCTGTTGACGTGCGTGCCACTGGTCACCATGTAGGCCCCCTGCGGCGCGCTCCCGAGCGGCATGCCCGACGAAGACCCGTTGTGCCAGTAGCTGTTCCCGGGATTGATGTAGAGCGAGTACACCTTGTTCCCGCCGGACGTGATCGACTCCGAGGTCGCGTTCGCGGGGGTGTCCTGCCCCCCGGCCCCGCCGGGTCCCTGGTAGGCGAGATTGTTGCCGCGCCCGGACTGGTCATAGATGATCGTGATGACGCACGACGTCCCGGCGCAGAACGAGTCCTGCGCCGCGGCGTTGGCGTACCCGCCGGCGGCGAGCGTGGTGATGTTGCGGGTCGTGCTGTCTGAGTTGCGCCGCACCTGGTACAGGTTGCCGCTGTAGGCGCCGTACAGGGCGCGGACGGTGCTGTGCGCCGCCACGCACGGCGTGCCGCCGGCGGCATAGATGTCGCAAGGACCCTGGGTGGCTGCCAGCGACGGCGTGGCCGGGCCGGCAATGGCGCCAGTCAACACCAGCGCGATCGCCGTGCCGACGGCGAGTCGGCCGGAGATTCTGATCATCGTGCCCAACTCCTCAGCTGCGCAGGCTCCACTGCTGGTTCGCGCCACCGTTGCAGGACCAGAGGATGATCTTCGTGCCGTTGGCCGTCGCAGCACCGTTGGCGTCCACGCACAGTCCGGATTGAACGCCCGTGATAGTGCCGTTGGCGTTGAGGTTCCACTGCTGGTTGGTTTGCCCGTTGCAGTCCCAGATGATCACCGCGGTGCCGTTGGTGGTGCCGTGGTTGCTCGCGTCGAGACACTTGTTGCCGTACACCGTCAGCTGCTTGCTGGAGGTGTAGGTCCAGCGCTGCATCGTCCCGCCCCAGCAGTCGTACAGCTGCACCTGGGTGCCGTTGGTGGTGCTGCCGTTGGGCACGTCGACACACCGGCCGGACTGGCCGCCCACGATTTCGACGTTCTGCTGCGTGCCGCCACCGCCAGAGTTCCCGTAGCCGGCGGCGGTGATGTTGGCCTGCACCGAGTTCTCGGTGGCGTCGGAGGGATACCCGGAGGTCATCACGCCTTCATAGAACGTGCCGGCCGAGCCGTGGCTGTTGTCGCCGCCGATGCCGAGGATGATGGCGCCTTCCTTCTTCATCGGGTTGTAGCCGGCCACGTTCGGCCGCGCCCCGTTGTAGAAGGTCGACAGGCCACCGGACTGGGCGTTGCCGGCCCGGATCGACCAGTGATTGGGCTCACCCTTGATGATCGCGGTGAGGAACCGGTAGTTGACCGTCGGGTCGTTGGCGTTGAACCCGGCGTTCACGCCCGAGTACAGGCCGTTCTCCAGGTCTGCCATGACCCACGGGCCGTTGCCCGTCCCGTAGCCCCAGACCTTGATGTTGCCGAAGTAGATGGCCTCCATCGTGCCGTTGCCGTTGTCGCGGCTGTTGCGCTCGGCGTTGCCGTAGTCGAAGCAGCAACCGCCGTTGTAGTGCGTGCCGTCGAAGATGGCGTACATCCCCTCGGGCTGGTCACCGCTCGCCACACCGTTGGTGTTGTTGTTGCGATAGCCGGTGCCCGGCGCGACGAACACACCGTAGGCCTGGTGTCCGCTGATGGTGATCGGTGCCGCGGTCGCGTTCGCGAGGTTGTCATACCCGCCGGCCGCCGGACCCTGGAATCCGCCCGGGGGCGCCTGGGTGAGCCGGTTGTTCCGGCCCGTCTGGTCGTAGATGATCGTGATCAGGCAGGTCGTGCCGGCACAGAACGAATCCTGGGTCGCCGCGTTGGCGTAGCCACCCGCGCTCAGCACACCGATGTCCCGCGTCGTGTTGTCCGAGGACCGCCGGACCTGATACAGCGGGCCGTTGTAGGAGCCGTACAGGGCCCGGGTGGTGCTGTGCGCCGCCACACACGGCGTGCCACCCGCCGCGTAGATGTCGCACGGGCCGGTCGTCGCGGCCTGCGCCGCCGTCGCCGGCGACATGAGGGCGACCGCCGCACCGGCGACGATCGCAGCCGTGCCGGCCAGCGTCCGTTTCGCTGTCATCGATCCTCCTGGTTAGATGTCGGCCCGCTGTCGAACGCGACCGCGGTCCAGCGTTGGTTGGGGGCGGCGGTGCAGGTCCAGAGGATGACCGCAGTGCCGTTGGCGGTGGCGTTGCCGTTGACGTCCAGGCAGAGGCCCGACTGGGCGCCGCTGATGGTGCCATTGGCGTTGACGGTCCAGCGCTGGTTGGCACCGCCGTTGCAGTCCCAGATCTGGACCTTGCTGCCGGCGGTGGCGTTGAGCGGGGCGTCGAGGCACTTGCCGAGGGCCTGCACGGCCTGACCGCTGATCGTCCACCGCTGGTTCGCGCCGCCGTTGCAGTCCCAGATGATCGGCTGGGTGCCGTTGGCGGTGCTGCTGTTGGGCACGTCCAGGCAGCGCCCGGACGCGGCGCTGACCAGGGTGGTCCCGACCGGTGGGGGCGTGCTGCCGCCGCCGCTGACCCGGTAGACCACGGTGCCGTGCCCGGGCACGCTGGCGCTGATCGTGCCGCTCGTCGTGCTTGTCGCGTTGCTCCAGGCGTCGCGCAAGGTGAACGACGTGCCGGACTTGCCGATTGCCGCCGCCGTGGTCGACACGGTGGTGGTCGTGCTGCCCTGGTTGAGCAGGGCGACCGCGACGTCGCCGTTGGCCAGCCGCTTGGCCAGGACCCGGCGCGTGCCGTCGTTGCTGACCTGGCCGGCCTGCAGGCCGAGAGCGTCCTGGTTGATGGCGATGAGGTTCTGGTTCTTCAGGATTGTCAGCGTGGCCGACGACATCGAGCGAAGGTCGTTGCCGGCGATCAAGGGGGCGGCCATCAGCGCCCACAGCGCGAAGTGGCTGCGCATCTCGGTGTCGGTCAGGCCGCCGCGGCCGACCTCGAGCATGTCGGGATCGTTGAAGTGCCCCGGTCCGGCATACCCGCTCAGCGGCACGTTGACGTTGAGGATGTTCTGGATGCCCATCGGATAGCCGTTGACCTGTCCGGTGTCCCAGGCGTTGGTGATGTCCTCGGTGGTCCGCCACAGGTTGGCGACGTCGCCCCAGTTGCGTTGCGGACCGGTTTTGGCGTGGATGCTGTTGGGATTGATGCTGAACACGATCGGCCGGCCGGTGGCGGCCAGGGCGTCGCGCATCTTGGCAAACGTGGCCACCTGGTCGTTGATGGTGCCGTTGGGTGAGCACCAGTCGTACTTGAGATAGTCCACGCCCCAGGCGGCGAACTGCCGGGCGTCTTGTGCCTCGTGCCCCTGGCTTCCGGTCGCGCCCGGATACGAGCCGAAGTACTGGCCGCAGGTCTTGTCGACCGGCACCTCGTAAATGCCGAACTTCAGCCCCTTGCCGTGCAGGTAGTCGCCGAGTGCCTTCATGCCGCTCGGGAAGCGGGACGGGTCACCTTGCAGGTTGCCGGCCGCGTCGCGGTTGGGGTTGAACCAGCAGTCGTCCACCACCACGTACTGGTAGCCGAGGTCATGCAGGCCGCTGCTCACCATCGCGTCGGCCATCTGCCGGATCAGCGTCTCGTTGATGTTGCAGCCGAACGTGTTCCACGAGTTCCAGCCCATCGGCGGAGTACGGGCCACGCCGTTGTCCAGCGCCTGCGCGGGAGTTGTGCAAACAACCGCCGTGACCGCCGCGAACAGCAGGCTGGCGGCAATCAGGACGGCTCGACTGGGTCGGTGCATGGTCCACGCTCCTCCAACGAGGGACGCCGATGTTAGCGTTAACATGTCGTCGGGCGACACGAGGCAACGGGTTGTCGACTGGGTGGTAGTACACATGGCGGGGCTGATGAGATTGCCAGAATGTCGCTGCGTATTCAAGGGGGGAAATGGGATTGGGCCCCGAGCAGCATTCCTGCGGCGCACTCCTTTCGTGCATTTTTCAAGACGCAGATTTGTTCACGCTTTGTGTTATGTGGATCGGCCCAGCATGGTCGCCAGGGCCTGCTTGACGGGGTGGTCACTCGTGGACAACAGTCAACGCGTTGTGAAGACGCGAGCTACCGGCACCGATGAGACGAGCCTTGTGATCGCGGCTCAAGCGGGCGACCGCCACGCCTTGGAAGAGCTCGTCGCGCGGAGCCTCCGCCTGGTCTACGCCATCGTGCGCCGCGCGCTCAGCGGGCACCCCGACGCCGACGACGTCGTTCAGGACACCATGCTGCGCGCCATACGCCGGCTGCCGGCGCTGCAGAGCCCGGAAAGCCTCCGTCCGTGGCTGGCCTCGATCGCGGTGCACCAGGTCAGTACCTACCGGCACCGCCAGCGTCTGTCCGCTCGGCGCACGGTCACGCTGGACGAGGCGGCCGAGCTGGCGGAGGCGGACGCCGGCTTCGAGGACCTGACGATGCTGCACCTGGAGCTGTCCGGGCAGCGCCGCCAGGTGGTACGCGCGAGTCGTTGGCTCGACCCGGACGACGCCGCGCTGTTGTCGCTGTGGTGGCTGGAGGCCGCCGGTGAGCTGACGCGGACCGAGCTGGCCGCGGCGCTCGCGGTCAGCGTCGCGCATGCGGGTGTGCGGGTCCAGCGCATGCGCCACCAGCTCGACCTGTGCCGCGAGCTCGTGGCGGCACTGGACGCCCGGCCACGGTGCGCCGTGCTCGATGACGTGGCGGCGGACTGGGACGGGACGCCGAGTCCCCGATGGCGCAAGCGCCTCGTGCGACACACCCGGTCCTGCAACGCCTGCGCTCAGGCGACCGAGGGCATGATCGCCGCGGAGCGGTTGCTCGTCGGGTTCGCGCTGCTTCCCGTGCCCGTCGGGCTGGCCGCCGGGCTGCTCGGCAAGAGCACCCTGGCCACGACGGCCGTGGTCGCTACGCCCGCGGCCCTGGCCGGCACGGCCGGCTCCGGGGCATCCGGCGGCGTCAGCGCCGGCGTCAAGGCCGGCCTGTTCGGACAGCTCGTTCAGGCGGTACTGGCCCACCCGATCGTGGCGACGATCGCCGCCAGCGCGGTAGCGGCCGCCGCCGCGGTCACGGTGACGACCCTGCCGACGCCGTCGTCCCCGTCGTCCGGAGTCCGTGCCGCGCCTACCGCGACGCACGCTGCCCGGCCGACTCCTGCGATCGCCGCCCCGACCCGGAAACCGCCCGCCAGCCGGTCGGCCACCCCGGTCGCGTCACTGGCGCCCGGGCGAGCCGTGTCGCTGGAATCCACCGATGAGGTGCGGCGGTACGTCGCCACGGCCGACAGCCTCGGCATCCTCACGCCGGTCGCGGCGAACAGCACCGACGCGACCCGACGCCAGGCGACCTTCGCGGTCATCGCCGGCCTCGCGAACCCGAGCTGCTACTCCTTCCGCTCATCGGACGGCCGGTACCTGCGACACGCTTCATGGCGGGTGCGTCTCAATCCGGACGAGGGAACCAAGCTGTTCCGCGCCGACGCCACGTTCTGCGTGCGGAGCGGTGCGGCGGCCGACTCGATAGCGCTGGAAGCGTCCAACTACCCCGGCTGGTTCGTGCACCGCCGCGGTGACGAACTCTGGGTTGACCAGTCGGACGGGAGCGTCGCCTTCCGGGCCGAAAGCTCGTTCCGCGTCCGCTTCCCGCTGGCCGACTAGGCGACGCCGGCGCTGATAACACGAATTCGCCCCCTTGAATGTGTTGGGCGACTCTGGCAAGGTATCGAGAACAGCCTGTTAGCGTTCACAAGGAGGCATCCGATGTCCATCCGTGGACGCTGGCTCACGGCCGTCGCCCTCACGGTCGCGTTGACGGCGCTCGGCGCGACCACCAGCGCCGGTGTTGCCGGCGCCGAGTCCAACGGCGGCGTCCGGGTCATGCCGCTCGGGGACTCCATCACCGAAGGCACCCAGGTCCCCGGTGGCTACCGCATCGGCCTGTGGCAGCGGGTGGTCGCCGGCGGCTTCCGGGTCGACTTCGTCGGCTCGCAGTTCAACGGTCCGGCCAGTTTGGGCGATCACGACCACGAGGGCCATCCCGGCTGGCGGATCGATCAAATCGTCGCGAACATCACGGGCTGGCTGCAAGCCACCGCGCCGCACACCGTGTTGCTGCACATCGGCACCAACGACGTGTTGCAGAACTTCAACCTGGCCGGCGCGCCGGCGCGGCTCTCGACGCTGATCGACCACATCACCGCCGCCGTGCCGAGCGCGGAGGTGTTCGTCGCCACGATCATCCCGCTCGCGTCGGCCGGCCAGGAGGCCGCGGGCCGCACCTTCAACGCCGCGATTCCCGGCATCGTGCAACGCAACGTGAGCGCCGGCAAGCACGTCCACCTGGTCGACATGCACAGCGCGCTGACGGCGGCGGATCTCATCGACGGCATCCACCCCACCGCCGCCGGCTACGACAAGATGGCCGCCACCTGGTACAGCGCGCTGCAGTCCGCGCCGGGCAGCATCGGCACGCCCGGCGGGTCGACAACGTCCACGCTCGTCAGCGCCGCGTCGGGCCGCTGCTTGGACGTGCCGCAGAGCAACACGACCAACGGCACCCAGCCGGTCATCTGGGACTGCAACGGCGGCGCGAACCAGCGCTGGACGGTCAACGGCCAGACCGTCCAGGCCCTCGGCAAATGCCTCGACGCGCCGACCAACGCCACGGCCGGGACCAAGGTTCAGATCTGGGATTGCAGCGGCGCGGCGAACCAGCGCTGGAATCTCAATACCAACGGCACGATCAGCAGCGCATCGTCCGGGCTCTGCCTGGACGTCAAAGGCAACGCGACGGCCAACGGATCTCTGGTGATTCTTTGGACCTGCACCGCCGCCGCCAACCAGCGCTGGACACGCCGCTAGATCCGTCAACCCGCGGTACACCCGGCGACCTCACCGGCACCCGTTCGGGCCCCCGCAGTTCTCCTCGAGGCTGTCGTCGAAACTCGGTGGGTCAACGGGCCCCCTGTGCTGTATATCGGGGTGTTGGACCGCAGCAGTGTCCGCCGGTCCACCCGGTCAGCCTGAGGGTCACGCCGCCCCGCGCGGCAGGCACGGGCGATACTGCGTTCAGCCCTCTCCAAAAGCCCAGGTCGCGGCCGTGGATCGAAAAAGCTAGCATCGCAACCATTCACAGGCCATGGGGGGGACATGTACCGGCTGCACCTCACCGCCGAAGATCTGGCCCGCACGCGCATCGCCGCAGCGCCCGGACCGTTTGCCGAATCGATCCTCGCCGCCGAGCGGCTACGCCAGCGTTCGCCCGCGTTGCCGTTCCGAGCCTGGCGCGCCCAGCTCAGAGGCCGTCTGGACCGGCGAACTCGGGTGCTGGCAAACGTGTTTCCAGCCGACGCCAACGGCCTGGATCTGGCCACACTGGTCGGCCCGGTCGGCACCCTGGAAGAAGGACTCGATCGCCTGCTCGCATCGCCCCTCGCTCACCTGCGTAACGAGCTTGAGTGGTACAACAAGCGCCACCATTTGACCGCCTGGTCGAAGTCGCTTGTCGACACCGACGCCGGCGCGCGCCGCGAACTTGCCGATGCCATCGCCGCACTGCACTGTGTCGCGGTCCGGCCCTACTGGACACAGATCGACACGCAGCTCAGAGCCGACCGCGCCGCTCGCGCACGGACCGTCGCCGATGCCGGGCTCGAGCATCTGCTGGCCACGGTCTGCCCGTCGCATGTCCGATGGAGGCAGCGGACGTTGGAGGTCGACACGCCACTCGGCTGCGACGCCGACGTGCACCTCGACGGGCGCGGGCTTGTCCTCACCCCCTCGATCTTCGTTGGGGACTATCCATACCTGGCCTTCGACCTCGCCGACCCCACCGCCCCGGCCAGGCTCACCTACCCGGCGATCAATGATCTCGTGACGGCCCGCCAGATCTGGACCGCTGACCGGCCGACGGGCCATCTGGCTATGCTGCTGGGCCGCACCCGCAGCGCCGTCCTCGAAACCATCGCCGACGGCTGTGGCACCGTCGAACTGGCCCGTCGGCTCGGGATCTCCCCGGCAAGCGTCAGCCAACACACAGCGGTCCTGCGCAACAGCGGTCTGATCGGCACTCGTCGCGACGGACCGAGTGTCATCCACGTCGTGACGAGCCTCGGCGCGATGCTCCTCGACCGGGACCCCGAACCCCGGCGCCCATGACGGTCTGACTCAGTCGAGGCAGAACTCGTTGCCCTCGACGTCCTGCATCACGAGACACGACTCGTTGAAGCCATCGGCACGCAGGAGTCGCACGCGGGCCGCGCCGAGAGCGATCAGTCGTGCGCATTCGGCCTCAAGTGCGGCCAGGCGCTCTTCGCCCACCAGCCCGGTGCCGACCCGCACGTCAAGATGCAACCGGTTCTTGACGGCCTTGCCTTCGGGAACGCGCTGGAAGAACAGCCGCGGGCCGACACCTGAGGGATCAACGCAGGCGAAGGCCGAACCCTGACGCTCAGGCGGCAACGCGCGATCGAAATCGTCCCACGTGGCATACCCCTCCGGCGGCGGCGGCACCACGTATCCCAACACTTCGCACCAGAAACGGGCGACGCGCTCAGGTTGTGCGCAGTCGAAGGTGACCTGGAACTGCTTGACCGATGCCATCGGACCACCATAGAGGGTTACCGCAGCTGCGATATCCGGTATCCGATGGCGCCGTGCGCGGCGAGGTAGCCGGGAGCCCGTTCGTGCTCAAGGCCACGACACGTGAACGCTTCACGTGTGGAGCCCTGCGCGGTGCGCGATGATGACGAGCTGGACGCGGTCGCGGGCCCCCAGCTTGTAAAGCAGCCGGGCGACGTGCACCTTGGCCGTGCCCGGGGTGATGAACAGACGCTCGCCGATTTCGGCGTTGGTCAGCCCGTCGGCGACCAGACGGAGCACTTGGCGTTCCCGCTCGGTCAGGACGTCAAGCGGCGGGGCCGCGGGTCTGGCATTGTCGGTGGCACTGTTGGTGGCACTGTTGGTGGCACTGTCGGCGGTGAACGCGGCGATGAGCTTGCGCGTGACCTTCGGCGCGAGCAGTGCCTCACCGGCGGCGACGACGCGGATGGCGGCGTGCAGGTCGACCGGCGGCGTGTCCTTGAGCAGGAAGCCACTGGCCCCGGCGCGCAGTGCCCCGTAGACATACTCGTCGAGGTCGAACGTGGTCAGCACCAGCACCCGGGTCGCCGATCCGGCCGCGGTGAGCTGTTGCGTGGCGGCGATGCCGTCGAGCTGCGGCATCCGGATGTCCATCAGTACTACTTCGGGCTTCAGGCGCACCACCTCGTCGACCGCCTGCCGGCCGGTCGCCGCCTCCCCGACGACGACGAGGTCGGGGGCGGTTTCCACGATGCCGCGCAGGCCGGTGCGGATGAGCGCCTGGTCGTCGGCGATGACGACCCGGATCGTCACGGCGCACCGTCGGCCGGCCGCGGCAACGTGGCGCTCACCTTGAATCCGCCGTCGGGCATGGGTCCCGCCAGCACCGTGCCGCCGAACAAGGCGGCCCGCTCACGCATCCCGGTAAGCCCGTATCCCGCCGTGCGGACATGACCGCCGCGTCCGTGGTCAACAATGTCCAGGACGACTGCGTCCGGCCGGTGCTCGACCGTCACTCGGGCGGTGTCGGTGCCGGCGTGCTTGACGACGTTGGTCAGCGCCTCCTGCACGATCCGATACGCCGACACTTCCAGCCCCGGCCCGAGCGGTTCCACCTCGCCATGCACCGACACCTCGACCCGCACCCCGGCGCGCGCGGTGCGCTCGACCAACTGCGCCAGATCCGCCAGACCGGGTGCCGGTTCACCCTGGGCGGGACCGGCCTCGCCGGTCCGCAGGACCGCTAGCAGCCGGCGCAGCTCGGCGAGAGACTGCCGGCCGGTCGTCTCGATCGCCGCCAGGGCGCCGGCCGCCTCCGCCGGCCGGGTCTCCACGACCAGCCGCCCGTATGCGGCCTGCACGGTGATGACGCTCATGCCGTGCGCGACGACGTCATGCAGCTCGCGGGCGATGCGGGCCCGTTCCTGGGCCGCCCGCTCCTCGGCCCGCCGCGCCTCCTGCCGCACCAGCGACTCGCCGTACAGCCGGTGCTGCCGCACGGCCACCCCAATCGTCCAGGCGACGACCAGCACAAGCGCGAACGGCGCCACACCGCCCGAGTGCTCGAACGACGGCAGCGCGCTTGCCACCGGCCCGGTCAGCCCGGCGCCGAGCGCGGCGGTGGCGACCGCGCGCTGGTGCCGCTCGGCCACCCGGTACAGCGCGTACATCAGCGGAAGGACCGCGATCCAGGCGTATCGTGGCGAGATCGGGGACAGCCAGAAGACCGCAAGCGCGCCGGCGGTCGCGGCCAACGGCCAACGCCGTGCGGCGGGCAGCGCCGCCGCAGCGAGCACGGTCGCCCCGGCGGCGAGCGCCTGGTTGCTCTCCCGAGCACCGAGAATGCCGAACGTCAACAGTCCGAAGGCCGCCGCGGCGAACCCGTCGAGCAGCAGCCAGGACGCCGGGCCTAACCGATGCCGTAACGGCACTCGGGTTGCGGATCGCATGCCGCCAGCCTACGGGCGGCCCGAGCGCAGGTCGTCTGCCTGCGGGCATATGCCCGTGGCCAGATGCACCCGGCCGACCCGCGGCCGCACAGTCGAGACATGATCGAAGTCCAGCACCTCACGAAACGGTACGGCCCGCGCAACGCCGTCGAGGACCTGACATTCACGGTCCGCCCGGGTACCGTCACCGGCTTCCTCGGGCCCAACGGCGCGGGCAAGTCCACCACCATCCGCATGCTCCTCGCCCTGACCACGCCGACGTCGGGTCGGGCACTCGTCAACGGCCGGGCCTACAAGACGCTGCGGCAGCCGCTCCGCGAGGCCGGTGCGCTCGTCGACGCGGCCGGCCTGCACGGCGGGCGCACCGCGTACCGCCACCTGCACTGGCTCGTCGCCAGCAACGGCCTGGACCGGCGCCGCGTCGATGAGGTCCTCGACCAGGTCGGGCTGACCGGCGTCGCCGGTCGGCGGGTGCGCGGCTTCTCCCTCGGCATGCGCCAGCGGCTCGGCATCGCCGCCGCATTGCTCGGCGACCCCCCGACATTGGTACTCGACGAGCCGGTCAACGGTCTCGACCCGGAGGGTGTGCACTGGATTCGGGCGCTGATGCGGGGCCTGGCCGCCGAAGGCCGGACGATCCTGGTCTCCAGCCACCTCATCAGCGAGCTGGCGCTGGCGGCCGACCGGCTGCTGGTCATCGGTGGCGGAAAGCTGCTCGCCGACGATACGGTCGAGGCGTTCAGCCACGGCCACGCCACACTCGAGCATGCCTACTTCGCCTGCACGGCCGGCGCCGTCGCGTATCGCAGCGGCGGTGCGCGATGAGGGCCATACACGCGGAGTGGATCAAGCTATGGTCGGTGCGTTCGACCTGGGTCGCGCTCGCCGTCGCCGTCGCATTCGCGGTGGGGCTGGGTCTGGCCGACACGTTGAGCGCCGCGCGCGGACAGGCCGGCTTCGACCCGCTCGGCAGCGCGTTTGCCGGGCTGACCTTCGCACAGCTGTCCCTCGGCGTCCTGGGCGTCCTCGCGGCAACGTCGGAGTACACCTCCGGCACCATCATCCCGGCATTGACCGCACAGCCCCGCCGCGGTGCGGCTTTCGCGGCGAAGGCGGCGACCGTCTTCGCCGCGGCGCTGCTCGTCGGGCAGATGCTGGCGTTCGGCAGCTACCTCCTCGGCCAGGCGGTCCTGCACGGCAAGCACCTGGACGTCGGCCTCGGCGCGCCCGGCGTGCTGCGCTCGGTGACGAGCGCCGGCCTGTACCTGTGCGTCGTCACGATGGTCGGCTTCGGGCTGGGCGCACTGCTGCGCCACCCGGCGGGCGCCACGGCGGCACTGATCGCGGTGGTGTTCCTCGCTTACGGCGCCGCCAAGGCCGTGGAGGACTGGTCCTACCTGCCCTCGCGGCTGCTGCTGTCCAACGCCGGCGATGTGGTGGCCCAGGTCCACGCGGTGGCCGCCAAACCCCGGCTGCCAACGCTCGAACTGGCCTACCTGGACCTGGCGCTGTACTTCACCACCGCGCTCGGATTGGGGGCGCTGCGCTGGACTCGGGATACGTGACCGTCTGACTCATGGTGGGCACCGGCCTGGGCCGGCCGGCGAGCACCGTTTCGGTGACCGCTTCACCGCTGAGGTCGACCGCCAGGCTCCGGCTACATCTGAGAGAGTGGATAGGTCGCAACGGCGATACCGGGGAGGTGGCGGGGTGGCCACGTGGGTGGCGGACCGGGTCGGGCGAGGCCTGGCTGTCGTGCTGATCGCGGCGGTCGTTCTCGTCGCGGGCTGCGGCTCGGCGCCGCCTCCGGGCCGGGGCACGGTTGCCGCCCCGGCGATGCCGTCGAGGGGAACGGCCAGCGTCCACCTCGGCGATCGCCGGGTCACCGTGCACGTCCCGCAGTCGTACGACGCGGATCGGCCGGCCCCGTTGGTCCTGCTCCTGCACGGCTACTCGTCCAACGGGGCGGAGCAGGAGAGCTACCTGAAGTTCACGCCGGAGTCCGACCGGCGCGGATTCATCTACGCGTACCCCGAGGGCACCCTCGACGGCCGCAACTACCAGTACTGGAACGCCACCGACGCCTGCTGCGACTTCAACCGGACCGGAGTGGACGATTCCGGCTTCCTGAGCGACCTGATCAGGAAGCTGCAATCCGCGTATCGCATTGACGCCAAACGGGTCTACGTGATCGGCCACTCCAACGGGGGGTTCATGGCGTTCCGGTTCGCGTGCGATCACGCCGACCAGGTGACCGCCATCGCGTCGCTCAACGGCGCGACATGGCAAGACCCGGCCAAGTGCAAGCCGTCCGGCCCGGTCGGGGTGCTGGCCATCCACTCCACGGACGACGAGACCATCGCCTATGCCGGCGGCACGAACACCGGCAGCGCCTACCCGTCGGCGCAACGCACCGCGGCGGACTGGTTGGGCTTCGATCACTGCGCCGGCACGGGCAGCCCGGCACCCGCCCTCGACCTCGTCACCGACCTGCCGGGCGCGGAGACCAGCGTGCTGGCATACACGGCCGGCTGCGCCGGCGGGTCGAGCGTGCGGACCTGGACCATCAACGGCGGCCGGCACGTCCCCGCCGTCGGCCCGGCATTCGCGCCCGCCGTCATGGACTACCTGCTTGCCCAGGCCAAGCCGTAGTCGCAGCGGCGGTCCCGGCCTCTTCGAACAGGCGGCCGCCACCGGCGTCCAGATCAGTCGATTGGTTCGAGTGCTCCGACGAGGTTGACCAGCCCCCGGCCATACTTGGCGTCAAGCTCACGCTGACGCGTTTGCGTCGCCACGTACACCGTAATCTCGACGGTGCCGGTGACTTCGTCGATGGAGGCGCCAATCGACCCTGGCTCGGCGGCCCGCTCCTGCCGAATCTGGGTCAGCTCAGCAAGGGTGTGCGTCGCCTCCGACAGGCACAGTGCACCACCCCACACCCGGCGGATCGCGGCCTCATGCCGGGCCAAATCCTTGGTGAACCGCACGTTGAGCAGGAGCTTCACCGGATCGTTGTCGGTCGAGCCTGGATCATTGGGCCGATCGAGCCAGAGACCTGCGAAGTCGGGATCGGCGCTGACCACCACCTTGATCGATTGGAGCGCGTTGCCGGTGGTATTGGCCGGGTCGACCGGCCTCCATCCGCCGGCCGGCACCGGGCAGGGCGAGGTGACATCGTGTTCGCGCGGCCTCGGGCTGAGGCTGCCATCGTTCACCTTCGCCGGTTCCGTGAGCTTGACGGTCCGGCCATCGAAGGTACCGGTGATCAGATATCCGCCCCACGTTGTCCCTCGGACGGACTCGTGCGTCACGTTGTCCCAGGTCCACCCGGACAGGTCCGGCCCCTCGCACGGCGGCGGGGCCGGTGGCGGTCGGCCACGCTATGGTCAGCTGTCTTTGCCTTCGGGCGCAGCAGCGGACGGGAGCGGTATGGCCTTTCGGGTGATCCGGGTGCCGGGTGCCGGTGCCGAGGACGTCGTCGTGGCCACCGCCGGCCCCGACGAGGGAGCGATCTTCACCGGTACCGAGGACGGCGCCATCCGGCGGATCAGTCACGACGGACGGCGCGTGGACCAGGTCGCCGACACCGGCGGGCGGCCGTTGGGCATCGAGGAACTGCCCGACCAGCGGCTGCTCGTCTGCGATGCCCGGCGCGGTCTGCTGATGGTGGATCCGGCGAGCGGGACGGTGGAGTCGCTGGTGGCCGAGGTCGGCGGCCGGGCGATGCGGTTCTGCAACAACGCGGCGGTGGCACGCGACGGTGCGATCTACTTCTCGGACACCTCCACGGTGTACGGCATCGATGCGTGGCGGTCCGAGATGGTCGAGGTGACCCGGACCGGACGGCTGCTGCGGCGCTCCGCCGACGGTGTGGTCGAGGTCCTGCTGGACGGGCTCTCCTTCGCCAACGGGGTCGCGCTGGCCGCCGACGAGTCGTTCGTGGCCGTGGCCGAGACCGCCGCCCGGACGATCGTGCGCCATTGGCTGACGGGGCCGGTCGCCGGCACCCGCGACTACCTGGTGCAAGATCTGCCGGGGTATCCGGACAACATCTCCCGGGGCAGCGACGGACTGATCTGGGTGACGATCGCCAGCCCGCGCGATCCGCTGGTGGAGCGGCTGCAGCGCGGTCCGATGTGGCTGCGGCGGGCGGTGACCAGGATCCCGCAACGACTGCAGCCGCAGCCCAAGCGGACCATCCGGGTGCAGGCGTACGACGACGCCGGTGCGCTGGTGCGCGACCTGCAGGTCGATCCCGGACCAGACGCGCCGTACCACATGGTCACCGGGGTTCGTGAGCACGAAGGCCGGGTGTGGATGGGCAGCTTGCATGAGGCGGCGGTCGCCGTCTGGGACGACTCGATTTGACCGGTGCCCAGTGACGGCGAGCCAACGGTGCCCTACAGTCGGTATAGGCCGTCCTCGAGCCTTTTGGGAGTTGCATGACCGCGGCCGCCTTCCGACTCGGTGTTGACTTCGGGACATCGAACACCGTCGCGGCGTTGGTCGGCCCCGACGGGCGGGTCCAGCCGTTGCTGTTCGACGGGTCACCCCTGTTCCCCTCGGCGGTCTTCGCCGGAGCCGGCACCGGGCTGCTGTGCGGCTGGGACGCGATCCGGGCGGCGTTCAACGTCAACCCGTCCGGCCTCGAGTTACACCCGAAGCGCCGGATCGACGAGGGCACCGTCCGGCTGGGCGAGCACGAGCACCCGGTCGCCGAGCTCATCGCCACCGTGCTCGGCCGGGTCGCGATGGAGGCGGCGCGGGTGGCCGGGCGCGGCGTCGACCTGCAGGTGGTGCTGACCTTCCCGGCGTCCTGGACCCGCGCGCGCCTTGACGTGCTGGCCGAGGCCGCCGCCCGGGCCGGCCTCGGCACGGTGCAGTTCGTGCCCGAACCGATCGCCGCGGCGGCCTACTTCGCCACCGCGGTCAACCCGGGCCTCCCGCCCGATCGTTCGGTGGTCGTCTACGACCTGGGCGCCGGAACCTTCGACGTGAGCGTCGTGCGCATGGTGGCCGGCGGATACGCCCTCGCCGCCGCCGACCAGCTCACCGACGTCGGCGGGATCGATCTCGACGCGCTTGTCGTGCGGCAGGCCCGCCAGATGTTGGCCGGCACCGACCAGATCTGGCAGCTGCTGGAGCGGCCGCAGACGCTCGCCGAGTACCAGGCGCGGCAGAGTCTCTGGCACGCCGCCCGGGTAGCCAAGGAGCAGCTGTCCTGGCAGGACGCGGCCGACCTGTACGTGCCGATCGCCGAGCGCGTCTTCCCGGTAAGCCGCGACGAGTTCGAGATCGCCTCCCGTCCCTACCTGGAGCGCGCGGCCGCGCTGACCGCGCATGTCCTGGCGCAGGCGCGCGTGCCGAGCGACGAGATCGGCGGGGTGTTCCTGGTCGGCGGCTCGTCGCGCATCCCGTCGGCGGCGACCGCGTTGCACCGGGCGCTGCAGATCGCGCCCACGCTCGTCGACCAGCCCGAACTCGTCATGGCCGAAGGCGCGCTCTGCATCAACTCCGCCGCGCTCGCGCCGGATCCCGCGGGGCCGGCCGTGCGGCCGGGCGAGGACGCGCAACTCGTCACCGCGGCGTTCCGGCCGTCCACCGCCGCGCCGGCCTTCGCGACCGCGTCACGGACCGCCGGCGGCCGCCGCTGGCGCTTGGTCATCGCGGCCGCGGTGGCACTGATCCTGCTCGCCGGCGGCGGTGTCGCATTCGGCGCCGTGCTGCGCAGCAATTCCAAGAGCACGGCCGGCCTCCCGCCCGTGCTGTCGTCGCCGTCGTCACTGCGTTCGCCAAGCGCGTCCCCCGCGGCGACTCCACCGGTGCTCGTGAGCGCGGATCGCCCAGCCGTGCGGGCCTCGATAACGGTCAGCACCGAGCCGCAAGGCGTGGCCGTCGCGCCGGACAGCCGCACCGTCTACGTCGCCAACCAGCACTCGCATGTCCTGTCGGTGATCGACGTCGTCTCGCGGAACGTCAGCTCGGTCACGCTGAGGAACACGCCCCGGTTCGTGGCCGTCAGCCACGACGGCGCCCAGGTCTATGCCTCGATGTACGAGGACGACTTCTCCGGCAGCGGCGTCGCCATCGTGGACGCGGCGACCAAGGCGGTGCGTTATCTCGACACCGGGCCCCAGCCGTATGCCCTCTCGGTCGCGCCGGACGGCAAGCTGTGGGTGCCGATCCACAGCCAGCACCGCATCGAGGTCTACGACCCGAACAACGGCGGGCGCTACGTCGCCATGGTCGACGTACCGCCGAACGCCCACTCGGTGGCCTTCTCGGCCACGCTCGCCCGGGCCTTCACCCCGAACCACGAGTCCAACCTGGTGTCGGCCATCGACATGCGCACCAACCGGCCGACCGGCATACCGGTCGACACCGCCCCGCACAGCCTGGCGCTCTCGCCCGACCAGCGAGTGATCATCGTGGCCTGCTACGGCGCCAACGTGGTCGACTTCATCGACCCGGTGAACCTGCGCAACACCGGCCGGCTGGCGGTCGGGGTCAAACCCCGCTACGTGTCGTTCTCGGCCGACGGCACCCACGCATACGTGGTCAACGAGGGCAGCGACTCGGTCTCGGTGATCGACGTGGCCACTCGCACGGTGTCCAGCGTGATCCCGGTTGGGCACAGCCCGCGCACGATCGGCGTCGCGCCCGACGGGCGCTTCGCCTACGTGTCCAACGGCCGCGACAACACGGTGTCCGTCCTCGACGTGGCCCGATAAGGCACGGCCGCGCTCCCCTTCGTCAGAAGACCTTCGTCAGGAAACCTGCGTCAGGGAGCACGGCCGAGAGGGATGCTACGTAAGGCGACGGCGCTCCTCGTCGGGCAGATCGGCCTCGATCTGCTCCCGGCTGACATTCTCGGTGACGGTCTCGTCGTCGGTGACCGTCTGCTTGCCCAGCCGGACCCGCTCAACCGGCACCGTCTCCTTGTCGACCACGGGGCGTTCGGCGTGCAACGTCACCTCGTGCTCCGACTCGGTCAGGTCGGGGCCGGCCAGGGCGGCGTCACGATTGGTGTCGGTGATCGGCTCGCGCTCCAGCCGCACTTCTTCCCGCTGGACCGGCACAGTCGTCTGGACATTCTCGGTGACGACGTACTTGTGCAGCCGGGCGCTGCCCGTGCGCTCGGCGCGAGTGTCGACATTGAGCCGCTCCTCGGAGCGGGTCATGGCGGCGTCGTGGCCGCCGGTGGTGCGATCGGTCGACTCGTACGCGTCGCGGCTGTGCTCGGCGCCGGCCGTGTAGCCCTGCGCGTACCGGTTCGTATCCTGCTCTTCCCAGCCCAAGTCGTAGTACCGGTAGAGCTCGCGCACCTGCTCGGCGTCCAGCGGCTCATCGACGTCGTTGTCGATGTTCGGCGCATCCTTGACGGTCGCCTTGTCAAAGGCCACCTGCAGGCCGTCGCCCCGCACGCTGGCCCCGGACAGGGGCACCATCGACTCCTTGAGGCCGAACAGGCCGGTCTTGACGCTGGCCCAGGTCGGCTCGGTCGACGGGCCGGAGGAATAGACCTGACCCAGCGTGCCGATCTTTTCCCCGTCTGCGCCGTACACGTCTCGGCCGCGTAAGTCGCCCGGCGACCCGGCGAAGTTCGTGGAACTCATGATTCACGTCCTCTCTTGGTGCTAAACCGTTCCAGCAGCCGGGTTACCCACCGCGTAGCGGCGTATTCACCGATGTTCGTGCCTTCGTCAGCCGAGCTGCTCGGTTTCGCCGACGACCTGATCGAGAAACGCGACGCCCTCATCAACCTTCGGGGCCGCCACCTTGCCGACGCGCCGGTGATCTGGGAGAAAGTTGACGTGATCACCGCTGAGGTTCAGGAGTTCGTCCGTCGGCAACGGCTCGGCTTCGTGGCCACCGTGGCCCCGGACGGCACACCGGCCGTGTCGCCGAAGGGCACCACGACGGTGTGGGATGACAGCCACCTGGTTTTCGCCGACATCGCCTCGCCGGGAACGGTGCGCAACCTTCGCGCAAATCCGGCCGTGCAGGTCAACGTCGTCGACGTCATCCTGCGCCGAGGGTACCGATTCACCGGTACGGCCGAGGTGCACGACCGCGGCTCGCTGTTC
>Ga0070683_100000802_pt1 | contig 23249 bp, 20 predicted proteins | sample KBSC713LmetaG_FD_64662 | JGI IMG/M metagenome (GOLD analysis project Ga0070683, IMG submission 64662) | Corn rhizosphere microbial communities from Kellogg Biological Station, Michigan, USA - KBS C7.1-3L metaG | ecosystem: Host-associated > Plants > Roots > Rhizosphere ... | reverse complement strand
GTGCCGACCGCTGTGGCAGGCCGAGCCGGTTGAGGCGGCGATCTGTGGGGTCGCGGCGAGCAGTTCGTGGCCTTGGATGCCATCGATGCTGACGTTGAGGGTGTTGGGCAGGCAATGCTGGGCCGATCCGTTGCGGTGGACCCGGCCGGGCAGCGCAGTGCACAGCCGATGGTGCAGGTCGTCGCGGAGGGCCGCGAGCCGGGCTGGCGCGCCGTCGGCCAGGTCGGCGGCGGCCAGGCTGGCGGCGGTGCCGAGGGCGACGGCCAGGGCGACGTTTTCGGTGCCGGCGCGCAGTCCGCGTTCTTGGCCGCCGCCGTAGACGACCGGCTCGAGCTGGACTGCGTCGCGCACGTACAGCGCGGCGATGCCCTTGGGCGCGTACAGCTTGTGCCCGACGACGGTGAGCAGATCGACTCCGAGGTCGTCGACGTCGACGGGAATCTTGCCGGCGGCCTGCGCGGCGTCGCTGTGGAACAGGGAACCATGTTGGTGGGCGATGGCGGCGAGGTCGCGGATGGGTTGGAGCGTGCCGGTTTCGTTGTTCGCGGCCATCACCGACACCAGCGCCGTGTCGGCGTCGATGGCGGCGGCGAGCGTGGCCGGGTCGAGCACGCCGTCGGCGTCGACCGGCAGCACGGTCACCCGGATGCCGTGCAACCGCTGGAGGGCCCGGCAGGTCGCGAGCACGGCCGGATGTTCGGTGCTCTGGGTGATCACATGGGTGCGGGCACGGCCGGCGACCAGGGCGGCACCGCGGATGGCGAGCAGATCGGCCTCGGATCCCGAGCCGGTGAACACGATCTCGGCCGGGCGGGCGCCGATCAGGTCGGCGACCTGGGTTCGGGCCTGGTGCAGGGCGGCGCGGGGTGCGTCGGCGTACGGGTGGCTGCTTGAGGGGTTGCCGAATCCGAGGGTCAGGTACGGCAGCATGGCGTCGGTGACGCGCGGGTCGACCGGGGTGGTGGCGTTGTAGTCCAGATAGACGGGGCCGCCGGTCAACGCGGGATGCGGCGGGCCGGCGGTCACGGCTGTTGCCCGGCGGTGACCGGGAGGTCGGCCAGGCGCCATTCGAGCATGCCGTCGTTGAGGCGGATGGCCGGGCGGCCGCGGTCGTTCAGCAGCCGGACGGCGTCGTAGGCGAATACGCAGTACTCGCCGCGGCAGTACACGACGACGTCGGTGTTCTCGGGCAGCTCGCCGAGGCGGTCGGCCAGTTCGTCCACGGGGATGCTGACCGCACCCGGGATGTGTCCGGCCAAGTACTCCTCGAGCGGGCGGACGTCAAGTAGCAGCAGTCCGCCGGCTTCGGCCCGCAGGCGTAGCTCGTCCTGCGTGATCTCCGGTGCTCCGTCGCGGCCGAGGTAGGCCGATCGGGCCGCGGGCACGGCCGCCTGGTGTTGCTCGGCGACCTTGCGCAGCAGCGCGAACAGCTGCGCGACGTCGTCGCCGGCGAGCCGATAGAAGATCCGCGCCCCGTCGCGACGGGTGGCCACGAATCCGGCCTGCTTGAGCGTCTGCAAATGCGCCGACGCGGTGGTCAGGTTCAACCCCGTCGCCTTGGCCAACGCGTCAACCGTGCGTTCGCCCTGGGCCAGGACATCAAGCAATTCCAGCCGTTTGCCGCTGGACAATGCCTTGCCACTCGCCGCAAACGCCTCATACAGCTGCGTCTTCGTGAGCCCGCTGCCTTCTGTCATGGCATCCTCCATAGACCAATGGAATATCGTAGGGCGAGTTTTCGGGCAGCGCCAGCCGCTCGCCGCATCAGTCCTGCACACGGAGGAGCGTCGCGCGATCGTCGAAGATCATCTGATCCCGTCACCGGGACGATTCAATCGAGATTCGTGCGAGGTCCAGCGGCCTGGATGACGCCGGCGATGGCCAGCCGGATTCGCTCGGCGGCCTGGTGTCGGTCAGGCTGTCCCGCGTCGAGCCAGGCGATGGTCGCTTCGATGGCGACGGTGCAGCTGAGCTGGGCGGCCCATCTCGCCCAGGGCTGGTTTCCGATGACCAAGGAGAGCTGTTGCTGTGCAGCGGCGACCATGCCGTCGCGGAACTGGTCCGTCTCGGAGCGAAACTCCGGTTCTCGTACGGCGTGGTGGAACAACAAGCGAAACGCGTCCGGGTCCTCGGCGGCGACCGCGATCATCGCGTCGATGCTGGCGGCGGTATAGGTTCCCGGCAGTTCCCGCACGGCGGCGATGAGGCGTGCGCAGGCGCGGTCGAGCACGGCGCGGTACAGCTCGGCCTTCGATGCGAAATGCCGATAGAGGATGACGCGGCTTACGCCCGCGGCTACCGCGACGTCGTCGAGACTCGTGGCGGCAAATCCGGTGCGGGTAAATGCGCGGCTGGCGGCAGTGAGGAGTTGGTCGCGTCGCTCGGCACGCCCGAGGCGACGCCGAGCCGGTATCTCGGCCCGGTCGGGTGGTGCCGTCCTGTTCGGCATCGTTGGCTTCGAGGTCATCCGGCCTTGAAGTCTATCCCTAATGTTTACTCCAGGATGTACAACGTCCTGTAAACTTCTGGGGTGGCCGATATGGCGATCGAGGTCGACGGTGTCGTCAAGGTGTTCGCCAACCGAATCCGCGCGCTCGACCGACTCTCCCTCGCCGTCGAGACCGGCACGATCTACGGCTTGCTCGGTCCCAACGGCGCCGGCAAGACGACTCTGATCCGGCTGCTGGCCACGTTGCTGCCACCGGACGCCGGCACGGCGACGGTGGCGGGGTTCGATATCCGGCGCGACGCCGCGCGCGTGCGTGCTCGGATCGGCCTGGCGGGTCAATATGCGGCAGTCGACAGCTTCCTCACCGGGCGTGAGAACGTCGAGATGGTCGGCCGGCTCTACGGGCTCTCGCGTGCGGCGGCGCGCACCCGGGCGATGGAGGTGCTGGACCGGATCGGTCTGGTCGGTGCAGCTGATCGAACCGTGAAGACGTACTCCGGCGGCATGCGCCGACGGTTGGACCTGGCCGCTTCGCTGGTTGGTCGGCCGCGGGTGCTGTTTCTGGACGAGCCGACGGCTGGAGTCGACCCGGCGAGCCGGATCGACGTGTGGGGCCTGATACGAGATCTGGCGGATACTGGCGCCACAATCCTGCTCACCACGCAGTACCTGGAGGAGGCCGACCATCTCGCAGACCGCATTGCGGTCATCGCTCACGGACAACTGATAAGCGAGGGAACGGCCGATGAGCTCAAGAGCCGCGTCGGTGGTTCGATGCTGGAACTGCGCGTGCCGGAGGAGCACAAGCAACGCGCCGTCGCCGCGTTGCGGCACCTCCGGGGACGCGATCTGACCGAAGCCGATCGGCAGGGCAGGCTCGTCATTGCCGCGCCGGACGGCGCCGCAACCCTGATGGAGGCGCTCCGACTGCTCGACAGCGCCGCGGTGAGCCCCGACGATGTTGCGCTGCGAAGGCCGACACTGGATGACGTCTTCCTCAGCCTCACGCGGCGTACGGCGACTACCTCCGAAGCCTGGGCACACGTGAGCGAGACGCTGACCATCCGCCAGGCCCCGGGGCCGCCATCGAGTAACTCGACCGCGCCGCAGCGGTCGCCCGGGCGGCTGTTCACCGATGTCGCCGTCATTACCCGGCGCAACCTGCTGCGCAACGTCCGGCTGCCAAATCTGCTGGTGTTGTCAACGATTCTGCCGGTCGTCTTCCTGGTGATGTTCACGTACGTATTCGGCGGCGCCGTTCAGGGCGCGAGTTCGCCGGCCTCCGCTGGTAAGTACATCAACTGGCTGCTGCCGGGGTTGGTGGCGCAGTTCGCATTGTTCGGCGGCGGCCAGACCGCGGTAGGACTGTCCGAAGATCTCAGCAGCGGGGTCATCGACCGGTTCCGTGCATTGCCGATCGCGCGCGCAGCGGTCCTCGCCGGGCGGACGTTGTCGGATCTGACCCGCTCGGCGCTCATCCTAGGATTGCTTCTGGCGGCTGCGTTTGCCATCGGGTTCCGCTGGCAGACCAGTGTTCTCGGCGTGCTGGCTGGGCTCGCGCTGAGTCTGGTGTTCGGCTATGCCTGGTCATGGGTGATGGCGGTGGTGGGGTTGACCATGCGGACGCCCGAGACGATACAGACCGCCGTGTTCATGGGAATCTTTCCGCTCGCGTTCACCAGCGCAGTGTTTGTGCCGACCGCGACGATGCCGTCGTGGTTGCAGCCGTTCGCGGAGCACCAGCCGGTCACCGTCGTGACGAACGCACTGCGCGGTCTCATGCTCGGGACGGACGCGCTACCACCGGGCCAGACGCTCAACAGCCAGGTGTGGCTGGCGTTGGCGTGGTCGGCCGGCATCACAGCCGTGTTTGCGCCGCTCGCCGTTCGCGTCTACCGACGAACCGTCCGCTGAGGACCCGCATCAACGCGCGGACGACGTCGAATTGCGCACATCGCGAGGACTGTCGACGCCAGCCACGCTGACCTGAGCGTCACAATGGGCCGTCGCGTGGCGCAGTCGGCGGCGAGCTAGCCGGCTTGACACGCAGTTCCGGTGGCGGTGCGAAACGGATCGTCTCGGCCGTTGTCTGCACGGTTTCGACGTCCGCGTGGCCGTGCAACGCGAGCCAGCGCAACACGTCCTCGACGAGGACCTCCGGAACCGACGCCCCGGACGTGACACCGACCGTTTCCGCCCCGCTCAGCCAGGTGGAGTCGATGTCGGCGACCGAGTCGACAAGGTAAGCGTGCTCCGCGCCCGCGGTGAGGGCGACCTCCACCAACCGGCACGAGTTCGACGAATTGACCGACCCGACGACGAGTACCACGTCGCATCGCGGTGCGATGGCCTTGACCGCCTCCTGGCGGTTCTGGCTGGCGTAGCAAATGTCGTCACTGGGAGGATCGGCCAAGTCTGGGTAGCGGCGGCGCAACTCATCCACCGCAGCGAGCGTCTCGTCGACTGCCAACGTGGTCTGTGAGAGCCACGCGATGCGTTGCGGGTTCTGCACAGGTACCGGCCCGACGTGCTGCGGATCGACAATGTGAACCCGGTCGGGAGCCTCGCCCGCGGTGCCTTCGCTCTCTTCGTGGCCGGGGTGCCCAATGAGCAGGATCTCGTATCCGGCCTCGGCGAAGCGTTGCGCCTCTTTGTGCACCTTGGTGACCAGGGGGCAGGTGGCGTCGATCGTGCGCAGTCGCCGGGCGGCCGCTTCGGAACGTGCAGCGGGCGCGACACCGTGTGCGGAGAATACGACCAGGGCACCTTCAGGGACTTCGCCGAGCTCCTCGACGAACACCGCCCCGCGCTGGCTCAGATCGCGTACCACGTACGTGTTATGCACGATCTGTTTGCGGACGTACACCGGTGGTCCGAACCGGCGCAGCGCCTCCTCGACGACCGTGATTGCACGTTCTACACCCGCGCAGTAGCCGCGCGGCGCGGCGAGCAGGACCTTGCCCATCTACGGCAGCCTGGCCAGGCAGACGACGAAGTCGCCGGCAGGGTCGGTCCACCACCGGTACAGGCGCAGCCCGGCGTCGGCGAGCTCGGCACGCAGCCGGTGGACCCGGAACTTCGCCGAGATTTCCGTGCGCATCTCTTCACCGGAGGCGAAGTCGACTGCCATGTCCAGAGCGCCGATGTGCACGGTCTGGTCCATTGTGGATCGCAAACGCATCTCGATCCACTCACGGTCGGCATCCCACACAGCGACGTGCTCAAAGGTGTCGGGCCGGAAGTCGCCGTCGAGATGGTGGTTGATGACGCGCAGGACGTTGCGGTTGAATTCGGCGGTGACTCCCCGCGCGTCATCGTAGGCGGCGAGCAGCCGTGGGACCTCCTTGACCAGGTCGGCGCCGAGCAGCAGTGTCTCGTCAGGTTCCATGGCCGCGGCGAGTTGGCTGAGGAACTGGCAGCGGTCCCGCGGTGGCATGTTGCCGATGGTGCCACCGAGAAACGCGATCAGGCGCCGGCCGACGGTCGGCAGCAGGTGCAGATGTCGTTCATAGTCGGCGACGACGGGCCGCACCGCGATGTCGGGGTGATCGCGGGCGATCTCGCCGGACGTCTGGGCCAGGAACTCGCCGCTGACATCGACCGGGACATAGCGTTCCAGCGTGCCGAAGCGTTGCAGGCCGTGCAGAAGCAGCCGGGTCTTCTCACCCGAACCGGCACCGAGTTCGAGCAGGGTGGTCGCACCACACAGAGATGCGATGTCGTCGGCCCGCTCAGCGAGGATGGCGCGTTCCCGCCGGGTCGGGTAGTACTCCGCAAGCCGCGTGATGTCCTCGAACAATGCGCTGCCGCGCCGGTCGTAGAACCATTTTGGGGGCAGCGACTTCGGTGTGCTGGACAGACCGTCGAGCACGTCGTGGCGCAGCGCCTTGTCCAGGTCGTCATCGGTCAGGTACTGGTCGAGCATGTCGGTTTCCCCGTTGTCATCGGGCGGCCTGGACGGCTCGCGTACGGGTGGGTTCGTAGCGACGACGCATCATCTTCAGCGACGCCAGCAATGTGGCGGCCGCCGACGGCAACAGCAGGGCCATGGCCAGCCAGACACTGGCGGCGCCGGCGATGAGCGCGGCGGCAAGCGCCAGCCGGCCCACGACGAGATATTCGTGGGCGCGCAGCGCCGACAGCCGCGGAATCGGGCGCGGTGCCCGCAGCAGCATGACGACGGTAGTCAGTCCGAGCGCGGTCGCAACGACGAGGAACGGCAGGTAGGCAAGTTCGTCGAACCGTGCAAGCGTGAGCGGGTAGCCGACCGCGAGTGCCAGCCAGCCGATGTCGAAGGCGCCCAGCAGCCACAGGGCGGCGGTGTCGCCGTGGCGGACGGGGAAGGTGCGGTAGCCTCCCTTGCGATCGCCTTCCTGGTCGCAGATGGCACCGACCACATTGGAGCCGGAGTCGTGTAGCCAGAAGACCATCGCGATGGGCAGCAGGATCAACGGTGGGGTCGACTGCACGGAGAGAATGCCAAGGAGGAATGCCATCGCTGTGACTCCGCCACGGATGAGGTTGCCCCAGATTCCGCGGGCCTTGAGGTACTTGCTGTACGACACCCCGAGCACGGTGGTAGCCGCAACGACGAGCAGGTTGAGTGGATTGAGGACGACGGCCACGATCAGTCCGAGTCCGATACAGATGATCATGCCGGCGAGCGCTTCGCCGGCCCGCATCCGACCGGAGGGAATAGGCCGATGCGGCTTGGAAACGGCGTCCAGGTGACGGTCGAAATAGTCGCCGCCGTACATGGCGGCGACCCAGCCGAGCGTGGGCGACAGCCATGCGCCGAACAGTCGCCAGGTTGGGGCGCCCTCGACGGCCAGGACTGCGCCAGCGAGACTGACGAGTCCGGCATAGGTCGAAAGATCTGGCCGCCAGGCCTCGACGTGCGCGACGAGGCGGTCCCGGATCCGCAGCATAGCCATACCTCCTCGGCCGTTCACCACAGCACCGGCAGAGCAGTCGGCGCGCGCATCGACGTGCCGGTGATAGCCGGTGGGTCGACGTCCGGATCGAGCCGCAAACCAGGAAGCCGGTCGAGCAAGCGATTGATTGCCACCCGGGATTCCATCCGGGCGAGGTGCATACCGAGGCATACGTGGGCGCCGGCAGCGAATGCCAGGTGCGGCAGCTGCGGTCGGAATATGTCAAAGCGTTCCGGATGGTCCCAGCGTCGCTCGTCGTGGTTGGCTGAGCCGAGATGCACGATCAGCACGGCGCCCGCCGGCACGTCGACACCGCCGAGCGTGGTGTCCTCCATTACGAGACGCACGACCGTGAGCAATGGGCACTCCCAGCGCAGGCCCTCCTCGATCGCCTGCGGCAGCAACCTGCGGTCACCGTGCACCGCGTCGAGTTGATCTGTATGGGTCAGCAGCCCGAAGAGCAGGTTTCCCGACGACCGGAATGTGGTCTCAGCGCCGGCCGGCAACAGTAGCCGGCAGAAGGCCAGGATCTCTTCATCCGTCAACCGCTGTCCTTCGTGGCTCGCGTGGGCCAGGACGCTGATCAAGTCGTCGCCGGGCGTGCGGCGGCGCAATGCCACGAAATCCAGTAGGTAGTCACGCAGCGCGGTAGACGCCGCTAGCGCACGGTCGAAGTCCTCGGTCACGGCGATCAGGTCCGCGGCCCACCGATGGAACTGGGGCCGGTCAGTACGGGGCAGTCCCAGTAGGCCGGCGATGACATTGACTGGGAATGGAAACGTCAGCTGGCTGACCAGTTCGGCGCGGCCCGCGTCGGCGAACTCGTCGATCAGTTCATCGACGATGGAAATGACCAGTTGACCCTCCCAGCGCTGCATCGCACGGCGGGAGAACGCCTGCTGCAAGAGGCTGCGGTACGTGTGGTGCTCGGGCTGGTCCATCTCCAGGATCGTGCGTCCCATGACGGGTCCGGTGATTCCGGCGTAGACGGCAGAGGAGAAACGCTTCTCGTCGCGGAGCACCTCCTGGGCGACGTCGAAGGTCATCACCGCGTAGATGTCCGGGAGGTTCGCCATGGCTGCGTCGGCGACGCCGAAGAGCCGGTTGATGTCGGCGGGCGCAACGGGCTGTCGGCGCAGCTCCGCGCAATCCGGGTACGGGTCGGTGATCATGTGGCGTGGCTTCCCTCCGCGGGCACCGACGTCGCCTGGCGAAACGCGTCGGCGAGCGCAGCGTCCAGCGCCGTGGCAGTCAGGCCCAGGTCGCTGAGGATCTGCGGCCGCTTCGCATGCTGGAGGAACTGTTGGGGAATGCCGAACGTCCGCAACGGTGTGGACACCTGGTGCTCGCGCAACAGCCGCGCGACCGCGTCGCCGACGCCGCCGGCGCGTCCGTTGTCCTCCACCACTGCCACGACCCGGTGCCGACCAGCGGCTTCCACGAGCGCTGCGTCCAACGGGTGAATCCAGCGCGGGTCGATCACCGTCGCACCGATGCCGCGGGCCGCGAGCAGGTGCGCCGCCTCAACGCACACGCCAGCCATCGGCCCGATGCCGACTATCAACACGTCGTCGGTGGGTGTGTACGCCAGCACGTCCATCGACCCCAGCCCGGTCACGGCGGGAAGATCGGCGGCGAGGACACCCTTGGGGTAGCGCAGCACAGACGGTCCGTCCTCGACGCTCACCGCCTGGCGCAGCAGTTCGCGTAGTCGTGTGCCGTCGCGTGGCGCAGCGATACGCAGACCGGGCACCAGGTGCAGGATCGACAGGTCCCACATCCCGTTGTGGCTGGGCCCGTCGTCGCCAGTGACGCCGGCGCGGTCGAGTACGAACGTGACCGGGAGGCGATGCAGCGCGACGTCCATGAGTACTTGGTCGAATGCGCGGTTGAGGAACGTAGCGTACACGGCCACGATCGGATGCAGCCCACCCAGCGCGAGGCCGGCGGCCGAGGTGACGGCGTGCTGCTCGGCGATGCCGACGTCGAAGACCCGGTCGGGATACTGGGCCGCGAACCCGGCCAAACCGGTGGGGTGCAACATCGCCGCGGTGATCGCGACGACATCGGGCCGTTCCTGCCCGATGCGCATGAGTTCGTCGGCGAAAACCGAGGTCCACGACGGCCCAGCGGGAGCATGCTGGCGGCCGGTGACCGCGTCGAACGGGCCCGGTCCGTGCAGACAGTCCTCAATGTTGGCTTCCGCCGGGCGGAAGCCGCAGCCCTTCTTGGTGATGCAGTGGACGATGACCGGTGCGCCGAAATCTCGGGCCTGCCGGAACGCTTGCTCCAGGGCGCGTTCGTCGTGGCCGTCGATAGGGCCTAGATATTTGATGCCGAGGTCTTGGAACAGTGCCTGCGGGGTGAGGAGATCCTTCAGGCTGCGCTTGGCTCGCCACAGCAGGTCGTAGGTGGCGGCGCCGATGCGTCGTCCGCGGGGCATGGTCGTCTTGACGCGGTACAGCATTCGCTCGTAGCGCGGCGACATTCGGAGTGCGGCGAAGTGGCTCGCCAGCCCGCCGATCGTGGGGGAGTACGAACGGCCGTTGTCATTGACCACAATGACGATTGGTCGGTCCCGTGCGGCCCCGATGTTGTTCAATGCCTCCCAGGCCATCCCGCCGGTGAGCGCGCCATCGCCGACCACCGCTACGACATGCCGGTCGGTTTCGCCTCGTAGCTGATGGGCCTTGGCCAGCCCGTCGGCGTAGGACAACGCGGTGGATGCATGGGAGTTCTCGATCAGGTCGTGCGGTGACTCGGCTTGGCACGGATATCCGGACAGCCCATCGCGCTGGCGCAACGTGTCGAAGGCGGCTTGCCGGCCGGTGAGCATTTTGTGGACGTACGCCTGGTGGCCGGTGTCGAACAGGATCCGATCGCGGGGTGAGCGGAATACCCGGTGCAGCGCGATGGTCAGCTCGACGGCGCCTAAGTTCGGTCCGAGGTGCCCACCGGTGCGCGACACCGCCGCCACGAGGAACTGCCGGATTTCGACGGCCAGTTGGTCGAGCTCGCCGGGTGGGAGGTCGTCGAGGTCCGCGGGTTGCTGGATGTGCTCAAGAACGGTCATGGGCATGCTCCTGGCGTAGATGCGTCGCCTCCCCCGTGGGGGCACGCGGTAGCGGCCGCGGTTCAAGAGACGACCGCGATGCAATTACTGCCCGGTACTCCGGACAGTGATGTGGCCATGCTGGCCGTCCGACACCCGGCCAATCACGGCGGCGGACACGCCCTGCTCGCCGAGGTTGCTGACCAACGCCGCTCCGCCGGGCGTGGCCAGCAGCAGCCCGCCGGAGGTCTGCGCGTCATGCAGCAGGATGGCGACTTCCGCCGATATCTCCGGATCAACGTGGACGACCTCAGCGAGGTGGTCGATGTTGGCGCGGGTGCCGCCCGAGACGTAGCCGGCCTCGGTGAGCTCAACCGCGCCCGGCAGGAGTGGCACGAGGTCGGCATCAAGGTGGGCTTGCATGCCGCTGGCGCGCAGCATCCGGTGCAGATGGCCGAGGAGTCCAAACCCGGTGACGTCGGTGGCCGCTCGCACGCCGGCGGCGAGCCCCGCCTCGCTGGCGCGGTCGTTCAGGGTGCTCATCGAGGCGACCGACGCCGCCACCGCGGCCGGGTCGGCGGCACCCTGCTTCAAGGCGGTGGCGATGACACCGGTGCCCAGCGGTTTGGTCAGCACCAGTTCGTCGCCGGGGGTCAGACGGTCGATGGAGAACAGCTGATCCGGGTGGGCCAGCCCGACCACGGACATGCCGAATTTCGGTATCGGGTCGTCGATGGTGTGCCCGCCGACGACCGGGCAACCGGCAGCGGTCGCAACCGTGGCACCGCCGCGTATCACGTCCGCAAGCATTTCCATCGGCAGATCCTCGCCGGGCCACGCCGCGAGGTTGACAGCGATGAGTGGTCGGCCACCCATCGCGTAGACATCGGACAATGCATTGGCGGCGGCGATACGACCCCAGTCGAAGGGATCGTCAACGATGGGAGTGAAGAAGTCAGCGGTCAGCACAAGCGCCCGTTCGGCGTCGAGCCGCAGCACAGCCGCGTCATCGCCTTCCAGCGCACCGATGAGCAAGTCGCCAGACGCGGCGGGCAGACCGGCGCCGAGTCCAGTGAACAGGTTCTCCAGCTTGTTGATGGGCAACTTGCAAGCACAGCCGGCGCCACGCGAGAGGGACGTCAACCGGACGGGTTGACTGGAGACGGCCTGACTGGACGTGGCACCCATTGAATCAGATCCTCCAGTGCTCCGAAGATAATTGGATTACTGTGACGCTAGCAACCCTGGGCCGTGGAGGGAAGGGCAACGAGTCTGCAATTCGAGCCGAGGCGCGGGATCGCGCCCACTTGGTCAAGCAAAGACCCGCACCGATCAAGCAACACCGCCGTTCGGCGCGTTGTCCGTGATCGACGCGGTTCGCAGATGCAAGAGCCTAGACAGTTGCGCCGGCGACGACCGGGCGGTTTTCAAGGCGCCATTCCAGCATGCCACCGTGCATGCGCTTCGCTTTGGTGCCGCGGGCGCGAAGCAGCCGCACCGCCTCATAGGCCAGCACGCAGTACTCACCCCGGCAGTAGGCGACGACCTCCAGCCCCGCCGGCAACTCGGCGACTCGGTCGTAGAGCTCCTCAAGTGGTATCGAGATGGCTCCGTCGATGTGGCCGGCCTCGAACTCGGACTCGGGTCGCACATCCAGCACGACGAGTTTGCCCTTCTTGATGCGGCTGAGCAGTGTGTCGCGGTCGACGGGCTCAAGGTCGTCGTCACCCAGGAACGCATGGGCGGCACGCTCGGTCTCGGCGAGATGGAGCACCGCGACGTCACGCACGGCGACATAGAGCCGGGCCACCGCCTCGCTGGCGAGCCGGTAAAAGATGCGAGTGCCGTCCTTGCGGCTGTGCACCAGGCCGCCTTGGCGCAGGGCCTGGAGGTGGGCCGAGGCCGTGGTCAACTTCAGCCCGGTGGCCTGGGCGAGGGCCTCGACGCTGCGTTCACCCTGAGCCAGAACGTCGAGCATCTCCAGCCGTTTCGGGCTGGCAAGAGCCTTCCCGACCCGGGCGAATTGCTCAAACAGCTCGTCCTTCGGGCGCACGTCGTTACTCATGGTCCCAGTGTCTCATCTGATCCTCCAAGGATCACTGGTGCGCTGGATCACGCGTCGAGGGCCGTTCAGCTAGTATTCCATGGAATAACGAATCAACGTGGAAAACGGTGACATATGGACCAGCGGCGCGTCGAAACCGTCATCGTCGGTGCGGGGCAGGCAGGGCTGGCCACCGGCTACCACCTCACTCGGCGAGATCATGACTGCCTCATCCTCGACGGTGGCTCGGCCGTCGGTCACTCATGGCGGTCGCGGTGGGATTCGTTGCGCCTGTTCACGCCGGCCAGCTTCGACGGGCTGCCCGGCATGCGGTTTCCGGCGCCTCCCAAATACTTTCCGACCAAGGACGAGATGGCTGACTACCTGCAGCGCTACGCCGAACACTTCGAGTTGCCGGTGCAGCTGTCAACCAGAGTCGACACGCTGGAACGCGCCGGAAGCCGCTATCTGGTCACGGCCGGCGATCGTCACCTGGAGTCGGCGAATGTCGTGGTCGCGACCGGGCCGTACTCCACGCCGCACATACCGGCCTTCGCCGACGCGCTCGATCCGGCGATTACCCAGCTGCATTCGTCGTCCTACCGGAACCCGACGCAACTGGCCGCGGGCCCAACGCTCGTCGTCGGTGCCGGAAATTCCGGTGCCGAAATCGCGCTCGAGCTGGCTGCCAGTCGCGAGACCGTGCTCTCCGGCCGGGACACCGGGCATATCCCGATCGCGCTTGGTGATCTCGGATACCGGATCCTGCGAAGCCTGTCGATCGACAGGTGGCCCGGGAATCAGATCGCGCGGTTGCTCTCGCGTGGCGGGGACCCGCTGATTCGGGTGCACCCCAAAGACCTGCAGCGGGCGGGCGTACGGCGCACGCCGCGGGTCACCGGTGTCGACGCTGGTCGTCCAGTGCTCGCGGACGGGACGGTGGTGGACGCGGCCGCCGTGGTTTGGTGTACCGGCTTCGTGCCCGACTACCGGTGGATCCACGTGCCGGTCACCGGTCCAACCGGCGCACCGGAGCATCGACGAGGCGTCGTACCGGACGAACCCGGACTGTACTTCGTCGGACTGCCGCTGCAGTCGACACCGGCGTCACAGCTGGTCGGCGGCGCCGGAGTCGACGCCGAACACGTTGCGACGCATCTGCTCGCACGCGCCGCGCTCACCCGGAATCCTGGTAGCCGGCCGCCTCGCGCAACCCGTCCAGGACCTGCCGGAGGCTCCGCGACAGCCGGCTGAGCTCGGCATTGCTAGTGGTGCCGAAGAGTTCGGCCGCGAACCGCCGGTGATCGGCCTCCAGTGCCGCCGCGGCGGCTGAACCGTGACGGGTGAGCGTGACTAGCACGGCCCGGCGGTCGCTCGGATGCGGCCGGCGGGCCACGAACCCGCCAGTCTCCAGGGCGTCGAGCAGGCCGGTGACATTGCGCGGAGTAACCTGAAGGGCCTGGCTCAACGTCCGCTGGGTCACCGGACCGTCCTGATGCAGCCGCCAGATGACCTCAGCCCGCGCGCGGGTGAGTCCCCGATCGACGAGCCCGCGCTCCATGTATTCGCCAAGCAGTCCGGCCAGCTCGAACAGCTGGTCGAGCACGTCGTCAGCGACGGATCGAGGAGGGGATTCATTGTGTAGCTTATTCACTATGTTGTAACCTCCGGCACTATGGTACGCACGAAGCGGGGCGAGCGGATCGCCGTGTCGCACCTGACGAAGACGTTCGGGCGCGTCCGCGCTGTCGACGATTTGACCTTCACCGTCGAGCCCGGCGGCATCGCCGGGTTTCTCGGGCCCAACGGAGCCGGCAAGACCACCACGTTGCGTGCGCTGCTCGGCCTGATCCACGCCGACGCCGGAAGCGCGACGTTCGACGGCCGACCCTATCGGGCGCTGCGTTCGCCCAACAACGACGTTGGCGCCGTGTTGGATGCCGGCACGTTCCACCCGGCCCGCAGCGGACGTAACCACCTGCGGGTCTACTGCACCGTCAACGGATACCCGATGCGCCGCGCTGACGAGGTGCTCGACATGGTAGGTCTGACCCACGCGGCACGGCGGGCGGTACACGGCTATTCGCTGGGCATGCGGCAGCGGCTGGCCTTGGCCACGGCCCTGCTGGGGGATCCGGGTGTACTGGTCCTCGATGAGCCGGCCAACGGCCTCGACCCGCACGGTATCGCGTGGCTACGGGACGTGCTGCGCGAGTTGGCCGAGCGCGGCCGGACGATCCTGGTATCCAGTCACGTGCTCGCCGAGTTGCAGCAGTTCGTGGACCACTTCGTAATCGTCAACGAAGGCCGCCTGATCCGGCAGGGCACGCTCGAGGAGATCGCCGACGCTCAGGGCCGAGCGGTGATGGTACGCACCCCGCAACTCAACGAGTTCCTCGCGGCAGTACGGCAGCACGGCGGGCACGCCGACACGACCGGGCCGGACAGTGCGCGGGTACGCCGCATGACGGTGGACGAGGTCGGGCAGTTGGCTCACCGCGAGGCCATTGAGCTGCGCTGGCTGGCTCTTGAGCCGGTCAACCTGGAGGAGATCTTCCTCGCCCTGACCGAGCAGCCAACCGGTGTTCCGCAGGAGGTGCGCTGAGCATGACCCGACTGATCCGTGCCGAATTTCGCAAGCTGTTCACCACCCGCCTCTGGCTGTGGCTGCTGCTCGGTTCGATCGGCCTGACCGTGCTCTATGCCAGCCTCGCCATCGCCTTCGGCGACGATCCCGGGAACCCTACGCCGCCGCTGGCCAGCCCACCCGGCCAGCGAACTGTCTTCTCAGTCGGGCAAGGGGCCAGCACCCTCGTCGCCGTGCTCGCCGCGATCGGGTTGACCGGCGAGTTCCGTCACCGGACCGTCACGCCGACATTTCTCGCCACGCCGCGGCGCGGTCTGGTGGTGCTCGCCAAACTGGTCACCTACGGGCTGATCGGCGCCGCCTATGCGGTCATCTGTATCGGTGCCACAGTGGCGGTCGCGTTGCCATGGCTGGCCACCAAGGGCATCCGCATCGACCTGACCGGCAACGGCATCCCACAAACCCTCGCCGGTGTGGTCGCGGCGGTGGCGATCTTCGGGCTGCTCGGAGTCGGCCTTGGTGCGCTCCTGCGCGAGCAGGCAGCGACGGTGGTGGGCTTGCTGGTGTACCTGTTCATCGTCGAGCCGCTGGTGACCCGGATCCCGTCATTGAGCGACTGGACCGTCTACCTGCCCGGCGCGGCGGCCAACGCACTCACCCAGGTCGCGCAGAGCAACCAGCACTTTCTCGAACCCTGGCAAGGTGGTCTCGTGCTCGCGGGATACGGGTTGGTGTTCGCTGTCGCGGGAACGTTCTTGGCCGTCCGACGCGACGTCACCTAAGTCAGTGGTCCCGGTTGATCACCTGGCCGGCCAGCCAGATGAGTCGGTCGCGGCTCGCGGTCGCCGGCACGACCTCCAACGCATCGCGCGCGCTCGCGGCATAGCCGCGCGCGATCCGTACAGCGGAGGCGATCGCGCCAGTCCCGCTCAGCACCTCGCGCAACATCGCCAACGCCTCGACCGCGTCTTCGCACGAGGTCAACGCCGCCTTGATCCGATTCCGGTCGGCCGGGCAGGCCGTTTCGTAGGCCAGGATGACCGGCAGCGTGAGCCGTCCATTGTGGACATCGCTGATGTCGGGCTTGCCGGTCGCCGCGCTACTGCTCGTGTAGGTCAGCAGGTCGTCGTGGATCTGGAACGCGATGCCGAGCTGATCGCCGTACGTGGCCAGAGCCGTCACCCAGGCCGCCGGGCCGCCGCCGAGGATCGCTCCGCTCTCGCATGCGCCCCGGAAGAACGACGCAGTCTTCAGTCGTGCCATCGTGATGTAAAGCCCGGCGTCGAAGGTGAGGTTGCGGCATATCTCGGCCTCCAGGCTCTGACCCCGGCACAGGTCCACGCCCGCCCGGGCTACCGACTCCAGCGCCCTGACCACCTGACCGTCGGGCACGCCGCGGTCGTGGCACTCGGCCAGGCCCGCGAACAAGTCGAAGATCAATGCGTCGCCGGCCACGATGGCGTCACCGATGCCGAACTTGTGCTGTACGGAGGCTCGCCCCCGACGCAGGTCGTCATCGTCGATGATGTCGTCGTGGATCAGGCTCGCGACGTGCCCGCACTCGGCGCCGACGGCGGCGGGCAAGACCGCACGCGGACTTCCACCCACCGCGAGGGCCGACTCCAGCAAGAGCACCGGCCGGAACAGCTTGCCGCTCGGCACCAGCGCATACCGGCAGATTCGGTCGAGCAAGCTGGAGCCGCGCGGCCACCGCTGCTCGATCGCTTCGCCGACTAATGCGCCCAGCGCCGCGCTACTGTCCAGATCATCGACCGCCACCGTACTCTGCTGAACGCTAAGCATCGATCCTTCTCCCCACGCACGAATCGAATGGCGGTCGGGCCGGATTCTCCAATATTCCATGAATCTCCCGATCGATGGAACACGCTACGCTGGGCCCTGCGGTGCCGCAAGAGTGCCGACAACGAATGGAAGGACGGCTCGTTGACCGAGGATCCGTTGCGGGTGGCCCTGCTGACATATCGCGGCAACCCGTTCTGCGGCGGGCAAGGCGTCTACGTTCGACACCTCAGTCGAGAACTCGACCGGCTCGGGCACACCGTCGAGATCCTTTCCGGCCAGCCGTACCCCGTCCTGGACGACGGTGTGCGGCTCGTGCCGGTGCCCAGCCTTGACTTGTATCGGGAGCCGGACCCGTTCCGGATACCGCGCTGGGCCGAGCTGCGCGACTGGGTCGACGTGCTTGAGTTGGCCACGATGCTGACCGCCGGTTTTCCGGAGCCATTGACGTTCACCCTGCGGGCTCGGCGACTCTTGCGTTCGAGACTGGGGCAATACGACGTGGTGCACGACAACCAGAGTCTTGGCTACGGCCTGCGGCGGCTCCGCCGCCCGCTGGTCACCACCATTCATCACCCAATCCAGATCGATCGGCGCCTGGAGCTGGCGGAAGCGGTCGGTTGGCGCCGGCTGACACTGCGGCGCTGGTACAGCTTTACCCGTATGCAACGGCGAGTCGCGCCGAACCTGCGGCACGTGCTCACGGTATCGGCGTCATCGAAAGCGGAAATCGTGGCGCACCTCGGCGTGCCAACCGAGCGTGTCCGCGTGGTGCCGCTCGGCATCGACGCCGACCGCTTCGCACCCGATCCCGCCGTGCCCAAGGTCGCCGGTCGGATCGTCACCACGGCCAGTGCCGATGTGCCGCTCAAAGGGTTGCTGCCGTTGATCGACGCGCTCGCGAAGGTACGCACCGAGCGACACGCCGAACTGGTCGTCATCGGCTCGGCCCGACCGGATGGGCCGGTACAGGCGGCGATCGAACGCCACAGCCTGCACGACGCTGTACGGTTCACCGGGCGGATCTCCGACGATGAGCTGTTGCACGAGCTGCGTGCGGCGGAGCTGGCCGTCGTGCCATCGCTGTTCGAGGGGTTCTCCATCCCACTGGTTGAGGCGATGGCCTGCGGAACGCCCGTCGTGGCCACCACTGCGGGCGCTCTGCCCGAGGTCGCCGGCCGGGACGGTGAAGCCGCGGTTCTGGTACCTCCGGGTGACGAGGCGGCCCTCGCGGCCGCGATGCGGCGGCTCCTCGACGACCCGCTCGACCGCGAGCGGCTCGCCGATGCCGGGCGGCAACGGGTGGTCGAACGTTTCACCTGGCGCGCTGCGGCGCTCGCGACGGTGGACACCTACAGGGCGGCCATAGCCGAGCACCGGTCCCGTACCCGAGGGCAGTCGTGCTGACCGTCGACTTCGGCCGGCTGCGCGTTCAGCCGGGCGACCGCGTGCTTGATCTCGGGTGCGGCGGCGGGCGGCACGCCTTCGAGTTGTTGCGCCAGGGCGCACACGTGGTCGCGTTGGATCGTGACGCCACTGAGCTGGCCGGCGCGGCGAGCATGCTGGCGGCGATGCGCACGGCCGGCGAGGCGCCCGCCGGCGCAGCGGCGACCACCCTGCACGCCGACGCCTATCACCTACCGCTGCCGGATGATGCTTTCGACATCGTCGTGGCGGCCGAGATTCTCGAGCACCTCACCGACGACGAACGAGCGATCGCCGAGATCGTCCGTGTCGTGCGTCCAGGTGGCATGGTTGCGGTCACCGTGCCGCGTTGGTGGCCCGAGCGAATCTGTTGGGCGCTCTCCGAGCGGTACCACACCGTCGACGGTGGTCACGTGCGTATCTACCGCCGAACCCAGCTGATCACGCGGCTCCGCAACGCGACGCTGGTGCCCATCGGCGCGCACCACGCGCATGCGCTGCACTCGCCGTACTGGTGGCTGCGGTGCTTGTTCGGCTCGGACAACGACCGTGCCCGGTTGCCCCGGCTGTATCACCGCTTCCTCGTCTACGACATCATGCGCCGGCCCTGGTGGACGCGGCAGCTCGAGCGGCTGCTGAGCCCGCTGCTTGGCAAGAGCCTGGTGATCTACGCGACGAAGCCGGAGCCGCGGTGACCGAGTCGCTGACCAACGCCGTCCTCGACGCTGCGGCGGTCGACCGGACGGCGGCCTCCATCGCCGCCGTACAAAACCAGAACGGGCAGATCCCGTGGTTCGTCGACGGTCGCACCGATCCCTGGGACCATGTCGAGGCGGCCATGGGTCTGGACACCGCCGGCCTCCACGAGCAGGCCGACGCGGCGTACCGGTGGATGCAGCGCACGCAGAACGCCGACGGCTCCTGGTACCGGGGCTATCACGGTCGGCAGGTCATCGACGCGGCACGTGAGGCCAATTTCACCGCGTACATCGCCGTCGGTCTGTGGCATCACTATCTGAGTTCTGGTGAGGACACGCTGCTCGACCAGCTCTGGCCAACGTTGCTCGGAGCGATAGATTTCGTGCTCGGCCTGCAGGCACCCGGCGGCGAGATCCGCTGGGCTCGTGATGCTTCCGGTCGACCGGCCGGCGAGGCATTGCTCACCGGAAGCGCCAGCATTTACCACAGCCTGCGCTGTGCGTTGGCCATCGCCGAATATCGCGGCGTCGACCAGCCCGACTGGGAGCTGGCCGCCGAGACACTCGGACACGCGGTCGCCGCGCACCCCGAACGATTCTCGCCGCGGGAGCGGTTCTCGATGGATTGGTATTATCCGGTGCTCGGCGGCGCGGTGCGCGGGGTGGCCGCCCGAGCACGCCTGGACGGTGCCTGGGAACGGTTCGTGGTGCCGAAGCTTGGCGTGCGCTGTGTCGCCGACCGGCCCTGGGTAACCGGGGCGGAGACGTGCGAGCTTGTCCTGGCGTTGTGCGCCACCGGCGAGCACGACCGAGCCGCCGCCGTGTTCGCCGCGATGCAACACCTGCGGCACACCGACGGCTCGTACTGGACCGGCTACGTCTATCCCGACGACGTCCGCTGGCCACTGGAGCGCACGACGTGGACGGCCGGGGCAGTGCTGCTGGCCAACGCGATGCTCGCCGGTGACGCCGCCACAACCACCGTGTTCGGTGCCGCGTCGCTCCCGGCTGGCTCGCGTGACGGCTGCTGTTTGCTGTAGCAGCATCATTGTGTATCTTATACACGATCGGTTGCCGTCAACGTGCGGACCGGGGGGAGGTCGCATGCGCGGACACCGTTGTGCGGCGCAGCACGCGCAGCGAACCGGTAGCGCCGACCTCGACGAACTCACCGCTGGACAGCGCGCTCCGGTAGATGCCATAGGGCGCCTGACCGCCGTCGGCTGGGTCGGGAAAAACGTCATGGATGGCGAGCAGCCCACCAACGACGACGTGTGGGGACCATCGCCGATAGTCCTGGGTCGCGGCCGACTCGGTGTGGCCGCCGTCGATGAACACCATGCTCAGCGGGGTGGACCAGATCGCTGCCACCGTGCTCGAACTGCCCACAACGACGATCACCGAGTCATCGATGCCCGCGTCGAACAGGACGCGCCGGAGCGTCGGCAGCGTGTCGATCCGACGGGTGTGCTGGTCGACGAGGCTCGGGTCGTGGTACTCCCAGCCCGGCTGGTGTTCCTCCGAGCCGCGATGGTGGTCGACCGTGATGACGAGCTGGCGGCGCTCGCGGACTGCCGCAGCGAGGTAGATCGTGGACTTGCCGCAATAGGTGCCAATTTCCAGGACCGGCCCATACGCGGCGGCCTCGTGCGCGGCGGCATGCAGGGCAAGCCCTTCGTTGGCCGGCATGAATCCGGGTGCGGCTTCGGCGGCACGACGCAGATCGTCGTCCATCGACACTGCCTTTCGTTGATAGGACCCCGGCCGGCTTGTTGACCGTGCGGAGGCGCCGGGGTTAGCCTGCCACAGGGAAATCCATAAATCCATAGATCTTCGGATCATCACTATGCGGGGAGTGGGTCAGCGATGAGTTTGCTTGAAGACCGGCTGTATCCGGGTACCAAGCTCGAGGACATACCCTGGCTGGCCAACGCCGGTCCCACGGTGATCGACTTCTTCGCCGACCCGGCAGTCATGATCGATCCTTATCCGCTGTATCGGCGGCTGCTGGCCGAGGCGCCGGTACACGAAGTTGGCGGACAAATCGTCTTCGTCCGCCACGCCGACGTCGCTGCGGCGCTGCGTCATCCGAAGGTATCCAACGACGACCGCAAGGGCTCTGCGCAACAAGAGATGGTCGCCTCCGGCGACGTCTCGCCTGAGCTGATCAGCATGATGGAGCAGCGCTCGTTCCTGCATCGCGACCCACCCGACCACACCCGGCTGCGCGGGGTCATCGCCGAAGCGTTCAGCCCGCGGCACATCGACACGCTGCGGCCTAAGGTGCAGAAGCTCGTCGACGACTTCCTCGACGCAGTTGATGGGCTGGGCAGCATCGAGCTGATCCGGGAACTCGCATTCCCGCTTCCGATCACGGTGGTCTGTCAGATGCTCGGCATCCCGCCCGAGGACCACTACAACATGCCGTGGACCCGCGCGCAGCTTTGCTGCGACTTCGAGCCGCCCGCGCTCGCCGGTGGCTGCGCCGACTACGCCCGGCAGACCCAGGCCGAGATGACCGCCTACTTCGACAAGTGGATCGCCCAGCGCCGTGAGCACCCGGGCGACGACCTGCTGTCGGTGATGATCGCTGCCGAGCAGCGCGGGGAGCTGTCCGCCGAGGAAATCAACGACACGTGCCGGCTGCTACTGGTATCCGGGCATGAAACCACGATCGGGCTCATCGCTAACGGCATGTACGCGTTGCTGCGTAACCCCGAGCAGCTGGCGTTGCTGCGCGACAACCCGAACCTGGCGGCGTCGACTGTGGACGAGGTGCTTCGCTTCGACGCGCCGATCCAGTTCACCAGGCGGGTGGCTGTCGACGATGTCGAGATCAACGGCACCCCGATCAAGAAGGGCCAGATGCTGTTGCTGTGGCTGGCTGCGGCCAACCACGACCCAGCCGTGTTCGACCAACCCGAACGGTTCGATATCACCCGCACCAACAACCAGCATCTTGAGTTCGGTGCTGGCATCCACTACTGCCTCGGCGCGCCGCTGGCCCGTCTCCAAGGCCAGATCGCTCTGGCGACTCTGGCCCGCCGCCTGGAAAACCCGCAACTTGAGTCCGATCCGCCGCCGTACATGCCGCAAGCCGTCCACGCCATCGAAACGCTGGCGATCACCTTTGCCAGGCTGCTCCCCACCTAGCGCACAAAGCTCTGAGTCGGCGCATCCACGGGGGAAGGGGAGTGACCGATGGTGGTGAACCTTGGAATGCCGGCTGCGCCGGCTCCGGAGCTTGCGTCGCGGCGGGTGTCGCGGCGGATCATGGTGGGGCCGGTGCCAGTGGGTGGTGGCGCACCGGTGTCGGTGCAGTCGATGACCACCACGTTGACCGCAGATGTGAACGCGACGCTGCAGCAAATCGCCGAGCTCACGGCGTCCGGCTGCCAGATCGTCCGGGTGGCGGTGCCTTCGTCGGATGATGCGGAGGCATTGCCGGCGATCGCCCGCAAGTCGCAAATACCGGTGATCGCAGACATCCATTTCCAACCGAAGTACGTATTCGCGGCGATCGAGGCGGGCTGCGCGGCAGTGCGGGTGAACCCCGGCAACATCCGCCAGTTCGACGACAAGGTCAAGGAGATCGCACACGCGGCGGGAGCGGCCGGGGTGCCGATCCGGATCGGGGTGAACGCCGGATCCCTCGACCGGCGGCTGCTGGCCAAGTACGGCAAGGCAACCGCGGAGGCGCTGGTGGAGTCGGCGCTGTGGGAGTGCTCGCTGTTCGAGGAGCACGGCTTCCGCGACATCAAGATCTCAGTCAAGCACAACGACCCGGTGGTGATGATCCGGGCGTACCGGCAGTTGGCCGAGCAGTGCGATTACCCGTTGCATCTCGGCGTGACGGAGGCAGGGCCGGCGTTTCAGGGAACGATCAAGTCGGCGGTGGCCTTCGGTGCGCTGCTGGCCGACGGCATCGGCGACACGATCCGGGTGTCGTTATCCGCACCGCCGGTGGAGGAGGTGAAGGTGGGCGGGGCGATCCTGGAGTCGTTGGGCCTGCGTCAGCGCGGGTTGGAAATCGTCTCGTGCCCATCGTGCGGACGGGCGCAGGTCGACGTCTACACCCTGGCCGATCAGGTCACCGCGGCGCTGGATGGTTTCCCCGTACCGTTGCGGGTTGCGGTCATGGGTTGTGTGGTCAACGGGCCCGGGGAGGCGCGCGAGGCCGACCTCGGCGTCGCATCGGGCAACGGCAAGGGGCAGATCTTCGTCAAGGGCCAGGTCATCAAGACCGTGCCGGAGTCGCAG
>Ga0070683_100000801_pt1 | contig 23280 bp, 19 predicted proteins | sample KBSC713LmetaG_FD_64662 | JGI IMG/M metagenome (GOLD analysis project Ga0070683, IMG submission 64662) | Corn rhizosphere microbial communities from Kellogg Biological Station, Michigan, USA - KBS C7.1-3L metaG | ecosystem: Host-associated > Plants > Roots > Rhizosphere ... | reverse complement strand
GGGAGCGATCTCGGGAGTGCTGGGGGCATACCTGATCCTCTATCCGAGGGTGCGGGTCAACATGCTGTTCATCTTCTTCGTGCTTCCAATTCCGGCCTGGCTGGTCTTGATCTATTGGTTTGGAGTTCAGGTTGCGACGGCCTACATGTCGCCGGTGAATGTCGATGTCTCAGGCGGCGTCGCCGTCTGGGCGCACATCGGTGGGTTCATCGCGGGGCTGGTGCTCGTCAAGGTATTCGAGAATCCTCGGCTGGTCGCGGAGCGGAACGCGATTCGCGATCAGAGGCATTGGCTGGCCGCTCGCGGCTAGCGAGCACCCGGGCCCCACGTGTCAATCCTTTGCCGCCGCGACATGGCGGGGTATCTTCGGGGCTCATAGTTCGGCGGTGACACGAGCGATTGGTCGTTCGTGTCACGAGTCGGACACATGTCCAATCGCCGGAGCGATATGCTCGGACGTCTGCTGCCTCGCGACGAAAAATTTTTCGAGTTGTTCGACCAGCTCGCCGCGCACCTGACGACGAGCGCCAAGATGCTCGACACGCTGTTCGGCGATCCGCAGAACGTCGCGCAGCATGTGAAGTCCATCAAAGACGTCGAGCACCAGGCTGACGGTCTGACGATGACCGTCAACCAGCGCATCGATAAGAGTTTCATTACGCCGATCGATCGCGAGGACATTCACATGCTCGCCTCGCGCCTCGACGACGTCATCGACCTGCTCGACGGAACGGCGCGGCGGTTCGCCATGCTTCACATCACCGAGGTATTGCCGCCGGCACGAAAGCTGTCCGGCATCATCGTCCGCGCGGCGACCGAGATTCAAAGCGCGGTCAAGGAAATGCGCCGCTCGGCCGCGGTGAACCAGCACGTGCAGAAGATCAAGCAGTTCGAAGAGGAAGGCGATGCCGTCTACCACGAGGCGGTCGGCGCGTTGTTCACCGGCCAACCGAACCCCCTCGACGTCATCAGGTGGAAGGAGATGTACGACACGCTCGAGCATGCGATCGACAGCTGCATGGGCGTCGCGCAAGCGCTGCAGAGCATTTCTCTCAAAAACGCGTAGCTCGGATCGCATCGCGTGGTCGCCTACGTCGTCGCGATCGTCCTCATCGCGTTCATCTTCGACTTCAGCAACGGCTTTCACGATTCGGCGAACTCGATCGCCACGATCGTCGGAACGCGCGTTCTCAGTCCGATCGCTGCCGTCTTTTGGGCGGCCGCGTTCAATTTTGCTGCCGCGTTCACTGGGTCGCTGGCGGTCGCGAAGGCGATCGGCGGCGGGATGGTCGAACAGAGCGTCGTCAATCCGAACGTGATTCTCGGCGGGCTTGTCGGAGCGATCGCGTGGAACGTCATCACGTGGGCGTTCGGCATCCCCTCGAGCTCCTCGCATGCGCTCATCGGGGGGTACGCTGGAGCCGCGGTCGCGCGTGCCGGGCTTTCAGCCATTACGTGGGGCACGAAGTGGGTACAGACCCTGAGCTTCATCGTGATCTCGCCGCTGCTCGGGTTGCTCGCGGGCTACACGCTGATGGTCATCGTCTTCTGGTTGTTCCACCGGACGTCGGCATCACGAGTCGACCGATTTTTCCGCCCCGCTCAGCTTTTGAGCTCCGCGCTGCTGTCGTACTCGCATGGTGGAAACGACGCGCAAAAAACGATGGGCATCATCGTCGGACTCCTGGTTTCGGCGAAATCACTTTTCGCTAACCAGACCGGGTGGCTTCACTACTTCTATTTGCCCGATAACTCGACGATTCCACACTGGATCGAGATCGGCGCGTATAGTGCGATCTCCCTGGGCACGCTGTTCGGCGGTTGGCGAATCGTCTACACCATGGGGTCGCGCATCACGAAGCTGCGCCCAGTCGGCGGGTTCTGCGCAGAAACCGGCGGTGCCGCCGCGATTCTTGTCGCGACGCATTTCGGCATTCCGGTGAGCACGACGCACACGATCACTGGTTCCATCGTTGGTGTCGGGGCCACACAGCGACTCTCGGCTGTGCGGTGGGGGATCGCGGGGCGGATCGTCTGGGCGTGGATTCTGACGATTCCGGCTGCGGCGCTCATGGCCGCGGTTTCATATTTCATTCTCGCGAAGGTGGTGCACTTCTAGGAGTCCCGCATGTCGTCCGAGGATCCTGTAGGCGGCTCGAGGTTCACGCATCAAGAGATGCGATTGATCTTTGAACGCGCCGGGATCTCGGAGGCGACGCGCGACGACTCGCGCCGCTACACGCTGCCTGAGATTGAAGCCATCGGCACAGAAGCCGGGCTCGATCCGCGGGACATCCGCCGTGCCGCCGCGACCGTTCGAGAGGTCTCAGTCACGCACAGACTCCTCGGTGCGCCGACGCGATTCCGCGCCACACATGAGGTGAACAGACCGCTCGGAGAGGAGGGTGTTTCGGAGATCGTCGACGTGCTGCGGCGGGAGACTAGGCTCCATGGCGAACTGCGATTTGTTCCCGGAGGCGCCGAATGGGCCGCCCGCCCGGCGCTTGGCGGAATCATCGTGAATTTCGGGGCCCGTCGCGGAGGCACCCGCATTTCGGTCTTAGTGGCTAGAGACGATGCGGCCGTGCTGACCGTTCTTGTGGGCTGCGGCATCGGATTCGTGGCCGGGATGGCGGCCAGCATTGCGGCGCTCCTTGCGGCGAACCCCGTTCTGGCAATCGCGGCGTTCCTAACCGGAACAATCGTAGGAGCTTACGGCAGCATGCGGCTTATCTGGAGTCGGGCTTCCAGGCGGGCGGCCGAGATCACGAACTCACTTCTCGGCACGATCGTTTCAATAACTGACTCGGCTCCCGGGAACGACGAGCTGAAGTGACAAAGCTGTGACACAAATGATCAAGAATTGGCTGGTTGTCCGCGGTCGGATCGCGGTATAACTACGCGTTCGCCTACACGCTGGGCTTCAATTATATGGCAGACGGTCAGACACCAACCCTGTACCTCAATCGCGAACAGAGCTGGCTCAAGTTCAACGCACGAGTGCTGCACGAGGCGCTCGACTCGCGAGTGCCGCTTCTCGAGCGAGTGAAGTTTCTCGCGATCTTCAGCGCGAACCTCGACGAGTTCTACATGGTTCGCATTGCCGGTGTTCGCCGACAGGTCGCTGCTGGTGTTCTGCAGACGCCGCCCGACGGCTTGACCCCGCAGGAGCAGCTCGACGCGATCGACGCCGAGGTTGCCCGACTCACTCGGCTCCAGCGCGAGTGTCTCGACGATCTGCTTGCCGAGCTCGCGACGCACAACGTTCGGTTGCTCCGCGTCAGCGATCTGACGTCGGGGGAATGGGGGGCAATCGACGAGTATTTCGAATCGCAGGTCTTCCCGGTCCTCACGCCGTTGGCGGTCGATCCGGGGCACCCGTTCCCATACATCTCGAATCTGTCGCTGTCGCTCGCGGTCGAGATCAGAGATCCGCAAACAGGCGCGATCCACTTTGCGCGCGTGAAGGTTCCGAAGAGCCTTCCGCGGTGGGTGCCGGTTCCTGGTCGTCCGAACCACTTCGTTCCCCTCGAGCAAGTGATTGGCGCAAATCTCGGTGCGCTTTTTTCGGGAATGGAGATCGCGGCGTGGTATGTCTTCCGAATCACGCGCTATTCGGATCTCGATATCCCCGTCGAGGAGCCGGAGGATCTTCTCGCGACGATCGAAGAGCAGGTCTTCCAGCGGCGATTTGGCGAAGTGATTCGTGTCGAGGTGCAGGACGACATGCCGGCGCACCTTCGCGCACTGCTCCTCGACGAGCTTCGGGAGGTCGACGTTCCGGAAACGAGCATTCTCGCCGAGAAGGACATTCAGTCCGCGGGCAATCTGCTCGACGTCAGTGAGCTCATGGGGCTCTACTCATTGGATCTCCCCGCGCTCAAAGACCCGCCGTTCGCGCCGACGATTCCGATCGAGCTCCGGGATCAGAGTCGATCGATCTTCGAGGTCATTCGCGAAGGCGATCTTCTCGTCCATCATCCATTCGATTCATTCGGCGCGTCCGTCGAACGTTTTCTCGATGAAGCGTCGCGCGACGATCAGGTTTTGGCGATCAAGCTCACGCTGTATCGAACGTCTGGCGACACGGCGCTCGTCGCTGCGCTGGTCGAAGCTGCACAGGGCGGCAAGCAGGTCGCGGTCATCGTCGAGCTCAAAGCGCGGTTCGACGAATCGAACAACATCTCGTGGGCGCGACGCCTGGAGGATGCGGGCGTGCACGTCGCGTTTGGCTCCGCAAACCTCAAGACCCATGCGAAGACGGCGCTCGTGGTTCGTCGCGAAGCAGACGGCATTCGTCGCTACGTCCACCTGGGCAGCGGCAACTACAACTCTCGAACGGCTCGACTCTACACCGACGTCGGCCTGTTCACCTGCAGCCCGTCGATCGGCGCGGATGTCAGTGATCTCTTCAATTCGCTGACTGGCTACTCCAGACAGCAGCTGTATCGAAAGCTCGTCGTCGCGCCGGTGAACATGCGCTCGCGATTCATCGAGCTCGTCGAGCGCGAGGCGGCAAACGCCGCCGACGGGCGTCCGGCGCGCATCATCGGGAAGATGAACGCACTTGTCGACGCCGAGATCATCGATTCCCTCTACAGGGCGTCGCAGGCCGGGGTCGAGATCGATCTCATCGTTCGCGGCATCTGCTGTTTGCGACCCGGGATTCCCGGCGTCAGCGACCGAATCCGCGTCATCAGCATCATCGGGCGATTCCTCGAGCATTCTCGAATTTGGAGTTTCCTAAACGGCGGCGCGGAAGAATTCTATCTCGGCTCGTCGGATTGGATGCCGCGCAACTTCGACCGACGCGTCGAGGCCGTCGCGCCGGTCGACGATCCGGCGATGCACGTCCGTCTCCGCACGTTGTTGTCGACGTATCTCAACGACAACCGACAGGCCTGGGAGCTTGCGGAGGATGGCACGTGGACGCAGCGGCAGCCGGACGGCATCGCGCGTCCATCGCACGAGTTGCTCGTCAAGAACTCGTGGGGAATTCAGCCCGAAGCGCCACCGATACCGGTTGTCCAGCGACAGCAGACCGCGAAAGCGGCCGGCGACTAGCGCTACTCGAGCGCGCCGGCTCCGATTTCCGTTGACGAGAGCGTTCGGCCGTCCGGACCGACGATCTCGATCGGAACGCCGGCGACGTCCGCCAGCAACTCGGATTTCCTGTTTGCGCCCCACATCTCGAGGCGCATGCTCGTGCGTTGCTTCGCCGGAACGGGCGTGATGCGAATGGCGCGCTGCATCCACCGCGTCTTGAGATCCGCGACCGCGCTCACGTGACCGCGATCGAAGCCATCAGCAATTCGTAAGAGCGCCGAGAGACGTTTGATGCGGCGTCGGAGCTCCTTGTCGAGCATCCCGTAGTTCCGATGCTTCTTCTTTGGCGGACCGCCCCGATGGTATCGCGCAACGTTCGCGACCACCACTTGCTCGGAGGGCGGCATGCCGAGGAGGTCTGCGTGTAAGATCAAATGATACGAATGCTTGTGGTGCCGCTCGTAGCTGATGTGGTATCCGGCGTCGTGAAGCAGCGCGGCATCTGAGAGCGCCTCGCGGTCTGCTTTCGAGCACCCGAGTCGTTCGCCGAGCGCGTCGAAGAGAAGAAGTGCGAGTCGCTGGACGTGAGATGAATGTGGCTGCTCGACGTGACATCGCAGTGCGAAGTCGCCGACCGATCGCGCTCGTGCTTCGCCAGGATCAGCGATCGTGGGCGTGACGCGCGCCGCCTCGAGCAACAGCCCTTCGCGAATTCCGTAACGCGAAACCACGATCTCTCGTGCCTCTACGCGGCGCAGCACCTCGGCCGCGACAGCAAGGCCGGCCACGATGATGTCCGCGCGCTCTGGGTTCAAGCCGGGAACCGCGCGGCGTTCTTCCGGCGTCATCTCGATCAGCATGCTGAGGATGTGCTCGAGATCCGCGCGATTGATGCGCGCAGCGTGGACCGATCGCGCCGTCAGAATTCCCTGACGCGCGAGATAAATGCCTGCGAGGTTCGTGAACGTTCCGCCCGAACCGATGAGCTGCGCACCCCGCCAATCGCGAAGCGGAATCCTTTCGCGGAGCGCCTCGGCGACCTCGCGCCGCAGTTTGCGTAGTCGCTTTCGTGTGGGTCCGTCACTGAGGTATTCCTCGGTGAGTCGAATTGCGCCGAAGGGAAGAGAGTTGAGCCGCTCGACGACGCCTTCCGCGCTCAATGCCAACTCGAGCGAACCCCCTCCGATGTCCGCGACCACCGTGCGCCCGACGCCCATGTCGAAATGCGCGACGGCGCTGCGGAAACTGAGTCGCGCTTCCTCGTCGCCGTCGACGACACGGACTCGGAGGCCCGTGGCGCGTTGAATCATCGACACGAACTCGTTCGCGTTCGACGCCTCGCGAACCGCGCTCGTCGCCACAGCGTCAATGCGCTCGGCGCCGAGTTGGCGGGCCAGCGTCGCCATTCGTTCGATGGCTTCGCGCGCGAGCTGGATCGACTCGTCGGAGAGCGCGCCCGTCGACGCCAACCCAGCGGCGAGACGTGGCGCCGCTTTCATCTCGTCAACGACTTGGATGGCGCCTTCCGGCGAAACGTCGGCGACGATTTGGCGGATCGAGTTCGACCCGATGTCGATGGCGGCGACGCGTCGATGTCCGGGTGCGACAAGGCGCCGCGAATTCTTATCGCGGCTGATCGGAAGAATGGCGGCCACGGCGTTCCTCCCACTGCAGATGAAACGGAGCGTTCAACGAGGCGCGATCAGCACCAATATATTCGCGTACCTCGCAATTCGCGCATGCTTTCAACGCGCGACGCTCGACGCGGGAGCGCACACCGGGGGGTTGTATCGCCCCGCCGCACGCTGGTGACGCACGAGTTGCGGTCGCGGCGAGAGACGACGCGCGGAACGCTCGGGAAACTCGATATTCACCCGACCCCCGCGCACATCGCGCCAATTGTTGAGTGATCGCGCGACGCGAACGAAGGACCCTGGATCGATGAGCTGAACGCCGCGAAGATCCAACCGAATGACCGACGTCCCAATTGGCACGTGTCCGATGATTCTCTCGGCGCGCGATGCGGCGAGCTCGGCGAGTAGTCCTACGACATAGATCGTCGCGGCGCCCTGATGCGCTTCGAGCCGAACCTGGCAGAACTCCACGCGACCCTCCAGCAATTCGATGCCGGAAGGTCGCGGTCGAGCGTCACGCCAATGTCGATTCGTTCGTCACGTCCGCGTCACGGCCTTCGCCGGGAAGAGCACGGTGATCGTCGTCCCTTGCCCGACGATGCTTTGCGCGCGGACGCTTCCGCCGTGCGCTTCGACGAGATGACGCACAATCGCGAGGCCGAGACCGGTGCCTCCCTCGTCGCGCGAGCGTGCTGCGTCAACGCGATAGAAGCGCTCGAAAATTCTGCCGAGGTGATCGGCAGCAATTCCGCTTCCCGTGTCGGCGACGCTGACAGCGGTCCCGCCATTCACCGGCTCCGCCCGGACTTCGATCGATCCGCGCGCTGTGTAGCGCACTGCATTCTCGACGAGATTCCCGAGCACTTGTCGGAGCGCCGTTGGATCCGCGTCCACTCGCCGACGGTCCCCGTTGAACGACAGCGTCAAGCCTTTCGCACTCGCTGCATTGTACACCGCGGTGAAGACGTCGCTCACGACGCTCGACAGGTCGTTCGAGACGATGTTCGGAACCCAGCTACCAGATTCGTAGCGGGACAAGTCGAGCAAGTCGTCGACGATGCGCTGCATGCGCTTCGTGTTCGACTCGATCGTGTTGAGGAACCGTTCGCGCTCCTCCGGTCGAAGATCCGGATCATGCAACGTCTCAGCGAATCCGCCGATGACCGTGAGTGGCGTCTTCAATTCGTGTGAGACGTTCGCGGCGAAGTCACGTCGAATCGTCTCGAGGCGACGTCGCGTCGTGAGATCCATGACCGCGAGCACGGCACCGCCGTCGGGGAGGGGCCGAGCCGTGACCAGAAGTGTGCGGCCCCCGAACGAAAGCTCGTTCGCATCGGTCGCGATGCCGTTCATCGCGCCACGAGTTGCGTCGCGAATGAGGCGTTCCTGCGGCAACAAGTCGATCGAAAATGGCGGCGCGGCCGCGAGGTCGAGCAATCGTCGAGCGCTTTGGTTCAGGCGCACGACTTCGGATCGGGGACTGATGGCAACAATGCCTTCGTCGAGCGATTCAATGACCGCACTCAAAAGGGCGTCTTCTGTCTCGAGGGCCGTGAGACGTGATGCCAGCTGCTCGGTCATTCGGTGCAGCGCGAGCGCGAGATCTCCGACTTCGCCCGGCGCGGAGAGCGAAGGCCGGCGGTCGACGTCTCCGGCAGCGATTGCGCGAGCGACATCGCGAAGCTCGATGATCGGGCGCGTGACCGTTTGAGAGAACAGGAAACCGATGATCAGCGCTCCGACAAGCGCAAAGAGCGCCGATACGAGAACATCGCGCCGAGCTCCGCTGACAATCTCACGAAACTTCGTGGTCGGAACCGAAACACGAACGAAACCGAGCGGATGCTTGATGGCGCAGTAGAACTCGTCGTCGCCAGCGGAGGCGCTCGGTCGGCTCGAGCACCCGACGCCATCTTTCCGAGCGTCGATTACCTCCGGTCGCGTCGAATGGTTTTGTAGCTGCTTCAGATCTTCGCCGCTGAATTCGGAGTCCCCGACGACGACGCCGATCGAGTCGATCAGGGTGACTCGACGGGAGAGCGCGGTCCCCGCCGCGTCGGCGAGGGAGTCAGGATTCGGTCCGACGCGCCATTGGACCGCGACGAGGCGCGCCTCGCGTTCGAGCTCTCGTCGCGTTTCGGCCGCGAGCGTTTCGCGCAGACGACTTCCGGCAACGATGACGATGCTCGCAACGAGCAGTAAGACCAGCCCGAGGAGCCCGAGGAGAAGTCGTTTTGCGAGCGTCACGCAGACCGAGACTGTCCGCCTTTGAGACGGTACCCGAACCCGCGAACGGTTTCCACCAGATCGCCCGCGCCGCCGAGCTTCGTGCGGAGCCGCTGGACATGCATGTCGACGGTGCGCGTCTGAATGTCCGGAGCCGCTTCCCAAACCGTCTCGAGCAAATGCGCTCGCCCCTGAACGCGGCCGCGTCGCTCGGCGAGTGTCAGAAGGAGCTTGTACTCGGTCGGGGTGAGCTCGATCGGATGATCGTCGACCGATACGCGATGCTCGGAACGATCGATCGTGATGGGACCGATGCTGAGGACATCAGACGGACCGTTGCCGCCGGCTGAAACGCGGCGAAGGATCGCGCCAACGCGGAGCACGAGCTCCTGCGGGCTGAATGGTTTCGTGAGATAATCGTCGGCGCCGAGCGCGAGACCTTTGATCCGATCGGGTTCTTCGCGCCGAGCGGTGAGCATCAAGACGGCGATGTCGCGCGTCGCGGGAGCGGTGCGGAGTTTTTCGAGGACTTCGTACCCCGACGCTCCAGGGAGCATGAGATCGAGGACGACGAGTGCGGGTCGTTCTTGCCGGGATGCGGCGAGGGCATCAGGGCCGGTGGAGGCTGTCGAAACGCGATAGCCGGCTTTGACGAGATGGTATGCGACGAGGGCCACGATATCGGCTTCGTCATCGACCACGAGGATGCGCTCTCCGGTGACGGCGGCGGAGGCAGGGGCGGTCACGTCGTGACGCTCGGTGAGTTTGATAATTGTCGTTGTATTTTGGCGACGATCATTTCGACGGCGACGGCGTTGTGCCCACCGCGCGGAACGATGACATCGGCGTAGCGCTTCGTTGGCTCGACGAACTGCAGGTGCATCGGCTGGACGGTGTTCACGTACTGATCGATGATCTCTTCGAGCGGTCTTCCGCGCTTGTTCATGTCGCGGCGAATGCGCCGGATGAGACGAATGTCCGGATCGGCGTCGACGAAGACTTTGACGTCGCAGAGGTCGCGGACGCGCGGGTCACTGAACAACAGGATGCCGTCGATCACGATGACTCGCGCCGCGGGAACGATCACCGTCTGTGCGCTTCGCATGTGCGTCACGAAGTCGTACACCGGCTTTTCGATCGGATCTCCGGACGCCAGTCGGGCGAGCTGACCGACGAGTAGCTCCCAGTCGAACGACTCGGGGTGATCCCAGTTGATCTTCCGTCGCTCCGCGATGGGCAGGTGCTCGAAGTTCCGATAGTACGCGTCCATGTCGATGAACGCGACGGAGTCTGCGTGCAGCGCCTGCGCGAGATTTCGCGCGACCGTCGATTTCCCGGATCCCGAGCCGCCGGCGACGCCGACAATGAACGGCTTCATCGAGTCACCGCAGCCTGGGCCGAACGCCGAAAAAGTTGCCCGGACTCGCGGGCCAAAAGAAGCTCTAGCACTGTCACAATCTGGTATCGGCAGAGGACGAGCCGCTAGTTTTCGCAATGCGAAGTCTCGGGCTAAAGAGTGCGGTCGCCGGTGTGCTCATCAGCAGCATGTCGTGCAACCTGCCGATGATCCACGAAGCAAACGTTCCGGCCGACATCGTGATCGCGGCGACGACGGACGTTCACGGATATCTGCGCGGCTGGGATTACTACGCGAATGCGCCGGATACCCTGCGCGGTCTCTCTCGTGCCGCGACGATCATCGATTCGCTGCGACGAGTTTCGAGGATCTGGCCGGTTCTGGTCGACGCAGGCGACTTTCTCCAGGGCAACCCGCTGACCTACGTGGCGGCACGAGTCGATTCGACGATGCCGCATCCGGTCGTCGCGGCGATGAATGCGATGCGCTACGACATCGGCGTCGTCGGAAACCATGAGTTCAACTACGGACTGCCGACGCTCGATCGTATTCTGCGACAGACGAGATTCCCGGTGCTCGCTGCGAACGTGTTCACGCCGGACGGCGAACCAAAATTCCGGCCGTGGGCCTTCACGATTCGCAACGGAAACGTGAAGATCGCGCTGATCGGTGCAACGACTCCCGGCGCGATGGTCTGGGACCACGACAATCTGAATGGCCGCCTCGAAATTCGAGATCCGATTGCATCGGTGCGGCAAGCGGTGCGGGAGTCCCACGACGCAGGCGCGGCGATCACGGTCGTAGTGATTCACTCAGGGCTCAACGAACCGTCGAGCTACGACACGATCTCGACGAAAGTGCCCAGCGAAAACGTGGCGGCGCGCCTCGCGAGGGAAGTCCCGGGCGTCGACGTCATCGTGTACGGTCACTCGCACAAAGAGATGGCCGACACGGTGATCGGGTCGACGCTCCTCATGCAGCCGAAGAACTGGGCGACGAGCGTCGCGATCGCGCACGTCATCGTTCAAAAGCAAAACGGACGGTGGCGTGTGACGTCGAAGCGATCGTCGATCGTTCAGGCCGTGCACCACAAAGAGAGCGTCGACGTACTCGGCGCCACGGAGGAAGGGCATCGTGCGGCGCAGAACTACGTGAGAACGACGATCGGGACGACGGCTTCAGCGTGGCGCGCCGATTCTTCGCGCGTCATCGACTCGCCACTCACCGACTTCCTTCTCGAAGTCGAGCGGTCGGTGACCGGTGCGCAACTCGCATCGACGCCCATGTTCTCGCTCAACGCAAGTCTTGCCGCTGGCCCGATCACCGTCGCGAGAATCGCCGCGCTGTATCCCTACGACAACACGCTGCGCGTCGTGAAAGTGAACGGCGCGCAACTGCGTTCCTATCTCGAATACAGTGCGCGCTACTTCAAGTCGACGCCGACCGGCCCGCAGATCGACCAGTCGATTCCCGGATACAATTACGATATGCTGGCTGGCGTCGACTACGTGATCGACGTTTCGAAGCCGATCGGCGAGCGAATAACGCAGCTCGATTTTCAGGGGCGCGCCGTGACGCCGGCCGATACATTCACGCTCGCGCTCAACAACTATCGACAGACGGGCGGCGGCGGCTACTCGATGCTGCGCGACGCACCGGTCGTTCAGGATCGCCAGCTCGAGATTCGCCAACTGCTGATCGACGAGGTTCGGAAGCGCGGAGCTATCAAGCCGTCCGATTACTTTCATCAGAACTGGCGAATCGTTCCGGCTTCGGCGATCCCCGGTCTTTTGAAAACTCAGAAATGACGACTCGAATGGTTCGTGTGTTCGTAAATGCGTCCAGCGTCGATGTCCCCGCCGGCTCGACCGCACTCGACGCGGTTCGCGCGTTCAGCGCAGAGGCCGCGGACGAAGTGTCCGCGTCACGTCGGCTCATCACCGACAGCCGCGGACTTCCGATCGATTCCGCGACGACGATGAGCGCGGGATCGATCCTTCGATTGGTTGCGAACCGCGATCGATCGGCACACGACACGGACGAGTAGTCGCGGATGACCCCTGTCATACATTCGGAACTGCTTCGGCGTCTTCCGAAGGCCGAGCTGCATTGCCACCTCGACGGTTCCGTACGGCCATCGACGCTGATCGAGCTCGGGCGCGAATACAAGAAGGCGATGCCGCGAGATGACGCCGAAGCCCTCGGCGAATTCATGCGCGTCGATGATGCACGAAGTCTCGAGGACTATCTCGCGCGGTTCGATGTCACCCTCTCGGTGATGCAGACGCCCGAGGCGCTCGAACGAATCGCCTACGAGTTGTCGATCGACGCGGCGAAGGACGGTGTGAGATACATCGAGGTTCGCTACGCGCCGGTCCTGAACACGCGCGAGGGAATGTCCCTCGAGAGCGCAGTCGAGAGCGCGATCCGTGGGCTCGAGCGCGCGGAACAGGACGGTGGCGCGATGGCGCGCGTGCTCGTGACTGGACTGCGGCATCTCTCGCCGGGCGTGTCTCTCGAGCTCGCGCGGCTCGCGGTGGCGTATCAGCATCGCGGCGTCGTCGGATTCGATCTCGCCGGTGGTGAGCTTGGAAACCCTGCCGCCCCGCACGCGGCGGCGTTTGCATACGCGCGCGAGCACGATCTCGCGTGTACCTGCCACGCAGGCGAAGGTGCGGATGCGTCGTCCGTTCGCGAAGCGATCCACGTTTGCGGCGCGCATCGCATCGGCCATGCGACGCATCTCATCGAAGACGATTCGCTGACGCAGTACGTGAACGATCGACGCATCGCGCTCGAGATCTGTCTTACGAGCAATGTGCAAACGCACGCGGTCGAGTCGTATCAGGCGCATCCGCTGCGGCAGTACTTCGATCGCGGCGTGAACGTCGTGCTGAACACGGACAACCGCCTCATGAGCGGGACGACGCTCACCGACGAATACATGCACGCCGCGTCGACGCTTGGCTTCACCTTCGACGAGTTGTCGCAGATCGCGCTAAATGGATTCGCCAGTGCGTTCATCTCATGGGAAGATCGCGAGCGGCTGATCGCCGATGCGAAGGCGGAAATTGCCAGCCTTCGCGGAGATCCCCGCGCGTGAGTGAGTTCGGGGCACAGGCGGCGCAAATCGCAGCCGAGGCGATTCGCGATCGACTCGCGGGCCAAACGCCCGCGGCGGCCATCGTGCTGGGGTCAGGGCTTGGTTCACTGGCTGACGAGATCGATGCCGTCGCGCGAATTCCGTTTCGCGAGGTGCCTGGATTTCCAAGGGCGACAGTCGTTGGACATGCGGGGGTGCTGATCGCCGGGCGCCTCGAGGGAAAATTTGTTCTCGCGCTCGCCGGCCGATTCCACATGTACGAAGGCCATGATGCCAGTCTCGCCGCATTCCCCGCACGCGTCGTACACGCGCTCGGCGCGAACACATTGATCCTGTCCAACGCGGCAGGTGGTGTGAATCGAATGTGGCAGCCGGGCGATCTGATGCTGATTCGCGATCACATCAACTTGATGTTTCGCAATCCGCTCACCGGTCCCGTCGAGAAGGGCGATCTCCGGTTTCCGGACATGTCCGCGCCGTACGACGCGTCGCTCGCTCGAGTCGCGCGGGACGTAGCGCGAGAACAGGGGACGGTGTTGCGCGAAGGCGTCTACGCGGGTCTGCTGGGGCCTGCCTACGAGACGCCGGCTGAAGTCCGCATGCTCACGTTGCTCGGAGCCGACGCCGTCGGGATGTCGACGGTTCCGGAAGTGATCGTCGCGAGGTCGATCGGGATGCGCGTGCTCGGGTTCAGCTGTATCACGAACCTCGCATCAGGGATCTCTAACAACCCGATCACTCACGGCGAGGTGCTCGAAACGACGGCGCGCGCGGCGACCAGGTTCACGGCGTTGGTTCGGGGGGTCGTCGCGCGATTACCGTCATCCTGACGGCCGCGTGAATGGCATTGGGATGACGGACTTAGTGCGTCCCCCGGCGAGCGGCCGGCGGCGGAGGTAGCGACCGAATTCGCGACCGGAAATCGTTGAACGCCTGCGTGTTCGTCGTCAGTGTCCGAATGATGGCCGGGTTGATCTTCGCGATCTGATTGCGCGTATCCTGAATTCGGCTTTCCTCGAGCGGGTGGTCGGTGAACCACGTCTCGAGTGCCGACGGCGCCTGCTGACGCTCCGCCAACAGCTTCTCGAACATCTGCGGCATCCCGTTCGGGTTAATGCCGGCCCGAACCATCTCGTCGACGCCTGCGGCGTCTGCCTGCGCTTCGTCGTCTCGGCTGAACTTCGCGAACACGGCGGAGCCAAGGACGTTGATTCCGGCTTGTGTCGCTCCGTTATTGCATACCCCGGTCAGCACGCATGCGACCGTGACGCCGACGTTCGCGCCCTGCATCTGCTCCATTTGCTTCACAGAGTGTCGTAACACCACGTGTCCGATCTCGTGCGCGAGGACAGACGCGAACTGGTCCATGTTGTCCGACCGTTCGGCGACGCCGCGATTGACATAGATGTATCCGCCCGGCAGCGCGAACGCGTTGAAATCGTTCGTGTTCACCATCGCGAAATGCCAATCGAGATCGGCGCGGGATGTTACGTGGGCGATCGAATCACCGAGGACATTCAGATAGCGATTGATCGCGAGGTCGTTGATAATTGGTAGCTGCTGGTTGACCTGCTGGGACTGATCGGCGCCGATCTGCACCTCTTGTTGCTGCGAGATGCCGCATGCGGCCGATCCCCCCAAAACGGCGGCCATTGCCGCGCCCGCAACGAATCGTCTCATAAGATCGATCTCTTCCGTTAGTTGATTTCTGCACCCCGAAAAGCAAGACACATTCCTGCATGAAGCTGCTGACCTTAGCGCGCGACCTCCGTCGCCGGAAAGCTCGCGAACGCCAAGATCTGTTCGTCGCCGAGGGTATGCGGAGCGTCGAAGAGCTCCTTCGGTCTGGGCTTGAAGTCCGCGGCGCACTTGTGAGTCCCGCGGCCGCAGAAAATTCGCGCGGTCAGGCCCTGATTGCACAATTCGGTCATCGTGACATATCGGTCGAAGTAGTCAGCGCCGAGGAGCTTACGAGCGCGGCCGACACTGAGGCGCCGCAAGGAGTGCTCGCGATCGCGCCGGTTCCAAGACGCAGCCTGGCTGATTTGCCGAATGATGAAGCGGTCCGGCTTCTAGTGCTCGATGCTATTCAAGACCCCGGGAACGTCGGGACGATCCTGCGAACGGCGGGCGCCCTCCGAGCTACGGCAACTTTTTCTTTGCCGGGAACCGTTGACCTATGGAACGCTAAGGTCGTCCGTAGCGGGATGGGTGCCCACTTCCATCATCCCTGCCTGAGCGGGACCTGGGACAACCTCGATGCTTTTCGGCGCGAGCGTTCCGTCGCTCTCTGGGCCGCGGACGCAGGTGGCGACTCGATCGAAGGGCTGGATCGACCGTCGCGGCTCGCGCTCGTGGTCGGGAATGAAGGGGGTGGGCTTTCATCGGCGACACGCCAGCGTGCTGACCGAATCGTCGCGCTGCCGATCGCGGAATCGACCGAGTCTCTCAACGTTGCGGTCGCGACGGGAATCCTCCTTTACGAGCTCCGCCGGTGAACAGCTTTAGCAATTCCATCATCGCTCAGGTGTACGCCTTCATCTTCGGTGCGTGCATCGGGTCGTTTCTGAACGTCTGCATCGTCCGTTGGCCGGCAGAACGATCGGTGCTGCGGCCGCGCTCTCGGTGCCCAAGCTGCGGGAACCAGCTCGCTTGGTTCGAGAACGTTCCGATTCTGAGCTGGATCGCGCTTCGAGGCCGCTGCCGTTGCTGCGACGAGTCGATCTCGATGATGTATCCGCTGATCGAGCTGATCGTGGCCTGCGGCTGGATGCTCAGCGTTCACTACTATGGCGTCACCTTCACCGCGCTCCGCGTCGCCATCTTTGCAACCGTTCTCCTCGGCGTCGCGATCACGGATGCTCGTCACTATTTGATTCCGGATGGATTCACGCTGTTCGGGCTGATGTTCTCGCTGCTTTCGTCGATCGTCGCGTTTTTCCGCCTCGAGACGCAGCAGGTGTTCGCAACGCCGTATGACGCACTGATCGGCGCGTGTGCAGGCGCCGGCCTCATTGCGATCGTCGGCTGGCTCGGCGAAGTGGTGACGAAGCGCGAAGCGATGGGGCTCGGCGACGTCACCTTGATGGCATTCGTTGGTGCTGCGCTTGGTCCGACGCGGGCGCTCATGACCGTTTTCGTCGGCGCGACGCTCGGTGCTGTCGCGTTCGCGGGAATCGTCATTCCGGTCTCGCTTGCACGTCGCGGCCACTCGCGCGAACAGACCGAGCTGGCGCTCGGCAACCCGCCATTCGAAGCGCCGCTCGTGCCGTTCGGAGTATTCCTTGCGCCTGCCGCGCTCCTAACTTTGTTTTGGGGAGACGCCCTGCTCGCCTGGTTGTCGCGCGGCTGAGGGCAGGATGCCGTAAGCGGGAGCTGGGGAAGCGGGAACCGCTGACGCGTCGCACCCGTAGGAACCAACGAGGGCTCGATCGGACGTAGGTTCCGGCAGTCAGGCCCGCATCCCGTTCCCGAAGCCCGCGCATGATTGGTGATCTGCTCCGAAACGAAGCTTCCGGCGCGCTCGCGCGCTTCACGCGAGATCTGACCGCCGACGCACGCGCGGGCCGACTCGAGCCGGTCCGCTGCCGCGACCAAGAAGTCTCGCGTGTCATCGACATCCTTCTTCGGCATGGCAAGAACAACCCGACGCTCGTTGGACCCGCAGGCGTCGGCAAGACGGCGATCGCCGAAGGGCTCGCACAGCGCATCGCCGCCGAGAGCGTCCCGCTGACTCTTCGAAAAGTCCGATTGCTCTCGCTCGATCACGTGTCGCTTCTCGCGGGCACGACGTATCGCGGACAATACGAGGAGCGCGTTCGTGTCATCGTCCACGAGACGACCGCCGCCGCGGACGTCATCCTGTTCATCGATGAGCTGCACAACCTGATCGGGCAGGGAACCGCGCTCGGCACCGCGATGGACGCTGCGAACATGCTCAAGCCGGCGCTCGTTCGAGGAGATTTTCGCGTCATCGGCGCGACGACGAGCAACGAGTACGAGCGTTGGATTGAAGGCGATCCCGCTCTCGAACGACGGTTTCAAAAGGTGATCGTCCGCGAACTCGGCGAGCTCGAGACGATGGAGATTCTTCAGGCGCGGAAGGAGCGTCTCGAGCGCCATCACAATGTGCTGATCTCGGACGAGGCACTCCGCGCCGCGGTGACGCTCACCGATCGCTATGTGAAGGACCGAATGCGGCCCGACAAGGCGATCGACGCCCTCGACGAAGCGTGCGCGCATCTTCAGGCGGTCACCGAGTACACGAAGAGGACCGAGGAGCTGATTCAGCAGCGCATCGATCTGATGAAGAAGGAGGCTGCCGCGGACGCCGACGCCGAGAAACGAGAGCGCGAAGCCGCGGCGAAGGGTGAAGGGCCGAACGCATTCGAGCGTTTTGGCGCGGAGATCGAGGCGCTGTTCACCGGAGCCCCCGCCCCCGTGAACGGCGCGCCGGAGCGACCGCACGTTTCACCCGAGCCGCGCGCCGCGCGACCGGCACTCGCTCCGCTCGAAGCCGATCTCACGCGGCAACTGATGGAAGAGGGCATCGTCATCCGCGGGCATGACGTCGCGAGAGTGGTCGGCTTGATGTCCGGAACAGACGTGAACTGGGAGGCAGAATCCGCACGATGAAGCTGTGGCCAGCATTGGCCTTGATGCTCGTGGCGGGGTGTCGCGAGCGCGCGAACGTCGGCAATGGGCCCTATGCCGACAAAGTCGCCGTCGACATTCCGCAGATCGAAAAAGCACTTGGCGTGAAGTTCAAGACGCCGCCGAAGCTCGAGATTCGATCGCGCGATCAGGTGCGCGAGTTTCTACTGCAGAAGCTGAAAGAGCCCGACGCGCAGAAGCAGATGTCGAACGAGGAGCGAACATACAAACTCCTCGGTCTCCTGCCCGACACGATGCATCTCTCGGACTTTTTCGTGAAGGTGCTGACCGAGCAGATCATGGGCTACTACGACCCGAAGACGAAAGTGCTCTATGTCGTCGACGGCGCGCCTGAAGAATTCGTGGGGCTCACGATCATGCACGAGCTCGTGCATGCGCTGCAGGATCAGTACACGAATCTCGATTCGCTCGAGCACATCTCCGGCGATGACGACCGCGCGGCCGCGGTTCAGGCTGTCGTCGAAGGACAGGCGACCTACGAACAGGTCTTCATCATGGCCGGCGGCGACGGAAACCTTGCCGCGCAGCTTCCGGGCGGATGGGAATCGATGCGGACGCAGATTCGCGAAGCGCAGGCGAATCAGCCGATTTTCTCGTCGGCGCCGATGGTCATTCAAGAGACGCTGCTGTTTCCGTACATCAATGGCGCGGATTTCATCCGCCGATTCAAAGTGCAGCGGCCTGGAAAACTTCCGTTCGACAGTCTGCCCGTTTCGACCGAGCAGTTGATGCACGATTCCGCCTATTTCGGAAAGCAGCAGGACATCCCCAGCCTCGTCGAGCTCCCGCACATCGACGGCACGATCGACGAGAACAACTTCGGTGAGTTCGGCACCCGGCTTTTCATCTTCAAGCACACGAAGGATCAGGACCAGTCGATTCGCGCGTCGAACGGATGGGACGGCGATCGCTACGCACTCGTGAAGACTCCGAATGGCGACGCGTTCGTCTGGGTCACGGTGTGGGATTCGCAAGGTGATGCGGCGGAGTTCATGTCTGCAATCGACGGAGTGATGTCTGGACGTTTTCACGCGAAGCCACGTGTTACCGGCGAGCGGCGCCATTTTGAGGCCGGCAAGCGACTCATCGACGTCGATGTTCGCGAGGTCGATGGGCGTCCGGTCGTGCTGTATGTCGACGTGCCTGCGGGAACGAGCGAGAACATCGTCGACTTCGCCAAGGTGAAGGTGACGCCGCGGTGACACTGCCGGCCGCTCGTCCGTCGTCGCCAGTACCCGCCGCAAACGGGCCAATCCCGCCCGCGGCGACGGCTGGTCCGCGCGCGATGCAGATCTTGGCGGACGAAGCGACGCGCCAGGCGCAGCTCGACTCGATGAAGCGCCGGGCAACCGGCCTGCTCATCCTTGCGACGATCATTTTCATCGTCGCGAGAATTCTCGAATCACGATATGCATGGCTCGGCATCGTTCGCGCGACTGCCGAGGCGGGAATGGTCGGCGGGCTCGCCGACTGGTTCGCCGTGACCGCGCTCTTCCGCCATCCGCTCGGCATCCCCATTCCTCACACCGCCATCGTGCCGGCGAAGAAGGATCGGGTTGGACGCACGCTCGGCGCGTTCGTCCAGCGGAACTTCCTGACGCGTGAAGTCATCGAGCATCGCTTGCGCTCGATGCAGGTCGGCCTTCGACTCGCTGAGTGGCTGGCGGATCCGGACAATGCGCGCACCATCTCACGCAGCGCCGCGACGGCAATGAGCTCCGCCGCGCAAATGCTGCGCGACGAGGATGTGCAACAGGTCATCGACCACAGTCTCGCCGAGCGTGTGCGAGCGATGCATCTCGCGCCGCTGCTGGGGAAGATTTTGGGGATGATGACCGAGAACGATCGTCATCAGGAAGTGCTCGACGAAGTCATCGAGCTCGCATCTCGCGTCGTGAACGACAACAGTGAGATCATTCGTTCGCGGATCGAGCAGGAAACTCCATGGTGGATTCCGACCGCCGTCGACGACAAAATCTTCAAGCGTGTGCTCGGAGCAATTCAGCGGTTGCTCACCGAGCTGAGTGCCGATCCGAATCACGCGCTGCGCGGCCGGTTCGACGTCGCGCTCCGCGAGTTCATCGAACGGCTCAATACGTCCCCCGAGTTCGCGGCCCGCGTCGATGCTTGGAAGGAGGAATTTCTCGACAACGAAGCAGCGCGACGCTTCTCCGCGTCGCTGTGGCAAGACGCGAAGGGCGCGCTCGCTCGCTATGCGGCGAACCCGGAGCCAAAGGGGTCCGGCGTCATTGAGAATGCTCTAACGACATTCGGGCAGAAAGCAATCGACGACGCGGAGCTACTGGCGAAGCTCGACAAGTTTGCCGTCGATGTCGCGGTGTTTCTCGTCGGGCGCTATCAAGACGAGGTGGCGGACCTCATCGCGTCGACGGTTGCGTCGTGGGATCCCGAGATTACGTCGAAACGCGTCGAGCTCGCGATCGGACGCGACCTGCAATTCATTCGGATCAACGGCACGATCGTCGGCGGATTGGCGGGGATGGCCATCTACCTGATCTCGTCGCTGTTTCGATAGCGTTGTCATCCCGAGGAGTGAAACGACGAGGGATCGCTATCGGTCGACAGCGATCCCTCACGTTCGTTCGGGATAACCCCGCGCTAAACTGCCACGGGGTCCTCGGTTCGATCCGCGGGCGTCGTCGAGCCAGCGATTCCCGGTGACGGCTCCGGCTGCACCGCGTCCGCGAGCTCGCTCGCAATCGGCAGCAGGGCGAGGTGAAGTACCTCGTCCATTCGCTCGACGAACATGAACGTCATGTTCTTGCGAACCTCTTCCGGCACATCGCGCAGATCTTTCTCGTTCGATTTCGGCATGATGACCTGACGAAGTCCCGCGCGATACGCTGCCAGGGTCTTTTCCTTCACGCCGCCGATCTCCAACACTTTGCCGCGCAGTGTCACCTCGCCGGTCATCGCGAGATCGCGGCGAACGGGACGTCCGCTCAGCGCGCTCGCGATCGCGAGCGTCAGCGTGATGCCCGCGCTCGGACCGTCTTTCGGAATTGCGCCGGCCGGCAAGTGAATGTGCAGATCGCTTTCGCGGAACACGCTGTCGTCGACGCCAAGTTGTGCGGCGCGCGAGCGAACGTACGAATATGCGGCGTCGACCGACTCGCGCATGACGTCACCCAGCTGGCCGGTGACGGTCAGACGTCCGGTGCCGGGCATCTTGAGTGCTTCGATCAGCAGGATCTCACCGCCGGTCGCCGTCCACGCGAGGCCAGTGACGACGCCAATCTCCGGCACTTTCTCCGCTTCTTCGACCGAGTAGCGCGGAATACCGAGAATTTCCTCGACCTTGTCGATGTCGACGACCCACGCGCCTTCTTCACCGTCCGCCTTCTTGCGCGCCCGCTTGCGCATGATCGCCGCAAGATTGCGTTCAAAGTTTCTTAAACCGGCCTCGCGCGAGTAGCGGCTCGAGATGAACGACAGCGACTCGTCGGTGAACTGAATGTCCTTGTCGCTGATGCCGTGCTCCTCGAGGAGGCGCGGAAGCAGATAGCGCCACGCAATCTCGACTTTCTCTTCGACGGTGTAGCCCGCGATCTTGATGACCTCCATGCGGTCGCGCAGCGGGGCGGGGATGTCGAAGAGATTGTTCGCGGTGCAAATGAACAGACACTGCGACAGATCGAACGGCAGATTGAGATAGTGATCGACGAACGAGTTGTTCTGGCTCGGGTCGAGCACCTCGAGCATTGCCGCGGTTGGATCTCCGCTTGGCCCGCCGCCCGACATCTTGTCGATCTCGTCGATCATCAAGACCGGATCCTTCACCGCGACGCGGCGAAGCGCCTGGATGAGCAGTCCAGGCATGGCGCCGACGTAGGTGCGACGGTGCCCGCGTATTTCGGCTTCATCGCGGACGCCACCGACCGAAATTCTGTAGAACGCTCTCCCGATAGATTTGCCGATCGCTTCGCCGAGCGACGTCTTGCCTGTTCCCGGCGGTCCGACGAAGCAGAGGATCGGACCATGGGGATCGCCGCCGCGAAGCTTGCGCACCGCGAGGTACTCGAGAATGCGCTCCTTCGCTTCGTCCAGGCCGTAGTGCCGATCGTCGAGCGCGGCTTCGACCTTCTTGAGATCGATCTCTTCTTCGCCCGACTTCTTGTTCCACGGAAGCGAGAGAACCCAGTCGAGATACGTGCGAACGACATGGTATTCGCTCGACGCCGGCGAGAGCATTCGCATGCGCTCCGTCTCGCGCCGCGCTTCCTGCGCGATTTTGTCCGGAAGCTTCGCTTCTTCGATTTTCTTGAAGATGTCGATCGCTTCTTTCTCGCCCGGATCGGCCTCGCCCAACTCGGCCTGAATCGCGCGGAGCTGTTGGCGAAGATAGAACTCGCGCTGGTGCTGCTCGATCTTGATCTCGGTCTGCTTCTTCACGTCTTCCATCACGCGCGCTCGCGCGACCTCGCGCTCGAGACGAGTGAGGATGAAGCGGAGACGCTGGCCGACGTCGAGTCGTTGAAGGACTTCGTCCTTGTCGGCGATTCGAAGATTCATGTTCGTCGCCGCAAGATCCGCGAAGCGGCCCGGATCGGAGACGTTCATCTTGAGAATCGCGGGCACCTCGTCCGGGATTCGATCGACGAGCTCCGCGAGTGTCTCTGCCGCCGAGACGACGCGTGCGACGAGATCATCGATGTCTTGCTGGTCGGCGGGAATCTCGCGGGCCGCGCGAATCACAGCCACCGGATACGGATCGATCTGGTCCATCGCGTCGATGACGATTCGACGGAGGCCCTGGAGCGTGATCTGTACGGTGTCACCCGGCAGGTTGATCCGCTCGTGAACTCGCGCAGCGACACCGACTCTGCCGAGAAAGCGTTGGGCGTCGATTGGTTCGTCGTGATCGCCGCTTGCGACGACCAGGGCCACGATCAGCCCTGGCTCTTCATGCGCGCGAAGCAGCGCGAGGTTCTCGGGCGCTCCCATTTGCACGGCGATCGTTCCCAGTGGGTAAACAATCGTCGAACGAAGCGCCATGAGGGGCAGCGTCGGAGGTAGCTCCGACTTCAGGATCTCGTCCTTGCGCTGGGCCTTGGCCATGTAGGTCTCAGGTCACGGGTCGCAGGTCTGAGGGCTCATCGTGGCATCACCGGCGCTCGACGCTTTCCTGAGACCCGTGACCTGAGACCCGTGACCTGATGAAGCGGTAAGTATAACACCGATAGCGCATTAGCCAACTGCAGCAACTTGATGCGACCGCG
>Ga0070683_100000799_pt1 | contig 23283 bp, 18 predicted proteins | sample KBSC713LmetaG_FD_64662 | JGI IMG/M metagenome (GOLD analysis project Ga0070683, IMG submission 64662) | Corn rhizosphere microbial communities from Kellogg Biological Station, Michigan, USA - KBS C7.1-3L metaG | ecosystem: Host-associated > Plants > Roots > Rhizosphere ... | reverse complement strand
GACGCATTGCCGACATTGCGGTGAATCCGGTCGACAAGACGATCTGGTACGTGGGATCAGCCGCCGGCGGCGTGTGGAAGACGACGAACGGCGGTACGTCGTTCACACCGATCTTCGACGGACAGGGCTCGTTCACGATCGGCACCGTGACGATCGATCCGCGCAATCCGAACGTCGTCTGGGTCGGTTCGGGTGAGAACAACGCCCAGCGCGTCGTCGCGTATGGCGACGGTGTCTACAAGTCGATCGACGGCGGAAAGAGCTGGACGAACGTCGGGCTCAAGGAATCGGAGCACATCGGGCGAATCATCATCGATCCGCGCAACTCGGACGTCGTCTACGTCGCATCGCAGGGCCCGCTCTTCAGGAAGGGCGGCGATCGCGGTGTCTTCAAAACGAGCGACGGCGGGAAGACATGGACGAAGGTCCTCAGCGTCGACGACTGGACGGGCGCGAATGACATCCAGCTCGATCCGCGAAACCCCGACGTGCTCGTTGCGACGACCTGGCAGCGCGAACGTCGCGTCTTTGGTTTCGTCGCGGGCGGTCCGGGCTCCGGTGTCTATCGCTCGACGGATGCCGGAAAGACCTGGAACAAGTCGCAATCAGGATTTCCGAATGAAGAGCTCGGACGCATCGGTCTTTCGGTCTCGCCGGCGAATCCTGACGTCGTGTACGCGGTTGCCGAAGCGGCGAACGGAAAGGGCGGATTCTTCCGCTCGCGCGACGGTGGCGCGAGCTGGGAACGCATGGGCGGATTCCAGTCGGGCGGCAACTACTACAACAAGGTCTTCGCGGATCCGAGAATCGTCGACCGTGTTTATGCCGTCGACGTCAATCTTCAGGTCAGCGAAGATGGCGGTCGCTCATTCCACCGGGTCGGCGAGCAGCTGAAGCACGTCGACAACCACTCGGTGTGGATCGACCCCGACATGACCGATCACCTCGTCGTCGGCTGCGACGGCGGCGTCTACGAGACGTACGATCGCGGACGCACGTGGCGATTCATGGCGAATCTTCCGATCACGCAGTACTACCGCGTCGTGACGGACGAATCGAAGCCGTTCTACAGAGTGTACGGCGGCGCGCAGGACAACTTCTCGATCGGCGGTCCGAGTCGGACGCGCACCAACAACGGGATTCGCAACTCGGACTGGTTCATCACCTCGGGTGGCGACGGTTTCGGCAGCGTCGTCGATCCGGTCGATCCGAACACCGTCTACGCCGAATCGCAGTTCGGCGTGTTGTCGCGCTTCAATCTCAAAACTGGCGAGAACGTCGGCATTCAACCGTTCGACGAATCGACGGGTGAACCGCTGCGCTGGAACTGGGATTCACCGCTCTTCGTCAGCCCGCACTCGCATACGCGCATCTACTTCGCGGCGAATCGCATCTATCGCAGCGACGATCGTGGCGATTCGTGGAAGCCAGTGAGCCCGGATCTCACACGTCAGATCGATCGCACGAAGCTCAAGCTCATGGATCGCGTGTGGAGCGTCGACGCCGTCGCGCGCAATGCCTCGACGACGCTCTTCGGCACGATCGTCAACATCGCCGAGTCGCCGGTGAAGGAAGGTTTGCTGGTTTCGGGAACGGACGACGGTCGCATCTCGATCAGTGAAGACGGCGGTACGACCTGGCGGCACACCGATCATTTCCCCGGCGTGCCCGACACGTCGTACGTGTCGCACGTCGTTCCGTCGCGCACGGACGTCAACACGGTCTATGCGACGTTCCAGAATTACCAATCCGGCGACTTCAAGCCGTACGTCGTGAAGACGACGGACCTCGGCCGCACGTGGACGAACATCACGAGCGATCTACCGGCCCGCGGATCGACGTGGTCGCTCGCCGAAGATGGCGTCGATCGCAACTTGCTGTTCGTCGGAACCGAATTCGGTCTCTACTTCACGAACGACGGCGGCAAGAAATGGGTCGCGCTGAAGGGCGGGCTTCCGACGATTCAGGTCCGCGACGTCGCCATACAGCGACGCGAGAACGACCTCGTCCTCGGCACCTTCGGCCGTGGGTTCTACGTGCTCGACGACTATACGCCATTGAGAACCTTGAATGAGCAAACGCTCGCGCAAAGCGCGGTGCTCTTCCCGGTCAAGCCGGCGGCGCTATATGCCGAGTCGTCGCCGCTCGGACTTCCGGGGCTCGCGTTCCAAGGCGCGAACACGTACATGGCGCAGAATCCACCGTTTGGCGCGGTGTTCACTTACTATCTGAAGGACGCAGTCGAGTCGCGGCGCGCAATCCGGCAGCGGAACGAAGCAGCGCTCGCGAAGAAGAACGCCGACGTCTTCTTCCCGCCGTGGGACACGCTGAAAGCTGAAGACCGCGCCGAGGATCCCGCAGTGATCGTGACGGTCAGTGACGCGAGCGGCCAGGTCGTTCGACGTTTCACTGCTCCGACCACGGCTGGCATCAATCGCGCCGCGTGGGATCTGCGTCTTCAGCCGCCCAATCCAGTGAACGGCCCGCCGTTCCGCCCTGATCCCGACTACCCGTTTGGATCGCCGCCAGTCGCGCCGTTTGCTCCGCCGGGCACCTACCAGGTTGCACTCTCGAAGCGTGTCGATGGCGCGTTCACGTCACTTGGCGCGCCGCAGCGGTTCCAGGTCGTCGACGTCGACAGCGTTCCGGGCCGCACGATGGCCTCGCTCGCCGACGCGAAAAAGGTCGCCGATCTCTCTCGCTCGGTGCTCGGCACCGGTGCGCTGATCACCGAGACCTTCACACGTTTGAGTTTTCTAAAGCGCGCGATCGATGAAACGCCAAGTGCGGACACGTCGCTTGCGCGGCGTGTTCGGACCATCGAGCAGCGTTTGCGCGATGCGCAGGAAGCGTTGTCCGGAGATCCGACGCGAGCGATTCGTCAGGAGCCCGCGCCGCAGTCGCTGCAGGCTCGGCTGCAAGGCGCGATCGGGAATGCATGGAGCAACTCGTTGTCCGCGCTCAATGCGTCGCAGCAAGCGCAGGTCGATCTCGTTCGTCGGGAGTTCGGAGCGGTCTACACGCGAGTGCAGCAGATCATCGACGTCGATCTGAGAGCACTCGAGCGAGATGCGGAGACGGCGGGAGTGCCGTGGACGCCGGGGAGGATTCCGAGGCCGCCTGTGTGAGCCGATCCGGAGCCACGCGAAACCCACAACAGCTCCAACGCGGGTTCTTCGGATTAAACGGATAGTCGGGACGCAGTTGCGACACCAAACGAGCATCCCATTCCTTCCGAGATGCTTGTTGGGCGATCGCATCTCGAACGATTCATCCGAAGAATCCGGATAATCCGCGTTCGAGCTGTTGTGGTTTTCGAGAATGCGAACGATGTGGCGGAAGCTCGATCGGTGGTGCGAGCCCTCCTCCACGCGCAATCGTGCGTCATGCCCAGGCAATCCCACAGCTGGCTACAAGAGGAAAGCTCACCCACGCCGGTAATCGGCGCGTTCTTCAGCGTTCACAACACGCTCGGCTTCCGGTTTCTCGAGCGCGTCTATTCTCATGCTCTTCAGGTCGAGCTCGAGCTCCGAGGCCATCGGGTCGTGCGGGAGCATCCAGTTACGCTATCGAAGCGCCGACTTCTATCGCATCATCTTCAAGAACGTTGACAAGGCGAACCGACCCGAATGATGGGGCACGACCGACTGCTATTTTTTCGGCTCGTACGCCATCAACCCGTCAAGCGCGCGTTTCGCGACCGGGTTCGACCAGATCGGCGAGCCTGTCCAAAGCAGCGGCACCGGAGCAGACGTCACCTTCGGCGGCTGACCCGGCTCTCCGTCAGGACCTTGCGCGCCTGATCTTCCCGGACGCCCCGGCCTCGGCCTACATGACGACCCGCCGGAACCCGAGCCGGTGCGAGAGGAGGGTGCGCTCGCAGGGCCGCCTGCGCCACCCTCACCACCTTTACCGCCCCGACCTCCGGTGTTCGACACGGCGACGAGGTTCGCCAGCCACGGTGAACCTTCTTGCACGATGATGTCGACCTGACCGCCCGCCTGGCCCGCCTCCCCGGGTTCACCATCGGTGCCCTGCTCACCGTTCGAGCAGTCGCTCCCCGGCGATCCTTGGCTCCCGCTGTGGCCCGCGACGCCCGGCTTTCCCAATGCGGTGATCTTGATCGCGCCCGAACGCATCTCAGCCGGCGATAGAACTCTCGTTCCGAGCACTCGGCCGTCCAACTCGATCACTGCAACGACGACGGAGTCGTAGAATGGCGTGCGAAACGTGCCGAGGCGCACGTACGCGTGCGTGAAATGAAAGCGATCCGACATTGGCAGCTTGATGACGTCGTGAGGACAGTCGTACGATGGCGCAGCGACGGTATCGCCGCGAACCGACGAGTCGCGCGCCAGCGAAGCGGAGAGCGGAAATCCCGTCAGCACGGATCGCATCGGATCGGCGTTCGTCTGCCAGGATCCATCGCGAGCCACTGTCACTGAATCGCCATCCTTCGGGGTCAGCTGCCGCACATCCCTCGACGAAACTTTGTCTTGAGATCCGTTCGAAAAATGCTCGACGTATGTGGCCTCGACCTGTTGTCCGGGACACACTCGCGCAATGGGAACGATGCTGATGAACGCCCCGCGAGTCGCCTGCGCAACGGCAGCGCCGTGCACCGTGAGAAGCGCCACCGACACAACTGCGATTGAATCGCGCACTGATAGACTGGTCACGACCACTCTCCGCGCTTCTGGTCTCCGCCGACGCCGGATACTAACTCTCGAATAGGCCGTTCGTCGATATCGTTCGCCGGCTCTATAACTTGTACGCATGCCCCGCATCATCTCGCTGCTTCCCGCCGGAACAGAAATCGTCGCAGCCCTTGGCGGGGCGGACGATCTCGTTGGTCGCTCCCATGAGTGTGACTTTCCGGCTTCGGTCACCGCCCTTCCGATTGTCAGCCGGCCTGCGCTCGCACTCGACGGGTTGTCGCAATCCGCGATCGACTCTGCGGTCAGCGCGCACATGGGCGCGGGCGAGAGTCTCTATGTCGTCGATGAGAGATTGCTCAATGACCTCGCGCCGGACGTCGTCCTCACTCAGGACCTCTGTCAGGTGTGTGCGCCGTCGGGAAACGAGCTGACGCGCGCGCTGAAGTCCGTCGCATCGAAGCCGGAGGTCGTGTATCTCACACCACGCACGCTGTCTGAGATCGACGAGAACATCATTCAGGTTGGCGACGCAATCGGGCGCTCCGCCGAAGCGCACGCGCTCGTCGCGCGCAATCGCGAACGTCTCGACGAGCTTCGCGCGATCAACGTGAAGCGCCCGCGTCGGCATCGCATGAGCTTTCTCGAATGGACGGATCCGCCGTACTGCGCGGGACACTGGGTGCCGGAGATGATCGAGATCGCCGGCGGGGTCGATGAACTCGCCCGCGCGGGCGGAGACTCGGTTCGCGTCTCGTGGGACGACATCCGTGCGTGGAATCCGGAAATCGTCATCGTTGCGCCGTGTGGATTCGGTCTAGCCGGCGCCGAACGTCTGGCGCGTGAGCTGCCATCACTCGGCAACGCTCGCATCGTGCCGGTCGACGCGAACGCGTTCTTCGCGCGACCGGGACCGAGATACATCGAGGGGATCGAGCTTCTCGCGGGCGCGATCTCCTCGATCGACGTAGACGGCGTTCCCACAGTTCTCAAAACGCCAACCCTCTCTCCTTGAATAGCGCTGCGCCTTCCGCGCTCAACAGCGCCCACAGCGTGTACACGCCGAGGATCGTCCCGGGCGGAAACCGAATGAGCTCGAGGATCGCGATCACAATCATGAGAATTCGCGCCCAGCATCATCCCCTTCATGCTGTCGGCAAACAATCCGCCGAGCAAACTGCGTCCGAAAACGGCGACGGCAGTGAGAAGACCGAAAAGTCCAAGAACGATGTGCAAGCAGCCGATAATCTTGACGTGCGTCGACATGACGTCTGCGTGTGAGATCGGTCACTGCGGATCTGCTGCGTCCAGCCTGCTTCGCTCACGAATGAGCCGCTCGACGATTCCTCGTGCCCCACGCGTCGTTCGCGCGTCATTGGATGGAGTTCGCTGCACATCATACCGAGGAGAGTTTCAGATGAAGATGTTCAATAGTCGTCCGTCACGTCCGGCATCCACCGGCTATTCGGTGATCGACCACCAACTCTCCATCTCGGGCGACCTCAATACCGAAGGAACGGTCAGAATCGACGGAAAAGTCGAGGGATCGCTCCATCGTGCCGATACTCTCATAATTGCCGCCGGTGGCGTTGTCGTTGGAGATGTCGAAGCGCGTGAGGTGGTGATTGGCGGGAGCATATGCGGCACGCTGACGGTGAGTGGACGCGTCGAAGTGCAATCGACAGCGTCGGTCGAAGGCGACATTCGCGCGGCTGCGATCATGCTGCAGGAAGGCGGCACAGTCCGTGGACACGTGGCCATTCATCCGGTGGGATCGAAGCCCGCCGAGATCCAGCAGCGCCGCCTCACGTTGACGCCGAGCAAGCCGATCGCCGCGGTGGCGCAAGGATAAGCGACAGTCGTCGGAGTCGCTTCACCAATGCCTAACGTAGGAACGCCGGCGTGGACGCTCATCATCGTCCCGCCGAACGCTACGTCGTCGACGAAGCGCATCGGATTCAAGATGCGTTGGTTTCGCTTGCTGGGAATGCTGTTGCTCACCGTCGCGGCTCTGTCGTGGATCACGGTGACCGCAGAAGACCGCCTTCGCGAATCCATCGTCGCACGACTTGCCGCCGAGCAACAGACGTCGCTCGCGCTGCGCGACACGATCATGTCGATGCGCAACGCGTCGCTTGCCGAGCGCATTCGCAACTCACCGCCGGCGAACATGCTGATGCCGGTGCACGCAGAAGTGACGAGCAGCTTCGCGCGCTCACGCTTCCACCCAATCCTTCAAATCTTCCGCGCGCACAAAGGCGTCGACCTCGGCGCACCGATGGGAACGCGCATCCAAGCGCCGGCCCCGGGAACAGTCGTCTCGGCGGGTTGGAACATCGGCTACGGACTTGTGATTCAGGTCGCGCACACCGGAGGCGTCATGACGCGGTACGCGCACTGCAAGAGCGCGTTCGTGAAAGCCGGCGATCATGTCGAGAAGGGGCAAGTGATCGGGCTCGTCGGAGCAAGCGGGCTCGCGACGGCGCCCCACCTCCACTTCGAAGTCTTAGTGAAGGGCAATCAGGTCGACCCGATCAAGTTCATCTCGGCGTCGCACTCGTTGCCGGACCTCACTGCGCCGACGCCGGCGACACCGGCGGGTCATCCCTGAGCAGCCGCGCTATTTCGAAATTCGGCGCGTCGTATCCGTCGCGAGACGGGGGACGATCACTTCCCCTTTGTAAATCGCCCTGCTCGCGACGCGGCCGATGACAGAGTCGATCGATGTATAGCTTCCGAAGGGAACAGTGCCCATCGGCCATCGAGCGATGATGACATTCGCTGCGTCGATCGGCCCGCCCTCGCTGATGTCCTGCGTCGCGACGACCACCGGCCTCGTGGCGATTTTCACCGCGGACTTCGGCGTGTAGGCCACACGATGAACGACGACGATTCCGACGCACGAAATGATGGCGCTCATCGCCATAGTTACCGCGAAGCGTTGTTTGGCCATGCCTCAATAAGACATTGAAGTGGCGCGGAAAGCCAGCGAACGTTCTTCCTGAACTTCCCAACAGGATGAACCCGTGCAAGTCCGGCACTTTGCAGTCGCTGTGGCGTCCTTCGTCGTCGCCACCAACGCCAACGCGCAGCGCGTCGATCGCGCCGAGCATCACGAATTCACGATCGCCAACTTCAAGACCGAAAGCGGCGTCGTGCTGCCGAAAGCGATCGTCGTCTACGGAACGTACGGTCATCTCAACGCAGCCCGCGACAATGCCGTGCTGCTTCCGTCGCACTACATGGCCAATCACCACGGCTACGAGTGGCTGATCGGCCCAGGCCTGGCGCTCGACACGGCAAAGCTCTTCCTCGTCGCGACGGAGCTCTTCGGCAACGGACATTCGTCGTCGCCGAGCAACACGCCCGAGCCGTTTCACGGTCCGCGATTCCCGGTCACGACGATTCGCGATAACGTCGAAGCTGTTCACAGGCTCCTCACGGAACAACTGCAGATCACGCATCTCCGCGCACTCATCGGGTTTTCGATGGGCGCCGAGCAAGCGTTCCAATGGGCGGTGAGCTATCCGACGTTCGCCGATCGCATCGTCGCGACTTCGGGCACCGCGAAGACGTACGGGCACGGCATCGTTCGCCTCGAAGGACAAATCGCCGCGCTCACCGCCGATCCGACGTTCAACAATGGCGACTACACCGCTCCGCCGAAGAAGGGGTTGGAAGCGTTTGGAATGGTGTGGGCAGGGTGGCTCTATTCGCAGGAGTGGTGGCACAAAGAGCTCTGGAAAGCGAACGCGCCCGTGGGAACGACGCTCGAGCAATACATGCAGCGCTTCAAGAATTTCATTCCTGGCGCCGACGCAAACGACATGATCTTGCAAGCGCGCACGTGGGAGAAGCACGACGTCGGAGCAACGCCCGGTTTCAATGGCGACATCGAGAAAGCGCTGCGGTCGATAAAAGTGCCGTTCCTATACATGCCGTCGGAGACCGATCTCTATTTCCCGGTCACCGACGCGAAGTACGAAGCAGGCTTCATGTCGACCGTGACGTTCATGCCGATTCCATCGCTGTGGGGACATCCCGCGGGCGCCGCCGCGAATCCGGCTGATAAAGCATTCTTGAATGAGAATATTGCAAAATTCCTCTCCGCGCAGAAATAGTCGTGTTCGATAGCGGCTCGGTTCGCTAAGCGCGTCGGAACTTCCAAATCCGTATCGGGCTTTCTAACTCAATGGTGTCGGCGGATCGCGCCGATGCCACAACCCCGATGCGGAGGCTCCGATGGTGAAGAAACAAGTCGCCGTTGCCACTGCGGTCGCGCTCGTCGCGGCATGCTCGAACGACAAACCGGTGCCGACAAGCTACGAGCTGCGCGCCCCACTCTTCGCGAAGGGTGGGCAAGCCGACTTCAACCTCGGCACACACCTCGCGGGACAGAACGAAGTCCCGCCGACGCCTACCGGTCCATCGCCGGCCGAGTCGCAAGCACAAGGCCAGGCGATCTTCCGCGTCAGCGACGACGGAAGCTCCGTCGAGTTCAAGCTCATCGCTACGAACATCGACAACGTCATCATGGCGCATATCCATTGCGCGCCGCCTGGGGTCAACGGACCGATTCGCATGTGGTTGTATCCGGTGATCGGACCGACGGGCGTGCAAGGCCCGAATGGCACGGGGCGTCACGACGGAATCCTTGCGTCGGGAACATTCGATCCACGCGGCGTGACCTGCCCTGCCGCCAACGGAAATCCCGCGATGCCGCTACTCGACGCGATTCGCGCCGGACTCACGTATGTCAACGTTCATACGAACGATGGCATCGCTCCGACGAATACCGGACCGGGGGACTTTCCAGGCGGAGAAATTCGCGGCCAACTCGATCACGGCGCCCAATAATTATCGCAGATAGCAAGCACGCCTTTTGCCCGCCTTGAGCGAGCGCCAAGTGCGCTCGTTTCTTCTCGGGGAGAGTGCATGTACACCACTTCGCCGGACCGCGCGGTGTCGCCGATCGACGTTGGCGACGCCGCGCCTGATTTCGATCTGCTGCCCTTCACCGGTGAGCACCGTTGGCTTTCTGATTATCGAGGATCGCCGGTCGTCGTTGCGTTTCACCCGCCGCATTGGGACCCGACGCTCGCCGATCAGCTCGCGCAATACAAAGCATCGCTGACGTCTCGCCTCAAAGACTCCGTCGCCGAGGCGTTTCTCGTTCGCAACGACGATGTCGCGGCGATGCGATTCGGCGTCGACGGTGTTCGCGCGGTATTCGTCGTCGACGCCGACGGCACGATCACCTGGCGCCACATCGACGGCGTCGATGCAATGCCAGGTCCGAACGACATTCCTTTAAACGCGAGCCAAACGGGATTTGACGGCCGTTGCAGCCGTAGACAGTTCGTCGCGACCGGCATCGGCGTCGCGCTTGCCATCGCACTCTCGCCGGCGTTCAAGCGGGCGAGTGCGCTGCCCCTTCCGATCCCTCCGAAATCGATCGGCGACGCGAAACCAGTCGCGCTGAACGTCAACGGAAAGTCCATCACGCTCACGATCGAGCCACGCGTCACGCTGCTCGATGCACTGCGCGAATACGCCGGGCTGACCGGCACGAAGAAAGGCTGCGATCACGGACAATGCGGCGCCTGCACCGTTCACATCGACGGGCGACGCGTCTTGTCGTGCCTCACCCTCGCGATGATGGCGCAGGGAAAACAGGTCACGACAATCGAAGGCCTCGCGCATGGCGAGGAGCTGCATCCCGTGCAACAAGCATTCATCGAGCACGACGGCTTTCAGTGCGGTTACTGCACGCCGGGACAGATCATGTCCGCGTCGGCGATGCTCCACGAACCCTGGGGGCCGTCAGACGACGACGTTCGCGAAGCCATGAGCGGCAACATTTGTCGCTGCGGCGCGTACCTCGGAATCGTCGCGGCCGTCCAGGACGCTCGCGCGAAAGCAGGAGGACCGGCCAAATGATCGCGTTCGACTACATCGCCGCCGAGGACATCGACGCGGCGATTCGCGCGGCGTCCGCGGGCTCGCGATTCGTCGCCGGCGGAACGAACCTCGTCGACCTCATGAAACTCGGCGTCGAACGTCCGACGACGGTCATCGATGTGAATTCTCTCATGCGCCGCGACGCGTCGCTCGCCGCGGTCACCGACCTTCCGAACGGCGGCGTTCGACTCGGCGCACTGGCTCGCATGAGCGACGTCGCGTGGAACGCGACGATCCGCGACCGCTATCCGCTCGTGAGTCAGGCCCTGCTATTCGGCGCGTCGGGCCAACTGCGTAACATGGCATCACTGGGCGGAAACATCCTGCAGCGAACGCGTTGCCCGTACTTTCGTGATACCGCCACCGCGTGCAACAAACGTGAACCGGGATCGGGATGCCCGGCGTTCGGCGGGTTCAATCGAACGCACGCGATTCTCGGAACCAGCGAGAAGTGCATCGCCACACATCCCTCCGACTTCGCGGTAGCCATGGCGGCGCTGGATGCGACAGTCAACGTCCGCGGCGCATCGACACGCGCGATTCGATTCAGCGACTTCCATGTCGTCCCGGGCGAGCATCCTGAGCGCGAGACGACGCTGAAACAAGGCGAGTTCATCACGTCGATCGATCTCCCTGCTCTGCCCTACGCAAATCGGTCGCTCTACATCAAGGTTCGCGACCGCGCGAGCTATGCGTTCGCACTGGCATCCGTTGCCGTCGCGCTCGACGTGAACGCGGGCGCGATTCGAAACGCACGGATCGCGTTCGGTGGAATTGGCACGAAGCCTTGGCGCTCGACTGAGGCCGAACGGACGCTGATCGGCAAACCGGCCAACGAAGGTGTGTTTCGCGCGGCCGCGAATGCCGCGCTCGCGGACGCTCATCCGCACAGAGACAACCGGTTCAAGATCGAGCTCGCGAAACGCACCCTCGTTCGAGCGTTGACGGAGGTATCCGCATGAGCAGGGCGCCGAGTATTGGTGCGCCACTCAATCGGGTCGACGGCCGGTTGAAAGTCACCGGCGGCGCACGCTACGCGGCCGAGTACGCGATCGCAAACGTCGCACACGCAGTGATCGTGACGAGCACGATCGCGAAAGGACGAGTTCTGTCGATGGACATCGGCGCCGCGGAGAAGACGCCCGGCGTCCTCGCGGTTTTGACTCCGCAGAACGCCATGCGCCTGCCCGGCTCGAGCGGTAACAACGCCGGCGCGAACGGCCCGGCCGCGCGCGGTGTTGTGTCGATGCGCGTCCCGACGCTGCTGCAGGATGATCTCGTTCACTACAACGGACAGCCGATCGGCGTCGTCGTCGCTGATACCTTCGAGCGCGCGATGGCAGGCGCCGAAGCGGTCAGAGTGAAGTACGCGGCGGAAAAACCGGTTCTCGACATCGCGACCGCACCGAAGAATCCGCCCGATCAAGTCAAGCCGCTCGGCGGCGAACGGGCGTACAAACGGGGTGATGTCGAACAAGGACTCGCCAGCGCCGACGTGAGGATCGATCACGTCTATCAGACGCCATTAGAGAATCATAATCCGATGGAAGTGCATTGCTCGCTCGCGAGTTGGGACGGCGACAGTCTGACGCTCTACGAATCGACGCAAGGCATCTCGAGCGTGAAGAACACACTCGTTCGCACCTTCGGTCTAACGCCGGACAAGGTGCGGGTTGTCGCGTATTTCACCGGCGGCGGCTTCGGAAGTAAGGGCGGCCCGTGGTCGCACGAGGTTCTCGCGGCGATGGCGGCGAAGAAGGTGAATCGTCCCGTCAAGCTCGCGTTGACGCGCCGACAGATGTTCGGACCTGTCGGCGGACGGCCGCACACGATTCAGCACGTCCAGCTCGGAGCAAAAAAGGACGGCACGCTCACCGCCGTTCGACATGCAAGCACGTCGAACACATCGACCCTCGAGAACTGGGTCGAGCCGGCGACGAGTCAAACGCGCATGCTCTACGACGCGCCGAACCTCGAGACGGTCTACGACCTCGTGAGGCTGAACGTCGGGTCGCCGACGTTCATGCGAGCGCCGGGCGAATCGAGCGGCACGTTTGCGCTGGAGAGCGCGATGGACGAACTCGCCTACGCGCTCGCCATCGACCCGATCGAGCTCCGTCTCAAGAACTACGCTGAGAAGGATCCCGAGAGCGGACATCCGTGGTCGAGCAAGTCATTGCGAGAATGCTATAAAGCCGGCGCGGAGAAGTTCGGTTGGAGCAAGCGAACACCGAAGCCGGGTTCAATGCGCGATGGAAAGTTCCTCGTCGGATATGGTATGGCGACGGCGACGTATCCCGCGCGTCGCCAGCCGGCGGGAACGACGGCTCGTCTCCTCGCCGACGGCACGATCGACGTTCGTGCCGGGACGCAGGAGATCGGCTGCGGGACGTACACCATCATGAGCCAGATCGCCGCCGACGCACTCGGCGTCTCGGTCGAGAAAGTGCGCTTCGAGCTCGGCGACACGACGATGCCGGAGAACCCCGCGTCGACCGGGTCTGTAACGGCCGCGTCGACGGGCAGTGCGGTCAATGAAGCGGCCCTCGCGCTCAAGGCGAAAATCGAACAGCTCGCGCCCGGCGGCCTCGCGAGCAACTCGGTCGCGGACATCATCGCGAAGAACGGCGGGCAGCCGGTCGAAGTCACGATAAACTCGAAGCCGGGGCCGGAACAACAGCGGTACTCGATGCACTCGTTCGGCGCGGTCTTCGCCGAAGTGCGTGTCGACCCGGATCTCGCGACGGTTCGCGTTCCGAGAATTGTCACTGCTCATGGCGTTGGCCGCGTTCTCAACGAGAAGACGGCGCGCAGTCAAATCCAGGGCGGCGTCATTTGGGGAATCGGCATGGCGTTACTCGAGGAGACGCATGTCGACATGCGATCTGGCCGGTACATCAATGCGGATCTGGCTGAGTATCAGGTACCGGTGAATGCGGATGTTGGTACGATCGATGTGACATTCGTGGACGAGAATGACGCGAACGTGAACCCGATCGGTGTAAAAGGCGCGGGTGAGATCGGGATCACTGGCGTCGCCGCGTCGATCGCGAATGCGGTCTATCATGCAACCGGCAAACGGGTTCGGGAGCTTCCGATTCGAATTGAGCATTTGCTCTAGCCACGCTCGGCGCGGATGCCACGGTGCTCTGCCAGACACGATAACAACCTTAGTGCCTGCTGGGTCCGGCTCTTGCTCCCTCGTTGCCCCATGCGACGACTCCGCTGGATAACTCTGGGGCTCGCGTGCGCTACGTCGGCGGCAAGCGCGCAAAAGCAACCACTCGGTCCCGAGCGCGACGACATTCGACACTTCGGCGGCGACATCTGGGGCGTATGGACAGGCCCCGCGCACACGAATGCTCGCGACATTCTTCCAACCGCCGCCGCCGCGGGGATCGTCACGCTCGTCGGCACCAAAGACTCGGTCGTCTACCATTGGATGACGACGCATCCGAACACATTGGTGATGCGCGCACTTCGACCGCTGCGCGAAGAATGGCGTGCTCCGCTCTACGAGCTTGGCAGCGGGCAGTACATACTACCGATGGCCGGCATCCTCTACACAGCCGGACGCCTTACGAAAAACGCCGATCTTCGAGACGCCGGACTCGGGTGCGCCGCCGGACATCTGTCGAGCGCAGGGCTTCGAGACCTCATCTACGCGCTCGTCACGCGCGCACGTCCGCGCATCACCCCCGAACCGTATCACATTTCCCTTCCGGGCACGAAGAACTGGGACCTCCACTCCTTCCTCAGCGGGCACATCGCGAACTCGATGTCGTGCGCGTCGTTCCTCGGGCATCGTTTTCATCTCGGGATCGCCGAGCCGCTGCCGTACATGTACTCGTCGGCGATCGGCCTCGGGCGGATGGCCGACGGCCGGCACTGGTTCTCCGATACGATGGCCGGCGCGCTGATGGGTTTCGCGATCGGCCGCACCGTCGCGAATCGGCAGCTGGTGCGCGCATCACGCCTCTCCACACAGTCCGCGAACGGGGAAAAAATCCCCGCTCCCATTCTGCGCTGGTCGTTCTCCTTTTAGAGTTTCCTCATCACCGCCGAACGGGTCCGCGCTCGCGTCACGACGCGCGCGTGATGCCGGTCACGCCTGAACGCTCGAATTATTAGCGTTTCGTGATGATCGGCGATTGCCTCGGCGTGGGGGGACTCATGGTGCGTGCTTTGCGGAGGGTCCGCGTCACCCGCCGGTTGATCCCAACGACTGCACAGGAGCGTCGTGCCCGGTATCTCGGCAGAGCCTTTGACGTTTGACGGACAGGAGGTCCCATGCATTCCGTTCGCTTCTCGCGCTTCACCCTCGCGGGACTCGCCGCCATTGCCACGGCGTTTTCCGCATCGATCGCCGCCGCGCAGGTGACCACGACATCCGGTGGCGACGTCGTTACTTTCTCGCAAAAGAATCTCGTCAATCACATGATCGTCGGTGATTCGATCGAGGTCGAGATGGCGCAGCTCGCGGCGAGCCGCACGCAGAACGCCGCAGTAAAAGATTTCGCGAACCAGCTCATCGCCGATCACAAGGCGCATCTCGACAAGCTCAGCAAACTCGCCGGCAAGTCGGACATCGGCCGCGAAGCGAATCCGTCGGATACAAGCGGCGCGCATCTCGCGAGCGAGCTGACCGGCCTGAAGACGATGGCCGCGGATTCAGGATTCGATCGTGCGTTCGTCCAGGATCAAATCGCGCATCATCAGTCGACGATCAACAACCTCAAAGCCATGCGCGCTGCCGCGAAAGACGACGACGTGCAACACGACATCGACGCGACGCTTCCGATTCTCGAGAAGCATCTCTCGTCGGCACAACAGCTCGCAGCGCAGCTCAACAAGCCGAGCGAAGCTCCCGCGGCGAAGCCTGCCGAAGCCGCGGCGAAGAAGCCTGATTCTACCGCAACCGCAAAGCCGCCAGTCGCGAAACCACCTGTCTGACCGGACAACCGGTTTCGCAAACAACGCCCTCGGTCGAGCACGACGTCGACCGGGGGCGATTGTTTTGACAGCGTTTTGACGGCGCTCAGTGAGCGTAGAGATCGACCCGCGTCCGCGGCACCGACGCTCGACCGTTCGCATCGCGCTTCGCGAGGAGCGATTGAATGACGCCGATGCGCCCAATGCGAAATCCGTACGCCGATGCCGCCATGTAGAGTCGCCACACTCGGTAGGTCACGTCGCTCGTCAGCGCGCGCGCCTGCTGCTCGTTGTTCTCGAGATTGGTCACCCACTGCCGCAGGGTAGACACGTAGTGTTCGCGCAGGCTTTCGACGTCCCGCAACTCGAATCCGGCGCCTTCCGCGCTTCGGATCACCGCGGACGACGGGACGAGATCTCCATCGGGAAACACGTAGCGACGAATGAACTGATCGCGCTTCCACAGGCGCCGCCACAGCGGCTCGAGAACGCCTCGGTGTTGAGCATCCTCTAAACTCACGATCCCGTGGTTCAAGAACAGGCCGCCCGGCTTGAGAACTCGGAATGCGACGCCGAAGTACTCCGGCAGCCGCGCCAGCCCGACGTGCTCCACCATGCCGACACTCGAGATCTTCTCGAAGGTTTCGTCGCCGAGCGTGCGATAGTCTCGCACTTCGATGTCGACACGATCGGAGAGACCATTCCCCATGACTCGGCGGCGAGCAAGCGATGCCTGCTCTTCGCTCAGTGTGATCCCCGTCGCGCGGACGCCGTAGTGCCGTGCCGCGTGCATCACGAGCGCGCCCCATCCGCATCCGATATCGAGCAGACGTTCGCCCGGCTTCAGACGAAGTTTTCGGCAGACGAGATCCAGCTTTGCGGTTTGTGCCTCGTCGAGCGTCTCGTTTCCGTGCTCGAAGTACCCGCAGGAGTACACCATCTGCCGGTCGAGCCACAGCGCATAGAAGTCGTTGCCGACGTCGTAGTGGAAACGAACGGCCTCTTGATCTCGGTGCTCGGAGTGTTCACGCCCGAACCGGAACATGCGCCTGGCGACGTGCGCGCGCTGAGCGTCCGGCGGCGGTTCGTCTTTCGGAAGAGCGAGCACGTCGCGCAGAAGCCGAGACAGCGCGCTCCTTGACGAGACTCGTTTCGCCGCGACGTCGCCGACGTCCGCGGCGCTTTCGATGTCTCCCTCGATGTCGACGTCGTCGAAGAGATACGCTTCCACGATCGACAACTCGGATGGCGGCACCAGCATCCGACGCAGAGCGCCGGGACGCCGCACGACGAGTGTGAACGGTGGATTGTCCGGCGCCGGATCCGTTGATCCGTCCCAATACCGCACTCCGAATCGACGATCCTCGGCTGGGCCAAAAAGATCTTCGACGACTCGCCGCGCCGCCTCGACGACGCCATTCGAGTTTGCTAATTGCCGTCCCTCATTGGACGACTGGTTCGCTTTCGGTAGTTCAGACCGCTGCTGTGTTGCCACGATGTGCTCCTTCGCCGAGTAGTCGAGCTCGCCGCGCCAAAGGAGAAAGGCCGATTACTTGCTTCATCAACCATCATGAAGCTCCGCTCCGACGTGTTTTCCGCAAGCGCGCTCATTGTCGCGACGATCCTCAACGGTTCGTCACCGGAGACGGCCGCTGATTCGACCCGACCGGCTGACCGTCAGGCAAGCAGTCCGGCGCCGGATACGACGTTGTGGATCGCTATGCGTGATGTCGCTTTGCATATCGATGACCAGCATGTCATGAATGTGCGCGAGCTTCACGGCCAGGTCTCGTCGACGAAAGCTGGGATCATCCCGTTGCTCGACGACCCGAGTTCATTTCGCATTCGCGTCACGAGCGGAACGGTCGACCTCACGGGTCCCGCCCTCGCCGCATTGCTCAATGAATTTGTATTCGCCTATCACGGCGCGCCGATTCGAGATCTAAGAGCGCGAGTCTATGGTTCGAACGTCATCTTCAACGGCGTCATGCACAAAGGCGTCGATCTGCCGTTCGAGATGACGAGCGTCTTGTCACTCGAGCCCGACGGCCGCATCCGGTCGCACCCGCTGAAGATCAAAATGCTTGGTGTGAACGGCGAGAAGCTCCTTCACGCACTCGGACTTCATCTCGACAAGATTCTCGACCTCAGCGGATCGCGCGGGGCGACCGTCGACCGCGATGATCTTCTTCTCGATCCGGTGAAGATGATCCCGCCGCCGACAATCCAAGGCCGGCTCGCGTCGGTGCGGGTCGAAGGCGGTTACGTCTCACAGACTTTTGTCCGAACGCCCGACGACACGGTCTTCGCCTCGCATATCCGCGTGGACTCGACCGCGCATCACTACGTCTACTTCCGAGGCGGCCAGCTCCGCTTCGGCAAGCTGTTGATGACCGACACGGATCTGCTCATCGCCGATGCGGACGACTCCGATCCGTTCGATCTCTACATGGCCAAATACAACACGCAGCTCGTCGCGGGCACGACGCGTAACTTGGCGGACTTCGGGCTTCGGGTCACGATGCCGGACTACAATGACGTCGTCTCCGGCAGGGCGATCGCGTCATCGAGGCGGTAGTGAACCGACGGAACGACGGAAACCGATTGACGCAGAGGCCGCAGAGGTCACGCAGAAGGCGCAGAGGACCTCCCAACGGCAAAGCGGTGAGTCACGAATGACAGAGCAAAAAACATAGCGAAAGGCGGCGAAGAAACCGATTACACGAAAACAATACAAGAACAATTAATAAGACAAATAGAAACTCGCCCCACTACACCGAACGCCTGCGGAGCGCTTTTTCCGTCGTCCTCTGCGCCTCTGCGTGCCCTCCGCGCCCTCGGCGTCAATCGGTTTCCGTCGTTTTGTCGTTTCGTCGTTCTGTCGTTCAGCTTGACCGGAGCGCATCGACCGGATCCACTCGCGCCGCTCGGCGCGCCGGTGCCATGCTGGCCACCAGCGCGACGACGAGCAGGAACAGCGCCGAGGCGACAAACGTCAGTGGATCCGTTGCCTGCACGCCGTAGAGGAGCGAGACCAGAAGACGCGTCGTCGCGAGAGCCGCCAGCGTACCGATCAGCGCACCGAGCAGCGCCAGACGAATCGAATGTTCGACGACGAGCCGCGTCACCTGCGACGCACGTGCGCCGAGCGCCATTCGGAGACCGATTTCGGATCGGCGCTGCGTGACGAGATACGCGATGACGCCATACGTGCCGACAGCACTCAGCACGAGGGCCATCGCCGCGGCGATCGAGAGCAGCACGAGGATGAACGACACGCGGGACATCGAATGCTCGACCACGGACGACATCGTCTGAATCCGATCGACGGACAACGCAGGATCGATTGCCGCAATCGCCTGGCGCACCGCCGGAACGATCGAGATTGGGTTGTCCACCGAGGTTCTGACGATCAAATCGACGTCGCGCGGCGGCGACCAGAGCGGAGCACTGTCGCTCAAGGCCTGTATCGGAAAGAACACCGCCTCGACCGGCGGTTTCTCGAGCCCGTCTCCACGAATATCGTCCGCGACACCGACGACCCGGTAGAACGGCGGATTCGAGCCGTTCCCTTTTACGCCGCGCCCGATCGGGTTTTCTCCCGGCCAAAATCTGTTCGCGAACGTTCGAGTGACGACGACCGCTCCCGTCGATGCATCGAGGTCGTGCCAATCGGGAACGCGCCCCTGGACAGGAACGCCGAGCGCCGTGAAAAATCCCGGAGCTGCGTTCCCGACTTTGACGCACGGCGGCTGCTCCCCAGGCGCAAGCGGATGATCTTCGACGAAGACGATGCTGCAGAATCCGTAGCTCACGAACGGAACAACGGTCGAACCGCCAACCGAACGAACACCAGGAACCGCGGCGACTCGCTCTTGCAGCGAACGCTGAAGCGCCACGACGGGGGCCCAGCCCGGATATCTCGACCACGGCGCGTGTACGTGCAGAGAGACAGCGTTGCGCGGATCGAACCCGGGCTTCACATGCCGCAGTTGCTCCACCGTCCGGAGCATCAGCCCCGCGGCCGCAAGAAGTACCAAGGCGAGCGTCATCTGCCCGACGATCAACGCATCGCGCACGAGACGCGTGGCGCGCGACGACATCAGCCCGCGACCGCCTTCCCGCAACGTGGCGATATCGACGTCGCGGCGCGCGAACATCGGCACGATGCCAAACGTGACTCCTAACGCAATCGATAACGCCGCGGTGAACGCCACAGTCCTCCATCCCAGCGCCACCGACGCGAGTCGTGGAATGCTCGACGGCGCGGTCGCGATGAAGACGTGCAACGCACCCCACGCGAGCGCGATCGCGAGAGCGCCTGCGGCGAGCGTCAGCAACGAGCTCTCGGCGAGATAGTGCGCGGCGAGATGTCCGCGGCCAGCACCGAGGGCCGCACGCACGGCCGCCTCTCGCCGGTGGGCCTCGAGACGCACGAGAAAGAGATTCGCGACGTTGGCCGCCGCCATGAGCAGCACGAGTGCAACCGCGCCGAAGACGACCCAGAGCACGCGTGCCGTCGCGCCGACGACCTCCGTCTGCAACGACGTCACGGCCATTCCAAAATGGTATTGGCGCATGAACGACGGCTGGTATGCCGTCGGCGCGATGTCCGGCAAGCGCGCCGTCAGCGTCGCCAGCTCCACCTGGGCGTCCGCGACACTCGCAGTAGGCGCAAGCCTCGCGATCATCGAATACGGATGCGTATTCACCGGTCGAGCCGCCGGGTCGAGCTTCAACGGACGCCACACGTCGACCTTGAACCCAGAAAGGTCCGCCTGCGCGTCGAACGCGCTCGGCATTGGAAGGTCGACATCCTTTGCCGCGACGCCAACCACCTGGATGGGTCTCCCTTCGACATTGATCGTCCTTCCAACGATCGATCGGTCGCCGCCGAATCCAGTCTGCCAGAAGCCGTAGCCGAGCACCGCCACATCCGCGCTGTTCGGCACGTCGTCGTCGGCGGTGAGCAGACGGCCGAACGCCGCCCGCGATCCGAAAACACTAAAGAGAGAGCTCGTCACCTGCGCCATCGACACGCGCGCGGCGCCCTCGGCCGCCTGCACCGAGATCGTTCCAGTCGTGAAGATGCCGCTCGAGGAGAGCGTCTTTGCCTCTCGCTGGAAGAAGAAATATCCGGCCGGTGACACGCCCCACTTCCCGGCGGTGACCGCAGTTCCGGACACCGGATGCGCGATCGCGACGAGGCGCTCCGGGGATGGATATGGAAGCGGCCGCAGAACGACGCCGTCGAGCACCGTGAATATCGCCGCGGTTGCTCCGATCCCGAGCGTGAGCGTCGCGAGCGCGACAAGCGAGAAGGCAGGCGCCCGCCACAGCGCTCGAACACCCTGGCGAACCTCTCGGCGAATGACGTCCGCGATATCCATACGACGCCTCTGGTGGTGGGTGATGAGATCGATGTCTCGTGCTTGGCGGCGATACGCCGCGTAGTCGCCGAACATGCGTCGCGCTTCCATTTCGGCGTCGTGTCGCGACCAGCCGGCGGCGACGAGCTGCTCGACCCGTCCCTCGATGTGAAAGCGAAGCTCTTCGTCCACTTCGCGAGCGATACGATCGGGCGAGCCGGGCAATCGAAATACTCGCCGAAGTCCGGCCCAAGCCGATTCGCGCCCAATCACTGATTCGGCTCCGGCGCGAGCACGAGGGAGACGGCTTTCGTGTAGCGTTCCCAACGCGACAACTCGGCGTTGAGGTGCCGACGACCCGCGGCGGTTAGGCGATAGAAGCGCGCGTGTCGGCCGGCGTCGGTGTATCCCCAGTCACTGTCGAGCCACCCTTTCTGTTCGAGACGATGCAGCGCCGGATAGAGCGCCCCGTCCTCGATCTGGAGCTCACCGTCGGTGCGGTCTTCGATCCGCCGAAGCACCGCGAGACCGTGCATCGGCCCCCACGACAGCGTGCGGAGGATCAGGAGGTCGAGGGTGCCACGGACGACATTGATGTCTTGCTGAGCGCTCATGGCGGATTCCTATACTAAGAACCTTAGTACACTAAGGTTCTTAGTATAGACACGCCAGACGCCATTTTGGTTGGATGAACAGCGCTAAAGCGACAACCCGGTTTCTTGACGCAGAGGCGCAGAGGACGCAGAGACCCCGAGAACGGCGCAACGAACGACTATCGAAAGTCAAAAAATCAGCCGTTCCGCAGTCCTCTGCGCCTCTGCGGGCCCTCTGCGTCTCTGCGTCAAGCTCCGGGGTTCCGCTGTTGCGATCTTCCGCGGTTCCGTCGTTCCTCTACTGCCTAGAACCCGAACGTCACGCCCGCCGAGAACTGCAGATCATTGCGCGTCTTACGATCCGCGAGCTCGCCCCGGAATCCCTTGAAGCCCGTGACGTTGTCTCGCGCCTCGAAACGCAGACCAATCTTCCCGCCGGCGTGGTTGAGATCGAGTCCAATCGCACCGTACCCAAGCGGATCGGTTTGCGCGTCGGCATTCGCGACGTTGCGGAGACTGTACGTACGACCGCCGCCGCCGATTACCGCATACGGCCGCGTGGCGATCGACGAACCCTCGGTCAGGTTGTTGAGCCGACCTTCGATCCCGAGATCATACTGATATAGATCGAGATCCGGACGCTGTGGCGAAAGCTTGTCCTGACTCGGCGACCATCCGAACGATCCGGTGAGCGAGAAGTTCGGATGGAAGGCGTAGGACGCCTGTCCGCCAACGAGAACCGCGCTCTTGAGCGCATCGCCCTGATCGCCTGTGCCGACGATCGCACCAACGACCGGTCGGATCCCGATCGACGGCAAATTGCTCTTCTGCGCTTGCACGCGAATGGCAAATGCGGACAGCGACGCGGCGACAGCGAGCGCCAGCCCCGCGCGAAGAACGCGAGGCGAAGGAAGGCGCTGCGCTGCTACTTCGGAACTGCTGATGCTGCCAAACATGGTTACTTCTCCTGCGACGTGAGTGGGTCGCAATGCTATGGTGCTCAGCGCACGGCGATCGGTCGATGTCGTCCCTGTCGGCGCTGTTGGTGAACCGAGACAGGAGTCGGATACGCCTTCATCACAATTCTCTTAACGAACTGATCCCGCTCCGCCGGTTGCCTTGTACAAGGCGACAAGTGCCGTCGAAGCGGCGGTCTGTGCGTTCGCGAGCTGACTCTCGGCGTCGAGGGTCGTGCGCTGTGCGTCCAGCACTTGCAGGAAGTCCGTGAGGCCGGCTTCAAACCGCTGCTGTGCGAGGGCGAGCGCATGCTCGCTCGACTTCACCGCTTCACTGAGTAGTCGAACGCGCTCGCGCGCGCGATCATATGCGACGACGCCGGTTTGGGACTCTTCTTGCGCGCGGAGTACCGTCGCGGTGTATCGCGTCTGCGCCTCGGCCTGAAGTGCCTGCACGACGCTGAGTCGCTGACGCACGCGCCCGAGATCGAGCAGCGGGAAGCTGACGACCGGACCGAACGTGATCCGCGACGTCCCAGTTCGCGTCAGCGATTGAACGCGATCGGCCGTGTAACCAGTGCTCGCACCGACCCCGATGCGCGGCAGATAGTCCGCGCGAGCGGCACCGACCGCCAACGCTTGCGCCGCGACTTCACGTTCGGCGGCGAGAACGTCCGGGCGATGCCTCACGATCGTGTCCGGAAGCGAAATGTCAGGCAGCGCGAGAACGGGCGCGTCTGCCGACAAATCGCCGACGGACACATCGGCGTGTCCAATCAGCGATGCCAACCGATACCGTGACGCCGCGATCTGCGTC
>Ga0070683_100000798_pt1 | contig 23290 bp, 21 predicted proteins | sample KBSC713LmetaG_FD_64662 | JGI IMG/M metagenome (GOLD analysis project Ga0070683, IMG submission 64662) | Corn rhizosphere microbial communities from Kellogg Biological Station, Michigan, USA - KBS C7.1-3L metaG | ecosystem: Host-associated > Plants > Roots > Rhizosphere ... | reverse complement strand
AGGACGTACGACGTTTCCGTGGTACGCTCGTGCAGATGTCGTGCAATCTCGCTCCCCGGCTCCATTCTCAGCAGGGCCACTGCAGGACCCAAGGACTGGTCCGCGTTCAAAATCTTCAGCGTGACAGCCCCTTTGGTGTTGGGGAATGGTGCCGGTATCGCCTCGACCTTCGAGGATTCGAGCGTCTGGGTGAAACTCATCGCGCTGGCCTTTCTTTCTCGATCTTTTGTTGCTTTCTTCGTCTACGAAGGTGTCATGAACTTGCCCGAAAGACGGTAGAATCGCGGTAGGATACGGGTACGACGACGAACATGGCGCCAACCACCGCCTGTTTTCGCTCACACCCGAGCAACCATAGGCCACTCAAGGGCAGGTCCTAACACGCTCCAGCATCGCCCTGGCCCCATCCGCTGCACGATCCATGCCCACCGGGGACCTCTCAACGCATCAAGACGCGACAAGAACCTACGCGAAATTTGTTTAAGAGATGCGGCTAGCTTCTCAATAGCGCGATGTCGTTGGCGCGCTGCTCGGCGAGGTCCATGACGGCAACTCAGCGGGAGAGTAGGCGCACCACCGTCCAGATGTTGTTCGCCACGAAGACGGCCAAGATGAGGCAGAGGACGATCGCTACCCAGCGCGTCAGCCGCGGCATCGTCGAAAAGGTTGTCAGCAGAATGGATGTCAGAAGGAGCGTGCCCGCGATCTTGAGCAGGCTTGCGGTGACGGCGCTCCGCCCGAAGAGTGGGTTGAAGAGTGGGTTCGCCTCGATGCCGCCGAGGCGGAGACCGAAAAGCGTCACGACGAGATCAGCAAGGTTGAGCGCGATGAACTGGGCGATGAGCCGCAGGAAAGCCCGTTCGTTGCGCATTGCCCGGAAGCCTTGTCGAAGACTGAGGCGGACAGTCATACGCTGACCATTTTGCGTTATCGATCGGTGCTCTGGCTTGTGCGTGTTCATAGGCTGATCAGCAGCTCCTCCTGATGATACTCCTGGTGAAACGCACCCGGATGCTCAGGTTGATTCGTCGATTCGTCGCCTGGTGATACAACGGCGTTGACATACACGACCGCAGAACGTGAGATGATTACGGCGGAGCAGGAGCAATCATAACTATCTCCTCTGTCTCATCCCCATCTCACTCCGTCCAGGGGTTCATGTCGCGGTAGGGGAAGCGCGGTTCCGTGTCGGTGCGCGTGCGCTGGGCTCCGCGTTCAAGATCTTCGACGGTGAACGAGCCAGTGGGTGTCTCGTGTCCAGGGGGCGGGGCGTTGAAGCGCGCCCGGATGGCGTTACAATGGCAGTCCCAGTTCGGCGGACAGTCACAGTCGAGCCGAAGCAATGCGATGGCATACTGGTGCAAGAGCGCGACGATGCCTGGCTCGCGGGGCAGCAGGATCGTGCCGCCGGGCGAATCAGGGTCCACGAAGCGAACGTACTCATGGTGCCAGAAGCCCAGCAGACAGGCGATCTACGCCGCGCTGCTCGCCTCGGGCCTCTCCAGCACGACGGTTCATCACGCGCACGCGACGCTGCACAAAGCGCTCAAAGCGGCGATGCGATTGGGACTCGTCCCGCGCAACGTCACCGAGATGGTTGAAGTGCCACGGATGCAGCATCACGAGATGCAAGTCCTCTCGCCGGAGCAGGCGCGTCAGTTCATCGTCGCCTGTGACGGGGAACTGCTTGCCGCGGCGCTCGTGCTCGCGCTGACCACTGGCATGCGGCAGGGCGAGGTGCTGGCGCTCCACTGGAAGGATGTGCAGCTTGGTCCCTTGAACGGCGCTCTCTCCAGTTCACGCGGTCATGCGCTCTCGGTGCGCTGGAACCTGCGCTACCGGGATGGGGTCTTCACCTTCAAAGAGCCGAAGACGCGACGGAGCAGACGGCGGATCGCGCTCGCGCCAGAGACGGTCGAGATGCTGCGGGCGCACCGCACGCGCCAGGAAGTGGAACGACTGCGCGCTGGTGAGGTGTGGCAGGAGAACGATCTCGTCTTCTGCACCGAGGCAGGTACGCCGCTCTCAGCCACTGGCGCGCTGCGCTCGACCTTCGAGCGGGTCTTGCGCCGGGCAGGGCTTCCAGCTATCCGTTTCCACGACCTGCGCCACACCTGCGCCTCACTGCTGCTCTCGGAGAACGTCAACCCAAAGGTGGTGGGCGAGATGCTGGGTCACGCGACCATTGCTATCACACTAGACATCTATGGTCATGTGATGCCAGACATGCAGGAGGACGCCGCCGCGACCCTTGCCGATCTGCTCTACCATGAGCCGTCACCGCTCGCTGGCCTTCCACCTGCTGTAACCGGCTCACCTGAAGATGAGGGAAAGAACAAATAGCAACCAGGCGTGTCGTGCGGGTGGTTTGGAAGATAGACCGTCAGATAGACTGTCAAAGGGGATTTTGGGACTGATGGGCGCGACGCGAGATATGGGCGCAAAGGCGCATGAATTCAGGGCGGAGGGACTGGGATTCGAACCCAGGAGGCGTTTCCGCCTAGTGGTTTTCAAGACCACCGCATTCGACCGCTCTGCCATCCCTCCAATAGAATCGGCGCCGCCCCACGGCAATGCGCCGAATCTCTGCAACAGTATATCGTACGCTGGCACGCGCGGCAAGCCAGGCAAACGCGCGGCGCTGGCCAAGCCGCTACGATGACGCGCGCGATGGCGACCCAGCAGATGGGGCAGGGCGAGTCATCACCAGCCCGACGATGTCCACCAGGAGCCCGACAAGCGCCAGGATGATGAATAAGATGGGATAGGGCAGGTTGATGCCAAAGAGCTGATCCAACGAGATCGTACCTGGCCCCGCGATGCCAATGGCAGTCGCAATCGCCAGAACGGCCAACGTGAACTCGATGCCGCGCTGGCTATTGAAAAATCCATTCTTCCAGTGGGCCTTGCCCATCGCCATGACCATCGCGCCAAACCCACCGGCCGCACCGAGCGGCGTCAGGAATCCGAATATCAGCGATAGCCCCCCGCCTACCTCACCCAGAATATTCAGGTACGCCCAGAATCGCGCTGGCCTGAAACCCTGGGCCTGCAATCCCTGTTCCCACTTGGCCATACCTGGGCCACCAAACCAGCCAAAGAGCTTCTGCGCACCATGCGCTGCTAGAATCAGCCCGCCAACGAGACGGAGAATAAGCCAGGCAATCGCCACATTCGCAGCCATAGAAGTCATGGAATCGCCTTCCTTCCCTGGAACGCACGTTGCGCCACCGCAAACTCTGCTATACTTCCAAAAATGAGGTCACTTCTATTATTGTAACGTGGCAACCGTGGCCCATGGCAACCGTCCGGTAGACATTACCTGTACAATGAGCGCGGATGGATTGCAACGCGGTAGCCGCACACGTGCTGCAAACCATGAGCGAACATGAAGAAGGGATACATGACGTTTCAGCTGCCTGAGAATGAGGATACCGTCTCCAAAGCCGATCTCCAGCGCCTGACCAATGCGCTGATAGATGATGTCAAGCAGATGCTGCGGCGGTGCGCCGATGCGGATGTCACCTTCGTGCCCGTTGATCCCATGGCGAACGATCCGTCGGCCGCGACGGCTGACGAAGAGGGTATCGCATGGACGCTGGGCCACATCGTCGTGCATATGACCGCCTCATCCGAGGAGTCAGCGATGCTGGCGGCGGAGCTGGCCCGCGGCGTGGAGTATCACGGGCGCTCCCGCAGCGAGGTTCCGTGGACCACCGTCACGACGATTGCCCAGTGTCGGGCGCGCCTGGAAGAAAGCCGCCGCATGCGCCTGGCCAGCCTCAACATCTGGCCCGATGAGCCACACCTGTCGAACACCTATTCGCCACGTCCAGGAGCCAGAGAGGTGGGGCCAGTGACACGGTTTCTGAGCGGCCTCAAACACGACGCCAGCCACCTGGACCAACTGCGCGATGTCATTGGTCAGGCGCGCGACCATCGCTTCCAGCAAACCTTCCTGGGGCGGATGCGCCTGCGCCTCCGACGCTCACCCACCGACGCAACTCGACCCACCAGCACCAGCCCACTTCAAGCGCCGCCCGTCGCCTGACGCTAGGCGCGGGCAACAGTTACGGCTGAGTTGACGGATGACTGGCTCGCGCACGTGCCAGGATAGCCTCGACAACCGCCGTCTTAGCGTCGGCATAGTTCTGCACGTATTTCCAGGTGCGTTGCGCCAGCTCGCGCTTGGTCTTCTCGTACAACGCACGGTCGTCCTCGTGAGTGCGCAGCCAGTCGCGCATCCGCACCATGCGCTCGGTCTCCGGGCAGCCGGGCGAAAACACGTGCAGATTGACGGTAGGCTCAACACCCTTGAGCACGCGGTGCTCGTACCAGGCTGGCTCGCGATTGCGCAGCACATACCCGGTCTGCTCCAGCGCGGGGACGTACGACGCCTCATCCGCCGAATCGGCGACGACGAGCACGATGTCCAGAATAGGCTTTGCCGCAAGGTTGGGCACTGACGTTGAGCCAACATGTTCCAGCAACAGCGCAAGTGCCCCCAGTGCCCCTCGAATCTTACGCGCCTCCGTAGCGTACTGCTCTGGCCAGCGGGGATCATAATCGACGATGACAATCTTGCCCGCAAGCGGCTGTAGAGGACCAATCGTGGCTGCGCGCATCTCCTCCTCAGTCGTCACACGTTCCCGCGCCGCTGGTGACTCGTCGGCCATACTATCTCCTTCCATCTGATGCAATCGAGTGGGTTGCACAGCAGCGATCTGTCTGTCCTGACACTGAATCAGTCACACGTGCCACCACGATGCAGACGGCAAGCGTCTCCGAGCAAGAAGTGTAACATTCGGCGGATATTGCCTGTCAATAGGAATGTCAGCAGCGACTTGATACCGGACCCATAGCGGAAAACAGAGGGCAGCATGGCCAGCGAGCAGAGCAGTGAGAGGCGCGCCGAGTTCGACTTCGTGGTGACATTCTCCAATGGCGGCGGCCTGCAAGGCGAGGGCTTCCGGCTGGACATTCCCGGCGACGACATCGCCGACGACGAGCTTGCCGACTACCTGATTCGTGATCTGCGCCTGCTTATGGTGCGGAACGTCCGCATCAGCAACAAGCGCATCATTGCCGAGCCGCACAAACGCGGACTGGTTACACCCACCGGGGCGACGCCGACCGCACAGCGTCACATTGACCTGAGCCACACCATCGAGGACGGGATGATCACCTACAAAGGGCTGCCCGCGCCCATCATCTGCGACTTTCTTAGCCGCGAGCAGTCACGCGCCACCTATGCCGAGGGCACCGAGTTTCAGATTGGCAAGATCGAGCTGGTCGCCAATACCGGCACCTATCTCGATAGCCCCTTCCACCGCTACGCCGACGGCCACGACCTCTCCGAACTCGACCTGGCAGCCCTTGCCAACCTGGATGCCGTGCTCGTGCGGGTCACTGGCGCCACCGAGCGCGCTATCGGCCACACGGCGTTTGCCGCGCTAGACGTGCGCGGCAGAGCGGTGCTGGTGCATACCGGATGGGCTCGCCACTGGCGCACCGATCAGTACTTCGAGGGGCATCCCTTCCTGACCGAAGACGCGGCCAGCTATCTCAGGGATGCGGGTGCCGTGCTCGTCGGCATTGACTCGTATAACATCGACGATACCGCCGATCTGCACCGTCCCACGCACTCGATTCTGCTGGGCGCGGAAATCCCCATTGTGGAACATCTTCGAGGACTGGAGCAGCTTCCGATCGAGGGATTCCGCTTCACGGCGGTGCCGGTGAAGGTCAAGGGTATGGGTACCTTCCCGGTCCGCGCCTATGCGACGCTCGCGGAGGGGGATCACCCATGACATCCAATGCGCTTCCGATCCCTCAATTGAGCGACATAAACGCCTGGCGGACAATCAGCGCCAGCAACCTCGCCCTGCAATTCGAGCATATCGCTCGCTCGCTGGGCAGGCGATGGGTGCGCTGGGATGGACTCTGGGCAGCAGACACAAGTTTGCCGGTCGCGTACCCCAATAGCGCCACGATGCTCCGGCCCATGGCGGAGCAGGAGGCAGCTGAAATGGTAGCGCGCCTCGACCAGTTCTACGCCGGGGACACCGGCGGGCCATGGATGCTCTGGAGCGCGTGGCCCACACCTGACCTGACCCCTTATGGCATGCATCCGGCGGGCCAGACGCCGCTCATGGTGCGACTGCCCACATCTTCCGCTGTTCTCCCTGTCGCCGCTCCAACCGGGCTTCGCATCGTGGAGGCAAGCACTGAGCCGGACCTGTTAGACTTCGACAACGTGATGATCCACGGCTATCCCATCCCCGAGCTGACGTTTCCCGACGACCGCGTCACCGATAGACGTGCCACCGGCGGGCCAATGCGCTTCTTCGTCGGCTATGAGGGCGACCAGCCCGTCTCGTGCGCAATGGCCTGCATCGGCGCGCGGGAAGTGGGCATCTACGAAGTTGCGACACTGCCTGACAAACGTGGCAAGGGGTACGGTGGCGCGTTGACCGTTGCGGCGCTGGCGGCGGCGCCTCATCTTCCGGCGGTATTGGAGGCATCCGAGCCCGGTCAACCAATCTACCGGCAACTGGGGTTTCAGGTCGTCAGCGAGTATGTGCTGTGGTACAAACCCCGACGCGGCGCATGAATCCAGCTTCACGACCGCTTCGCTGCTATTCAGGAGCCTCAGGCTGCGTATCCTTGAGGCTCCGTGCCAGCGCCAGCGCATCCTCGCGGGTGCTCACCTCGTCCGCCAGTTGCGCCAGCCGCACCGCGCGCAGCAGCTGACCGAGCCTTGGGCCGCCGGGGATTTCAAGCGCCAGCATCAGGTCTTTGCCGCTCAGCAGGGGCGGTGGTATGACTTGTTCGCGCCGATGAATGTACATCTCCATCAACTCATTGGCCCGCGCCGCCAGCTTCATGCCCCGCCGCTGGTCATTTCCAGTCAGCGCGCATGCCGCCACGATGAGCAACGCATCTGCTGCCGTGTCAACATTCTTGCCTGACTTCCAAAACAACACACGCGCGGCGTGGATTCGCTCGACATCGCCGTCTGTTTCGAGCACAGTCTTTGCCTGGCGCCAGAGTGTTGGTGCGGGTGAGTCGTCGTCATGCTCGGCACGCGCATGAATAATGGCAGCTAGACGCAGTGAGATGCGGCGGGTATCGCTCTGGCCCCACTCTCGAAGCGCAGGAAAAGTGGCCCCATCGCTACGGAAGCCCATCAACCCGTCGAGCTCGCGCAGAGTTACCAGCGCATGGACGGCAACATCGCCGTTTAGCCCTGGATAGAGCTCCGGTAGCGCACCAAGCTCGGCCAGGAGTGCAACACCGTCTGTTGCCTGCGGCAGCGCCAGCAACAGCGCTATCTCTTCGCGCTGACGATCCGGCGAGAGCGATTGCAGGAGAGGGATCGCTTCTTGGGCCAACCGAATCGTCTCGGCATCTGGGAGCAGCCCCAGGCGCGCACGTAACCGCGCCGCCCGTATGATGCGCCCAGGGTCATCGCGAAAGGTCTGTGAGCCAACCGCGACCAGTCGCCTCATACTGAGGTCGCGGCGGCCATCGAAGGGATCAATCAGGCTGGACATGGCGCCGCCATCTCCACGGATGAGTGCCAGCCACTCTGCGCGCGACTTGAGCGGCAGCGCCATCGCGTTCGCGGTGAAGTCGCGGCGTGCAAGATCAGCCAGGATGTCGCCATCTTGGAGCCGGGTCAGGTCGAGATATGCGTCGGGCTTGTCGCGCCGGACGAGCCTGATGGTGCCGCGGCCCAGCCGTGCCAGCGCAAGCCGCGACCGGTGCGCCAGCCGTTCGGCCAGTGGCAGTAAGTCCCCAGTCATCGCGACATCCACGTCGCGGACAGGTATGCCCAGCAGCGCATCGCGCAGACACCCGCCGACCAGCCACCCCTCGCCGCCTGCCTCGGCCAACACGTCCGCCAGCGCATCCAGCAGTGCTGACCAGTTCATTGCCTCGTCCATTACGTACCTGCTCCCGCTACAGCAGGTAGCTTCTTGGCGAGTTGTCGCGTGAGCGCCTGCTCGTAGGCGTCAGGCACAGGCAAACATCGCTCCAGGACACACGGCGTTGCGGCGTTCGCTGCCAGCAGTACCCCGAAACGATGAAGCAGGAGTATTGGCGTTTGCCCCGGCGCTGTCACGGCAAGCAAACACCCGGTGGCAGGCGGATCGCCAGGTATGTAGTATGTGGTCGCTGCGCCCCATCCAGCGGTTGTGGGCGGTGTCAGGGTGTCGAATTGTATCGCGGCCCAGGCGGAGGCACAGGTCAGGTCGGGCAGTGGAGCTGAGAGGCCGCTGGTGCCAATGTTCGCAGTGACTTTCCAGGTCGAGCCGTCCCAGGTTATCGTCACTGGAACAGGAAACGAACTATTGCTCAGGAACTGAAGCTCACCACCAATATCTGGCTGGTTGGCTGCAACGACATGACCCTGGAGTGTGGCGTAGCTCCATTCCTCATGGGCTACGGTGTACCCCTGCCAAGGACCACCAAAGGTTGTCGCGGGGGTCTGCCATGGCGCGGTGCAGATCTCCCGACAATCACCATTCAACGCGCAATCTGCTCCCGGCCCCGAATCGATCGCCACGCATTGCGCCCCTGGATTCTCTGCATCGGAGACAAAGCTCAACGTCGCCCGCAGCGGCTGAGTTGCAACAACGGGAGTGCCCGGCTGAGCCAGATCGACATACCTTTCGCCTACGCGCACGATCTCGCTCGACTGCTGGGAATTTAGCGCAGCAATGATCGCGGATAGGAGCGTCACGCGATAGGCAGGCACGAGATTGGCCAGCGACATTTGCAGCGAGACAACGCTAGCGATGCCCTTCTTGCCCGGCATAATCCCCACCTGTCGCGGGCAGGTGTCGCCCAATTCGCTGGGCACGGTCAGTTTGCAAGAGATATCAATGATTGGCGGAAAGCGCCAGCGTATCGCGTGCGCGCCGCGCGCCAGATGAAAGGGCTGGTCAATGCCCTCTACCGGGAGATGCGACATTTTTGTGCCATCCAGCGAGACGGTACCCCATGCGGGGTTCAGCGTGATGTAGAGATTATCCTCGCCAGCACGCACAGGCACGGTCGCTGTCGGCGTCGGGCCAAGCACCACGCCAAGCAGTACCGCGCGTGTCGGCGCAAGCGTCAGCGTCAGCGCCACCAGCGCCACCACCAGCGTGGCCACGACAATGATCCCGCGCCGACGTTGCGCCAAACGCGACCGTCCCGACGCAAACAGCGGCTGGGCAGTGGCCGATTCAGGTGACGGCTCAGAAGCGGCCGACGAGGGCTGTGGCTGGAGCGGGCTCACCTCTATCTGAAGGTCGCCGTCCTGCTCTGGATCATGTATTCCCATCGTTGGACCCATTCACACCTGCTACTGATATTCCACGAACCGGACGCCTACAGATTACCCCGAAAGCGGTTACGCCTGCCTGGTCTCTATTGACCAGTGGCTAATATCCACCGTATACTGGCCTCCAGACAATGCAACACGCGCGGCGCGAAGGAGAAGGCCCAGCTTCTTCCTCAGCAGGAGGCCGACATGATTGTGATGGATGGCGAAGAGTTTCTGACGGCACAGGAGACATGCGCTCTGCTGGGCGTAAAACCGGCAACACTCTATGCCTATGTGAGCCGGGGTCTACTGCGCAGCTATCGTCAGGGAATCAAACGCATGCGCCTCTACCGCCGTAACGAGGTCGAGCGATTAACCCGCCTCCGCCATCCCGAGGGCGCAGAGAACGAGTCCGAAAATGAGCCTCTGCACGGCGACGACCCCGCCTGGATCCCCTACGTCTAGCGCACACAATACCTCTCGCTGTGCAGCTAGCGCTCTCTGGGCGCGGTGTATGGGGACAGAGTTACTCTCCGCAGGCTGAATCCCTGATTGACGCCTGCTGCCTACACAGGATATAGTTACCAGGATACGCCTCTCGGCTTGCGTTTCACGGCGTGCCACCGTACGCTTGCGCGCTCGTGAGAGATGTGCACGTCTCATGCGACGCGGATGGAGGATAGAAGGACCGATGGCAGACTTCATCGAGCGTCAGATCCGGTTCCCCGCGGCGGGGCGCCCCACAGTGATGCTCGAAGGCGTCCTGGCGCAATCAACCACACAACCACCTGAGAAGGGCTTCGCTGTGGCCGTGTTGTGTCACCCACAACCGGCGAGCAGCTCGATGGATGACCCGCTGCTGCGCCAGCTTGCTACCGCGCTTGCGACAGCAGGGGTGATCGTGTTACGCTTTAACTTTCGCGGCGTCGGCGCTAGTGAAGGAGAGCAGACAGATGGACGGTTGGAGCCGCTCGATGTCGCGGGAGCGATTGAAGCCGCACGGACACAGACCGACGCCAATCCCGAGAAGCTTTGTCTGATCGGCCATGCGTTTGGCGCATATGTTGCGCTTGCCTATGCGGCCCATGATCCGCGCGTCAAGACCGTCGTGGCCATCAGTCCGCCGGTCTTCCGGTTGGCTCCTGAACTGGGACGTTTTGAGCGCCCCCGACTCTTTCTCACCGGTGAGTACGACGAAGTGTCACCTCGTCATAAGCTTGAACCCTGGATCGCTGAGTTGCCAGGCGCGCGCAACCTGCGGGTGATATCGGGAGCGCGCCATCTGATGCGCGGATACGAAGCCGTCGCGTCGAGTGTTGTCGTGCAGTACATTCAGCGCTGGGCAGAGACGCCCGGCGTCTAACATCTACCATCGAACCGATGACCTCTAGTAAGTAGCAGTGGGGCGAATACCACCGTGCCGATACAGACGACGAATCCAATGATCGTGCAGAGCGACCGCACTATTTTGCTGGAGGTGGACCATCCCCTCTATGCCGAGGCCCGCGACGCACTGGCGCAATTTGCGGAGCTGGAGAAATCTCCAGAACACATCCACACGTATCGGCTCACGCCGCTCTCGCTCTGGAATGCCGCCGCATCCGGGCTAGACGCCGCGCGTGTGCTGGCATTACTCGATCAGTTCACTAAATACGACCTACCGCCGAACATTGTCACCGACATTCGTGAATATATCGGGCGGTATGGGCGATTGAAACTCCTACGGGATGGGCAACAGCTGGTACTCATCTCCGAGGATGTCGCGCTCATTACCGAGGTCTCGCGCCAAAAACGGATGCAGCCGTTCATTGTGGAACAGCGCGATGCCAACACGCTGATTGTAGATCCGGCGCGGCGCGGCCACATCAAGCAGGCGCTGGTTGCGATTGGCTTCCCCGCGGAGGATCTGGCGGGATACACCGACGGCAAGGGTCTGGCGTTCGCCATGCGCGAAACCGTCCGTTCTGGCGAGCAATTTCAACTTCGCCCGTATCAGGAAGACGCTGTGGCGGCATTCCATGCGGGTGGAGGCGTCAGCGGGGGCAGTGGTGTGGTGGTCTTGCCCTGTGGGGCGGGCAAGACGGTCGTCGGCATTGGGGCCATGGCGGCGGTACAACGATCAACACTCATTCTCACCCCCAACACCGTTGCCGTACGCCAGTGGATCAGCGAGCTGCTCGATAAGACGACTCTGACCGCCGATCAGGTGGGCGAGTACACTGGCGAGCGCAAAGATATTCGGCCTGTGACCGTCACGACCTACCAGATGCTAACCTACCGTCCGAGTGAAGATGGCGACTTCCCCCACTTTGGCTTGATAACCGAGCACGACTGGGGGCTAATCATTTACGATGAGGTGCATCTGCTACCGGCGCCGATCTTCCGCATTACGGCTGAAATTCAGGCGCGTCGGCGTCTCGGGCTCACGGCGACACTGGTGCGCGAGGATGAGCGCGAGGCGGATGTCTTTGGTTTGATTGGCCCGAAGCGCTTCGACGTGCCCTGGCGCGAGCTCGAGCGTCAGGGATGGATCGCAACGGCCGAGTGCTATGAGATTCGCGTCGCGCTCGAGCCGGAGGAGCGCCTGATCTACGCGGTCTCGGAGGAGCGCGAAAAATACCGCATGGCTGCGGAGAATCCGGTCAAGATGCGCGTCGTAGATGAATTGATTCGACGCCACGCGGAAGACCAGGTGCTCGTCATCGGCCAGTATCTCGATCAGCTCAAGTTTCTGGCAGAGATGCTCGATGCGCCCCTGCTTACTGGGCGAACTACCAACACCCAGCGCGAGAAATTGTACGACCAGTTCCGCCAGGGCGCGCTCAAGCGGCTGGTCGTTAGCAAAGTCGCCAACTTCGCCATTGACCTTCCAGACGCTAACGTCGCGATTCAGGTGTCGGGGACGTTCGGCTCGCGCCAGGAAGAGGCCCAGCGGTTGGGACGGTTACTGCGCCCCAAAGCGGACGGCCGCCCGGCGCACTTTTATACCATCGTCACCCGCGATACCCGCGACCAGGAGTTTTCTGCTAACCGCCAGCTTTTTCTGACGGAACAGGGCTACCGCTATACCATTGAGGATGCTGAGACCGCGGGACTCCTGGTTGAGCGGCCCCATCCGCGTCGCAGCAATGGGCACAATTCTGGGCACGCGCCAGGCAACCACCCAGGTAAGCGAGGCAGCCAGACAAACGGCAAGCCAAATGGTAGCGCCAACGCCAAATCAAACGGTACATCCAATGGTCACGCCAATGGTAAACGAAATGGCAATAGCGCCAGCGTCGCCTACCAGAGAGCCAAAACGGCAACAACCCCGAGAAATCGGGGATTTGATATGCCTGTCGCTAGCCCGGCCTCATCCGAGGATTACGAATCGCGGAGAAAGCGTTGATGTGGCGAGAGGGTGGTATACTGTCCTCAAACACGCCCAAACGCACCTAAAGGAGTCAAGGCCAGTTCTTCCAGTGGTGATCGTACCGGGGGAATGTGCGCTCCACATGAACACAGGATGAACACAGGAGGCGATGTCGATGGAGCATGTGCGAGTCTCGGAACTTCCAGCCACCGAACGCGCGACGCTTATCGCTGCCTTCAACGGGTGGAATGACGCGGCAGACGCGGCCACCTGGGCGATCAAGTTCCTCGTCAACCAATGGGACGCCAATTCATTTGCCGAAATCGATGGCGAGGAGTTCTTCGATTTCACCCAGACGCGCCCAACCATTCGCGTCAATCGTGGGATGTTACGCCGCGTCTCGTGGCCCGCAAACCGCTTTTATATCGCACAGACGAAGGTGCAGACCGAGGCAGATTCAGACGAGACCAATCAGACCAGTCAATCCGCAGGGGATGTGATTCTGCTACTTGGCGATGAGCCACACCTGCGCTGGCGCACGTTCGCGCGCGAAGTGCTGGATGTCGCGCGCCTCTGCCATGTCGAGGATATAATCATCCTGGGCGCGCTGGTTGCGGAGGTGCCACATACCGCGCCGGTGCAGATTGGCGGCGCCGCCACCACCGATGATTACCTCAAACGTATGGAGCAATGTGGCATCGAGCGCACCAGATATTCCGGTTCGTCGGGGATAGTCGCTGTATTGCAGGATATGGCGCGAACCCAGGCGATACCGAGCATCAGCCTTTGGGGGACCACGCCGCACTACGTCTCAGCCACTCCGAATCTTCCCGTCTCCGAGGCGCTTCTGCGCAAACTCGATCTCTTCAAAGGATTCCAGCTTCAACTGAAGGAATTGTCACGCGCGGCACAGCGATTTACCCAACGGGTCTCATCGCTGGTCGCGGAGGATCCAACGGCGTCGGCATATGTCCACGATCTCGAAGCGCGTGGTGTCCCATCCGAGCAGCCTGACGAACCAGTGATCCCGTTCGATGCCTCAGGGATTCATAAAATCCCGAGGGATGGTGAGCTTCCAACTGGCGAGCAGGCAATCGAAGGCGCCGAACAATGGCTCCGCCGTATCCGTGATGAGTAGTCACTCGTCATAGTTCATGAGCATTTCGGAGTGGCAGGTGGGTATTGCCTGATTGGTAATTCTCTGATAGATTTCATCGCATGATACCCGGTGATGCCTCTGGCTAATGCTCATTTTTGCGCCTTTTCGCCATGATAGCGAGCAGTCGTCATGCGCCGCTGCCGGATATTTGCTCTGGAGGAAGCATGGACAGCGAAAATCCACGAGGCGATGAGCACATGTCACCTACAGGAAGTTACCAGACCACGCCATCACCCGCCGCGCCATCGGCGGCCCTGCGCGCATCGCACCCGCCCGAGACGGCGTTTGCCTTCGAGGCAGCCTCATTCGCCGCGAGCACCACGGCGACGTCAGATGCTCTTCGCACTCGGGCGGTTGTCTATCCATCAGGGATTGAGCCGCCGGATGCTGATGCGCCGGTGATAGCGCCGCCGGATGACCAGCCAGTCATCGTGCCAGTGCTGAGCGCACAGCACGTCACACAACCGTTTCTGCGCAGCGATGCGCGCGAAGAGCGCGACTTCGATGAACCCGCCGACGATGAGTCCCACTACCGCTGGCCAGATGATGAGGACAGTGACGAGGACAAGACCCCAGACGATGACGATGAGTTTGACTTCGGATTTGATGTGGATTCAGAACTCATCAACATACCTAATAGCATCTCGGGCCAGGTATTCACACGTGACGATGCGTTTGCGCTGCGCGAGCGGAATCGCGACGGTTGGAAGCAGCTTCGCAAGACCGCGCTGGTGCTGCTCTCGCTCGTGCTAATGCTGACGATAGCCGCATTCGGCGCAGCCATAGCAGCCTCGTACCTGCATCGCGCAACGGACCATTTGGCCATCCCCGTCTCTGTTCCGACTACTAGCAGCTATAGCAATGGTGTGGTCGTCCAGCCCGGCTCAGAGGGAATCGCGCCGACGCCGGTGGCACCCAAATATCAGATTGGCGCGTGGATGTCTAACAATGCGCCTGGTGGTGGGTCGGTCAAAGTCTTTGTCCGCTTGACCGAGGATGTCGCGCCAATCCCACAGATTCCGGTGACGCTTTCGGTGCAGATGCCCGGTGGCTCGGTTGTCAAACTGGGGCCAACCAATACCGACGGCTATGGGTTGGCTACTTTCACTGTGAAATTCGGTGGAACCAGGGGAGTACCGATATTTGTGACGGCCAGCGCGACGGTTGGAGATGAGAACCTCTCCGCCGATACGGTCTTTGTCCCCGCGTAGTCCAGGACCACACACGGTAGGTGATATACAACAGGCGCAGCTGGACTAGTCCAGCTGCGCCTGTTCGCTCTATGTGCTATGGCAGATTGCTTCACATATCGTTATGGCACTTCCAGCTTGATGACACCGTCCTCGACCCAGATCTCGTAACTGCCCGCACACCCGGTGGCCGGCAACGAAAGCGCCTCGCCGGTGCGTAGATCAAACCGCGAGCCATGCAGCGCGCATTCAACGGTCGCATCCTCGAAGACTTCGCCCTCTGAGAGCGAGAAATCCTCGTGGGTACAGGTATCGCCAATAGCGTAATATTCGCCATTCAGATTGAATATCGCGATGGGGATATCGTTAACAAAGACGCACGCCGACTGACCCGGCTGAATATCGCTCTCCGGGCCAACCTCGACGATTGCCATAGCATTCCTCTCTTACCTTTACACTCTGGTCGGTCACGTAAACGGGCGTCGCACGAGATGACCGCTAGGACGCCCGCGCCGTCTCAGCCTCGCCCACACGCGCGGAAATCTCGCGCCGCAACGCATCACGTAGCCCCGCCACAGGCACCATGGCCACCAGCGGGTCCACGAAACCCTCGACGATCAGCCGGGTCGCATCGATACGGCTGAGGCCGCGGCACATCAGATAGAACAGCTGCTCCTCATCGACCTTACCGACGGTCGCGCCGTGGCTGCAGCCAATGATGTCGTTTGCGCCGATCTCCAGATTTGGGATCGAGTCGGCTCGCGCTGTGCGACTGAGCAGCAGATTGCGATTCTGCTGGTAGGCCGCCGTCCCCTTGCCCTCGGGCGTCACGCGAATAAGCCCCGAGAAGACGGAGCGCGCCTCATCGGTGACAACGCCCTTGAAGAGCAAGTCACTGGTGCCACTCGCGGCGCGATGGTCTTGCAGTGTATAGCGGTCCATATGCTGCTTGCCGTCGGCGACATACAGGCCGAGCAGCTTGACACTGGCGCCGTCGCCGCCCAAAATCGCTTCGACGCGCCCCTTGGTCAGGCGGCTGCCCAGCTCGATGGTCTGCAAGGTTGCTGTGGTGTCGCGCCCAAGCAGCACACGCTCGGTATGAAAATCGTAGACCGCGCGCCCTAAACGCTGCGTGCCAACGTAATGCAGCACTGACGCACGCTCGAGAATCAGCTCGACGACCCGGCTGCTCATCCCCTGCTCGGTCACCTCATCCGAGGTGGCATCTTCGACGAGCGTCGCCTGCGCGCCCTCATCCAGCACCACCAGGGTATGCGTAAGACTAGCCGAGCGATGCAGCGCGGCGGAGATGATGACGCGGAACGGCTCGGTGATGGCGACGCCCCTGGGCACATAGAGAAAGACGCCGTTCTGCCAGAATGCGCCATGCAATGCGGCGAACTTGCTATCGCTCGGCGGCACGCAGCGCGTCATGAAGTGCTTGCGCACCAGGTCGCCGTGCTCGCGGATAGCGCTCCGCAGGTCGGTGAAGATGACCCCCTGGCCGCGCAGATCGTCACGGAGCAGATGCTCAACCTGTTCGCCACCGCGAAGTCCCAGAACGCCTGCGAACGCTTCCTCGCGCTCGGATGGCGGCAGCAGGCTAGCCGCAGATCCCGACACCTCGGCAAACGGCGCGATGTCGTCGAGCTTGAGCGCGCGCAGGTCGGTCCGCCGCCACTCTTCGTCCAGGCGGGTGGGCATCGGCAGGTTCTCATAGATCTTCCAGGCGTCCAACCGGCGTTCCTGCATCCATGCCGGTTCGCCCCGTCGCTCATTCAGCGCATGGATCGCCTCTTCACTGAAGCCGCGTCTGGCCACAGGTGCAGTCATGACACTATCCCCTTTGCACACACCATTGCACTCAGACAATGAAGGCGGAGCAGCCAGAGCCGCCCCGCCCGAAACTATCTCGAACCCTACGAACGTATCTCACTCGTTTGGTCGTACGTCTCTCCCGACGGAGGCTACCGCATGTCGCTTGTGCTGGCAGTATGTTCATCACCCGCTGCCAGCACGGTTCGGAAAATGCGGCTTATCCGACCGAGCCAGACATTTCGAGCTGGATCAGCCGATTCAATTCGACGGCATATTCCAGCGGCAACTCTTTGGCGATTGGCTCGATGAAGCCGCTCACAATCATGGTGTATGCTTCGCTCTCGGAGAGGCCGCGGCTCATCAGGTAGAAGAGTTGCTCTTCGCCCACCTTCGAGACGGTCGCCTCATGCCCGACCTCGACATCCTCTTCCTCGATTTCGATGTAGGGATAGGTGTCGGTCCGGCTGGCCTCGTCCAACAGCAGCGCGTCACAGCGGACGTTGGACTTGACGTTGGTGGCGCCCTTCTGGACCTTGAGCAAGCCACGGTAGCTGGAGCGCCCGCTGCCCTTGGAGATCGACTTCGAGACGATCTGCGACGAGGTGTTCGGCGCGATGTGAACGACCTTGCCGCCCGCGTCCTGATGCTGCCCGTCGCTGGCGAACGCCACCGAGAGCACCTCGCCACGCGCGTGCTGGCCCATCAGCCACACCGCCGGGTACTTCATCGTCAGCTTGCTTCCAAGATTCCCATCCACCCATTCCATCGTCGCGCCCTCATGGGCCACGGCGCGCTTGGTGACGAGGTTGTAGACGTTCTTCGACCAGTTCTGGATGGTGGTGTAGCGCACACGCGCATTCTTGTGGACGATAATCTCCACGACAGCGCTATGCAGGCTGTCCGACGTGTAGGTGGGCGCCGTGCAGCCCTCGACATAATGTACGTAGCTGTCTTCGTCGGCGATGATGAGCGTCCGCTCGAACTGCCCCATGTTGCGGGCGTTGATACGGAAATACGCCTGAAGGGGAATCTCGACACGCACGCCCTTCGGGATGTAGATGAAGCTGCCACCGCTCCAGACGGCGCTGTTGAGCGCGGCGAACTTGTTGTCATTCGGCGGGATCACCGTCGCGAAGTACTTGCGGAAGAGGTCTTCGTGTTCACGGAGGCCGGTGTTTGGGTCAACAAAGATGACACCCTGTTTTTCGAGATCTTCTCTAACCTTATGGTAGATGACCTCACTTTCGTATTGGGCCCCCACTCCAGCCAGGTACTTCCGCTCGGCTTCGGGGATGCCCAACTTGTCGAAGGTGTCCTTGATCTCTTCGGGCAGATCGTCCCAGTTTGCGCCCGCCTTCTCAGTTGGCTTGATGTAGTAGTAGATGTCGTCGAGGTCTATGCCGCTGAGGTCGCCGCCCCAGGTGGGCATTGGGCGCTTCAGGAAAAGATCGAGGCTCTTGTGACGGAAGTCGCGCATCCACTGCGGCTCGCCCTTGAGCTGGCTGATCTCCTCGACAATCTCGTGCGAGAGACCCTTGCGAGACTTGAAAACATAGTTCTCGGGCTTGCTAAAGCCCCACTTATATTGGTCGAGGTCGCTACCGACTGCTGTTTCAGTTGCCACTATTCTGCCTCCATTTGACCGCAGGCACTGGAGCTGCTATTCCGTTGGGAATACCCACATCACCCACCAGTAAATCGCATGCGCTCCGAACACGCCGACGCCGGATACACGCCATGCGAGCGTCGCGCACTGTGCTAATCCTGACTAACCTGCTAGGATATAGTATGCCACGCCCAGACCAACATGGTCAAGGGAGTATCCCGCACGGACTCGCGTGCAACAGCCCGTCTGCTGGGCCGGTGAGACATCGCTGAGCCATGGCGAATAGCGAGTGGGAGCCGCGTTGAGTGGTCATCGAGATGTCGTTTGGAGCGAAGAGGTGAGGAAATCAATGGACGAAGCCGCGAAGAAAGAGGCGCTGCGCCTCTTCACGTATGGACTGTACGCCATCACCACGGGTGATGAGCAGCAACGCAACGCCTTTACCGCGAACTGGGTCTCGCAGGTATCATTCGATCCACCGCTAGTGGTTCTTTCCATCGAGAACGACTCGGTCTCGCTGCCCATCATCCGCCGTACCGGCCTCTTCGCCGTCAACGTTTATGCATCCGACCAGCGCGACCTCGCCGGACTGCTGGGCAAGTCCTTAGACAAACACCCGGACAAAGTGGCTGGCCTCGTATTTAGCACGGGCGAAACCGGATGCCCCGTGCTATCAGAAGGTCTGGCATACGTCGAATGCCGGGTGCGGGATGAATTGCTCGCGGGTGACTCGACACTGCTGCTGGCCCAGGTGGAAGGTGCGACAGTGCTGCGGCGGGCAGAGCCGCTGACCATGCTGGCGGCGGGCTTCAAACACGCAGGCTGAGGAGGACAGGACGTCCCGAGACAACAACGACGGCCATACAACGTTGTGTTGCATGGCCGTTCTTGCCTGGATGCCAGCGATAGAGCGACTACAGTAACAGGGCGCCGGGAGACTAGAGTTCGGCCTGGTCTTCCTGGTCTTCAACGGGAACTGGCGCGGGCCGCGACGATGGCTCAGTTTCAGTGGATGCGTCGTCGGCGGCGCTGGCTTGCGTCGCGGGACCGTGGCTATTCTTGCGCGACCGCGGCACTGGGGCGACCTTCTTCGGCGGTTCCCATCCGGGCGCGCGCGTAACGATCAGCGACATGATTTTGCCCTCCATAATCGGCGGGCGTTCGACCACGGCAATGCTCTTCAGCTCGGCGACGATTTTCTCCAGAAGTTGACGGCCCAGCTCGGGATGCGCCAGCTCGCGTCCGCGGAACCGGACTCCCACCTTAACCTTATCGCCCTCGCCAAGAAACTCCTCGATCTTGCGCACTTTGACGGAAAGATCGTGGTCGTCTGTACGCGGACTCAGACGGATTTCCTTCAGTTCCGAGACCTTCTGGTGTTTGCGGGCCTCATTCTCTTTCTTGGACTGCTCGTACTTGAACCGCCCATAGTCCATCAGCTTGCAGACCGGCGGCGTCGCCATCGGTGACACTTCAACCAGATCCAGTCCGCGCTCGCGCGCCATGGAGAGCGCCTGTCCAGATGTCATGACGCCGATCATCTGGCCATCTTCGTCAATCAGCCGCACCTCGCGCGCACGAATTCGCTCATTGACGCGTGTCTCCCGTGCGCGGTTGTCTCCCCGAAAGTCCCTGTTGATAGCCAAAAACCCAAAACCTCCAGTACTAAGCGCTGCCCACCACAAACTCATGAAATCCAGGGCTTCATCGCTCACTTGAACGCGCGCCAGAGTGGATCAATTGTGTGGGCAGGCTGCTTTCCCAGAATCACCCTACAATCTGATCAAGTGTAGCACATGCACACGATCAACAGCAAGCGAAACAAGGTAGCCGTTATTGGCATGCGCCCTGCTTGAAAGCGGGCCTCACACAGCCAGTCGGCAATCGCTACCCAGAGACGCCCGCAGTATGCTACAATGCTTCCGGCGGAAACAGGCGACCGCACGCCACCTACGTTCGCCAAGCTGAGAACGCCGACCAGTCCGGCGTTCTCCGACCCGGCAGGAGCTGGCATGGAGTCCGAAGCATCCTGCGCACGGTGTGGTCATCGCCTCCCACCTGATGCGCTCTTTTGTCCAGGCTGTGGGGTCAGCGTGCAGGGACGCCAGACAGCCCTTCACCGACCCGGCCAGATTCCTCCCGGAGCGCTGCTACGCCAACGCTACTTCATCGATCATAAGCTCGCTCAGGGCGGCCACAGCGCCGTCTATCTCGCGCGCGATACGCTGGACAGCGGCATCTTTGTCGCCCTTAAAGAGATGCGCGAGACGCAGCAGACCACCGAAGAGCGCGATACCGCCATCAACAGCTTTATGCGCGAAGAGCGCATGCTCGCGGCGCTCGATCATCCCGCATTGGCGCGTGTCCGCGACATCTTTGTCGAGGATGGCCACCACTACCTTGTGATGGAATACGTGCCCGGATACACCCTCGAAGACGAGATGATGGCGCTGCAACATCCCATCGAGTGGAAACGCGCCGTCGAATGGGGCCTGACACTCTGCGAAGTGCTGGCTTATCTGCACCAACAACAGCCGCCAATCGTCTATCGCGACCTCAAACCGCCCAACGTGATGCTCACTCCTGATGGTCAGATCAAGCTGATTGACTTCGGCATCGCGCGCTGGTTCTACTCAGCCCGCTCGCGCGATACGACGCAGCTTGGCACCGACGGCTACGCGCCGCCAGAGCAGTACGCCGGGCGCTCCGAGCCGCGTTCCGACCTGTACGCGCTCGGCGCAACGCTCTACCATCTGATGACGGGACGTGTGCCCGAGTCGGCGCCACAGCGGATGAACGGCCAGCCGCTCACGGCGCTACGCGCGCATGTGGCCGCGATACCTGAGACTGTCGAGCGTGTCATCCAGCAGGCGATGAACCTGGGGCCAGCGGACCGTTTCGTCTCGGCAGAGAAGATGGGCGAGGCGCTGGAGGCGACGATCTGGGCCGACCGTTCAGGCGCCGGATCATCCAGCGGGCGGCATCCCATCCCAACGCCGATACCTGATACGCTGCCAAGCCGCCCACGCCAGCCCACAGGCGCGCCCGCAAGCCGTACGAAGGGGAATGCGACCGGTAATACCGGCAACAGCGGCCTGCCCAAAGCCGTCATTCCGCCGCGGCTCTCGGTACGTCCGCTACGGCTCGACGCCGGGTACATCGCGGCTGGGGGATCGGCTACATTTCCGCTGGAGGTCGGCAATCGCGGTGAAGGCGCGCTGAATGGGCAGGTCGAAGCCAACGCCGCCTGCCTGCGCATCTCGCCGAAGAAGATCACGGGCGACACGACCAGCCTGAGCATCACGATTGATACGAGCGGGCTGAAAGAGGGCCAGTACGCCTGCCATGTGGCGATTCGCACGAACGGCGGCGACCAGACGGTGCCGATACGCTTCATCGTCACATCCGCGGATGACGACGTCTCCGGCGTGTACGGTTGGGGCAATCGATAGTATGTGCACATAACACATAACAGGGAGGGCAGGATGGCTGATTTGCCACGGGCGACGATTGGAGTCATCGGCGGGAGCGGCCTCTATCAGATGGATGGGCTGAGCGATGTCCAGGAAGTGCGCGTCGAGACGCCGTTTGGCGTACCCAGCGACGCCATCACCGTAGGACGCCTGGGCGATGTCTCCCTGGCGTTTCTCCCTCGCCACGGGCGCGGCCACCAGCTGAACCCGACTGAGGTACCGTCGCGCGCCAATATCTGGGCTCTCAAGCGACTGGGCGTGCAGTGGGTGTTCTCGGTGAGCGCTGTCGGCAGCCTGCGCGAGGACTACGCGCCGCTGCATCTGGTAATTCCCGATCAGATTTTCGACCGCACCAGACTGCGTCCAGGCTCCTTCTTCGAGGGCGGCGTCGTCGTCCACGCTTCATTCGCCGACCCGTTCTGCCCGCACCTGAGCGATCTGCTCTGGGAAACGATGTCGGGCATGAACGACGTGGCCACTCATCGCGGCGGCACACTTGTCTGCATCGAGGGGCCGCTCTTCTCGACGAAAGCCGAGTCGCACATCTATCGCCAGCTTGGCTGCGACCTGATCGGCATGACGGCGCTGCCGGAGGCGAAACTGGCCCGCGAGGCCGAGCTCTGTTATGCTACGATTGCCTGCGTCACCGACTACGACGTCTGGCGCGAGAGCGAAGAGACGGTGACCGTGGAGATGGTGGTCGCCAATCTGCACAAGAACGTCGCCAACGCCCAGCGCATCATCCGCGAGCTGGCAGGCAGATTGCCCGCCGACCGCTCCGCCTCGCCCTGCGGCTGCTCCAACGCGCTGGCGAACGCGATCCTTACCGACCCAGCCGCCATTCCCGCTAGCGCCCGCGAACGTTACGCGTTGCTGCTGGAGAAGTACCTGCCGGAGTAGGCGGCTGCGGTTGTCTGGGCTAGCGCGCCGTGGCCTGAAGACCACGGCTAGTCCTGGTCGCCCGCCCACTTCTACTGGCCGAAGATAGGCTTGTTCTGGACAGCCGTGCTAGCATTGGGACAATACTGCCCTCATCACGCCTGCCCAGGAGAAACGTTGTCTATGAGCGCATCGGCCTCCGCGCCCACCCTTCGCCGCGTCCTGCATTTTCGCACCATCGTCTCGACCAGCACCGGCCTGGCGTACGCCGCCATCAGCCTGTTGGCCTGCATTCAGGTCGCCAGCTACATGGCGGGCGATTCCGCCTGGATCGCGCTGCTGATCGCGGGCGTGCTGGCGCTGCTGGCGGCGTTCTGTTTCTCCGAGCTGAACGCGCTCTATCCCTCGGCGGCGGCTATCCGCCAGTATCTGCGCGCCGCCTTCAACGAGAAGACCTCACTCACCATCTCATTTGCCTATGTGCTCACCATCGTCGC
>Ga0070683_100000796_pt1 | contig 23301 bp, 22 predicted proteins | sample KBSC713LmetaG_FD_64662 | JGI IMG/M metagenome (GOLD analysis project Ga0070683, IMG submission 64662) | Corn rhizosphere microbial communities from Kellogg Biological Station, Michigan, USA - KBS C7.1-3L metaG | ecosystem: Host-associated > Plants > Roots > Rhizosphere ... | reverse complement strand
ATCGACTGGCAGACGTTCTTCGACTTCGGCGACGGGCAGGTGAAGCCGAACAAGCGGATCGACACGACGGTCTCGACGCCGCTGTTCGACCTGCCCCTGGGCGCGATCGCCAACCACGCCCCGCCGACCGTGCTGGCGGTGCGGACGCTGCTCCGGCACATCACCTGGGAGCTGCCCTCGGGCCAGTCGATCGCGCGCAGATTCGGCGTCTCGGCGCTCGCGCCGGCCGACCTGGACGAGCTGCACCACTATGGGCTCGGACTCGAGCGCTCGACGCCGCTCTGGTACTACGTGCTCAAGGAGGCCGAGCTCGTCGAGGACGGCCTGCGGCTCGGCCCTGTCGGCGGCCGGCTCGTCGGTGAGGTGGTGGTCGGACTGCTCGAGAGCGACCCGGCGTCGTACCTGTCCTACGACCGTGACTGGCGGCCGACGCTGCCCGCCCGCGCCAAGGGCGACTTCGACATGGTCGACTTCCTCACGTTTGCCGGCGTCGACCCGAAGAGCCGCGGCCGGTAGGCGCCACGTGGAAGCCTGCCGCGCGCATGCTCTCCGCTCGCCGGATCAGCCGACCGACGACGAGCCCGCCGCCGACCGAGAAGACGAACCACGCCACGATCGCAACCATCAGCAACACGATCCACTGCGGCATGCCGTGAAACGGTAGACACCGGTCCGGACGGCGCGTGCCGAAGCGCACGTTCGTGGCGATCCTCCTGCAGTGACAGGCTCAAGCCTGTCACTGCAGTGCGCGTCGGGCTGCCAGCCGGCTCGTCCCGCCCACCGGCCGCGGCGCATACACTCGGTCGGTGGCGGTCGCCTCGCCCCGACGGCAGCACGCGCAGGCGTTGTTCGCCCCGCTCGGGCCGACGTACGACCGCTACGCGAGCCTCCTCTCGTTCGGCCAGGACCCGCGCTGGCGCCGCTTCCTCGTCGCGTGCACTCGGGCGGGGCCGACCGACACCGTCCTCGATGTCGCCACGGGAACGGGGGCAGTCGCGTCCGAGCTGATCCGGCGGAAGCACTGCACGGTCGTCGGGCTCGACCAGAGCTCCGAGATGCTCGCCGAGGCCAGCCGCCGGCTCCCGGCGGGCGTCCGGCTGGTGGAGGGCGACGCCGACCACCTGCCGTTCGACGACGCCGCGTTCGACGCCCTCACGTTCACGTACCTGATGCGCTACGTCGACGATCCCGGAGCGACGCTGACGGAGCTCGCGCGCGTCGTCAGACCCGGCGGGACGATCGCCGGCCTCGAGTTCGGCGTGCCGCCCAATCCGGTCGCCCGGGAGCTCTGGCGCCTCTACGTGGGCGTCGGCCTCCCGCTCGCCGGCCGCCTGATCTCCTCGGGCTGGCGCGATGTCGGCGACTTCCTCGGACCGAGCATCGAGCGGCTCTGGGCCCAGCTGCCGCTCGACCGGCTGCTCGACCTCTGGCGCGTCGCCGGGATCGAGGACGTCCGCTCCCGCAGGCTGAGCCTCGGCGGCGGGATCGTCATCTGGGGTCGTCGGTCCGCATGAGCGCCGAGGCCCCTCCCCGGCCCGCGTTCTATGCGCTCGCGCCGGGGAGCTGGCGCGACTACGTCACGGTTCTGCACGCGCCGTACACGGCCTGGCACCTCAGCTACGTGGTGATCGGGGCCGCGCTCGCGCCGCAGTGGTACCCGGGCCGGCTCGGCGCCGCGCTGGCGGCCTTCTTCCTCGCCGTCGGGATCGGCGCGCACGCGCTCGACGAGCTGAACGGCCGGCCGCTCGCCACCCGGATCCCTTCGCGCGTGCTCGCCGGCGCCGCCGTCGTCTCGATCGGCGCGGCGGTCGCGATCGGGATCGCCGGCGCGATCGTGGTCGACCTCTGGCTGCTCGCCTTCGTCGCGGCAGGCGCCGTCATCGTGTGCGCCTACAACCTCGAGCTCCTCGGCGGCCACTTCCACTCCGACGCCTGGTTCGCGCTCGACTGGGGCGCATTCCCGCTTCTGACCGCCTACTTCGCCTGTGCCGGGGAGATCCGCGTCGAAGCGGTGCTCGCGGCCGGCTTCGCAGCGCTCGCCAGCTACGCGCAGCGCCGCCTGTCCAGCCCGGTCCGTCGGCTGCGACGCGAGGTCGCCGCCGTCTCGGGGACGGTGGAGCTCGCCGACGGCAGCCGCGAGCCGGTCACGCGCGAGTCCCTGATCCTCGGCAACGAGGCCGCGCTACGGGCATTCGCGCTGGCGATGGTGGCGCTCGCGGTCGCTCTGGCCGTCCTGCGCGCCCGGTGACAACGTCGCGCCGAGGACGTAGGGTGACGGCATGAAGGGTGCCGACAAACAGAAGAAGCTGGCGAAGAAGCCGGCCCAGAAGTCCCTCAAGGAGAAGCGTCAGGACAAGCGCGCCGCCAAGAAGCTCAGCGGCTGACGATCGGGGCTACGATTCACGTTCCTTGCGGGTTGGGATCGACAGATGGGCGGGCGTCCTCGGTGTGCTGGCCGCCGGCCTGCTGACGGCGCTCGCGCTCTTCGGCGCCGGCGACGCAGCAGCAGCCGCTCCCCCGACGCTCAGGCCGTCGCCGCTTCCAGAGCCGGCCTTCTTCGGTCGCGCACCAGGAGTGCCGGCCGCGGCCTCGAGGGCAGCGCCCTGCGGCACCACCCCCGGCCTGGTCTGCTCCCAGGTCGTCGTCCCGCTCGACCGGACCGGCCAAGTGCCGGGCACGATCTCGCTGCACGTCGAGGTCGTCCCCGCGCTCGGGACGCCGCGAGGCGCGATCTTCCTGATCGCCGGCGGGCCCGGGCAAGGCTCCGCGCACGTGTTCGGGCTCGACGACGAGCAGGCGGTCAGCATCTACCGCTACCTGTTCCCCGGCTACACACTGGTCGCCTACGACGACCGCGGCACGGGCGAGTCGGGGCTGCTCGACTGCCCCGCGGTGCAGGCTGCGCTCACGGCCGACCAGCAGCGCGCCGCGGCGGCCGCCTGTGCCGGGACGATCGGCCCGACGCGCGCCTTCTACAGCACGGCGGAGCACGCCGAGGATCTCGACGCCGTCCGCCAGGCGCTCGGGCTGGACAAGATCGCGCTGTACGGCGTCTCGTACGGGACCAAGCTGGCGATGGCGTATGCGCTGGCGCACCCGACCCACGTCGAGCGCCTGGTGCTGGACTCGGTGCTGCCGCCGGAGGGGCCGGACCCCTACAGCGCCAACGTGCTGCGCGACCTGCCCGCCACGCTGAGCGCGTTCTGCGCGGACGGGAGCTGCAAGGCGGCGACGGGCAACTTCGCAGGCGACGTCGCCGCGGTCGCGAACCGGCTGGCCGCCAAGCCGGTGCAGGGCAAGGTGCTCGCGGCGAACGGCAGGACGGTCTCGAAGCGAATCGACGGCCTCAGCCTCCTGAGCACGCTGCTGGACGGTGACCTCAACCCGGGCCTGGCCGCAGAGCTTCCCGCCGTCGTCCACTCCGCGCGGCTCGGCAACATGCAGCCCCTGCTGCGGCTCGTGTACCTGCACGACCTCGGCCAGGCGACGCCGTCGATCGAGCTGAGCTTCGCGCTCTACGCTGCGACTGTCTGCCGCGACGGCCCCTTCCCGTGGTCTCCCGACACCCCGGTCGAGGGCCGCCAGGCGATTCTGAACTCGGCCGTCGCCGCACTCCCGGCCGGGACATTCGGGCCCTTCGGGAGCTGGGCGTACCGCTTCGGGAACGCCGACTTCTGCGTCGGCTGGCCGAGCCCGGCCGGCGGAGCGTCGCTCGCCACCGGCCCGCTTCCCGACGTGCCCATGCTCGCGGTCAGCGGCGGCTTCGACATGCGCACGCCGACGGAGGGCGCCCGCGCGATCGTCTCCCGCTTCCCGCACGGCCAGCTGCTCATAGTCCCAGGCGTCGGCCACAGCACCGTCACGGCCGACCCGTCCGGGTGCGCGCTCCAGACGGTGCGGACGTGGATGCTCGGCGGCCCGATCTCGGGCCAGTGCCCGCGGTCGGCTCCCTTCCTGGCGCCGATCCCCGCGCTGCCCGCGGCCGGGCTGCCGCACAAGGCGAGGACGGCGCTGGCCACGTACTCGATCGCCTCGAAGACGCTGTCCGAGGCCGAGGCCGCCTGGCTGATGGGAGCCGAACCCGTGATCCCCGGCGCGTACGGAGGCAGGCTCGCCGCCGGCCAGCGCGAGTTCACGCTCACGCGCTACTCGGCCGCGCCCGGCGTCACGCTGACCGGGAAGCTTCGCCTGACGAGCACGAACCTTCCGCTGAAGTTCCAGGGCACGGTGACCGTCGCCGGCGCGTCGGCCGCGAACGGGATCCTCGGCCTGAACGGCACAAGCCTGCGCGGCACGCTCGGCGGCCGCATCGTCGGCCGGTAGTCGCCGCGCCCGGCGAGCCCTGGCGCGGGCGGCGGGAGGCAAAATGACGAGGGAGCAGCGACACGAGGGGAGAGACATGCCGGCGAAGGTTCTGATTCTGGCGTTCGACGCGCTCGAGGAGACACTGGTGGACCGCTGGGCCGCGGAAGGTCACCTGCCGACCTTCGCGGAGCTCGGCCGGCGGGCCGCGACCCACCCGCTCGACAACACCGTCGCGTACCTGCCCGACACGCTCTGGGCCGAGCTGACCACCGGCAAGAGCGCGCCGGCGGCCGGCCTCTACTGGCAGCCCGAGCAGGTGCACGTCGGCGAGGCGCGGCTGCGGGCCAACCGCCCCGACGACTTCGACCTGCCGCGCTTCTGGCGGCATGCGAGCGACGCCGGCAAGCGGGTGGCGGTGATCGATGCCGTCTACGCGCCGCCGGAGCCGGGGCTGAACGGCGTCGTGCTGCGCGACTGGGGCGCCCACAGCGCAGGCTACGGCCGCGGCAGCGACCCCGTCGGCTACGTCGACGACGTAGTCGCGCGGTACGGCGACTACCCGATCCCGCACGGCTGGTCGGAGGAGGAAGGACGCGCCTGGGGCTGCGACATCCACGACGGCTCCCGCGAGGCGCTCGAGGAGCTGCCCGCGAAACTGCTCGAGGCAGCCCGGCTCAAGTCCCGCGTGATCCTCGGCGAGTACGAGCGCGAGAGCTGGGATCTGTTCCTGGCCGTGTTCCACGAGGGGCACTGCGCCGGCCACCAGCTCTGGCACTTCATGGACGAGAGCTCTCCGTGGCACGAGCCGGACGCCCCCGCCGAGCTCAGGGACGGGATCCTGAACGTCTACCGGGAGCTCGACGGCTGCCTGGCACAGCTGCTGGAACGGACCGATTCCGACACCGACGTCTTCGTCGTGCTGACCCGCGGGATGACCCTGCACGTCGGCGGCTGGCAGCTCCTGCCGGAGATCCTCGTCCGGCTCGGCTATTCCTCGGCCGGCCCGGTCGCGGAGTCGGTTCGGTCGAAGCTGCCCGCTCCTGCCAGGCGCCTGATCAAGGCGGCGGTGCGCGGCCCCCTCCGCGACCGGCTGAAATCGGCGTCCGGCACTCCGGCGCACCCCCTCGAGAGCCCGAAGACGAAGGCCGCCTGGGTGCGCTGCGGTGCGAACGGCGCGATCCGCCTGAACGTGAATGGGCGCGACCCGTTCGGGTCGATCGAGCCGGGCGCCGAGTACGACGCCGCCTGCTCCGAGCTCACCAGGGAACTCGAAGCCCTCACCGACACCGACTCCGGCGAGCGCGTCGTGACCGAGGTCGTCCGGTCCGACCAGGTCTTCGGCGACCGGTACCACCCCAACCTGCCCGATCTGATCGTCAGGTACCGCGGGGAGGGCGTGATCACCAGCGTCTCCTCGCCGCGCATCGGCACCGTCTCCGAGGAGGCGCGCGACGCCGACTTCGCACGCTCGGGCGAGCACACGTCGAGGGTCCGCCTCTGGCACCTCGGCCCCACCGCCCCTGCCGGCGAGACCGTCCGTGGCGGTCACGTGCTCGACGTCTCGGCCACGGTGCTCGAACGCCTCTCGGTGCCGATTCCGGACGACCTGGACGGAACGCCGCTGAAGCTCGGGGAACGCTTGCCGGCATGACGGCTGCAGCGCGACCCTCCCCGGAGCCGCTCGTCTCGATCTGCATGCCGGCGTTCCACGCGGACGCCTGGATCGGCGACGCAATCGAGTCGGCGCTCGCACAGACGTGGCAGAACTTCGAGCTGATCGTCGTCGACGACGCCTCGTCCGACGCGACGCTCGCGGTCGCGCGGTCGTATTCCGATCCTCGCCTCCGCGTCGAGGCGAACCCGAGGAATCTCGGCCAGGCCCGGAACCACAATCGGGCGGTCGAGCTCTCCAGCGGCGCGTACGTCAAGTTCCTGCACGCCGACGACCGGCTGGCCCCCGATTGCCTGGAGGCGATGGTCGCGCTCGTCGAGGAGGACCCCGGCATCGGGTTGGTCTTCTCGGCCCGCGAGGTCGTGGCCGAGAGCGACGACGAGTTGGCCTGGTCGGCCGAGTACGCGGATCTCCACGAGCGGTTCTGCGGCCTCGCGCGCATCAACGACGGGCGCTTTCTCTTCGACCAGCTGGTCGACGCGGGCCTGGAGGACAACTGGATCGGCGAGCCGAGCGCGGTGCTGGTCACCCGGCGCGCGCTGCACGAGGCCGGCGGCTTCAACGTCCGCGTCCGCCAGGTCCTCGATCTCGACCTGTGGCTGCGGATCATGATCGGGCACCGGGTGGGCTTCATCGACCGGCCGCTGTGCACCTACCGCCGCCACGCTGGGTCGGTCAGCGCCGTCAACCGGAGGAGCGAGGGCGGCTGGCTCGACCGGCTCTGGCTCTTCGAGGGACTGCTGGCCGCGGGCACTCCGAGGCGTGCGCACATCAAGCGTCTGCGCCGGGAGGCGCTCTATCGCGCGACGCGGGCGCAGGCGCGCAGGTTCGCCCGGGGCCGGTTCGACACGGAGCTTCCCGCGTACCTTCGGCGGCGGGCGCTGGCCCGCCCCGGGGGCGCAGGCTAGGAGAAGTGGGCGGCGAAGGGGCGCGTCACGTGTGCGCCCTGGAGGGTGAGCGTGATGCTCCCCCGCATGATCCGGCCCTTCGCGGTCTTCGGGATCTGCCAGACGCAGGTGGCGATGCCGTTCGCGACCACGTGCCTGACGGCGACGGCACGCTTGCCGGCGAGCGTGGCGGGGCAGGTGACCGTGCCGGAGGCGACCGGGCCCTTCGTGTCGTTCTCGGTCGCGGCCAGCGACACCGAGAACGTCCTGCCGGCCTTGGCCGGCTTCGGTGACGTCGTGAACGCCGTCACGGTCAGGACGAGCTTCGTCAGCACCGGGTACGAGTAGAAGCCGTGGTTCGGGTCCGGCGCCAGGTCGGCGTGCTCGTTCGTCGTGTCCGGGTTGCCGTTCGCGTCGAGCGCGAAGCCGGAGGCAGCGAGTGTTCCGAAGCGCAATGCCTTCGTCTTCCCGAGCTCCGCCGCGCTCACGTGGATCGTCGGGCCGGTGCTCGCGTACGCATACGTCAGCGACGTCTGCGACGAGGCGGGCGCGTAGGTCGTGCCGTTCCACTGGAACAAGCTGACCGCACCAGGCTCGAGGTCGATCGCGTACTCGGCGCCCACGGAGTTGGTGTCGCCGGTCGACGGGTTGTTGTCGGCGTCGATGAAGACCAGGAAGTACATGTCCGGAGTGAACGTCGGCCGGTTGCTGACGTTGATCTGGAACGTGATCAGACCCGCGTCGTCGTTCGAGACCACGATGCTGGTGATGTCCGGCGCGCTGGCGTCCTCACCGATCGAGTCGGGGAACGTCTGTGAGTTGGCGGCTGTGTGCGACGACCCGCCGAGCGCCACGGGAACGCCGACCACCAGCGCAGTGAGCGCAAGGAGGATCGCCAGCCTCGACCTCATCGGCGCAAGCCTACAGCGCCTATACGGTTCCGTCGACGTGTTCGCACGCGTCCACACGCTCGAGACGACGCCCGAAGGGCATGACCGCGGGCTCGAGCTGCTGCGTGAGATCCTGCCGTGGCTGCGGGAGAGCACCGGCTTCCGCGGCGTCATCCGCCTGGCGGCTCCGGACCGGTCGAAGTCGATGACGATCACGCTGTGGGCCGACGAGGCGGCGATGCTCGAGTCGGCTGAGGCGGCGCAGGGTCTCGGCACGCTGGCAGCGGAGGCGTCCGGCTCGAAGCGCATCGCCCTCGACGACTTCGAGGTGACGTTCTTCGAGGCAGGCTAGCCTGACCGGATGCGTGGACTCAGATACGGGTTGCGGCAGTTCACCGCAACTGCGGTCAAGGAGCACATCCGCTCCCAGATCGAGGACACCGGCGGGTCGCCGGAGCTGACGAAGAACGAGATCGAGCTGGTCCGCTTCGTCCGCGAAGGCGGATTCGACTGGGATCGCTACCTGGCCGATCGGCGCGACGCCGGCTGACCGACACGACCGCGGGGGATCTCGTCCGTCGGCGCCGCGTAGTCACTCGGTGGGGCTTAGCATCACCTCGATTCCGTGGCCGATCCTCGCATCCGCAGCGTGAGCGTGATCGTTCCCACGATCGGTCGGCCGTCGCTCCGACGACGACTGCGTCGCGGCGGCCGGGTGGCTCCGATCCGCTCTCGCGACTCTCGCGCGGGCCGACGAGCCGGTCGTCGTCGCGGGCAGCATCACCCGCTCGGGAGCCGAGGCGGGCTGGGTGAGCCTCTTCGACAGCGTCACCTATCTCCGGCAGGAGAGCTACGTGCGCCCGTCGCACGCCTGCGTGACGGCGAACGTCGTCATGCCGCGAGCCGTCTTCGAGCGCGTCGGCCCGTTCGACGAGGCGTTCCTCGAAGCTTGCGAGGACTGGGAGTGGCCGGCCCGGGCGCAGCGATCGCGCGCCAGTTCCGTGACGTATGTCGGCTGAGGCACATCCGAGCCCGCGACCGTCTGCGAGTCGCCTGCGTCGGCCTGCCGGTCGCATACTGGACGTGGCGAGCAGCCCACCGCGAGCGCGCCGGGCTGCGAGCTAGGGGATGATCGCCTCGCTCCGCTACCTTGACACCTTCGCCAAGATTGACGGCAGTTGGTACTTCGCCGAGCGGAGGCTCGTCCTCGACTGGAGCGAGACACGCCCGTCGACACCGGGGCCGTGATTGTCGCCGGCACGAGTCGTCGGGTTCGCCGCCACTAGCCGCCACGGAGGTCTGAACGTGTCAGCACCCGCCCCCGCCAGCCCGCAGCTTTCTCCGTCGCAACTGGCGGCTCTCGCCGAGATCGGTGAGGAGCGCACTGCGCCCGCCGGTGAGCTGCTGTATCAGGTCGGCGATCGGACGTACCCGTTCATCGCAGTCCTCGACGGCGAGGTCGCGATCATCGATGCGGCCGGGAACGAGATCGTCCGGCATGGCCCCTCCGGCTTCCTGGGGGAGCTGAACCTGTTGTCCGGGCAGACCGTGTTCGTCAGCGCCCTCGTGACGAAGCCGCTGCGCTACATCGCGGTCGAGCGCAGCGCGCTGCGCTCGCTCCTCAACGAGGACAGCCAGCTCAGTGATCTACTCCTGTCCACGTTCATCTCCCGACGCGAGGCGCTACAGGGCGTGCAGGGGATCGGGATGGAGGTCGTCGGTCCGCACGGGTCGGAGCCGACGATGCGAATGCTGGACTTCGCGCGTGCGAACAAGCTCCCGTTCAGCTGGGAGGATGCCGACCCACCGGGCCGCGGTGCAGCGCCGCTCGTGCGCCTGCCCGGCGGAGGCGAGCTGCACGGCCCGACGACGGGCCAGGTGCTGCGCACGCTCGGGATCGGGCTCGAGCTCGACACTCGCGAGGAGGTCGACCTCCTGGTCGTCGGCGCCGGCCCGGCGGGCCTGGCGGCCGCCGTCTACGGTGCCTCCGAAGGGCTCGACACGCTGGTGGTCGAGGGCACCGCGCTCGGCGGACAGGCCGGCTCGTCGCGGCGGATCGAGAACTACCTCGGCTTCCCGGCCGGGATCAGCGGCACCGAGCTCACCAGCCGCGCGGTCACCCAGGCGCGCAAGTTCAACGCCCGCACCGCGACGCCCTACCGTGCCCTGTCGCTCGAACCGGGGAACGGCAGGCATGTCGTCCGGCTCGAGGACGACCGCGCGGTCGCGGCTCGCGCAGTGTTGCTCGCGACCGGCGCCCAGTACCGGCGGCTGCCGGTCGACCGTCTCGCCGAGTTCGAGGGACTGACGGTCTTCTACGCAGCCGGTGCGCCCGAGGCCCAGCTCTGTGCCGGCTCACGCATCGCGATCGTCGGGGGCGGGAACTCGGCCGGGCAGGCGGCGGTCTGGCTCGCCCGTGGCGGCGCCCTCGTGACGCTCCTCCACCGCCGCGCCGACCTCCGCGAGACGATGTCGGACTACCTCATCCACGAGCTCGAACGGTACGGCGTCGCCATTCGCGACCGGAGCGAGATCGTCGAGCTGCACGGCAAGGACGGGCGCCTCGAGGCCGTCACCCTCGAGAGCGGCGACCGCCTTCCTTTCTCGTTCCTCTTTCTCTTCCTCGGGGCGCTGCCGTGCACCGAGTGGCTCGACGACACCGTGGCCCGCGACGACAACGGGTTCATCCTCACCGGTGCAGCAGCGAACACGGACCACCTGCTCGAGACCGACGTTCCAGGCGTGTTCGCGGCCGGCGACGTCCGCTCCGGGTCGACCAAACGGTGTGCGACCGCGGTCGGAGAAGGGGCGATGGCGGTCATGTTCGTCCACGGCCACCTCGGCCGCACTGCGACCGTTCAAGAGGCCCGGTGAGCCACCGTGCCACTCCCGACACGGTCTCCTGACCGTTCGCGGGAGAGACTAGGTTCGGCGGGAAGTTGCGTGGACGTCGTACCAGCCCCGTCCAGATAGCGATTCGCGACTGATCCATTGGGCACAGACCTGCTCGAGTGTTTGCCAGGGCTGTGGAAGATCGTCACCGAACGGACCGCTGGAGTGATGAGGAAAGTCGTGAGGAACGACGGTACCGTCAAGGGTACTGACTGGATGATTCTTGAAGAGTTCTCGAACTCGGCGGCAATTGATCAGGCGAAACTGCGTGAACCCCATTGCATAGAGCCTGAAGAAAATTTCGAACGTGTGCACCTCTACAGAAAGATGGGGTGGAACCATGCCGGAGCGATCCAAGTCATCAAGGACGGCTCCATCCATGGACTCTACGTCGATCTTGGCAAATGCAGGCAAGCCATACACCTGCATCAGCGAGCTCAGTCTTACGGATTGCACCTCGATTTCTGAAAACCCTGCTCTGTTTCTGACCATCGAACTCTGACGTGCCTTACCCGGATCGACATAGAACGGCACAGGTTTCTCCTCTGAGCCGACCGCCTTATCGACGAGAGTAAGGCGATGAGCGCTGATGTCACCGGCAAAACGACGCCGCAATTCCGGAAGCAATGCGGGATTCGCTTCAATGCCCACGACGGCAGCGCCTTTTAGGAGGTAATACTCTGTGTCGTCGCCGTTGTGCATGCCTACGTCATAAATCAGCAAGCTTGACCTCTCCGGCTGGTGGAGTCGGGCGCGGTGCGGCAGCGAACGATACCTGGGCGTTCCCCGATGTAGACATGCCCGCGTAGCGGCCGCGGCTCGCCCCCGCTCCGCCTCAGAGGCGCGGCCGAAGGCCGCTTGCCCCGAGCAGCAGAGCGAACCGATGCGAGGGAGAAGATGGGCGCGGCTGGGATCGAACCAGCGACCTCCCGCGTGTGAAGCGGGCGCTCTCCCGCTGAGCTACGCGCCCTGGAGAGGACGACAGGGTACCGCGATCCGCCGGTGTGCGAGCCTCTCGGGATGGGCCGGCAACGACGCGGTCTGGGTCGGCGCGCTCGCCGGCGCCGTCGTGGCGGCCGGCTGCGGGAGCGGCGGGGAGGAGACGCCGACCGGCCCGGCCGCTGGGCTTCCCAGCTATATATGGCGCGCTACCTGCCCGGCCCGGCCGGCGCCGTCTACTTCCTCCAGTGGCAGCGCAGGAACGACGCGGTCGACGGGACGCTCACGATCGTCGCTCCCGCCGCGACGGATGCCACTTCGAGGACGCGGCCCGTCGTCGGCGAGATCGACGGCCGCCGGGTCACCCTCGAGGTCGGAACCGACGACCCACAGCACTGACCGACTTCCGGCGCGCGGTAGGTTGACGCGGCGGGTCAGTCGCTCTCGTCGAAGCCGATGGTGGCGAACTCGTCGTTCGGCACCCAGCCGAGCCCGCTCGCGAGGCGGTTGGTGAAGTTGAACATGGCCGCCACCTCGGCGATGTCCATCACGTCCTCGTCGCTCCAGCCGGCCTCTCGCAGCGCCTGGACGTCCTCCTCGGTGCAGGCGGACGAACGCTCGGTCAGCTTGACCGCGAAGTCGAGCATCGCCCGCTCGCGCGACTCGATGTCGGCGTAGGCGTGGTTCGTCCGCAGCTGCTCGACGAGCAGCGGATCGCCGGTCAGCTTCCGCAGGAACGCAGAGTGGGAGACCATGCAGTAGTGGCAGCGGTTGACCGTCGAGACGACGACGGCGATCATCTCGCGCTGCACCTTCGTCAGCGTCGACTCGCCGCGCATCAGCTCGTCGTAGAACGTGTTCCAGAGCTCGAGGTGGCGAGGCCGCAACGCGTAGACGCGAAGCACATTCGGAACGAACCCGAGCTTCTCGTCGGCCTTGTCGAACAGCGCCTGGACGCCCTCCGGAGCGTCTCCCTCAGGCGGAACCCGAAGCCACGAAGCCTGGCGGCCCACCTTGGCCATACCGCCGAGTCTATCGCCGAGGCGGGCTTTGCCCGACTCGGCCGCCGCGGCTACCCGGAGCCCGACATCTGAATCACGAACAGCTCCGCCGGCTCAGACCACATCCGAACCGTCACGCCGTCCGCAAGGAGGGGGCTCGTGGGGGAACCAGGGGTTACCCCACGAAGCGAAGGCATGGTGAGCGCGCGCAGCGCGCGCTACCATGCCGAGCGCCCGGTCGCGCTAAGCGGGGAGCTAGCGGTTCCCTGAACCCGCAATCCGCTCCAGCGGGGCCGAATACCGTCCGAGGGGCGGGTTCTTCGGGGCCTGGGCCCGAAAGCGCAGCGTTGACGGCCAGGTTCCGCGCACTGGGAGCCTTCGAACCGCGTCAGGTCCGGAAGGAAGCAGCGCTAAGGAGTTCCTCTCAGGTGCCGCGGTCAGGCCTGGCCCGAGCAAGCGAATCGGGTTCCTCCCGGGGAAGCCGTTTCGAAGCCGGTTGCGTGACCGGGCACTACCCGAGAAGTGCGAGCCCTGTCGGGCTCGAAGGCTTTTCGGGGCGGCCTGGATCGATTCTGCTTGAATCGACAGGGTGACCGCGCTCTACCGGAAGTACCGGCCTCAGAACTTCGACGAGGTGGTCGGGCAGGAGGCGGTCGTCAGGACCCTCAAGAACGCGATCGGCGCCGGGCAGGTGCGCCAGGCCTACCTCTTCGCCGGCCCGCGGGGCACCGGGAAGACCTCGATGGCGCGGATCCTGGCCAAGGCGCTGAACTGCGAGCAAGGCCCGACGCCGACGCCTGACAACACCTGCGGCGCCTGCGTCGCGATCACCAACGGCTCGTCGATGGACGTCGTCGAGATGGACGCCGCCTCCCAGCGCGGTATCGACGACATCCGGGACATCCGCGAGAAGGCGATGCTGCAGCCGGCCGGCCGGTACAAGGTCTACATCCTCGACGAGGCGCACCAGCTCACCGACGCCGCCTGGCAGGCGCTGCTGAAGCTGATCGAGGAGCCTCCGCCCCACCTCCTGTTCATCTTCTGCACGACCGAGCTCCAGAAGGTGCTCCCGACCGTGCGGTCGCGCTGCCAGACCTTCGTCTTCGCGCGGCCGCGGCTGCCGGACATGGTCAAGAAGCTCCGGCGGATCGCGGACGGCGAGAAGATCGACGTACCCGACGCCGCGCTGTCGCTGATCGCGCGCAGTGCGCGGGGCGCCTACCGCGACGCCGAGTCGACCCTCGACCAGCTCGCCGCCGCGACCGAGGGCACGATCACCGTCCAGGACGTCCTCCAGATGCTCGGCGCGGTCGAGGAGGAGGCGCTGTTCCGGCTCTGCGACCTGATCGTCGACCACGACACCGCGGGCGCGCTCACCTTCGTCGAGGAGCTGTCCGAGCAGGGACAGGACATCGGGCGGGTCGTCACCGACCTGCTCGAGCACCTGCGGCACCTGATGCTCGTCCACCACCTCGGCGAGGTGCCCGACTCGCTGCCCGTCACCGAGGAGACGCGTGAGCGGTTGCGTGCCCAGGCGAACCAGCTTCCCGAGGCGGCCGTGCTCCGGCTGTGCGACCTGCTCGCGGTCGCGGTCGAGGACATGCGGCAGGGCGGCGATCCCCGCCTCCCCTTCGAGCTCGCGCTGGTGAAGGTGACGCGACCCGGCGCCGACCTCTCCAGCGAATCGATGGCCTACCGGCTCGAGCTGCTCGAGCAACGAGGACCCACTGTCGCCCCTCCTCCGGTAGGGACAGACCCTCCGGGATCTGTCCCTGAAGAAACGGCAGGGCCCGGGCCGCCGCCGGTCGAGCCGCCGTCGCTCGAGCTCTCCCAGCTCCAGGAGGCCTGGCAGCGCTCGGTGATCCCTGCGGTCGAGCGGCGCTCGATCCCCGCCGCGCCGGTGTTCGGCGAAGCCCGTCCCGTCGCGTTCGAGGAGGACACGCTGACGCTCGAGTTCCCCGCGTCGAACGCTTTCCACCGAGGCCTCGCCGAGGACAAGTACGCGTCACTGATGGTGGACGCGCTCTACGAGGTGACCGGCCGGAAGCTGCAGCTCGCGTTCGCGATCGGCGAAGACGGGGAGAACCCGGAGGAGGAGCTCGAGCCGGAGAGCGAGGAGGACTTCGTCGCGCTCCTCAAGGAGACCTTCGACGCCCGGGAGGTGGACACGTAGTGGCTGGCCAGCGCTTCGACATGAACCAGCTGATGCGGCAGGCGCAGGAGATGCAGTCGCAGATGGCCCGCGCCCAGGAGCAACTCGCCAACGAGACGGTGGAGGCCTCGGCAGGCGGCGGTCTCGTGTCCGTCAAGGCGACCGGCACCGGCGTGATCCAGGAGATCAAGATCGACCCGAAGGCGATCGACCCGGACGATCCCGAGCTGCTCGAGGACACGGTGCTTGCAGCCGTGAACGAGGCCCTGCGCGCCGCGCAGGCACTCGCGGAGTCGAAGCTCGGCGGTTCGCTGGGCGGACTCGGGCTGCCCGGCCTGTAGGACGCAGGCCCTCGCCGCAAAGGCGGCCTCTGCCCCTTCGGGTCAGAGTCCCTGATGGATTCGGCCCGCGTCGCGGGCCGAGCCCTCTTACCTGACAGCCTCCGGCAGGATGCGCATGTCGAGCACCTCGTAGCCCTCGAAGTTCGGCATGGGCAGGCCGGCCGACTCGAGCGCCTCTTTCACCTCGGGCTCCTCGGCCATCGCGTGCCGGCCTTCCTCGTTCTCCCAGAGGTTGATCACGAGAATGCCGTCGTCCGTCCGGGCGGCGATCGTGCCGAGCCCACCGTGCTTCGGCGCCAGACGGCGGCCTACCTCGGCGATCCCCTGGAGCTTCTGCGCCAGCTCGTCGGTGTCACCGGACATCCGCATCATCGAGATGACTGCCATCGGACATGCCTCCTTCGTCGGGGTGGGTGCGTAGCCTACGGTGTTCGTCGTGCTCTCTCCAGCGGTTCAGAACCTGGTCGCGCAGCTCACCCACCTGCCCGGAGTGGGCCAGCGCACGGCGCAGCGGCTGGCCTTCCACCTGCTGCGCACGACGAAGGAGGAGGCGCTCGCGCTGGCCGAGGCGATCGTCGAGGTGAAGGAGCGCGTTCGTTTCTGCCGCGAGTGCGGCAACCTGACGGAGGACGAGGTCTGCGCGATCTGCCTCGACGCCCGCCGCGACCACTCGGTCATCTGTGTGGTCGAGCAACCCGTCGACCTGATCTCGGTCGAGCGCACCGCCGAGTTCCGGGGCCTGTACCACGTGCTCGGCGGGGCGCTCTCGCCGATCGACGGCGTCGAGCCGTCCGACCTGCGCATCGACGAGCTGATCCAGCGCGTCGAGCGGAACGGCGTCGAGGAGGTCGTGGTCGCGACCAACCCGAACATGACCGGCGAGGCGACCGCCGCCTATCTCGCGGACCGGCTGCGCGGCCGCGTGCGGGTCACGCGCCTCGCAAGCGGCCTGCCCGTCGGCGGCGACCTCGAGTACGCGGACGAGGTCACGCTCGGCCGGGCGCTGACCGGCAGGCGGGAGATCTAGAGGAGGCTCGGCCCGCGACGCGGGCCGAATCCGTCAGGGCTCTGACCCGAAGGGGCAGAGGCCGCCTTTGGCGGCTGTCCCCGGAGGGGGACTGTCCCTGAAGAGGCCGAAGCGAGCTCGGCCTTCGGGGTCGAACCCCTCCGGGGTCAGACCCTAAAAAGCTCGCAAAGTGCGAACTTTCGATCGGTACCCCCTTGTGCGCGCCACGCCCGCAGATTAGATTCCCCGGCGTCGAACCGGTTGGCCCTCGGGTCAGCCGGTTCGGCTTTTGTGGGGCCGTTTTTCGCCGCAGCTACGCTTGTGCGCAGTGGCCGCCACCACCGACTACGAAGCCGTTCCAGGGATCGCGCCGGCAGACGAGCAGCGCGTCGGCACCCTGGTGATGAAGTTCGGCGGAACGTCGGTCGGCAACCCGGACCGGCTGCAGGCGGTCGCCCGTCGGATCGTCGCGGTCAAGGAGGAAGGCGGTCGCGTGGTCGCCGTCCTCTCGGCGATGGGCGACACCACCGACGAGCTGGTCGAGCTCGCGTACCGCATCTCCGCGCGCCCGAAGCCGCGGGCGATGGACATGCTGATCTCCGTCGGCGAGCGCATCTCGTGCGCGCTCGGCGAGATGGCGATCGAGGACCTCGGCCACGAGGCGATCTCGCTTACCGGCTCGCAGGCGGGGATCGTCACCGACACTACGCACACGAAGGCAAAGATCGTCGAGGTGCGGGCGCAGCGGATCCACGAGGCGCTCGACGAGGGGAAGATCGTGCTGGTCGCCGGCTTCCAGGGCGTGTCGACAGGCCAGGAGATCACCACGCTCGGGCGAGGCGGCTCCGACACGACCGCTGTCGCGCTAGCCGCCGCCCTCGGCGCGGAGAGCTGCCAGATCTTCACCGACGTCGAGGGCGTCTACACCGCCGACCCGCGGGTCGTGCCGGAGGCGCTGAAGCTGCCGGTGGTCACCTACGAGGAGATGCTGGAGATGTCCGCGTCCGGGGCGAAGGTGATGGCGCTACGCTCCGTCGAGTTCGCCCGCAACCACGGCGTACGCCTGCACGTGCGGTCGACCTTCACCGATTCGGAAGGCACCTGGATCCAGAAGGAGGACGAGCAGTTGCTCGAGAAGGCGATCATCTCCGGCGTCACCCACGACACCTCGGAGGCGAAGCTCACGCTGATCGGCGTGCCCGACCGCCCCGGCGTCGCCGCGCGGGTGTTCCGGGCGCTGGCCGATGCCGGCGTGAACATCGACATGATCGTCCAGAACGTCTCGTCCGAGGGGCTCACGGACATCTCGTTCACACTGCCGAAGTCCGACCTGGCCGCGGCCGAGCCGATCCTCGAGGCCGGCTGCAACGACGTCGGCGCAGCCGGCTGGTCGCAGGACTCGGACATCGCGAAGGTCTCGCTGATCGGCGCCGGCATGCGCTCGCACCCGGGCGTGGCGGCCGACATGTTCGAGGCGCTCGCCGAGGCGGGGATCAACATCGAGATCATCTCCACCTCTTCGATCCGGATCTCCTGCGTCGTCCGGGCAGCCGACGTCGACCGGGCGGTGCAGGTCGTGCACGACAAGTTCCGGCTGTTCGCCGAGGAGCGGGCCGGTGCCTAGGGCAGGTGCTGGTCCGAGAATCGGTGTCGTCGGCGCCACCGGCGCCGTCGGGACGGTGACGCTGGAGCTGCTCGCGGAGCGCGGCCACGACGACGTGCGCGCGTTCGCGTCGGCCCGGTCCGCCGGCAAGCGGGTCGCCTTCGGCGGCCAGGCGCTGGTGGTCGAGGAGGCGACGCCGGAGGCCCTCTCCGCCGGCGATCTGGACGTCTGCCTGTTCTCGGTGGGCACGTCGAGCTCGCGCGAGCTCGTCCCCCATGCCGTGCGCGGAGGCGCAGTCGCGGTCGACAAGTCGTCCGCCTACCGCCTGGCCGACGGAGTGCCGCTGGTGGTGCCGGAGGTGAACGCGGCGCGCGCGCCCGAGAACGAGGGGATCGTCGCCAACCCGAACTGCTGCACGATCCCGCTCACCTGCGTGCTGAAGCCGCTGCACGAGGCGGCCGGCCTGCGGCGTGTCCGCGTCGCCACCTACCAGTCGATGTCCGGCGCCGGCGCATCGAACATGCAGCGTCTCGCCGAGACGCAGCCGCACGAGCTCGACCTGCTGATGGAGTGGGACTTCGACGGCGAGGAGTTCGACGAGGAGACCAAGCTCCGCGAGGAGACCCGCAAGATCATGGAGCTGCCTGAGCTGCCGATCAGCGCCAGCTGCATCCGTGTCCCGGTGATGGTCGGGCACGCGGAAACGGTATGGGTCGAGACCGAGTCACCGCTCTCGGCGGACGACGCGCGGTCGCTGCTCGCCGCCGCCCCGAGCGTCAGGCTCGACGACTTTCCCTCCCCCGGCAAGGCCGCCGGGCTCGACGAGGTTCTCGTCGGCCGGATCCGGCAAGATCCGACAGATTCGAACGGGCTCGTCCTCTTCCTCGCCTGCGACAACCTCCGCAAGGGCGCTGCGCTGAACGCGATCCAGATCGCAGAGCTCTTGCTGGGCCGAGCCGCCGCCAGGGCCGCCTGAGAGAAGCGGCCCGCCGAAGCGGGCCGCCTGGAACGCGACTGATACCCAGGCAAGATCGTAGCGCGGAGCGCGTCCCGCCGGATGTGCGCAGGTGCCAACCGCCGGAGGGCCGCGCGCCGCAGCAGCGCGGAGGGCACCGGAGTCGAACCGGATCCGGGGGCAAGCCGGACGCGCGGGTATCAATCGCGCTCCACAACCGTGTGGCCACACCCTCCACGGTGCGATTGTCGTGGCACGAGCACCGCGTGCGCAATTCGCCCTTTCTGCCCCGGCTGACTGCGTCGATCAGAACACGGAATCGGCTCGATTAGCCGTCTTCAAGACGGTGTTGGTCCGATTTCTCCCACGCACTCGTATTTTTTGTAATCCTGCCGGGGCATCCGACTGCGGCGGTCACTGGGGACCTCGACCTGGGGGGACGAGAGGTTGACCGTACGGAGCAGGGTTGTTGTGATGCACCGCCGCCGTATCGGCCGCAAGGGCGGTTGGTGATGGACGCGCAGGGGCAGGAGCACTCGACTCTGCGCGACTACCTGCAGGTGCTCCGCCGCCGCAAGTGGATCGTGCTCACGGCGGTCGTGGTCGTTCCCGTGGCCGCCTACCTGTTCTCGGCGCAGCAGCAATCGAAGTACCGGGCCACGGCCGAGGTGCTCCTCAGCCGCCAGAACCTGAGCCAGTCGCTGAACGGCGTCCAGGACCCGAGCCTGTCGATCCAGCCCGACCGCCTCGCCCAGACGCAGGCAGACCTCGCGCAGGTTCCACCGGTGATCGAACGGACGCTGCGAGCAGCGCAGGCGACCGGCATCACGCCGGCCGAGTTCGCCGCCGACTCGAGCGTGTCGGCGAAGACCGACGCCGACCTCCTCACCTTCAACTTCACGCATCACGATCCGGCGCTCGCGGCGCGGCTGGCGACCGAGTACGCCCGCCAGTACATCGCCTACCGCACGCAGCTCGACACGCAGGCGCTCAGCAAGGCGCGGACGCAGGTGCAGGACCGGATCGCCCAGCTCGAGCTCGGCGGCGACACCAAGTCGGCCCTGTACGCGAGCCTCGTCGAGCGCGACCAGCAGCTCCAGACGATGCAGGCGCTCCAGACGGCGAACGCCTCGCTCGTGCGCGAGGCGCAAGGCGCGTCGAAGGTGCAGCCGCGGCCGACGAGGAACGCGATCCTCGGGCTGTTCCTCGGGCTCGTCCTCGGCGTGGGTCTCGCCTTCCTGCGCGAGGCTCTGGACACGAAGGTTCGAACGAGCGACGAGGTCGCGCGGAAGCTCGACCTGCCGATCCTCGCGCGCATCCCGGCGCCGCCGAGGCAGTTCCGGACCGCGAACAAGTTGGCGATGCTCGCCGACCCGGAAGGCGTCCACGCGGAGCCGTTTCGCGTTCTCCGCACGAACGTCGAGTTCGCGAACCTCGAGGTGAAGGCGAAGACGATGATGGTGACGAGCGCGGTCGAGGAGGAAGGCAAGTCGACCACCGCCGCCAACCTCGCCGTCGCGTTCGCGCGCAGCGGGAAGCGGACGATCCTCGTCGACCTCGACCTGAGACGACCGTTCCTGAACAAGTTCTTCCCGCTCGGCAGGCGACCCGGGCTCACCGACGTCGCGCTCCGCCATGTCTCAGTGGAGGAGGCGCTCGCCCCGTACCCGCTGACCGACGGGCCGAGCTGGTCGCTCAAGAACCGCATGTCGGGGAACGGGACCGTCACGATCGCCGGCCGGCTCGAGGTGATCGGAACCGGGCCGCTGCCGCCGAACCCGGGCGAGTTCCTCGGCTCACACGTCGTCGACGAGATCCTGGCCGAGCTCGCAGAACGCGCCGACCTCGTCCTCATCGACGCAGCGCCGCTCTTGAGTGTCGGCGACGCGCTGGCACTGAGCGCCAGGGTCGAGGCGCTGCTGCTCGTCGCCCGCATCGACCGAATGCGCCGGCCGATCGTCCGCGAGCTGCAACGCACGCTCGAGGCGTCGCCGGCGAGGCCGCTCGGCGTGATCGTCACCGCCGCCGACTCGGACGAGACCTACGGATATGGCTATTCCTACAAGGGGCGCTACGCCGGCTACGCGAGACGGCCGGAGGAGAGAGAGGGCGCGGAGGCGATCGGGCTGAGATAGGGATGCGGACGGCACAGGAGCAGGCTGCGGCAGTCGGCGTCGGTCGGCGTGCAGAGGCTGCTGTGCCCGAGCGCACGCCGTTCGCCCATCGCCGGGGCTGGCTCGTACGCCGCGCCCTGCTAGCGGCCGACCTGCTCGGCCTGATGGTCGCATTCGTGATCGCAGAGCTCGCGCTGCCCGGTGACGCGCACGACCGCCTCGAGCCCGCGGTCGAGATCGGGCTCTTCGTCCTCACGCTGCCGTTCTTCGTCGTCACGGCCAAGCTGCAGGGCCTCTACGACCACGACGAGGAGCGCACCGACCACACGACCGCGGACGACCTGGTCGGGGTCTTCTACCTCGTCACCACGGGGACCTGGCTGTTCTTCGCGACGATGTACCTGTCCAACCTCGCGTCGCCGAGCGTCGAGCGGCTGTCGTTCTTCTGGGCACTCTCGATTGCCCTGGTCGCGCTGTTCCGGGTGGCGGCCCGGGCGCTCTGCCACCGGAGCGTCAGCTACCTCCAGAACACGATCATCGTCGGCGCAGGCGAGGTCGGGTCGCTGCTCGCGCGCAAGATCCGTCAGCACCCGGAGTACGGCCTGAGTGTCGTCGGCTTCGTCGACTCCCGGCAGGGAGAGCACCGCGAGGAGCTGCTCGGCGGCATCGAGGACCTCGAGTCGTTCGTCCAGATGCTCGACGTCGAGCGGGTGATCTTCGCGTTCGCCGGGCAGCCGGACTGGGACGTCCTGGACGTCGCACGCCACCTGCGCCGGCTCGACGTGCAGATGGACGTGGTCCCGAGGATGTTCGACCTGATCGGGCCGAAGGCGGAGATCCACACGCTGGAGGGGCTCGCGCTCGTCGGCCTGCCGCCGGCGAAGCCGTCGCGCTCGTCGCTGCTGCTGAAGCGCGCCGTCGACGTCGCCGGGGCGTCGGTGGGCCTCCTCCTCACCGCGCCGCTCTTCGCCTACGTCGCCTTCCGGATCAGGCGCGATTCCCCGGGCCCCGTGTTCTTCCGGCAGACGCGCCTCGGGATGAACATGCAGGAGTTCGAGGCGCTCAAGTTCCGCACGATGTCCGCCGACACCGACGACTCGGCACATCGCGCGTACGTCCGGGCGGCGATGGACCGCACGATCGCGTCCGAGGACAGCGGGCTGTACAAGCTCGAGCGCCACGACTCGATCACGCCGTTCGGGCGGTGGCTCCGGAAGACCAGCCTGGACGAGCTGCCGCAGCTCGTCAACGTCCTCCGCGGCGAGATGTCGCTGGTCGGCCCACGACCCTGCATCCCGTACGAGGTAGAGAGCTTCGAGCCGCACCACTTCGACCGGTTCCTCGTCCCGGCCGGGATCACCGGTTTGTGGCAGGTGACCGCGCGGGCGCACTCGACCTTCGGCGAGGCGCTCGAGATGGACGTCGCCTACGCGCGCGGCTGGTCGTTCGGGCTCGACCTGCGCCTGCTCCTGCTCACCCCGGTGCGGGTGCTCGCGGGCGGGACGCGATGACGGAGCCCGTCCGCGTCGCTGTCGTCGGCCTCGGCTACTGGGGCCCGAACCTCGTCCGCAACCTGTACGAGCTGCCGGAGGCAGAGCTGGTCGCCGTCTGCGACCTCGCAAGGGAGCGGTTGGCCCGGATCGGCCGACGGTACCCCGACGTCCCGCGAACGACCTCGTACGCCGATCTCCTGGAGGACCGGAACGTCGAGGCGGTTGCGATCGCCACCACCGTCGGCACCCACTTCGATCTGGCGAAGGCCGCTCTCGATGCCGGCAAGCACGTGCTCGTCGAGAAGCCCCTGGCGTCGTCCTCCCAGGATGCGCTGGCGCTGACCGAATGGGCCGACGCAAGGCACCTCGTGCTGATGCCGGGGCACACGTTCCTCTACAGCCCGCCGGTGAACCTGGTTCGAGACCTGATCCATGCAGACGAGCTCGGCGACATCTACTTCGTATCGTCCAGCCGGGTCAATCTCGGTCTCCACCAGCCGGACGTGAGCGTGATCTGGGACCTCGGCCCGCACGACTTCTCGATCCTGCGCTACTGGCTTGGTGAAGCGCCATCGTCCGTCTCCGCGACGAGCAGAGGGTGCGTGATGCCGTCGATGCCCGATGTCGCGTTCGTCAACCTCGGCTTTCCCTCGGGCACGATCGCCAACGTCCACCTGGCGTGGCTCGCTCCGACGAAGCTGCGGCAGACGGTCGTCGTCGGCTCGCGCAAGATGGTGGTCTACGACGACGGCAGCCGGGAGCCGATCCGAATCCATGACTCCGGAGCGGTGCTCGAGGACCCGGAGACCTTCGGCGAGTACCGGCTGACATACCGCACGGGCTCGATCATCTCGCCGCCGATCGACGCGAGCGAGCCCCTCGCGATCGAGCTTCGCGACTTCTGCCGTGCGATCCGGGAGGACGTCGAGCCGATCTCGTCCGCGCGGATCGGGCTCGACGTCGTCGAGATGATCGAGGCGGTCGAGCAGGCAATCGGTGAGCCGGGACTGATCGTGGGCGTCGGGCGGGGCCAATGAGAGCTGTGCTGGCC
>Ga0070683_100000793_pt1 | contig 23313 bp, 23 predicted proteins | sample KBSC713LmetaG_FD_64662 | JGI IMG/M metagenome (GOLD analysis project Ga0070683, IMG submission 64662) | Corn rhizosphere microbial communities from Kellogg Biological Station, Michigan, USA - KBS C7.1-3L metaG | ecosystem: Host-associated > Plants > Roots > Rhizosphere ... | reverse complement strand
CTGCTGGAGGCGATCCGCTCGCTGCTGATCGAAGGCTGGAACCTCAGCGACCTCGCGCTCGGGTTCGGGATCGCGCTGGCGATCGGGGCGATCGGGATGACGGCGGCGAGCAGCGCCCTGAAGACGCGGCTGGTGCGGACGTGAGCGAACAGCCGACCGCCGGGGTCATGGACGTCGCCCGCGGGGTGGCCTGGCGCAGCATCCACAACTTCCTCACCAATCCGGCCTTCCTGATGCCGGCGCTGTTGTTCCCGCTCTTCTTCTTCGTCTCCTTCGCCGGCGGCCTGGCGGCGATCGGCGAAGTCCCCGGCTTCGACTTCCCCAGCGGCTACACCGCCTTCCAGTTCGTCTTCGTGCTGCTGCAGTCGGCGGCCTTCGGCGGGGTCTTCACCGGCTTCGCGATGGCGCGCGACTTCGAGAGCGGCTTCGGCCGCCGCTACATGCTCGCCGCCGGCCACCGCAGCGGCATCGTCCTCGGCTACGCGATGGCGGCGCTCTTCCGCGCCTTCGTCACCTGGACCGTGCTGACCACGGTGGCGCTGGTGGCGGGGATGGAGATCGCCGGCAGCGCCGGCGAAATCGTCGCCCTCTACGCCCTCGCGATTCTCGTCAACGTCGCCGCGACGATGTGGGCGGCCGGCGTCGCCCTCCGCGTCCGCTCGATCCAGGGCGGCCCCCTGATGCAGTTCCCGACCTTCCTCGTCCTCTTCCTCGCCCCCGTCTACGTCCCCCTCGACCTGCTCAGCGGCTGGATCCACGCGATCGCTTCGATCAACCCCATCACCGCCCTCCTCGAGGCCGGCCGCGGCCTCATATCCGGAGACCCCGTCCTCATCGGCGCTGCCTTCGCCATCGGCATCACGCTCTCTCTCCTGTTTTCCGCCTGGGCCCGAGGCGGCTTGCGTAGCGCCGAAGCGGCCGGGTAATAGCGAGCCACCCACCCGGTTGCTCGGGAGGGGGTGGGGGTGTTCTCGTACGGACACTTGGAGCGAGCGAAGCGAGCGGGTCCGGTAGAGGGCACCCCCACCCCCTCCCCACCACCGCTCCGAACTACCTAAGTGACCAAAGTCACTCCCTCGTTACATCAACCCGGGGAACCTCCTCCTTCTTGGCTCTCTGCGCTGAAACCCGGCAATTAGTGGCAGTCCGAACTTGACGATCTAAAGTGTCTTTCGTGACGCAGAGGCCCCTCGAGCTGATTCTCGCTCGCAACCTGATGTCGGCCCTGTCGACCCCTGCCTTCCTCGTCGACGAGGGCGGCCTCCTCGTCTTCTACAACGAAGCCGCCGGGATGCTGCTCGGCAAACGCTTCGAGGAGCTCGGCGCGGTCGGCCCGCAGGAGTGGGGCTCGCTCTTCGGCCCCTTCGACGAGAACGGCGAGCCGATCCCATACGACGACCTGCCGCTGGTCCGCGCCGTCCGTGCCGGCCGCCCCGCCCACGCCGAGCTGACCGTGCGCTCGACCGACGGCTCCCACCACGACGTCGAGGTCTCGGCCTTCCCGATCCAGACTCCGCACGGCTCCCAGGGCGCGATCGCCGTTTTCTGGCCCTCGCTCGCAAACAGCAACGGAGCGGCGGCGTGAAGGTCAAGCTCTGGGGGACGCGGGGGTCGATCCCCGCCCCGGGGCCGGAAACGATCCGCTACGGCGGCAACACCTCCTGCGTCGGCGTCACCCTCGCCGACGGCTCGATGCTCGCGCTCGACGCCGGCACCGGCATCCGCTGCCTCGGGCTCGCCCTGCCGGACGAGCCGACCCGCCTCCACATCCTCCTCACCCACCTCCACCTCGACCACATCCAGGGCCTCGTCTTCTTTGCCCCGGCCTTCCGCCCGCAGACCGAGATCGTGATCTGGGGCCCGGCCTCCCCGGAGGCCTCGCTGCGCGACCGCATCGCCCGCTACATCTCGGCGCCGCTCTCGCCGGTCGAGGTGCGGGAGCTGCCCTGCGACGTCTCCTTCCGCCACTGCCCGGAGAGCGAGTGGGAGATCGGCTCGGCTCGAATCCGCTCCGCCTCGGTCTCTCACCGCGGCCCCACCCTCGGCTACCGGATCGATGACGGCGACTCCTCGCTCGCCTACGTCCCCGATCACGAGCCCGCCCTCGGCGCCGACCTCGACCGGCTGGAGGAGGACTGGATCTCCGGCTTCGAGCTCGCCCGCGACGCCTCACTGCTGATCCACGACGGCCAGTACACCGACGCCGAGTACCCCGACCACGTCGGCTGGGGCCACTCGGCGACCTCCCACGCGCTCAGCTTCGCCCGGCGGACCGGGGCCGAGCGCACCGTCCTCTTCCACCACGACCCGCTCCACTCCGACGACCAGCTCGACGAGCTGGGGCGCGAAGCGCGCGACCGGTGGATCGGGTTCGGTGGCGATCCGGCGCGGATCGAGCTGGCCGCCGAGCGGGCCGAGTACGAGCTGCCGGTGCGGGCGGCCAAAGCTCTAGCCTGAGCGGCGTGTCCCCGGCCGAGAGGATCGAGGCAGCCGCGGAGCGCTCGCCGCTGGTGCGCAGCGCGCTCGAGCAGGCGCGGCGAGCCCACGAGGGTCAGGTCCGCAACGGCAGTGGCGGCATGCCCTACGTCCAGCACCCGATCGCGGTGGCGGCGATGCTGGAGGAGCGCGGTTACCGCGACGAGGTCCTGGCGGCGGCGCTGCTGCACGACGTGGTCGAGGACTCCGACACCAGCCTCGACGAGCTGCGCGAGAAGTTCGGCGAAGAGGTCGCGGGGATGGTCGGCGCCCTCACCGACGACGAATCGATCGAGGACTATCGCCAGCGCAAGGCCGAGCACCGCGAACGGGTGGCGGCGGCGGGCACCGACGCGCTGGCGATCTACGGGGCCGACAAGCTGACCAACACCCGCACCCTGCGCAACGCCCTCGCCGAGGAAGGCGAGGCGGTGCGGGAGGAGTTCAAGGTCCCGCTGGAGCTGAAGACGGAGATCTGGGAAGCCGACCTGGGGCTGCTGCGCGAGAAGGCGCCGGAGCTGCCCTTCCTCGACGACCTCGAGGCGGAGCTCAGTCGCCTTCGGGCTTGCCTAGAGGCTCCTGCCCCGCCGAGAGCTTGAGCCGGCGCTGCAGCGGCAGCCCGAACCAGAAGAAGCCGAAGACGAGGACCGTGGCGGCCACCATCAGGACCGTCGCCAGCCCGCCGAAGAGGAAGTCGGTGATCAGCATGATCGCCCCGGTCATCGCCAACGCCAGGAAGAAGAGGCCGACGATCGAGAACCGGTTCGCGTAGTAGACGAGGCGGCGCTTCTGCTGGTAGCGGAAGGTGATCCGGTGGTAGGCGGTCGGCGAGATCAGCATCACCGCCGAGATCGCGGTGCAGATCAGGGTGCCGAAGTAGGCGCCCTTCTGGAAGGGGGTGATTTTTTCGAAGTTCTGCTGGAACGGGACCGCGAGCAGGAAGGCGAAGAGGACCTGGACGCCCGGCAGGGCGACCCGCAGCTCCTGCAGCATCTCGCTGAGGTTGCGGTCGAGTCGTTCCTCCTCGGTCTCGTCCCGGCCCGACTCGCGGTCGCGCTGATCCTTCTCCCTGGAGTTCCCGTTCTCCATTGCAGGACCATATGCAAATCGAGACGGCGATCGTCCTTTTCAACCGGGACCTCCGGGTCCACGACCATCCGGCTCTGGCGGCGGCCGCGCGGGCCGAGCGCACGGTGCCGCTTTTCGTCCTCGACGAGCGACTGCTGGGGTCGCGATTCGCGGCTCCGAACCGCGTCGCCTTCATGCTGGAGGCGCTGCGGGACCTCGACGAGGCGCTGCGCCGGGCCGGCGGCCGGCTCTTCGTCCGGCGCGGCGATCCGGTGCGGGAGTCGATCGCGGTGGCGCGGGAGTGCGGCGCGGGCGCGGTCCACGTCAGCGCCGACTGGAGCGCCTACGCGCGGGCGCGGGAGGAGCGGCTGGCGCGGGCCTGCGCGGAGGAGCGGATCGAGTTCACAGCGCATCCCGGGGTGACGGTGGTGCCCCCCGGAGCGGCGACGCCGACCGGCGGCGACCACTTCAAGGTCTTCTCCCCCTACCACCGCGCCTGGAGCCAGCTCCCCTGGCGGCAGACGGCAAGCGCGCCCCGCAAGCTCTCGGTGCCCGGGAAGCTGAAGGCGGGGCAGCTGCCCTCGCTCGACTCGCTGCTCGGCGGGCGCCCCTCGCCCGGGCGCCTCCCCGGCGGCGAGGAGGAGGGCCGCAAGCGGATGCGCGCCTGGCTCCGCGACGGCCTCGGCGGCTACGAGGACCGCCACGACGACCTCCCGGGCGACGGCACCTCCCGGCTCAGCGCCTACGTCCGCTGGGGCTGCGTCTCACCGCTGGAGCTGGCGCGGGAGGCAGGCGGGCAGCGCGGCGGCGCGGCCTTCGTGCGGCAGCTCTGCTGGCGGGACTTCCACCACCAGGTGTTGGCGGCGACCCCCTCCCTCCCCCGCCGCGACTACCGGCCGCGGCGCGACCGCTGGTCGAAGTCGCAGCGCGCCTTCGAGGCCTGGCGGGAGGGGCGCACCGGCTACCCGCTGGTCGACGCGGCGATGCGGCAGCTGGCCGAGGAGGGCTTCATGCACAACCGGGCGCGGATGACCGTCGCCTCTTTCCTCTGCAAGGACCTCTACGTCGACTGGCGCCCCGGCGCCTGGCACTTCTGGGACCTGCTGACCGACGGCGAGATCGCCAACAACGCCGGCAACTGGCAGTGGGTGGCCGGGACCGGCAACGACACCCGCCCCAACCGCGTCCTCAACCCCGTCCGCCAGGCCAAGCGCTTCGACCCCGAGGGCCATTACGTGCGCCGCTACCTGCCGGAGCTGGAGTCGGTCCGCGGCAAGGCGATCTTCGAACCGTGGCGGATGGAAGGCTTCGAGCGCCTCGACTACCCCGAGCCGCTGGTCGACCACGACGAGGCCGCGGCGGCGTTCCGGGCGCACCGTGAATGACGATGTCGATCTGTCCCCGGTATGCGGGGACAGATGGGTTCACACATAGGATCGAATGATGGGACGCTTGGCGGTGATCCTCGGCAGCAACGCCCTCGGCCCGGGCGGCGAGGAGATCGCGGCGGCGGCGGCCGACCAGGGGGCGGCGATCGTCCAGCGCCACAGCGCCGACGGGACCTTCGTCCTCCCCCACGCGATCGACCACGCGGCGACGCTGCGGCCGCTGGCGGAGCAGGGGTGCGACCGGGTGCTGGCGATCGGCTCGGTCGGCTCGCTGCGGCCCGACGAGCTCGGGGTCGGCGCCCTCGTCTGTCCCGACGACTTCATCGCCCTCAACCTCGGCGACTCGATCTTCGCCGACGCCCGCGCCCACTCCGCCCCCGGTTTCGCCCGCCGCTGGCGCGAAGAAGTGATCGCGGCCTGGAGCGAGGGCGGCCAGGCGCCGCGCGACGGCGGCGTCTACTGGCAGGCGCGGGGTCCGCGCTTCGAGACCCCGGCCGAGATCCGGCTGATGGCGGCGCACGCGCATGTGGTCGGGATGACGATCGGCTCGGAGTGCGTCGTCGCCGGCGAGCTCGGGCTCGACTACGCCGCCCTCTGCGTCGTCGACAACCTCGCCAACGGCCTCGGCGAGCAGGAGATCAGCGTCGAGGAGCTGGAAGCCGACCGTCTGATCAACGCCGAGCGCCTGCGCGAGGGCCTGGCGGCGGTGCTGCCGCGACTGGGGGCGGTGGGCCGGTGACGCTGGTGGTCGAGAACGCGCTGCTGGACGGCGAGCGGGTCGGGGTCCGCTGCGAGGACGGGACTATCGCGGCGCTCGGGGTCGAGGTGGCGCCCCAGCCCGGCGACGAGATGCTCGACGCGGGCGGCGCCCACCTGCTGCCGCCGCTGGTCAACGGCCACACCCACGCGGCGATGACCCTCTTCCGCGGCTCCGGCGGCGACCTGCCGCTGATGCCGTGGCTGGAAGAGAGGATCTGGCCGGTCGAGACGAAGCTCTCCGAGGAGGACGTCTACTGGGGCGCCCGCCTCGCCTGCGCCGAGATGCTGCGCACCGGCACCACCCGCTTCTGGGACATGTACTGGCAGCCGGCGGCGACGGCGCGGGCGGTCGAGGAGTCCGGGCTGCGGGCGACGATCGGGGCGCCGCTCTTCGACCTCCACGGCAGCCCGGCCGAGCTGCGCGAGATGGCCCACCGGGGTCTGGAGGCGCTCGGCGACTGCGGGCCGCGGATCACCCCCGCCCTGGCCCCGCACGCGATCTACACCGTCAGCGAGGAGTCGCTGCGCTGGATCGGGGAGCTCAGCGCCGAACGCGACCTGCCGGTCCAGATCCACCTCTCCGAGACCGAGAAAGAGGTCGAGGACTGCCTCGCCGAGCACGGCGAGCGCCCCGCCTTCTACCTCGACCGGGTCGGCCTGCTGAGCGAGCGCACCGTCCTCGCCCACGGGGTCTGGTTCGAACTCGACGAGCTGGCCCTGATCGCCGAGCGCGGCGCCACCGTCGTCACCAACCCGGTCGCGAACATGAAGCTCGCGGTCGGCGGCGTCTTCCCCCACCCGGCGGCCCGCGCCGCCGGGGTCGCGGTCGGCCTCGGCACCGACGGCGCCGGCTCCAACGACTCGCTCGATCTGCTCGCCGACCTGAAGACCTTCGCCCTCGTCCAGAAGCACGCCGCCGCCGACCCGACCGCGATCGAGGCCGCCGAGGCATGGGCGGTCGCCACCGGCGCCCGTGCGCCTCGCCTCGGGACCACCCCGCTCGAGGCCGGCGCCCCGGCTGACTTCGTCCTCATGCGTGCGAACTCGCCCGAACTGGGTATCGGCGAGCTGATGGCCGACCTCGTCTATGCCGCCGGCGGCGGTGCCGTCGCTCACGTCGTCGTCGCCGGCGAGGTGCTGCTGCGCGACGGCCAGGTCCCGGAGCTGGAGGAGATCGTCGCCCGCGCCGCCGAGCGCGCCCGGGGGCTGGGCCTGTGAGCGAGCAGACGGCGTCCTCGGTCCGCTATGAGGAGGCGACCAAACGCTACCCCGGCGCTTCCTCGCCAGCGGTCGACAAGCTCACCCTGGAGGTGCCCGCGGGCGAGATCTGCGTCCTCGTCGGCCCCTCCGGCTGCGGCAAGACGACCGCGATGCGGATGGTCAACCGCACGGTCGAGATCAGCGAGGGGGACGTCCTCGTCGGCGATAACTCCGTCCGCGACCGCGAGCCGGCCCAGCTGCGGCGGGAGATCGGCTACGTGATCCAGCAGGTCGGCCTCTTCCCCCACCGCACGATCAGCGAGAACATCGGCGCCGTGCCCCAGCTTCTGGGCTGGAAGAAGGACCGGATCCGCCAGCGCTCCAGCGAGCTGCTGGAGCTGATCGGCCTCGACCCCGAGCTCGGCGACCGCTACCCGGCCCAGCTCTCCGGCGGCCAGCAGCAGCGCGTCGGCGTCGCCCGGGCGCTGGCGGCGGACCCGCTGGTGATGCTGATGGACGAGCCCTTCGGCGCGATCGACCCGATCAACCGCGAGCGCCTGCAGAACGAGTTCCTGCGCCTGCAGGCGGAGATCCGCAAGACCGTCCTCTTCGTCACCCACGACATCGACGAGGCGATCAAGATGGGCGATCGGGTCGCGGTGATGCGCGAGGGCGGCCGGATCGAGCAGTACGCGACCCCGGCGGAGCTGCTGATGGCCCCGGCCAACGAGTTCGTCGAGGACTTCGTCGGTTCCGACCGGGCGCTGAAGCGACTGGCGCTGATGCGGGTCCGCGACATCCACCTCTGGGAGGCGCCGCTGGCGCACGTCGGCCAGGCGACCCGCGAGGTGCAGGCGAAGCTCGACAGCCCCGACGTCGAAGTGCCGTTCCCGCTGCTGGTCGACGGCGAGCGGCGACCGCTCGGCTGGCTCAGCGAGCGCGACCTCGCCGCTGACGTCGTCCCCGGCCGGCCGGACTCGCCGCTCGGCCCGGTGCTCGAGCTCGACGACGTGATGCGCGACGCCCTCGCCGACCTGCTCCAGCACGAGACCCAATACGCGCCGGTGATCGACCACGGCGGCCGCATCGCCGGCGTCCTCTCGGTCGAGATCATCTCCGAGTTCCTCGGCTCGCCCGAGGCGAAGAGCGACGAGCACCCGGCGGTGGAGCGTCCCCATGGGTAACCCGCTCGTCCTTGCCGCGGGCGAAGTCGGCAGCGACTTCTTCAAGGAACGCAGCTCCGGCACGCTGCCGTGCCAGGCCAACGAATCCCACCTCTTCTGCATCGACTGGGCGAAGGAAAACATCGACCGCTACGGGACGCCGGCGCAGCAGCATCTGGAAATCGTCCTCCTCTCGGTCCTGATCGGCTTCGTCGTCGCCTTCGCGCTGGCGCTGCTGGCCCACCGGACGCGGTGGCTGCAGCCGCCGCTGCTGGCCGCCACCGGCGTCCTCTACACGATCCCCAGCATCGCCTTTTTCTTCCTGCTGCTGCCGCTGACCGGCTTCGGCAGGGACACGGCGGTCATCGTCCTCTCCGCCTACACCCTGCAGATCATCTACCGCAACACCATGCTCGGACTCGACAACGTCCCCGAGTCGGTCAAAGACGCTGCCCGGGGGATGGGGCTGACCAACCGTCAGATCCTCTGGAAAGTCGAGCTGCCGCTGGCGACGCCGGAGATCATCGCCGGCTTGCGGGTGGCAACCGCCAGCACTATTGCGATCACCACCCTGGTCGTCCTGATCAGCGCCGGCGGGTTGGGGACGGAGATGTACGGCTCGAACTTCAACTTCCCGACCGCGATCCTGATCGCCGTCGCGATCATCGCCCTGATGGTGCTCGCCTTCGACCTCCTCCTGCTGACGGCCCAACGGCTGCTGACGCCGTGGCGAAAGGTGAAGCCGCGGTGACCGTCCATCCCCTCCTCGCCTCCTTCAGCGGCGCCGTCGAATTCATCTTCACCCCGCAGGAATCGAACGTCACCGGCGGCAAGGAGGTCGGGGGTTTCGACAAGACGCTGGAACTGCTGATCGGCCACATCGAGGTGACGGTCGTCGCCCTCGCGATCGCGCTCCTGGTGGGGTTGCCCCTCGGCCTCTACCTCGGCCACAAGGGGAAGGGCGAACTCGTCGCCGTCGGCATCGGCAACGCCGGGCGGGCGATCCCCGAGCTGGCGGTGATCGCCCTGGTCGCGACGCTGGTCGGTATCGGGCTGCGGAACGTCGCCCCGGCCCTGGCGCTGCTGGGCATCGCCCCGATCCTCAACAACGCCTACGTCGGCGTCCGCCAGGTGGATCCCGCCACCGTCGACGCCGCTCGCGGAATGGGGATGAGCGAGCTCAGCATCATCCGCAAGGTGGAGCTGCCGCTGGCGATCCCGACGGTGATGGGCGGCATCCGCGGAGCCGCGATCGTGATCGTCGCCACCGCGACGATCGCACCTCTGGCCGGCGTCGAATCGCTCGGCGACTTCATCCTCAACCGCAACGTCTATGGCGAAAATGGGCTGCTAGCCGGGGCGATTCTCGTCGCTCTCCTCGCCCTCACCATCGAGGGCTCCCTGGCCCTCCTGCAGCGCCGCCTTACTTCCGACGGGCTGAAGGTAAAGACTGCGTAAACACAGACTCACCCATCCACCCCAATTAGGAGGCAATAAGTGAGGACCGACCAGACGAGAATGCGGGTGCTGCTTGCGGCACTGGCGGCGCTCGCGCTGACCCTGGGTGTCGCCGCCTGCGGCAGCAGCAGCGACAGCACCACTTCCGGCTCGACCGAAGGTGGCGAAGCCGGGGCGATCCAGTCCAGCCCCGAAAACGGCAAAGTCAGCCTGACGATCGGCTCGAAGAACTTCCCCGAACAGGAAATCCTCGGGGAAATCTACGCGCAGGCCCTGACCGCGGCGGGCTACAAGGTGAAGAGCGCGCTCAACCTCGGCTCCGAAACGGTCGCCCTGAAAGCGGTCAAGAGCGGGCAGATCTCCGGCTATCCCGAGTACGCCAGCACGGCCCTCACCTCGTTTTTCGGCCTCGAACCCGAAGAAGTGCCCTCGGATGCGAACGAAGCGTGGGAAAAAGCGAACGAAGAATTCGAAAAGGAAAACCTGCAGGCCTTCGAACCGACTCCGTTCGCCAGCGCCAACGCGGTCGGCACGACCAAGGAAACGGCCGAAAAGTACGGCCTGAAGACCGTCTCCGACCTCGAAGGCGTCTCCGAAGAACTGTCCCTCTACGGCTCCCCCGAGTGCCGCCAGCGGATCGACTGCCTGGCCGGGCTGGAAAAACTGTACGGGCTGAAGTTCAAGTCGTTCACGCCCGTCGACATCGGCCTCCGCTACACGGTGCTGGAAAAGGGTCAGGCGGATCTCTCGATCCTCTTCACCACCGATCCGCAGCTGTCCGCCGAGAGCGACAAGTTCGTGATCCTCGAAGACGACAAGGAAGTCTTCCCGGCCGGCAACGTGATCTTCGTGACCGCCAAGAAGGTCGCCGAAGAAGCCGGGCCCGACTACGAAAAGACGATCCTCCAGGTCCAGGAAGGGCTCGACCTCAAGGTCGTCCAGGAGCTCGACGCCCGGGTCGAACTCGAAAAGGAAACGCCGAAAGAGGCCGCCAAGGCCTACCTCGAATCCGCGGGGTACGTCGGCTAGCTCCATCTAGGCGGTACCGGCGGGCCGGATTCGTCTTTCGGACGTTCCGGCCCGCCGGCTCTTTTGGCGGTTAAGATCCTGATCATTCGTGAGGATCAAAGGTGGGAGAACCGACCAAACGAGCAGCCGGGCACTGCTCGCGGCGCTAGCCGCGCTGGCACTGGTTCTCGGGCTCTCCGCTTGCGGCGGTGGTGGGGATAGCACCGTCTCCGCATCGACCGAAGCGACTTCCGATCCAATCGAAGCGGTTTCCGACCCATCCGAAACCATCCCGATCTCTTTCAATCCGGAAAACCAAAGGGTCACCCTGACGATCGGCTCGAAGAACTTCCCCGAACAGGAAATCCTCGGGGAAATCTACGCGCAGGCCCTGGCCGCCGCCGGCTTCAAGGTCAAGACCGCGCTCAACCTGGGCTCCGAAACGGTCGCCCGGAAGGCAGTGAAGACGGGGCAGATCTCGGCCTATCCCGAATACACGAGCACGGCGCTCACCTCGTTCTTCGGCTTCAAGCCAGAAGAAGTTCCCTCCGGCGCACTGGCGGCAAAAGAAAAGGCGAATGTCGAATTCCTCAAAGAAGGACTGCAGACGTTCGCACCGACTCCCTTTGCGAGCGCCAACGCGGTCGGCACGACGAGGGAGATCGCCGAAAAGTACGACTTGAAAACCATCTCCGACCTGAAGGGCGTCTCGGAAAAGCTCTCGCTCTACGGCTCTCCCGAGTGCCGCCAGCGAATCGACTGCCTGGCCGGGCTTGAAAAGCTCTACGGGCTGAAGTTCAAGTCGTTCACCCCGGTCGACATCGGCCTCCGCTACTCGGTGCTGGAAAAGGGTCAGGCCGACCTCTCGATCCTCTTCACCACCGATTCCCAGCTCGCGGCCGAGAGCGACAAGTTCGTCATCCTCAAAGACGACAAGCACGTCTTCCCCGCCGGCAACGTGATCTTCGTGCACAAGAGAGCCACGGCATGGGAAGCCGGTTCCGGACTGGAACTTACGGTCCAGGAGGTCCAGGAAGGACTGACCCTGAAGGTGATGCAGGAGCTCAACGCCCGGGTCGAACTCGAAAAGGAAACGCCTGAAGAGGCGGCCAGGGCCTACCTCGAAAGCGCGGGGTACATCGCTAATTCGCAGTAAGGGTCCGGCGAGGGGGACTCGGCGGACAACAGCGGGGAGGGTCCGGCGAGTCCCCCTCGCCGGACCTCCCGTCGTCGATGCGGGCAAAGCAGATGCGCGCCGCCCAGGCAGCTGAGAGACCGGAGAGGCCAGCAAGCGTGAGGGCTACCCGTGGGTCGTAGGACTGGGCCAGCCAGCCGGTGAGGGGGGCGCCGATGGGAGTCGAACCGAGGAAGACGACGGAGTAGAGGGCCATCACGCGGCCGCGCATCTCCGGGGTGACCGCCAGCTGCAGGGTCGAGTTGATCGTCGCCGCGAAGGTGACGGCGGCGGCGCCGAGGAGGGCCAGCATCGCGATCTCCAGGGCCAGGCTCGGCATCGCCGCGGCGAGCAGGGCCGAGAGCCCGAAGGCGAGTGCGCCGCCGGCGATCAGCCGCGGGCCGGTGCGGCCGCGGTGGCCGTTGACGAGGGCGCCGGCGATCGAGCCGACCGCCATCGCCGAGACGAGGCTGGCGTAGGTCATCGCGCCGGACTCGAAGCTGAACTTGGCGAGCAGCGGCAGCACCACCTGGAAGTTGAAGCCGAGCGTCCCGACCAAGCCCATCAGCGCCAGCGGCACCATCAGCTCCGGCGTCTTGCGGACGTAGCGGAGGCCGTCGCGGATCGCCCCCGGTCGACGCTCGGCAACGGGAGCGGCCTGCAGCCGGCTCGGATCCATCCCCCGCAGGGCCAGGATCATCGCCACGAAGGTGAGGGCGTTGAGGCCAAAGCAGGGGACGACGCCGACGGTCGCGATCATCACCCCGGCCAGGGCCGGACCGACGATCCGCGCGGCCTGGACGATGACGCTGTTGAGGCTGACCGCGTTGACGACCCGGTCGGGGCCGACCATCTCGTAGACGAAGCTCTGGCGGGTCGGGTTGTCGATCGCGTTCAGCGAGCCGAAGGCGAAGACCGCGAGGTAGACCATCCACGGCGTCACGACGCCGGTCGCGGTGACGGCGAAGAGGCCGGCTGCCGGGATCATCATCAGCGCCTGCGTCGTCATCAGCAGCCGCCGCTTCGGGATCCGGTCGGCGAGGAGGCCCCCCCAGGCGCCGATCAGCAGCATCGGCAGGAACTGCAGGGCGGTGGTGAGCCCGACGGCGACGCCGCTGTTCGTGAGCGTGAGGATGACCCAGACCGCGGCCACGGTCTGCATCCAGGTCCCGGAGAGGGAGATCAGCTGGCCGGCGAAATAGCGGCGGTAGTTTGGGACCTCCAGCGAGTTGAACGAATGACGGAGGGCGGCGCTCACCCTCGGTCACCCTCCCGCATCCGCTCGAGGATCTCGGCCGCACGCTCGAGCGTCTCCACCTCTTCGGCCGTGAGGTCCCTCATCCGCCGCGCCAGGTAGGCGTTCTTGCGGCCGCGCAGGCGCCGCAGCCGCTCGCGGCCGGCGCCGTTGACGCTGACCAGGGCGCTGCGCCCATCCTCGGGGTCGGGGGCGCGGTCGATCAGCCCCTCCCGCTCGAGGCAGCGGAGGGTGCGGGTGATCGTCGGACGTTTCACCCGCTCGATCGCGGCGATCTCGCTCGGGGTGAGCGGGCCGTGCCGCTCGATCGTCGCCAGCGCCGCCACCGAGGTCGGGGTGAGACCTGAGGTCTCCGCCGCAGCCTCCTGGCGCAGGCGCCGGGCGGTGCGGACGATCGCGGTGCGCAGGTGCGCGGCGCGCTCGGCCAGAGGTGGTTGGGTATGAATCTCGGTCGAGTTCATCATGATTAGCGTTGGTAATTAGTTTAGCAAACTAGTTGTGTGAGCAAAGTGGTGGCGCAGGCAACTTTCCTGCGCATAGGCTTTACGGCGATGGCGGCACGAGCCGAGTACGACGTTGCGATCGTCGGCGCCAGCCTCTCCGGCTGCACCGCGGCGATCCTGCTCAGCCGCGCCGGCGCCAGGGTCGCGCTGATCGAGAAGAGCCCGGATCCAAAGGCCTATAAGCGGGTCTGCTCGCACTTCATCCAGGCCTCGGCGGTGCCGACGATCGAACGGATCGGCCTCTACGACCCGATCCTCGAGGCGGGCGGCCTGCGCTCCCGCTTCCACTCCCGGACGCCGTGGGGCTGGATCGAACCGACGGAGAAGCGGGAGGCCTACTGCCTCAACCTGCGGCGCAGCCTGCTCGACCCGATGCTGCGGGAGGCGGCGGCCGCCGAGCCGGGCGTCGAGCTGATGCTGGGGCAGAGCGCCGAGCGGCTTCTCCGCGAGGGCGAAGCCTTCGGCGGGGTCGCCGTCCGCGACCGCGAGGGGAACGAGCAGGAGATCCGGGCAGGGCTCGTCGTCGGCGCCGACGGTCGCGACTCGCGCCTCGCCGAGCTGGCTGAGGTCAAGGAGAAGACCCTCCCCCACAATCGCCTCGCCTACGGCGGCTACTTCGAGGGGCCGAAGCCGAGGTTCTGGCCCGACGGCGCCATCTGGTTGCTCGATCCCGACATGGCCGCCGCCTTCCCCACCGACGGCGGGCAGGTCTTCTACATCGCGATGACCCACAAGGACCGTGCCCCCGAGTTCAAGGCCGATCCGGAGCGGGCCCTCGTCGAGCACGTCGCCGCCGTCCCCGAGCCGCCGCCGATCCGCGAGAGCAGGTGCGTCGCCCCGGTGATCGGCAAGATCGAGATGCCGAACCGCATCCGCGGCCCGATCGCACCCGGCTTGGCGCTGATCGGCGACGCGGCGCTCGCCACCGACCCGATCTTCGGCGTCGGCTGCGGCTTCGCCTTCCAGTCCGGCGAGTGGCTGGCCGACAGCGTCTCCCCCGCCCTGCAGGGAGTCGAGTCGATGGACAACTGCCTGCGCCGCTACCGCAAGCGCCACCGCCGGCAGCTCGGGATGCACGCCCGCCTCATCCACGACTACTCGACCGGCCGTAAGTTCGACCCGGTCGAACGGGCGATGATGCGGACCGCAGTCCGCGACCCGCAGGCGGCGGCGCTCTTCGAGGCGGTCGGGACGCGGCGGAAGACCCCGCCGCAGCTGCTCCTCCCGATGGCCCGACGTCTCGCGATCGCTAACGTCCGGCGCCTGGTGAGCGCTGGATGACCGACGCAGCCGAGGCCCGCGACAAGCGCTGGATCGCGCTGATCCTGCTCTGCTCGGCCCAGTTCGTGGTCGTGCTCGACGCCTCGATCGTCAACGTCGCCCTGCCGACGATCAAAGACGCCCTCGACTTCAGCGAGACGAGCCTGCCGTGGGTGGTCAACGCCTACGTCCTCACCTTCGGCGGCTTCCTCCTGCTCGGCGGGCGCCTGGCGGACCTGCTCGGACGCCGCCGCGTCTTCATGTTCGGGCTGGTCCTCTTCGCGCTCGCCTCGCTGGCGGGCGGCCTGGCGGGCAGCACCGGGCAGTTGATCGCCGCCCGCGCGGTGCAGGGGCTCGGTGCCGCGATCCTCTCCCCCGCCGCCCTCTCGATCGTCGCGACCACCTTCCGCGACGGCGCCGAGCGCAACAAAGCGCTGGGGATCTGGGGCGCGGTAGCGGGCTCCGGCGGGGCTGCGGGCGTCCTCCTCGGCGGCGTCCTGACCGAATACGTCGGCTGGGAATGGGTCCTGTGGGTGAACGTCCCGATCGGGATCGGCGCCGCCGCGCTGGCGCCGCGCCTGATCGCCGAATCGCACGCCGAGCAGGAGGTGCGCACCTTCGACGTCGCCGGCGCGACGACCATCACCCTTGGCCTCTCGGCCCTCGTCTTCGCCCTGCTCGACGCCGAAGACGCCGGCTGGGGCTCGGCGCAGACGATCGGCGTCCTCGCCGCGGCGGCGATCCTGCTGATCGCCTTCGTCGCGATCGAGCGCCGCTCGCGCGCCCCGCTCGTCCCCTTCTCGATCTTCCGCCTGCGGACGATCACCGGCGCCAACGTGGTCGGGATCCTGGTCGGCGCCTCGCTCTTCTCGATGTTCTATTTCATCTCGCTCTACATGCAGCAGGTGCTCGGCTTCAGCGCGATCAAGGCCGGGCTCTCCTACCTGCCGCTGGCGGTCTCGATCATCATCTCGGCCGGGATCGCCTCCAGCCTGGTGACCAAAGTCGGGTTCAAGCCGATCCTCGCGGCGGGCATGGTCCTGATCGCGATCGGCCTCCTCTGGTTCTCCCAGATCAGTCCCGACGGCACCTTCCTCGCGGACATCCTCGGCCCCTCCCTGCTCGCCGCCGTCGGCCTCGGCTTCGCCTTCGTCCCGGTCACGATCGCGGCCGTCTCCGGCGTCGAGGACCGAGAGCAGGGCCTCGCCAGCGGCCTCATCAACACCTCCCAGCAAGTAGGCGGCGCCCTTGGCCTCGCCGTCCTCGCCGCGATCGCCAACTCCCAGATCGGCACCTCCACCGACCCCGCCACCCTCACCGACGGCTTCTCCTCCGCCTTCCTCGTCGGCGCCGGCTTCGCGATCCTCGGCCTCCTAGCCACCCTCCTCCTGATCCGCACGTCCGACAGCCGCGCGCACGTGGAGCTCGGGGCGGAACCGGTAACGGAATCCAGCTCCTAGATACCGCTGCTGCGTACTGACACCTGACGCACCCTTCGCCCGGGTGTCAATCGTCTACGGGGTGGTTCCCCGCTTCACCAGACTCGACCCGCTCCGGCGGGTCTTGTCGTTTCTGGAGGCACCCGGGCGGCTGCGTCGAAGCAGACCCGGATGGACGAGCGGAGCATTCGCTGGCGGGAACGGCTGAACACGCCGATGCTGATCGCGGCGGCGCTGACGGTGCCGACGGTCGCGATCACCGAGTCGAAGCCGGGCGGGGCGCTGGAGACGGTGGCGGTGGCCCTGAACTGGGTGACCTGGCTCGCCTTCCTGGTCGAGATGGTGATCATGCTGAGCGTGGTGCCCGACCGGAAGGCCTGGCTTCGGCATCACCCGCTCGACGTCGTCATCGTCTTCCTGACGCCGCCGGTGCTGCCGGCGGGACTGCAGGGTCTGCGCGTACTGCGACTGCTGCGCCTCCTCCGCCTGCTGCGGCTGGCCGAGCTCTCGCGTGAGGTCTTCTCGCTCGAGGGGGTGCGTTACGCGCTGCTGCTGGCGACCCTCACCATCGTCGCCGGCGGCACCGCCTTCACCGCCTTCGAGAAGGAACAGCACCTCAACTTTTGGGAGGGCGCCTACTGGGCGCTGACGACGATGACGACGCTCGGGTCGAACATCTACCCGACCACGACCGGCGGCCAGATCGTCTCCACCGTGATCCTGCTGATCGGGATCGGCTTTGTCGCCCTCCTCACCGGCTCCTTCGCGCAGCGCTTCCTGGCGCCGGAAATCGAAGAGATCGAGGAGGAGCTGGAGGAGGAGAAGCTGAGCGCCGAGGCGCTGGCGCTGCGGGAACTGAAGAGCGTCCAGGAACAGCTGCAGGCGCTCGAGGTCGCGATCGAGCGGATGGCGAAGCGGACGTAGTTGTTCCCGCATACCGGGAACAAGTGCGTCAATCGGCCTTCGCCTGCTCCTCGGCGATCTTCGACTCGAGCTCCTTCATCACTTCGGGGTCGCGCAGGGTGGTGACGTCGCCCAGGGCCCGGCCCTCGGCGATGTCGCGCAGGAGCCGGCGCATGATCTTGCCGGAGCGAGTCTTCGGCAGGTCGTCGGCCCAGACGATCCGCTTCGGGCGGGCGAATTTGCCGATCCGCTCGGCGACGGTTTCGCGGATCCCCTCGACCAGCTCCTCGCTTTCGGCCTTCTCGCCGCGCACGGTGACGAAGGCGCAGATCGCCTGGCCGGTGTCCTCGTCGGTTTCGCCGATCACCGCCGCCTCGGCGACGTCGGGGTGGGCGACGATCGCCGACTCGACCTCGGCGGTCGAGAGGCGGTGGCCGGAGACGTTGACGACGTCGTCGATCCGCCCGATCACCCAGAAGTAGCCGTCCTTGTCTTTCCGGGCGGCGTCGCCGACCAGGTAGCGCTCCACCCCGAAGCGCTTGAAGTAGGTCTCGATAAACCGGTCGTCCTCTTTGTAGAGGCCGCGCAGCATCGAGGGCCACGGCCGCTCGAGGACCAGCAGGCCCTGGCCTTCCTCCACCGGCTCGCCCTCGGACTCGTCGACGACCTGCGCCTCGACCCCCGGGAACGGCGTCGTCGCCGAGCCGGGCTTGGTCGCGGTGATCCCCGGCAGCGGCGTGATCATCATCGCCCCGGTCTCGGTCTGCCACCAGGTGTCGACGATCGGGCAGCGGCCGCCGCCGATCACCTCGCGGTACCAGAGCCAGGCCTTGGGGTTGATCGGCTCCCCGACCGAGCCCAGCAGGCGCAGCGAGGCGAGGTCGTGCTCGGCCGGGATCTCGGCGCCCCACTTGATGAAGGTGCGGATCGCGGTCGGCGCCGCGTAGAGGATCGTCGCCTTGTAGCGCTCGACCAGCTCCCACCAGATCCCTTTGTGCGGGTAGTCCGGCGCGCCCTCCCACATCACCGAGGTTGCCCCGTTGGCGAGCGGGCCGTAGACGATGTAGGAGTGGCCGGTGACCCAGCCGACGTCGGCGGCGCACCAGTAGACGTCGGACTCGGGCTTGAGGTCGAAGACGTAGCGGTGGGTGGCGGTGACCCCGGTCATGTAGCCGCCGGTGGTGTGGAGGATCCCCTTCGGCTTCGCGGTCGAGCCGGAGGTGTAGAGGATGTAGAGCGGGTGCTCGGCCTCCATCGGCTCGGCCGGGCACTCGGGGTCGGCGGCCGCCATCACCTCGTCGTAGAAGACGTCGCGGCCCTCCCTCATCGGCACCTCGATCCCGGTGTGTCGAACGACGACGATCTTCTCCAGCGCCTGGTGGTTGGCCATGTGCTCGTCGACCTGCGGCTTGATCGGCGCCGTCTTCCCCTTGCGGCGGGCGCCGTCGACGGTGACCAGCGCCTTCGCTTCGGAGAAGTCCATCCGCTCGGCGACCGACTCGGCGCTGAAGCCGCCGAAGACGACGTTGTGGGGGGCGCCGATGCGGGCGCAGGCGAGCATCGCGACGACGACCTCCGGGATCATCGGGAGGTAGATCCCGACCACGTCCCCCTTCTCGACGCCGAGGTCCTTGAGCGCGTTGGCAAAGCGCTGGACGTCGCGGTGGAGGTCGGCGTAGGTGACATCGCGCTCCTCCCCCTCCTCGCCGCGCCAGTGGTAGGCGATGCGGTCGCCGTTGCCGGCCTCGACATGGCGGTCGAGGCAGTTGTAGCTGGCGTTCAGCCGGCCGTCGGCGAACCACTTGTAGAACGGCGGGCTGGAGTCGTCGAGCCCCTCGCTCGGCTCGACGTCCCAGTCGAGCAGGTCCTTCGCCTGCGCCAGCCACCAACCCTCGGGGTCGGCGGCCGCCTCCTCGTAGATCTTGGGGTCGCTCCAGCGCGCGTTTGCCCGGAACTCCCCCGGCGGCTCGAAGCGCTCGACCTCCAGCATCTCCTCGAGCCTTTGCTCGAGCGGCGTCTCTCCTTGCTCGATTGCCATCCAGATGCTCCTCCCGCTAGTCCCTTGCTGGTTCGGTCGCCCGCGGCACGCTCAGCGGCTTGACCGGCATCAAGGTCCGCCCGAAGGTCGAGTTGACGACCGCTGCAAAGGATGCATACCAAGCAGCCGCAGCCGTGGCAATGCCGAACCAGCCGCCGGCTTCGACCAGGCCTTCGCTTTCGTTGGCGTTGCCGATCCCGAGCAGGAAGAAGGTCGCCGCCAGGAGCAGGAAGACGACCGCGATCGCCGCCGTCGTTCGCAGCGAGGCGACGAACATGTAGGTGGTGAAGATCCCCCAGGCGACCAGGTAGAGCCCCAGCGAGGCGCCGAGGTGTTCGGCGGGAATTTTGTCGGCGAAGAAGGTCACCAGCGCCCAGAACGAGATCCAGAAGGCCCCGAACGAGGTGAAGGCGACGGCGCCGAAGGTGTTGCCGGTGCGGAACTCCCACATCCCGGCGAGCACCTGCGCGATGCCGCCGTAGGCGAGAGCCAGGCCGAGCACCACCGGCTCGCCAGCGTGGCTGACGAGGTTGGCGTTGAACATGCTCAGCACGAAGGTGGTGAGGGCAAAGGCCGCCAGCCCGAGCGGTCCGGGATCGGCCGGCTTCCAGCCGACCGGGCCTTCGGAGGCAGGTTCACTGCGCGGGGCGCGACCCGGAACCTCGCCCGGCCGGACCTGATGCCGCGGAACGGATGCAGACTCCATGATGACTCCTCTCTCGAGCCCTGGCGTCTCTCCCTAGACCCTCCCCAGATACCCGGAAGCGGTCGTGTCAATCGGCTCTAAGTCAAGTTTTGGGGCTTATCAAAGACCTGCTGGGTGTCTCGCGATGAAGCCTTCGGGCGAATCGACCCAGGGGTCATGCCAGCGGGGGCCGGGGCCGCCGACCGTGTCGAAGGCGATCCCGGCGACGACCATCCAGGCGTGACCGGAGTTGGCGTAGACGGTGATCCAGCGGCCCGGGCCGGGTTCGCCCCAGGTCTCGAGCCCGGTCGAGTCGAGCGGGCTTTCCAGCAGGCCGCCGCCGTGCAGCGCGTAGCTGACCGCGCCGGAGCAGTCGTAGCCTTCGGATTCGAAGGAGCCGTGGCCGCCGCCCCAAATGTAGGGAGTGGTGGCGATCGCGTTGCCGGCGGAGACCACGTCCTTGACCGCCTGCGGCGCCGAGGCCGGAGCGCTGGCTTCGCTTTCGTTGATCACCTGCGCTTCCTGACCGGGGTTGAGCGGCGCCGGCATCTGCCCGGTCGTCGCGTCGCCGCCTTCGGAAGCGACCTGTTCGGAGATCGCCGAGAGGTTGTCGCTGAGCGCCTGTTCGCGCGACTGCAGCTCGTCCAGCGCTTCCTGGCGCCGGGCCTGTTCGGCCTTCAGTTCATGGAAGCTGGCCGCCGCTTCGGCGCGCCGGGCGGCGACTTCCCGCTCCTTGGCGGCGACGGCGTCGCGCACTTCTTCGATCTCGGCCCGCTGCCTGTCGAGCTTTTCGACCGCGGAGCGAACCTGGTCGCGCAGCGTCTTCACCCGGGCGACGACGGCGTCGTCGTATTCCTGGATCTGATGCAGGTATTCGGTCTGCGCGGCCATCTCGTCCCAGTTATGGGATTCGAGGATCGCGTTCAGCACGTCGGGCGAGCCCGACTCGTAGATCGCGACCAGCCGGCCGCTCAAGACGCCGAGCGCCCGGTGCAGCTTCGCCCGCACCCGCTGCAGGTGCGCTTCTTCCTCTTCCAGCGCCGCGGTCGCCCGATCCAGCTCCGCTTCCTTTGCGGCCAGTTCGGCCTCGACGGCTTCCTGTTCCCGCCGCAGCTCGGAGACTTCGCCGAGCTTGGCGTCGATCGCCGCATTCTGTTCGGCGATCGAGGCGGCCAGGCTTTCCTGCTGGTCGCGGACGCCTTCGAGCTTTTCCCGCGTCGCTTCGAGCTTTTCCTGCGGATCGGCCGGAGCGCTGCCGGCCCGGGCCGCGCCCAGCACGCAGAGCGCCGCCAGAAGCAGCGCGAAAAGGGTCAGGGCACGGGGCCGAGCCGTGCTCGTGGAGGAACGGAACTGCACGGCGGCGCAGGCTAGCGAAGCGCCCGCGCCGCCTTACAAGGGGTCGATAACCCGCAAGTTTCCTTGCAGTTGCAGGACTTTTCAGGCGTGCGTCAAATCAGCAGCTTGGCCTTCGCCTGGTCGAACTCCTCCTGCGAGAGCGCGCCCTTGTCTTTCAGCTCGGCGAGTTTGTGCAGTTCGTCGGCCGGAGAGGCGGCCTGCGCCTGCTGCTGCACGTATTCGTCGAAATGCTTTTTCGCGTCGGCCTGGGCTTTGACCGTGCGGTCGCGCATGCCGTCGCCGCGGGCGATCAGGTAGATCAGGGCGGTCAGGAACGGAATGAAGACGAGGAATAGAACCCAGGCGGCCTTTCCCCACCCGGAGAGCTCGTGGTCGCGGAAGAGGTCGCTGAGGATCGTGATCAGGATCCAGATCCAGATCACGAAGAAGAAGACCTCGAGCGCGACGAGGAGGATTTCACCAAAGCTTATGTCTGCAACTGGAATAGGCATGAATCCCTATTCGGTAGCCCCCTCTTCTTCCCTCCCGGCGAGCTTGCGAGCGAAGAGGACGATCGCCACCGAGGTCGCGAGGTTGAGGCTGGAGACGCCCTCGCGCATCGGGATCGAGACCCGGCCATCGGCGCGCTCGAAGACCTCGCCGCGGAGCCCGTGGCGCTCGGTGCCGAAGGCGAGGATGGCGCGCGGCGGCAGCCGCTCGGGTTCCAGCTCCTCCCCCTCCGGGTCGATCGCAAGCAGCGGCCGGTCGCTTGCCGGCAACGACTCCACCTTCGCGACCGGCAGCGCGAACTGTAGGCCGGCGGCGCCGCGGACGGCGTCGGGATGCCAGGGGTCGTTGTCGCCGGTCGCGATCAGCGCCGCCGCCCCGGCCGCGGCGGCGACCCGGATGCAGGCGCCGATGTTGCCCATGTTGCGCGGCTCCTCCAGCAGCACCGCCGGCGCCGAAGACGGGTCGGCGAGCGCCGCGGCGAGGTTCACCCGCGGCCGGCGGGCGATCGCGGCGACGCCGGTGTGCGGGACCAGCGGCACCAGGTCGGCCAGCGTCTGCCTGTCGACCGCCTCGACGCGGCCGGCGAGGCGACCGGCGAGGTCCGGAGCAAGTTCGCTTGCCATCGCCTCCAGACCCGGCGGGTCGACCGCCACCGCCTCGACCACCTCGGCTCCGAAGCGCAGCGCGTGCTTGAGCGCGTGGAAGCCCTCGACGACCGTCAGCCCCGGGTCGCGCCGGGCGGTGCGGAAGCGCACGGCGCGTTGGTGCTCTGTCCGGCCCATCCGGGCATCATGACTGGCCCGGCTAGGCCTGCGCCAGCTGGTCGCGGCCGCCGGCCTTGGCCAGGTAGAGCGCCTGGTCGGCCCGCCCCAGCAGCTCGTCGATCGACTCGACGTAGTCCCAGCAGGCGAGGCCGGCCGAGCAGGTCTGGCGCATCGGGGTCCGCTCCCGCAACCGCCCGACGATCTCGGCCGCCTCCTCGGGCGAGGTGTCGGGGAGGAGAACCAGAAACTCCTCGCCGCCGAAGCGGGCGATCGCGTCCTCGGCCCGCAGGGTCGAGTCCCAGGCCTTGGCGCAGGCGCGCAGGACTTCGTCGCCGGCGAGGTGGCCGTGTGTGTCGTTGTAGGTCTTGAAGTGGTCGATGTCGAGGATGGCGACGCTGAGCAACGAGCGCCGGCGCCGGGCGCGGGCCATCGCCTGCGGCAGCTGCTCCTCCAGCGCCCGCCGGTTGGGCAGGCCGGTGAGGGCGTCGCAGCGGGCCATATCGCGGACCTGGGCGAGCAGCTCCTCGCGTTCGGCCTCGATCTGCTTGATCTCGGTGATGTCGGCGGCGCGGGCGTAGATCAGCGACTCGTCCGGGGAGAGCTGCGAGCTCCAGCGCAGCCAGTGCCAGGTCCCGTCCTTGGCCAGGTAGCGGTTCTCGAAGCTGAGGGTCTCGGCGCCTTCGAAGAGACCGGCGGCCTCGGCTTCGGTCCGCTCGCGGTCCTCGGGATGGACGCGCTCGACGAAGGGGACGGCGCGCAGCTCGTCGAGGCTGTAGCCGAGCGCCCTCGTCCAGGCGTCGTTCAGCTCGACGAAGTAGCCGTCCACGTTGGCGGTGCAGAGCATGTCGCGGGAGAGGTCGAAGAAGCGGCGGGCGCGCTCGTCGGCGCGGGCACGGCGGGCGACGATGCCGGTGATCAGCAGCATCAC
>Ga0070683_100000792_pt1 | contig 23321 bp, 19 predicted proteins | sample KBSC713LmetaG_FD_64662 | JGI IMG/M metagenome (GOLD analysis project Ga0070683, IMG submission 64662) | Corn rhizosphere microbial communities from Kellogg Biological Station, Michigan, USA - KBS C7.1-3L metaG | ecosystem: Host-associated > Plants > Roots > Rhizosphere ... | reverse complement strand
GATTTTCGCCATCCTGCTGCTGAACGACCGGACGCACGAGTTGCGCATCCGCTTTCAAATTGGACACACGCCCGAGGTGGAGCGGATGCGGTTTCCGCTGGACAAGGGAGTGGTGGGCCAGGTTGCGCTGACGCGCCAACCGATGCTGCTGAACGATGTGAGGCAGTCGCCGGCGTATTTCAACGCGAACCCGGAGGTGAAGAGCGAACTGGCAGTGCCCCTGATCGCAAAGAATCGGCTGATCGGGGTGATGGACATCGAGAGCGAGGAGCTGAACTATTTCCGTCCCGAGCATCTGCACCTGCTGACGCTGACGGCGTCGCGGATTGCGCAGGGAATCGAGAACGCACGCTTGTACGCGCGAGTTTCGCGGCAGGCGCAGACGCTGACGGTGCTGAACGAAATCGCGGTGGAGCTGGCGTCGATTCTTGAGCTCGATCCATTGCTCGAACGCATTGGACAACTGTTGCGGCGTCTGATCGATTACCAGATGTTCACGATCATGCTGCTGGACGACAAGGGCGAGACGCTGATTACGCGTTTCGCGTGGCGCTTCGGGTACACGCACGCGCCAAGGCGGCGGCTTCCGATCACAGCGGGGCTCGTGGGCGCGTCGGTGCGAGAGTGGCGGGTGATCAACGTGCCGGATGTGCGGCGCGATCCGCGATACCTGGAGATGAATCCGGAAACGCGGTCAGAGATGATTGTGCCGCTGTTCTACAAGGGGCGCGTGATTGGCGTTCTGGACCTGGAGCATACGCGGCCGGGATTCTTTAACGAAGAGCATGAGCGGATGCTGACGACGCTGGGCGCACAGGTGGCGATCGCGATCGAGAATGCGCGTTTGTACCAGGCGGTGAAGCGGCAGGAACGGCAACTGGAACGCGATATCACGATGGCGCGCGAAGTTCAACTGCGGCTGCTGCCCACGGTTCCTCCTGAGCACAAGAACTCGGACATGGCGGTGCGATTTTTGCCGGCGCGAACGATTGGCGGCGACCTTTACGACTTTCTGGAATATGGGGACAACCGCAGCGCGGTTGTGCTGGGCGATGTGAGCGGAAAGGCGGCCCCGGCGGCACTGTTTGCGGCACTGGTGAGCGGGATCATGCGGGCGGCCGCAAACCAGCGGCTCGAGCCCGCGGCGATGCTGACGGCGCTGAACGATTCCTTGCAGGAGCGGAGGCTTGACTCGCAGTACGTAACCATGTTGTTTGCGCTCTGGGACGACGACGAGCGGACGCTGCGCGTGGCGAACTCGGGCGCTGTGCAGCCGATCCTGTGCCGGGGCGGGCAATCGATGACGATCAAGGCCGAGGGGTTTCCGCTGGGCATGTTCCCGGACGTATCGTATGACGAGATCGTCGTCGTCACTGAGCCGGGCGACGCACTGGTGTTTGTGTCGGATGGGATTCTCGATGCGGATAACGCGGCCGGGGAAATGTATGGCGAGACGCGGTTGACGAATATGCTATGTGGCCATCGCGCGCATACCGCGGCGGAGATTGCGGAGGCCATTCTGCAGGACGTGAGTCGTTTTCAGGAAGGGAAAGAGCGGTTCGACGACGAGACGATCATCGTGTTGCGGGTGTTGTGAAGGAGCTGTAGTGGTCCGCAAGGTCAGGCCGTGCGCGAGCTGTTGAGACGTGGCTTCCCTGTGTTCCGCTGCTGGGGCGTGGAAAGCGGCATTCTGCTGAATCGCTAAGAATACCGTTTGAATCCGATTTGCTCTAAACTGCTGCTTTTATTACTCTTTACGTCAACCTGCAAGAACCTGTGGAAAACGTAAAAAAATAAAGTTTTTAAAAAAAATGGAGCTCTTTCCCTGACCGATTTGACGCCAGACCCTGGATTTCTCCGGGATCAAAGTGAAAGTAGCACGGCGGCGGAGGAGCGGCTGTGACGGCGGTCACGGGTGCCTGGTCAGGGACAGGGTTCTGGGTTTCAGGGGTCCTGTGGCCGGGGATTCGAGTGTTTGAGAGATTTAGCGACGCAGGGGCATGGGCGAATCGGGGCTTAAAACGTGGGGGGCTGACGGGAAAGCAACAGTAAAGAGTTGGTGGGCCATCCCATCGAACGAGCGGAAGGGCCGACCCTGAGGATTGGGGGCGCGAAAGGCGGGCCTGGGTTCCGCGATATTTAGAGGGAGATTGATATGAACATTAATGCCTACAGCCCCCAAATCATCATCGGCGCATGCGTGATTGTTTTGGTCTTCATGCTGGCAATTGCGTGGGCGGTGAAGCGACAGCGCGACCGCAGGAGGACCCACGAGCTGCGGAGCCGTTTCGGTCCGGAGTATGAAGCGGCGCTTGCTCATTACGGATCGCGGCGGAGGGCGGAAGCGGCGCTGGCGGGCCGGGTGCGGCGGGTGGAACAGTTCAACCTGCGACCGCTGACCGTGACGGAGCGGAACCGTTTGATGACGGAATGGGATTCGATCCAGGCACGATTTGTCGATCATCCGCGAGGGGCGGTGACCGAAGCGGACGAACTGATCAACGGCATCCTGCAGTTGGGGGGATATCCCGGCGGGACGTTCCAGCAATTGTCGGCGGACATGTCGGTGCACTATCCGCGGATGGTGGATGCGTATCGGCGCGCTAACGCGATCACGGTGCGGGCGGGAAGGAATGAAGCCTCTACCGAAGAGCTGCGCACCGCGATGATTCTGTATCGGGGTTTGTTTGAGGAACTGGTGCAGACGAAGACGCTTGAGATGCCGCGGGCGCAGGCGGCTTGAACGTTTAAAGGCGGATTTCGCACGAGTGGGGAGGCGCGGAGGATAAATTCCTTTCGCGAGGCTCTGGAGTTTGGTCAGCACAGCAGGGGCTGAAGCCCTCATTCCTTCCGCTGATCTCATTGGCCCGGCAAACCACCTTCATCTGTAAAGGATGTGTGGAGACAAACTGTAAGGGATGTGTGGAGACTAGACAGCTGAAGCTGTGCCCTTGTTACAAAGCTCCAAACGCAGCATTTTTCAGCAAGCGCCGGATTGCGGTGTGTGGGAGCCGGGCTGCTCCGGTGGAAGGGGACGAGCATAGATACCGGCTGGACGGTCAGGGCCGTAGTAATTCTCCGCACTTCCCTGCTGGACGTAGCCTGCAGCGCTGTAGAGAGAAATGGCGGGAGCGTTTGCTGCGTCCACATGCAACCAGATGAGCGAAGCGCCGGCGTCGCGGGCCGATTGCTCGACGAGTTGAAGCAGCTTGCGTGCGATGCCCTGGCGGCGGAAAGCGTCGGCGACTTCGATGGTTTGAATGTAGGCGGAGCGGCGCGGCGGATCGCCGGACCAGTGCACGATGGCGAATCCGGCCATTGCATCCGCGTCTTCGGCGATCCAGGTGGCGGATGGGGGATGCGCGATGAGGGAGCGCATGTAGCCGCGGCCGAAGCGATCGGGCCGGGGAAAGGAGGCCTCTTCAATGGCGTAGAGCTGGGGAAAGTCGCCGGAGGTGTAGAGGCGGTAGTGCATACAGGGGACAGGGTACAGGGTCAGGGAAAAGGGAACAGGGAACAGCGCCGAAGGTCGCACGGCGGGCGTGGAATTGCGGTTTCCCACCCTTCGCGCGATGAGACAGCGCAAAGGGTGGCGCCGCAGAGATGAACAGCAGGTCCTTCGGCTTCGCCTCAGGATGACAAGTTGATTGCAGCAGGTCCTTCGGCTTCGCCTCAGGATGACAAGTTGATTGCAGCAGGTCCTTCGGCTTCGCCTCAGGATGACAAGTTGATTGCAGCAGGTGCTTCGGTTTCGCCTCACACTGTAGCTTCCCTTCGGGAACGACAGAAAGAAAAACAAAAACAAAGGCAAATGCAGAGTCCTTCGCTGCGCTCAGGATGACAAGTTCGAGCGATATCTCCTAGACCTTGGCTTCGAGGCCGGAAATGACGTCGAAGAATCGCTGGTCGAGGCGGCGGTTCTGGGCAATGGCTTCCTTGATGGTGATGTCGGTGATGTCGGTGCCCTGAAGAACGGCGATGCGGCCCCACTTGTTTTCGTGGACCATGTCAATGGCGTGCAGGCCGTATCGCTGGCCGAGCAGGCGATCGTATGCCGTGGGCACGCCGCCGCGCTGGGTGTGGCCCAGGTTGACGCTGCGAGTCTCAAAGCCGGTTTTCTCTTCAATTCGCTTGGCGAGAGCTTCGCCGATTCCGGAGAGGCGCGCGTGGCCGAAGGAGTCGACTTCGCCGGAGCCGATGACCTGTCCGACTTCGGGCAGATGGCAGCCTTCCGCGACCACGACGACGCCGTAGTGCTTGCCGTGATCGTAGTTGTACTTGAGCAGGGCGCAGACGTGGTCGAGATCGATGGGCTTCTCGGGCACGAGGGTGACGTGGGCGCCTCCGGCAATGCCGGCCGCCATGGCGATCCAGCCGGCGTCGCGGCCCATGACTTCGACGACGATGACGCGGTTGTGCGAGTCGGCGGTGGTGTGGATGCGATCGACGGCCTCGGTGGCGATCATGACAGCGGTATCGTAGCCGAAGGTGGCGTCGGTTCCGCTGATGTCGTTGTCGATGGTCTTGGGCACGCCGATGGCGTTGATGCCGTGCTCGGCGAGAAAGAGCGTAACGGACTGGGTGTCATCGCCGCCGAGGGCAATGAGGGCGTCGATCTTGTTCTGCTTGAGGACTTCCTGGACCTTGTCAATGCCGCCGGGGATCTTCTTCACATTGGTGCGCGAAGAATGCAGGATGGTTCCACCTTTGAGCTGGATGCCGTCGGTGTTCTCGAGGGTGAGCGGGATGAACTGGTTATCGAGGACGCCGCGCCAGCCATTGAGGAAGCCGATGAATTCATCGCCGTAGTGGTTGATTCCCTTTTTCACGGCCGCGTAAATGACAGCATTCAATCCGGGGCAGTCGCCGCCACCGGTCAATAGAGCAACTCGCATCAGAAACTCTCCTGAAACAAAAATGGTACGGCTTGCGGCCGTTGATAAGGTGGGCGGGATCTGGTCTGCAGCGGCAGCGGAAGATTCCGAGAAAGCCCGTTCGGGCCAGCGGCTTAAGCCGCTCACGATGTTTGCCGTGCTTACGGCGCAACTGAAGTTGCGCCCTTCCGCGATTACGGCACCGCGTCGATTACGGCGCAGCGTCGAGTACGGCATAGCGTCGGATCTTTCCGCGGCCTTTGCGGCCCGGATTGGCACCTTACCCAGTGTACTCTGGCGGTGTAAAGGAGAATCGTGAGCGCCGTCACTGATGGCGAAGGTGCGAAAGGGTTCAGACAGTTTCGGGCCGCAGTCTAGAATGGGAGCACGCTACATTGCTTTACAGGTACGGCGCGGAAACTGATCTAATGCAAGGAGAACATCCCTCAGGGCTAAAGCCCAGATCATTTGAATGAGGCTTATCGGCCCGGCTGAAGCCGTGCCCTTGCTATAAAGCTCTTGGAAATCAGTTTCAGCAAGCTGTGACGTCGTGCCCTTTCAAAGCGCCGTCGCTCGTGTTTTTTCCGCTGCCTGCCAGAGAACTGCAGAACCGAATGAACGGATTTCACCTGCCCAGTCCCGGAGCCTTGCTACTGCTTGCGTTCTCAAGCGCGGTGGTCGTGCTGCTGCTGGTACTGCTGCAGCTAACGCGGCTGGGGTTCCTGATTCGGAGCACGATTCCGGACCGGCCGCGGCGGCGCATGTTCATCGCGTCAGTTTCGTTCCTGATCACCTTTGCGGGCGTGCGGCTGCTGGTTCATTTGATTGTGGAGAATCGCGGGCCTTTTGGATGGGTTGTGGTGAAGGGACACCATATCCATCACCTGGTTTGGGGCATTCTCATTCTTTTGCTGGTCGGGTATGGTTGGCTGCTGGACCTGGGGCGCTCGCATTCGCCGCTGTCGATTCTTTTGAGCCGGCTGATGTCGATCTCGTACGGGGTGGGGGCGGCGCTGACGCTGGATGAGTTTGCGCTGTGGCTGAACCTGGAGCCGGACGCGTACTGGTCGCGCGCGGGGCGGTTGAACGTGGATGCGGTGATCCTGTTTGGGGCGATTCTGGCGACGGGAGCGTGGGGCGCGCCGTTCTTCACCGGTATGACGAAAATGTGGGGTAAGCGGCGGGTGGTGGGACGCGGACTGACCTCGCCTATTCGGCGCGCGCGCTTGCTTCGTCCGCGTAGATTGCGGAAACGACCTCCGCATAACGCTGAGTGATGATGCGGCGTTTGAGCTTCATGGAAGGCGTGAGTTCGCCGGAGTCCTGCGACCACTCGTGGGGAACGATGCGGAAGCGCTTGATGGTCTCGAAGCCGGCGAGCCCGGCGTTGACCTGGCGAACGATGTCGGCGTAGAGCGCGTAGACGCGCTGGTCTGCGACAAGCTGCTCGCGTGTGTGACCCTCAAGGCCGTTCTCGCGTGCCCACGCATCGAGCGCGGCGAAGTTGGGCGAGATGAGGGCGGAAATGAACTTGTGCTTGTCGCCGATGAGGGCGACCTGGCCGACGAATACGCTTGTCTTGAGCTTGTTTTCGATGGGCTGGGGCGCGACGAGCTTGCCGCCCGAGGTCTTGAGCAGTTCCTTCTTGCGATCTGTGATGTAGAGGAAGCCATCGTTATCGAGGTGGGCGATGTCACCGGTGTGGAACCATCCTTCGGCGTCGAAGCACTCGGCGTTTGCGGCGGGTTTGTGCCAGTAGCCCTGAAAGATGAAGGGGCCGCGGACGAGGAGTTCGCCGTCCGCGGCAAATTTGAGCTCCACGTTGGGAACGGGCTTGCCGACGCTGCCCAGGCGATGGTTGGGCAGGGAGTTCAGAGCGATGACGGGAGAGGTCTCGGTCAGGCCATAGCCTTCCCAGACGGCGATTCCGACCGAGGCGAACCAGCGTGCGGTGTCGACGCCGAGGGGCGCTCCGCCCGAGATGAAGATGCCGACGCGGCCGCCGAAAGCCTGGTGGACTTTGCTGTAGACGAGCTTGTTGAGGAGCTTCCAGAGAGGCGAGGCGGGGCGGCGACCGGCATAGACGGTGTCGACGTGGCTATCGCCGAGTTTCACGGCGAGCGCCAGGAGCTTCTTTCGGATGGGACTGAGAGCGGCGCGGCGCTCGACTTCCTGGCGGATTTTCTCGTAAACGCGGGGAACACCGACGAAGACGGTGGGACGAACCTCTTTCATGGCGTAGGGCAGGCGATCGAACTGCGAACAATAAATGACCTGGGCGCCGCGGGCGTACATGATGTAGTCGAGGGCGCGAGCGGTGATGTGGGAAAGCGGCAGGAAGGAGATGCAGGCGTCGCTGGGGCCAAAGGAAAACTCGCGCGCGCAAGTGTTGTGGTTGGCGGCAATGTTGCCGTGGGTGAGCATGACTCCCTTGGGCTCGCCGGTGGTGCCGGAGGTATAGATGAGGGTGGCTAGCTGGCTGGGCTCGATTGAGCGGGCGAGGGCGTCGAATTGCTCGTCTCGCAGGCTGCCGCGCTGGTCGGCGCCGGCGATGAGCGTGGCGAACGGGATTGCGCCGTCGGGGACGCCGGCCGAATCCATGATGACGATACGTTCGAGTGGAGTTCGGTCGCGTACAGCGGCGAGCTTGTCGAGCTGTTTGCGGGTGGAAACGAATGCGATGCGGGAGCCGGAATCGTGGAGGAGCTCGGCGATCTGTTCTCCGGTCAGTGTGGGATAGATGGGAACATCCGCAGCACCACAGGAAAGGATCGCGAAGTCGGCGATTGCCCACTCCCAGCGATTTTCCGCAATGATGGCGACGCGATCGCCTTTGCGAACGCCCCAATCCTGAAGCGCTTGGGCAACGGCCCTGACGCGCTGGTAAATCTGATCGGAAGAGATGGGCTGCCAGTCGGACGAAGCGCTTTCCCAGAGCACCGCACGGGGATTGCCAGCGGCCGCGATGCGGAGGAAGAGGTCATTCAAATTGGCAATGGGGGCGGGATTAGTCATGGGGATGCGAAAGGCCGGGGACTTTCAGGTATCCAGCAGTGTACCAGTTGGGTTGCGGGGCTGGGTTTATGAGACGGATTCCATAACCGGAAAGTAGCAGAGATCGAAGCATGCGGCGAAGGTAAACTGGACCTAAACCCCTTGGAACTTCCCTTTGGACTAAGGATGACCCGAACCTTCCCCGCACTCGATGCGCAGCGCAGCGACGCCGCGATGGCCGCACGGCTTCGCAGGGGTGAAAGAGTCTGCCTGGCGGTGGCCGCGCTGATCGCGGTGGCGGCACTGGTCCGGCAGGTCGCGCCGGGGTTTGAGGGTCTGCTTTACTGGACTGGCTTGTCGCTGCCTATCGCGCTGGCGACTCTTGCGTCGGCCGCGAGCCTGGAATTCTCACTGCGAGAACAACTGCGCGGATCTGCGATTGCCAGTGTTGCGCTGGCAGTGGCGGCCGCGATCTGCGCCGAGCGAAGCCTGCTGGTTGAGGTTCACAGGGTTTCGGATGCACATGCCCGGATCGGAAGCATGCCGGGACTGATCGCACTCGCGTTTCTGGTGCTCGCCATTGTGCTGGTGCTGCTGCCGATCAAAGCCGGAGTGGCGGGATATGCGCCGGACGCGGCGCTTTTTGGGCTCGGCTGGATCGTTACAGGCCTGGTGCTGGGCAGCGCATTGGGCGCGATCCACGCGTTCGGCGTTGCGGTCCCAGTTCACGTGCAGCCGGCCACGATCGTGGTGCTCGCACTGCTCACCTTCGTGATGTTTGGACGGCGCGCGGAACACGGACACTTTTCGATTTTCCTCAATCGCGGCGTGGGCGGCCGGATCGCACGCATCCTTCTGCCGATCGTGTTGCTGCTGCCTGCGACGCGTGAGGCGATGAGATCGCGCGCCATGAGGTGGCCGTGGCTGCCCGAGCACTATGCGGCGGGGATCCTGGCCTCATTTGGGACGATGATCGCCGTGCTGCTGGTAATGATCGTGGCGAGGCAATTCCGGCGGCTGGAGGCGAAGATCCAGGACCTGAGCCTGCGCGATGAACTGACGGGGCTGTATAACCTGCGAGGGTTCCAGATTCTGGCAGAACAGGCGTTACGTCTTTCGCATCGCTCGCAGGTTCCCTTCTCGATTTTGTTTGTGGACGTGGATGACCTGAAGCGGATCAACGATCGTGACGGGCACGGCACGGGATCGAGACTGCTGGTGGAGGCCGCGGAGTTTCTGACCGCGCATTTTCGTGAAACGGAGATCGTGGCGCGCATTGGCGGTGACGAGTTTGCCGTGGCGGGGCACTTTACGCCGGACGCGCTTGAAGCAGCGGAGTGCCGGATGCGGGCCGATTCAGGGTATGAGCACCGAGGCACGCGCCTGAGCCTTAGCATGGGACATGCAACCACCGATCCGCGGCGCCCGGAGCCGCTTGAAAAGCTGCTGGAGCGAGCCGATGCCGCGATGTACCAGCGGAAGCGGCAGAAGAAGCTGCACGCTGTGTAGCCGGAGCGACGAGCCCGGTTGCGCTCGCCAGGAAAGCCGTCCCGCAATCTGAGCCAGACGGGGGAACTTCCGCTTTGCATACTTATGCATAGCGATGTATATTTATGCATGCGCGGCTTCCCTCGCGGGGCCGCGCTTCTAATTTCAGGAATCATGAAGCATCTTCGGCTCAATGCGATACGGGAGTTGGTGGCGGGCTCGTCGATCCTGAACCAGGACGAGCTTCGGCGCAAGTTGCGGCGGCGCGGATTTGCGGTGACGCAGGCGACACTGTCGCGGGATATGCACGAGCTGCGGGTCTCAAAGGGGCCTGCCGGCTACATGCTGCCGAATGGGAGCGGAGGCGAGGCAGAGGATGACGGTCCGCCGGGCGTGGCCGAAGTTCTGGAGAGTTTTGGCCTGGGCGTTCGGCACGCGATGAACCAGGTGATTCTGCGGACGGTGATGGGTGGGGCGCAGCCTCTGGCGGCAGCGCTGGATTACGAAGAGTGGCCCGAGGTGGTGGGAACGATCGCGGGCGATGACACGGTGCTGGTGATCTGTGCGGACGCGCGGCACGCGACGGAAGTGGAAAACAAGATAAGGGCAATGCTGGAATCATGAGCGAACGGGTACAGACCGCGGTGATGGGAGTGACGGGGTACGCAGGCGCCGAGCTTGCGCGGTTGCTGCTGCGCCATCCGCGGCTCAAGGGAACTCCGCCGGTGTTCGCCGGCCGGCTGGACGAAAAGGCAACGCAGCGCGGCGGCACTCCGCTGGGCGAGATACATCCGGAACTGATCGATAGCCAGGGTAGCGGCAATCTTCGGATGAAGGCGTTTTCATGGGACCTGCTTGTCGATCTGGATGTGAAGGTGCTGTTTCTGGCGACTCCGCATGAGCAGTCGCGGGAATGGGCGCCGGAGGCGATGGAGCGCGGCATCCGCGTGATCGATTTGAGCGGCGCGTGGCGGTTAACGGATGCGGCGAATCGTGCGGTGTATGCGTTCGAGGATGAGGGATCGGCGCGTGCGATGAAAGCGCAGCAGCAGTCGGTGTATGGAATGCCGGAGTTGCATCGCGATGCGATTCGCGGAGCGAAACTGATCGCCAATCCAGGATGCTATTCGACGTCGGCGATTTTGCCGTTGCGGCCGTTGGTGTCGGCGGGAATCGTGGACGTGGAACGCGGAATTGTAGCGGACTCGAAAAGTGGCGTGAGCGGTGCAGGCAAAGCGCCTTCACCGAAGACGCACTTCATGCATGCGGCCGATAATCTGTCGGCATACGGCGCATTCACGCATCGGCACACGGGAGAGCTGCTGGAGCAGATTGGGTTGGATGCGGAGGACATTGTATTCACGCCGCATCTGCTGCCGATTCCGCGCGGGATTCTTTCGACGATCTACGTGACCTTCAAGCAACCGCAATCGCGCGTAGGGATTCTGCATGTGTATCGCACATTTTTTGCGGGGAGCCCGATGGTGCGGCTGCACGAGCAAGGGTTGCCGCAGATTCAGCACGTTGTGCGCACGAGCTATTGCGACATCGGATTTGAGCTTTCGCCCAACGGAAAACGCGCGGTGATTGTGAGCTGCCTTGACAACCTGCTGAAGGGCGCTTCGTCGCAGGCGGTACAGAACCTGAACGTGATGTACGGCTGGGGTGAAGCGGAGGGCCTGGAATGAAGTACGTGGTCAAGCTCGGCGGTGCCGGCCTGGAGATTCCAGCGCTGCTGGAAGGGTCGATGCAGGCGATCGCGGAGCTGGTGCGCGACGGGAACCACGTTGCGGTGGTGCACGGCGGCGGCGTGCAACTGACGAAGACGCTGAAGGCGCTGGGCAAGCAGAGCGAATTTGTGAACGGGCTGCGCGTGACCGACGCGGAGACGCGCGATACCGCGCTGATGGTGTTGGCGGGCAAAGTGAACAAGAGCCTGGTTGCGGGGCTGGGCGCGCTGGGCCAGCCGGCGATGGGGATGTCTGGCGGGGATGGATTGATTTTCCGGGCGCGAAAGAAGCGGACTTCACCAGATTTGGGTTTTGTGGGCGAGATTGCGGCGAGCGATCCGCGGTGGATTGAAGCGATCTGGAAGATGGGCGGAGTTCCGGTGCTGTGTTCGATGGCGCTGGGCTTCGACGGAGAGTACTACAACGTGAACGCCGACGAGATGGCGGCCGCCTGCGCGATTGCGTGCCGGGCGGATGCGCTGGTGTTTCTGACCGATGTTCCCGGCGTGCGCGGCGGCGACGGAGAAGTCATGCGCTGGCTGTCGATCGACCAGATTGCGGAGATGACGAAGAGCGCGATTATTTCGGGAGGCATGCTGCCCAAGCTTGGCGCCTGCCGCGAGGCGCTGCTGAACGGGGTGAAGCGAGTGCGGATTCTGCCTGCGGAAGCAGCCGGTTCCCTTCCCGACCTGTGCAGCGCACGCATCGCGTATGGAACTGAAGTGATGGTGGCCTGAGGAGAAGAGGCAATAGGGATCAGGGATCAGGCATTAGGCACGCGATTACAGAGCGACACGGAGACGAATTGAGGATGACTAAGCTGGAGCAGATTCGGGCGATTGAGGCAAAGCTGCTGCTGCCGACCTACGATCGCAACGCGATTCTTTTCGAGCGCGGCGAAGGCGCCTATTTGATCGACGAAAAGGGCGATCGGTATCTCGACTTGCTGAGCGGCATTGGGGTGAACGCGCTGGGGTATTCGCATCCGGCGATTGAGCAGGCCATTGCGCAGCAGGGCAAGAAGCTCATTCACATTTCGAATCTGTTTTACCACGAGGGACAGGCGGAACTGGCGCAGCGGCTGACCGAACGCACGGGCATGGATCGGGTGTTCTTTGCGAACACCGGAACGGAGGCGTGGGAGGGCGCGCTGAAGCTGGCGCGCGCGCACGCCGGGCTGCTGCGCAGCGAAGGCAAGCAGATGGGCACGAAGTTTCTGGCGATGGAGCAGAGCTTCCATGGGCGTACGTTCGGCTCAGTCTCGACGACGCACAAGGCGAAGTATCGCGAGCCGTTTGGGCCGGTTGTGCCCGGCGTGGAGTTTGTGCGCTTCAACGATGTAGAGGACCTGCGGAAGAAGTTTTCGAGCGAAGTGTGCGCCATTCTGGTGGAGGCGATTCAGGGTGAAGGCGGCGTCCGTCCGATTTCGCAGGAGTTTTTTGCGGAAGCACGCAAGCTGGCGGATTCTACCGGCGCATTGCTGATGGTGGATGAGATTCAGGCCGGGATGGGGCGCACGGGCAAGTGGTGCGCGTATCAGCACTATGGAGTTTTGCCGGACGTGACGGCGCTGGCCAAACCGCTGGCGGGAGGAATTCCCCTGGGCGCAATCCTGTGCACCGAAGAGGCAGCGCGGGCGATTCACGCCGGCATGCACGGGACGACGTTCGGCGGCGGACCGCTGGCGTGCGCCGTGGCGATCGCGGTGATCGACACACTGGAGAAGGATGGCCTGTTACAGCATGCGGCGGAGCTCGGTGACTATTTCATGAAGCGGCTGCACGAGCTGGCGACGAAGCATGACTGCATCATCGATGTGCGGGGCAAGGGACTGATGATCGGGGCAGAACTGAATTCGGCGGAGCTGGCGAAGCTGACTGTTGCAGAGATGCTGAAGCGGCGGATCGTGATCAACTGCACGAGCGACACGACGCTGCGGTTTCTGCCGCCTTACATCCTGGAGCAATCGCAAGTGGACACCGCAATTGCGGCGCTGGACGAAATCTTTCGAGAGCACGCGGGCTCGAGTGCCGGCGCGCCGATATCCCAAGCCGCAGGAGGACAGAACCGTGGCTAGCAGAGCAATTCTTGTACGCAAGGAACCGGAGGTGCCGGTGCATAACGATTCCGATATTTTGAGCGCCGCGGCAAGGCTGGCGGGCGAGGACCTTTGCTCGATCGGCGATTTGTCGAGCAACGAAGTGCGCGCGATTCTCAAGCTGGGCCACGAGGTGAAGCGCAATCCGATGGCGTTTCGTCACGCGCTGGACGCCAGGCAGATGGTGCTGATGTTTGAGAAGGCGAGCCTGCGCACGCGGCTGAGCTTTGAGACCGGCATCAACACGATGGGCGGCAATGCGATCTTCGTCGACCAGACGAATTCCCCGCTGGGCGAACGCGAATCGATTGCCGATGTGGCACGCAACGTGGAGCGCTGGGTGGACGTGATCGTGCTGCGCACGTACGCGCACGACACAATTACGGAAATGGCGGCGAATGCGCGCGTGCCGGTGGTCAATGCGCTCTCGGATTTTGAGCATCCGTGCCAGGCGCTGGCGGACTTCATGACGCTTGAGGAGCATTTCGGGTCGGTGACCGGGCTGAACTTCACCTATGTTGGCGATGGAAACAATGTGTGCCATTCGCTGATGCTGTGCGGCGCGCAACTTGGCGCGAACGTGACGGTGGCAACGCCGCGCGGCTATTCGCCCGATATCGAGATCGTGACCAGGGCGCGGGAGATCGCGGCGGAGAATGGCTGCGAGGTGCGCCTGCTACAGGATCCGCAGGTGGCGGTGGAGGACGCGGACGCGGTGTATACCGATGTTTGCGTGAGCATGGGATTCGAGCACGAATCGACCAAGCGGGCGCCGATCTTCCGGCCGTTCCAGGTGAACGAGACGCTGATGGCGAAAGCCAATGGCAATGCGGTGTTCATGCATTGCCTGCCGGCGCGGCGCAACGCGGAAGTGACCGACGCGGTTCTGGATGGGCCGCAATCGATCGTGTTCGACCAGGCTGAGAATCGCATGCATGCGCAGAAGGCGTTGCTGCTGCTGTTGCTGGGCGGGCTGGCGAATGTGGAGAGTTTTCAATAGCTAGTTTTCAGTTGTCAGTTTTCAGTTTTCAGTTGTCAGTTGTCGGACGCACCGGCGGCTCTATGAGGCGCGCAATGTCCCGAGCAGACTGAAATCGGATCGCTGACAACCGAATCGAGGTCCTCGTAGGTATGTCTGTAATTCTTGAATCACTGCCGGTGGGGCAGAAGGTTGGTATCGCGTTTTCTGGCGGGCTGGATACTTCCGCTGCCCTTCACTGGATGAAGCAGAAGGGCGCGATTCCCTATGCCTATACGGCGAACCTGGGTCAGCCCGACGAGGCCGATTACGAAGCGATTCCGCGGAAGGCGCTCGAGTATGGCGCGGAGAAGGCTCGCCTGATTGACTGCCGGGGGCCGCTGGTGCGCGAAGGGATCGCGGCGCTGCAGGCGGGGGCGTTCCACATCAGCACGGCCGGCGTGACGTACTTCAACACGACTCCCATTGGGCGGGCCGTTACGGGCACCATGCTCGTGGCCGCGATGAAAGAAGACGACGTTCACATCTGGGGCGATGGGTCGACATTCAAGGGCAACGATATCGAACGGTTTTATCGCTACGGCCTGCTGGTGAACCCCGGGCTGAAGGTCTATAAGCCGTGGCTCGATGGTGCGTTCATCGACGAGCTCGGTGGGCGCGCGGAGATGTCGGAGTTCATGCGGCGCTCCGGGTTCGGTTACAAGATGTCGGCGGAGAAGGCGTACTCGACGGACTCGAATATTCTGGGCGCAACCCACGAGGCGAAAGACCTGGAGCACCTTTCTTCATCGGTCAGGATTGTCGATCCGATCATGGGGACGGCTTTCTGGCGCGATGATGTGGACGTCAAGCGCGAAGAAGTTGCGGTTCGATTTGAAGAGGGGTTTCCGGTCGCGCTCAACGGAAGGCAATTCGGAGATGCGGTCGAGTTGCTGCTCGAAGCCAACCGCGTTGGCGGGCGGCACGGACTGGGGATGTCGGACCAGATTGAGAACCGGATCATCGAGGCGAAGAGCCGCGGTATCTACGAGGCGCCGGGGCTTGCGCTGCTGTTTATCGCGTATGAGCGGCTTATCACGGGCATCCACAACGAGGACACGATCGAGCAGTACCGCGATAATGGGCGCAAGCTGGGCCGGCTGCTTTACCAGGGCCGGTGGTTCGATTCGCAGGCGATTATGCTGAGGGAATCGGCGCAGCGCTGGGTGGCGAAGCCGGTGACGGGCGAGGTTACGCTGGAGCTGAGGCGCGGCAACGACTACTCGATCCTCAATACCGAGTCGCCTAACCTGACGTTTCATCCCGAGCGGCTGAGCATGGAGAAGACCGAGTCGACGTTTTCTCCGCGCGACCGCATAGGACAGCTCACCATGCGGAACCTGGATATCAGCGATACCCGGGAGAAGCTCCTCACGTATGCCGCGACGGGGCTGCTGACCTTGAGTAAAGGCGGGGAGATGCCGCAGCTCAACAACGGCAAGAAGAGCGAATAGTAATGGCCATCTGCAAGTACTGCGAACTCGAAATGAACGAGGCTGAAGGGTGCATAAAGCTGCCGGTCAAGACTGTCGATGGAGAGTTAGATCTAGTGGTCTACGGCACCGAGATCGGACACGAGCCCGAACCTCCGGACCATAGATGCCATGACTGTGGCGCGTTACCAGGGCACTATCATCATGCTGGTTGTGACTGGGAACAGTGTCCCCGCTGCCACGAACAATTGATTAGCTGCGATTGTGTACTGGAAGAGTCAGACGAACAAGTGGACCAAACCGAGGGCTAAGGACGCAAGACATTCAATGTCGAAGGAACAACAATCCGGGAAGATGTGGTCGGGCCGGTTTCGCGAGCCGCTGGATGCGGAGTTCGAACAGTGGCAGCGATCGATTGTGTTCGATTGGCGGCTGCTGGAAGAAGAGGTTGCAGCCAGCAAGGCGCACGCGTCTGGGCTGTTTGCCGCCGGGGTGCTGACGGCGAGTGAGCTCGCAGAATTGCGTGTTGGCCTGGATGCGATCGCGGCAGAACATGCAAGCGACGCCGGCAAAGCGCGGGTGCGCGATCACGCGACCGCTGAGGACATTCATCATTTTGTGGAGTTGTCGCTGGTCGAGCGCGTGGGTGCGCTGGGATTAAAGCTGCACGCGGCGCGCAGTCGGAATGAGCAGATTGCGACGGACCTGCGGCTCTATGTGCGCAAGCAGATCGAACTGGTGGTGGCGGGACTTGCGGCGTGGGCTGAGGCGCTGATCGAGCAGGCGCGTGCGGCGGGCGAGGCGGTGATGCCGAGCTACACGCATTTGCAGAGGGCCGAACCGGTCCTGGTGGCGCACTGGCTGCTGGCGTATGTGGAGATGCTGGTGAGGGATGGGTCGCGCCTGCGCGACTGTGCGGACAGGCTGAATGTGTGTCCACTGGGATCGGGCGCGATTGCGGGCGCTACGCTGGCGCTCGACCGCACAATTGCTGCGCGCGAGCTTGCGTTTGCCGCGCCGACGGCGAATTCGATGGATGCGACGAGCGATCGCGATTTTGCGCTCGAGTATCTGCAGGCGCTTACGCTGGTTGGATTGCACGCGAGCCGGTTTGCGGAAGAGATGACCTTGTTTGCGACTGCCGAGTTCGGGTTCGGGAATCTGCCGGAGGCTTTTTCGACGGGATCGAGCGCGATGCCGCAGAAGAAGAATCCCGATTTGACGGAGCTTTTGCGCGCGAAAGTCGGCCGGATTCACGGGGCAGCCGAGGCAGTGACGCTGCAGATCAAGGGATTGCCGCTTGCCTACAATAAAGATATGCAGGAGACGCAGGAGCCCGTGTTTGCCGTGGATTTTGTGCCGCAGATGTTGCAGCTCGTAGCGCGATTCACTGGGGCCCTGGAGTTCAATTTCGGTCGGATGCGTGCGGCTGCTCAGAAGGGCTACTTGAATGCGATGGCCGCTGCGACGTACCTGGCGAATAAGGGAGTTCCCTTTCGGACGGCGCACGAGAAGATTGGCAACGCGGTACGGTTTGCTCTCGAGAAGGGCGTCGAGCTGGGCGATCTCAAGCTCGAAGACCTGCGGCAGTTTGGCGCGGAGTTCGACGCGGACTTCTTCAGCGCGATTGAGCTCAACGCTACGCTCGATTGCCACGATGTGATTGGAGGCACGGCGAGGAAGCGGGTGCGCGCGGCGATTGACGCCGCGGAAGTACGCGTGGCCGCCTTGACTCGAGCCGCGAAGGAGGCCGCCCATGCTGGTGCGTAAGGCGCGGCTGCAGGATGCCTCGAATGTGTACGACCTGGTGAATTCGCTGTCGCACGACGGCACGCTGCTGAAGCGCAGCTTTGCGGAGATCTGCGAGAACATTCGCGACTTCACGGTGGCCGAGTCCGATGGCGGAGTGTTTCTCGGTTGCGGTGCGCTGCATCTTTATGGGCCGCATCTTTGCGAAGTGCGTTCGATCGTGGTGAAGCCGGAGGCGAAGGGAAAGGGCGCGGGCGGCCGCATTCTGAGCGCGCTGATCGAGGAAGCCGAGGAGCACGGGATTCAGTCAGTGTGCCTGTTCACGCGGATTCCCGACTTCTTTTTCAAATACAGCTTCAGGCCGGTTGAGGATAAGACCGATTTGCCGGACAAGATTTTCAAGGATTGCCAGAGCTGTCCGCGCCTGCACAGGTGTGACGAGATTGCGATGGTGCGCGGACGGATTCCGCGGATGTCGATTCTGGGACCGCGGCGCGAAGCTGAAGAACTGGTGAAGATCTCGGGATGACAGTCAGGTCGAGTTCTCGCCCAGGAATTCCCTCTCTAGATATTCACGCAACGTGTGGCCATAGATGATTGCGTCTTCGGCGTCCCAGATCGAAAGCACAGGACAATTCTCCATCGCTTGGTCGCAGACCACGTAGCGGTGCGCATAGATTGGCATGAGCTTCGCATTTGGGGACAAGTCGAAACCTTCCTCTTCCAGTGTTGCGCTGAGAACCTCGCGACTCTCACTGACCTCCAAAATTAGTTGTCGAACCAATGCCAGATCGCGTGGGTATGAGTAGACTCCAACGGCGTGACGTGTTGGCTCCCCACTGCTTCCGTAAATGTTCACGGTCGGAATATCAGTCCCATTCATCGATCGAAGAAGTACTTTGAAATCCAAGGGGAACTGAATACTAACGTCATTCTCATAGGCCAATATCTGTTCGTCCAACAATCCTGTACACCACCGAGTGCCAGCCTGAAGCTGGAATCCGTAGATTCGTGAATCGAGCGATGTCTTCCGCCATCTCGTCTCAGTTTGGTTTCTGAACCCCTCTAGAAATTCACGGCTGAGCACTCGGATCTTCCGTTAGAGCGAGTCGCTTTGCACCGATTATTGCCTGGCCATAGCTGAGGCCGCCATCGCCGGGACTGACACGGCGATGCTGAGAGACCTCGAATCCTTCACCCTGAAGGCCAAGACGCAGCAAGGTACTGAGGCGGCGATTATGCATGCAGCCGCCGCTCATCACGACCTTCGATATGCCTGTACTCTCTCGAGCGGTCAGAGCCGACGCGATAATTAGTCCAGCAACTGCTGAATGGAATTGCGCCGCAATGGCCTGCTTCGAAACGCCGCGGCGAAGATCGTCTACGAGTCCGCGCCATAGATGGTCAATTTTGATGATGCTTGCGGCATCTCGTTCTGCAACAGCGTTCCCTGCACTGAAGCGCACGGGTTCGTCGATGGCGAGACCCTCAAGTTCAATTGCTGCCTGGGCTTCGTAATCGACCGTGCGGCGCTTGAGGATGACGGCGGCTGCGGCGTCGAAGAGGCGGCCGAGACTCGAGGTGAGCGGCGCGTTGATTTTGCGTTCGATCATGCGCGCCAGCAAATGCGCTTCCTGGGCTGTGGCGCCGGTGAGATTCTTCGCTTCGTCCTCTGAAAAGCCTGCGGCGAGCAGGTGAGCGAAGGCCATGCGCCAAGGCTCGCGGACGGCTGCGTCGCCGCCCGGCATGGGAACGTACGGGAGATGGGCAAAGCGCTCGAAGCGGTCCATGTGGGCGATGAGCACTTCCCCGCCCCAGATGTGGCCATCGGTGCCGTATCCGGTGCCGTCGAGGGAAAGGCCGATCACCGGGCCTTCGATATGGTTCTCGCCCATGCATGCGGCAATGTGCGCGTGGTGATGCTGCACGGCGATGGTGGGGAGATGGTGATCGGCGGCCCACTGTTTTGCCCACGTGGTGGAAAGATAGCCGGGATGAAGGTCGTGGATCACGGCCTGCGGCTCGATTTCGAAGGTGCGCATCAGGTGCTGGAGAGATTCGGAAAAGAAATCGAGGCCGGTGAGGTTTTCGAGATCTCCAAGGTGCTGGCTTTGATAGGCAAAACGGCCGCGGGCGAGGGTGAAGACGCTTTTGAGATGACCTCCGACAGCGAGGGCTGGAGGAGATTCGAGCGGGAGATCGATGCCGAGGGGCACGTAGCCGCGCGCGCGACGAATGAGTTGGGGAGCGCCATCGACCAGAGCAGCGACGGAGTCGTCGCAGCGCTGCAAGATTTCGCGATTGTGCATAAGGAACGCGTCGGCAATTTGGCCGAGGCGCTGCCGTGCTTCTGCGTTATCGATTGCAATTGGCTCTTCGGAGAGGTTGGCAGAGGTCATGACGAGGGCGCGGACGCGGTCGTCAGCGAAGAGAAGGTGTTGCAACGGCGCGTAGGGCAGGTAGATGCCGAGCCAGGGGATTCCCGGAGCGACGGAGGGAGCGATGCCATTCTCGGGCCGCGCAAGGGCTAGCACGATGGGATGCGCGGGTGTCTGGAGCAAGTCAATTTCCTGCTCGCCGAGGGCGCAGAGTGCGGCGGCAGACTGAAGGTCGCGGACCATGACGGCGAGGGGCTTGCCGTAACGGTGTTTTCTGTCGCGCAGACGCTGCACGGCGGCTTCGTTGGTGGCATCGACGGCGAGGTGAAATCCGCCAATGCCCTTGATGGCGACGATGCGCCCGGCGAGGAGGTCGTGGACGCAGTGGAGGATGGGATCGTCAGAGGAGACGCGTGCGCCGTCGGGCGATTCGAGCCACACGGTTGGGCCGCACTGCCAGCAGGCATTGGGCTGGGCGTGAAAGCGGCGGTCGAGCGGGTCATCGTATTCGGCCTGGCACGCGGGGCACATGGGGAACGCAGCCATGGAGGTCTGCGGGCGGTCATAGGGAATGCGGCGGGTGATGGTGAATCGCGGACCGCAGTTGGTGCAGTTGAGGAATGGGTAGCGGTAGCGGCGGTCGAGCGGATCGAGCAGTTCACGCAGGCAATCGGCGCAGGTGGCGGCATCGGCGGGAATCCCAGTGCTGACCTGGCCAAGGACCTGACTGTGGACGATGGTGAACGCGGACTCGCCGGTCGGTTCGAGCTCATCGACTTGCACGGAATCGATGCGCGAGATGGGCGGCGCTTCAGAGCGCAGGCGGGCGAGGAAATCGGCAATGGCGGAGTGCGCGCCTTCGATCTCGATGGTGACGCCGTCGGTGTCGTTGCCGATGTGACCGGCGAGCCGATTCTGCAGGGCAAGGCGATAGACGAATGGCCGGAAACCGACACCCTGGACGACTCCACGCACGCGCACGCCTCTGCGTATTGGATGTGCTGTGGAATCTGGGGAACAGGAACCCACCGGTCTCTCGCTTTCTATGTCGGCTGCGTTGAGGCCAGCATACAGCAGGTCGGGCGCGGCTCACATCCTCTTTGTTTACAGGTGTATTTCGGCTGTTTGCCTTAGGGCGGGAACAGAGCCGGGAGCAACCAAAAGGAGTCACATGCCATTTAACTCAGCAGCAGTCTGGGCTAAGCCATGCGCCTGCCTTGCGGCAAAGTTGGCGGACGTGGTGACCGCATCAGGTGCGTTCCGGTGTTGCAACAAGTTCAGGAGAGTGGGATATGAAGAAACAATTGCTAGTTTTGACCGCAGTGCTGGGCGTCGCGAGCATGGGATGGGCATCCGACAAAGGGGATGTAAAGGCGAACGCGACCGACCGCCTGGATAATGCGGCAACAGTGCTGCAGCAAGTGATGGGAACGCCCGATAAGGGCATCCCTTCGGAAGTCATGGATCACGCGAAGTGCGTTGCCGTCGTTCCCCATATGATCAAGGGCGGTTTCGTGTTTGGCGCAGAAGGCGGCCGCGGCGTGGCGACATGCCGGACGGCCAGTGGATGGAGCGCGCCGGCGTTCTTCTCGATCGAGGGAGGAAGCTGGGGCCTGCAGATTGGCGTGGAAGGCATTGACCTGGTGATGGTGTTCCAGAACGACAAGGGCATGCAGCACCTGCTGGAGAGCAAGTTCAAAGTCGGCGGCGATGCGTCGGCAGCAGCGGGACCGGTAGGCCGTCATGCTTCGGCCAACACCGACTGGAAGATGGATGCCGAAATTCTCACGTACTCGCGCGCGAAGGGTGCATTCGCCGGCCTGACGCTGAACGGCGCCGCTGTGCATGAGGATAAGGACGCGATGGATGCGGTGTATGGAGCGAACGTAACTGAGCACGACGTTCTAACCGGGAAGGTTCCTCCTCCGGCGTCTGCTCATGCATTCCTGAGCGCGGTACGTGGCGCGAAGGCAGAAAGCGCAGAAAAGTAGCCGCGAAACCGAACAGCTCTTCAGTGGGCTCATCAACCACGAACCCCGGTCACCTCGTTGAGGGCCGGGGTTCGCCGTTTCCTGCCGTTGGGCGCGTGCCGACTTTGCTCCACGGCGCTTTCCAGATGGTGGCACTAACGTCCAAACTGTAGATTGCATGAGGGCTTCCACAATTTTCCGGATTCGCGTTTTTTACAAGTCAATGTTGATGGCGTTTCTGACTGCGGGGAGCTGCGGGGCATTCGCGGCCGCAGTTCAAGCGGGGGACAGCCAGGCCATCATTCCGCTGGTCGATGCTTCGGTCGCCCATCGCGATGGCAATCTGCTGTCGTACACGGTGAACGAACACTATCGCGTGTATCGCGGCGCGGATCACGAACATCCGGCGGCGGAGATGGTGGTCAAGACACTTTACCGCAAGGATAGGGGAAAGACGTTTACGATCGTATCCCAGAGCGGTTCTCACCTTCTTTTGACCGAGTTGCTGGGCCACGTGCTGGACAGCGAAACGCTGATGACGCAGCCGGCCAATCGCAGCCGGGTTGTGCTCACGTCAGTGAACTACACCATGCGGCCTAACGGCGCAGAGAACGTGAATGGCGTCGACTGCGTGCGCATCTCCATCAATCCAAAGACAAGCTCGCCCTACCTTTTCAAGGGAACCATCTGGGTGAACGCGAAGGATGGAGACATTGTGAAGCTGGAGGGCGTGACTTCAAAGAGCGCCTCGGTGCTGACGGGCGCGACACGAGTTTCGCGCGTCTACGGAGCGATTGACGGCCTGCCCATGGCCACTCACGCGACTGCAGACGCAAGCAGCTGGCTGCTGGGATCGACGACCATCGATATCGACTACACCGGTTACCAGATGACCATGCAGGCGACGACTCCGGCGGCGGGACATTAGCCTCGGGTCTGCCGAGTGACGGATGACGCTGACATGCCGCACCGCTGCTGCTCTATACTTCGGGGGTGACTGCGGTTCTAGCCGACTGGAAACTCGACGCCGCACTGGTCTCGTGCCTGGTGCTGGGGCTGCGGCACGGGTTCGACTACGACCATCTCGCGGCCATCTCAGACATAACAGCGGTGCAGCGCAACTGGGTGAGCGGTTTGCGCTTAGGGGTGACCTACGCCCTGGGCCACGCCTTCATGGTGGCGGCGCTGGGGATTGGTGTCCTGCTGCTGCATGTCGGGCTGCCGACCGGAGTGGATCACTGGACCGAGCGGTTGATCGGGCTGACGCTGATCGTACTGGGGATCGGAGTGGTGGCCGGGATTCTGAAGCGGCGGGAGCAAGCTCATCATGAGCATCGCATCGAGAGCCGGCTGGCGATCGCGATCAACGGACTGATCTGGGGCACATGGCGCCTGCGGCGCATGTGGTCGCCGGACCTGGCGCAGCCTCCGCGCTTCCAGTGGATGTACAACGGCAAGTCGGTTTTCGTGATTGGCATTCTGCACGGCATTGGAGCAGAGACGCCAAGCCAGCTTGCGCTGTTTTTCCTGGCCAAGAGCCTGGGAGGAACGGGCAACGGGCTGATGGGGCTGGCGGCATTCTGCTTTGG
>Ga0070683_100000791_pt1 | contig 23353 bp, 20 predicted proteins | sample KBSC713LmetaG_FD_64662 | JGI IMG/M metagenome (GOLD analysis project Ga0070683, IMG submission 64662) | Corn rhizosphere microbial communities from Kellogg Biological Station, Michigan, USA - KBS C7.1-3L metaG | ecosystem: Host-associated > Plants > Roots > Rhizosphere ... | reverse complement strand
GAAGGCGATGGGCGAACTCGCGGAAGTCGGTGCGCTGGTGTTGCTGCAGGATGCGCCCACAGGTCTTGGCGCGCAGCAGGCCGGGCGCTATGCCACGCTGCTCGCCGCAGTGTCGCGGGGAGCGGAAGCCGCCGCTAAGCCGCTGGTCGCTGTCACCAATCTCTCGGACGAGCCACATCCCGAGCTCGCCCGCGTGGCGCGTGAAGCGGGCGTGCCCTATCTGCGCGGCACGCGCGAAGGCATGGCGGCGATCGGCCGATATGCGCAGTGGGCGACCAGGCGATTGCGCACGCAAAAGATTGAAACGAACCGCAACGAAAAACAACCTGCGGAAAATGTTCTTAAGCAATTTCGCGTGCCCGCTGAGCACGAGGCGCGCCGCATCCTCGCGAGCTACGGCATCGCCGGGCCGCAGGAGCGCTTGGTCGCTACGGCAGAAGAGGCGGCGCAGGCCGCAGCGCAGATCGGTTTCCCCGTCGCGCTAAAGGGCATGATGCCGGGCGTGATCCACAAGTCCGAAGCCGGGATGGTGAAGCTGCGGATTGCATCTCATCAGGAGGTGCTTGAAGCCGCGAACAAGATGTCCGCTCCGGCGTACCTCGTTCAGAAAATGATGTCCCCGATCGCCGAGATTCTCGTCGGTGCACGCGTAGATCCTGACTTCGGCCCGCTCATTGTGGTCGGCGCGGGCGGTATCAACGTCGAGCTTTATAAGGACGTGGCCGTCCGGATTGCGCCGATCAGCGAGGTGGAAGCCCTCGAAGCGCTCGGTGCTACACGTATAAGCCGAGTGTTGGACGGCTGGCGCGGGGCGCCGGCGGCCGACAAGAAGGCTGCGGCCGAAGGCATCGCCGCCGTGTCGCGCTTCATCGCCGACTTCGCCGATGAGATCCTGGAAGTTGAGATCAACCCCTTCGCGGTCTTTGCCGAGGGCCAGGGCTGCCTCGCGCTCGATGCCGTGATCGTCGCGAAACAGAAACCCGTATGAGGATGGAAAGGATGAGATGTACTCAGCATCAATATTCAGAACCCGATTCCGGTGCGGGCCGATAAAGTAATCGAATAAGCACCCAACGAAGGGGAATGACATGTCGACAACAAGTTCGCGCTTCCAACTACTTGCCCAATATGCCGGCGCTGTCGTGTTCGCTATAGGCACCAGTCCGGGCGGTGCGCAGAATCCGCCGCCACCCGATCATCCCGTGATCAGCGTCAACGGGCAGACTTTCACACCGCGTTCGGTGCTCGCGCGGAACATGGGAACGGTCGAGGACCAGACTTCGCAGTTTCCCCCGCACAAGATCGTCGGCAATGTTTATTACGTCGGCACCAAAACGCTGAGTTCCTTCCTCATCGTGACGCCGGAGGGCAACATCCTCATCGACAGCACCTACGAGCGGAACGTGCCGGTCATTCAAAAATCGGTAACGGACCTCGGCTTCAAATTCTCCGAGGTGAAGATTCTGCTTGCGAACCATGCGCACGGCGATCATCAAGAGGGCGACGCGCTCGTCAAGCAGTTGACCGGCGCGCAGGTCATGGCGATGGCGGAAGACGTCGCCGCGCTGCAAGCGATGAAGCCGGGCGGAAACGAGCATCCGATCGACAAAGTCCTCCACGACCAGGACAAAGTGACGCTCGGGGGCGTACTGCTGACGGCGCATTTGACGCCGGGCCACACGCGCGGCTGCACGAGCTGGACGACGACGGTGCAGGAGAGCGGCAAGACCTATAACGTGCTGTTCGGCTGCAGCCTGCGTCCGCCCGGTGTCATTACGCCCGCGATCGAGGCTGAATTTAGGCGCGCGTTCAAAGTTTTCCGCGCGCTGCCTTGCGACATCCAGCTCGGCGATCACGGCGCTCAGTACGGCATGCAGGCGAAGTACGCGAAGCTGCAAAGCGGCGGCCCGAATCCGTTCGTCGAGCCGGCAACATGCATGCAGGAAGCGGACCTCGGTGAAACGATGCTGAATGCGCAACTCGCGGAGCAGGCAGCGGCAGCGAAATAAAAAAATGGGGATAGAACGTTCCCTGCACATTCAGCCTTGCCCGATCGCAGGTCGTGAAACATCGTCGTCAGCTATCAGGCCACTTGATATGTACAAAAAAACTCTGCAAGTGCAATCGGCGGCAACGCGTCGTTCACGCCCACTCACCAATGATCGGTACTTCCCACTTCTGCAATCGAAATGCAAAAACCCCGCTGAAGCGGGGTCTCAGTAAGGCGCGATCTGGACACGATAGTCGCAACCTGTTGGAATGCGATGAAACCACTTCAGACGGAAGAACTTCCCTATGGCAATCATCGATTCGCAAGTGCACGCCTATGCCGCCAATACTCCGCAGCGGCCCTGGCGCAAGCCGCCGCATGACTGGCCTGACCACGTCACCGGCGAAGAGATGGTGGGGGCCATGGACGCGGTGGGTGTGGACGGCGCGATCATGGTCTCGCCTAATTCGCTGTACGGATACGACGCAAGCTATACGGTCGACATGCAGCGCGCCTATCCGGGACGCTTTGCTATCGTTAAGCCGGTGAACCCGAATGATCCGGCCGTCGACGAAATCATCTCCGAATGGAAAAAGACGCCCGGTGCGGTTGCTGTGCGCGTGATGTTCGCGCTGCAGCGCGCGGAGGATCTCAATTCAGCCGGCATCGATCGCATACTCCGCGCCGCCGCGCGTCATGATCTCAAAGTCAATCTGCAGTGCGGCAACAACCTCGACACAGGCACGGCGTTGATCGACAAACATCCGCAGACACGCTTTGTGATCGACCATCTGGGGTTCTACCAGCCCCGCACGAAGCCGGCGCCAGCCAACGTTTGGGCTGATCTGCCCAAGGTGCTCGAACTCGCCCGCCGCCCGAATGCGGCAATCAAAGTGAGCGCCGTCGGTACCATGTCGCGCGAGCCGTTTCCGTACCATGACATCTGGGACCCGCTTGCCCGCGTGTTCGATGCCTGGGGCTTCGAACGCTGCCTGTGGGGCAGCGACTGGACGCGCACGTTCTCTCTGGTCAACTACGAGCAGGCCGTCGAGTCCTTTCGCGTGACCGACCGCCTGAACGACAGGGAGCGGGCTATGCTGATGGGCGGCGCCTGCGCGAAGGTTTATGGGTGGTCGCCGCAGAAAGAGTAGATCGTCGCCGCCTGATCAGCGCATGCAGAGTTCGTTTTCGATTGCCGTCATTTTCGGCGTCAGATTCTTATCGCACTCACATCATCTATCTCGCTGGTTGCGTCGGCGTCACGGATCCGACATCGAATGGTCGAACGGGGGTACTCGGACATCGAGTGCGTTCTGCAATTTTCGCCGGTTAATATGAACATGAAACTCATGCAGCTGGGAGCATAAGGATGTCGATGGATGATCTTCCCTTCGAGGGCGTAAAGGTTCTGGATCTCTCGCAGGGTGTCGCCGGACCCTATTGCGGCATGCACCTCGCGCGTAACGGTGCGGACGTGATCAAGGTCGAGCCGACCGGCGCAGGTTGCTGGAGCCGGCAACTCGGCAAGTCGACAGGCGACCAGACCGCGCATTCAGTCGTCGTCAATCGCGCGAAGCGGTCTCTCGCCGTAGATCTCAAGACCGATCAAGGCGTGGCGATCGTCCAGCGACTCGCGAAGCAATGCGATGTTTTTATCCAGAACTATCGCGTGGGGAAGATCGACAAGTTCGCGCTCGACTACGAGAGCGTGAAAAAAACCAATGCCAACGTCATCTATCTCAGTATCACCGGTTTCGGTCCGAAAGGCCCGCGTTGCGATCAGCCGGCGACGGACTCGGTGATGCAAGCGTATACCGGGATGATGTCGATCAATCGCGGCCCGACGGGCGTGCCTCAGCGCATTGAAATGCTGGCGATCGATTTCTCGACGGGCCTTTTTGCATTCCAGGCGGTCGCCGCAGCGCTATACAGAAAAGCGACGAAAGGCCGCGGTGCGCACATCGAAACCAGCCTGCTGGAATGCGCGCTCGCCCTGCAGGAGGGAGCGATGATTGAATCGTACCTGCAGGGCGGCGTTGCCGAACCCATCGGCATGCCTGTCGGCACCTTCAAGACCAAAGACGGCTATATGAGCGTGAATGCGCGGCGCGATGAACATTTCCGGCGGCTGGCGAAATTGATCGGCAAGGACGAATGGCTCGCAGATGTGCGCTATGCCGACACGCGCTCGCGCGTGAAGCATCGCGACGAACTGATGGGTGCACTGCGGCCGGTCTTCGAGACGAAGACCTCGGACGAATGGGTAGAGCTGCTTTCCGGCATCGACATTTTGAAAGCCAAGGTCAATACGTACGCCGATCTCTTCATTGATCCGCAGGCGCAGGCAGTAGATGCGGTGCGCTGGGTCGAGAACGACACGCTCGGCCGCGTGCCGATGGGCACCATCTGCGGCCAGCGCCCGCCGGCTACTGACGATCGTCTCACGCATGCTCCGCATGTGGGCGAACACACGAGTGAGATATTAGGCGAGCTCGGTTTCGGCAATGACGACATTGAAAAGCTCACAGCTTCAGGCGTTGTCGCGCGCTACCGCGGCTGAGGCATCCTGAAGGGTTGCGTTCGCGGTGCCAGTTTGAGTCGTGGCTCGCTGATGGCTCGTTCAGCGACGGTCACGTATAACCGATGCAGCCGAACTGCCTTACTCTCCTTTAGGTTGATGCGCAAACAGTTGCGCTCATTAAGTTGTTAATCCGGATTTTCCAGCCTATAAGTTGTAATGAAATCATTATTTACAACTTAAAAGTTGTATACTCGTACAACATTACAACCTTTGAGTTGTGCAAATATGAAAACTCCAGGCGGAAACCTAGGACTTAGACAAGTCGATGTGCGCCTTAAGCGCTGGCGCCGATTTGAGCAGGAATCGCCCCCAAAAGGAGGTTGGCTGCGAACTATTCGTGAAGCTTTGGGTATGACTACCGCTCAAGTCGCGCGGCGCCTTGGGGTAACTCAACAGACAGTGGCGAAACTGGAGAAGAGCGAAGCCGCTGGAACAATCTCGCTGGAAAGTCTCGCGCGCGTAGCCGCCGCGTTAGGATGCAAAGTCGCATATGCCGTGATATCAAGGCAGTCTCTCCAGAAAGTGAGGCGTGTGCGTGCGCAACAGCTCGCTACAGCGCTCACCAGGAAAGTGTCGCATACGATGAAGCTTGAAGCGCAAGGCGTGCGCGCACGTGAACTCGAGCGTCAGCGCAAACTGCTTGCTGAAGAACTCCTGCGCGGTAACTCGCGCAAGTTATGGCAGTAAATTTCGACGGCCCGCCGGGATCGACTCCGCTCGATCCCGACGAACTAGAGGGCTTGAAACCCGGGCACATCATCCGCCGCAGCGAACTGGACGAGTGGGAAGCCGAAAACATCCTGAAAGCGGAAACATGGTTGCTACGGGCAAGACGGAAGGAAATACTGACACTCGAATTCATAAAACTTCTGCATCGGCAGATGTACGACCGAACATGGGTATGGGCGGGAAGATTTCGCACAAGCGAAAAAATATCGGCGTCGATCCTGCCCACATCGCCGTGCGGACGCGCAATCTGTGCGCTGACGTGAAGGTGCAGCTCACCGCGAAATCCCTGCCGCTCGATCGTATCGCGGCCGTGTTTCACCATCGTCTGGTCAGCATTCATCCATTCGCGAACGGCAACGGTCGCCATGCACGTTTAATGGCCGACCTGCTCCTGATCCGCAACAGCGCCGAGCGCTTCACCTGGGGCGGCAACATCGCGGACACCGCACACGTCGTGCGCAATCGTTACATAGCCGCATTGCGGCCGGCCGATGCAAAGGACTATCGTTCGTTGTTTGAATTCGTGCGTTCGTAGAGATCCAATAGCTGCCAACGCAAGTTGACACATAACTACTTACACATTACCAATCGCCAATACAATGAACGATCTTAATGTTGATGCTGCACCCAGCACGAGCCGCTTCATCGAAGCGAACGGCGTCAAACTCCATTACCTGGATTACGGCACTGCAGGATGCCCGCCGATGGTGTGCGTCCACGGCGGGGCAGCACATGCGCATTGGTTCGACTTTGTCGCGCCGGGATTGACGCCGGATCATCATGTGTTTGCGCCGGATTTGCGTGGACACGGCGACAGCGCGTGGGCTGACCCACAGACCTACTTGTTCGAAACCCACGCCGAGGACCTTCACGCCTTGCTCGAAAAGCTCGACCTGAATGACGTCGTGCTGATCGGACACTCGATGGGCGGCATGATATCGCTCCTTCATACCGCGACGCATCCGGGCCGCATCGGCCGTCTCGTCATCGTCGACAGCATCATGCTAATGCCCATGGACCGCGTCACGAAGATGCGCGAGTTCAGCGCGCGGCCGGGCAAGAGTTACGGGACACAGGACGAGCTCGTCGCGCGCTATCGCCTCGAGCCTGCCGAATCGCAGCTGGCGGCACCGGAAGTCATCCATCGCATGGCCGTCCACAGCGGAAGGAAGGACGGCGAAGGAAGATGGCAGCACAAGGCCGACCGCCGCGTGTATGCGAATTTCCAGCAGATCGCTGGCGTGCCGCTGTGGGAGAAGATCAAGGTACCGGCGCTGGTTATAACAGGAGAGCGCAGCACGCGGTTCACGCCGGAGGTGATGGCCAACATCCAGGCAAGGGCGCCGCAGGTGCAGATGAAGAAGGTGCCGGCGTCAGATCATCACATCATGCTTGAGAATCCGCAGGGATTTGTCGACGTCGTGCAGGAGTTTTCGACCAGATAGTTGATTAAGCGGCGACGGATCAGGATCTGCGCCTGAGTCATGACCGCACGAGGACGCCACATTGTCATCTTCCGACATCACCCAGATTATCGACAACATTCGCTATTCCGGCTTTGTCGTGCCGCCCGCATTCATCGACCCCAACGGCCATATGAACGTAGGCTACTACTCCGTGCTCTTCGACCAGGCTCTCGATCTACCCTGGGACAGGCTTGGTGTGGGCTCTGCGAGCACCGAAGCTACCGGCTTCAGCACGTTTACGCTGGAATCGCATGTCACCTATCAGCGCGAGGTGCATGAGGGCGACCCGCTTGATTTTACCTTTCAGTTGATCGACTTCGACGGGAAGCGCATGCATTACTTCATGACGATGCTTCACGGTAACGAGCGCTGGCTGGCAGCCACCTCCGAAGCGATCTCGATCTGCGTCGACATGGCAACACGACGCAGCACCGCTTGGCCCGCTGACAGACTCGTGCTGCTGCGCGCCTTGCACGAAACGCATTCGCGGCGCCCGCGACCGACGGAAATCGGCCGTCGGATTGGCATCCGCCGGAAGTGACTGGGAGACGCGGCTTGGCGCTGCAAGTGGACACCGCATCGCTCTCGAAATCCGCACGGATTCGTCCAGCTCGTGCGCAAATTCCTAAGCGCTTGATTCAAACAACCGCTAAGAGTCCTCGCGCAGTCACAAGCCCGCCACGAAATCCCCCCATCAGCCTGTCGTATGTTTGCACAATGCGATGAGTCTACAGTCGAGCGTTGTCAATTTGGTGGGATTGAACTGACTGAAAACTTGCTCGTGACACCGCACCGAGGACGCAAGAAGTGTCCGATCTCGCAATCCAATATTCGTAACTCGTACGCAATTGCCCGAGTCGCTTTACGTGCTACCTTACCGGCCATGCTGATGCGTATCGGCTAAGCGCTATTGCAGTTTTCCTGGGGAGGAGCGAAATGAATAGAACTGTCGCTATCGGATTCGCTATTGCGGTGGGTGTTGCGGTTGGCTGTGCGGAAAGTGGCCGGCGGTCAAATTCTTCGGCGGACGTTCAGACTCAGGCCGCCGCGCCCGCCTCGTTTAGCGCCGTGCCCGGCGCCATCGGGGCACAGGACATTTCAGGCCCGTACGAAGTGCAAGCGGGTTGGCCGAAAGATGTCGCCACGCTGCCCGGGCACGACAAGTGGACGTATGGAGCGGCCCGCGGCATCTTCGCCGAGAGCCCGAACCGCGTGTTTCTGCTCGGCGGCTCCGAGTTGCCGGCGATTCCGCGTCCCGCGGCGAAAATGTATCCCGAGGTTGGTCCGAGCGTGCAGTATCCGGTCAACGGTTTGCCATGGCGCAACGCGAACACCGCTTCTCCGCCCGGCGCCGGAGGGTCGCGCCAGGATCCCGAGAAGGCCCATGAGATGTGGCGCGGCTCTTCGCCGCCTTACCGCGAGATGGGCGTCGATGCGCGCAGGCATCACGCGATAGTGGTGGTCGACGGCCAGGGCAACATCACCGAAGACTGGACGCAGTGGGACACTATGTTCAAGCGCCCGCACGCCATTTATATCAGTCCCTACGATGCGCAGAAACATGTCTGGGTGGTCGACGATCACACGCATGCGATCTACAAATTCACCAACGACGGCAAGAAGCACGTGCAGACGATCGGCACGCCCAACGTGCCCGGCGCCGACGGGACGCATTTCAACCGGCCGACGTACATGGCATGGCTGCCCGATGGAACCTTCTACGTGTCCGATGGATATAACGGCACGCGCGTTGCGAAGTTCGATGCGAGCGGCAAGTTCCTGCTCGACTTTGGCAAGTCGGGCGATCCGGGCAAGGAAACGCGGCCCGGCTATATGAACAACGTACATGGTGTTGCCGTCGACGTGCAGACGCGGCGCGTGTTCGTCAACGATCGCGACAACAACCGCGTCCAGATCTTCGACGAGAACGGCAAGTACCTCTCCGAGTGGCGAATCAACGTGCGCCCTTCGAGCCTTCACTTCGTGGTGATCGGCGAAGACCGGATGGTGGTAACCTTCGATCGCCTGACGCACAAGCTGCTCAAGTACGATCTCGACGGGCGCCTCATCTATGCTTGGGGAACGATCGGCGATTTTCCGGGCACGCTGTGGGGGGTGCACGGCATCAGCACCGACCAGGAGGGAAATGTCTACGTCGCCGAGGTTGACGCCGGTCGCTTTCAGAAATTCCGTCCGCGCGCCGGCGCCCATCCAGCGACATTGATCGGCAAGCCCCTTTACTCAGCCTGGCGATAAAACGCGTGGCGAAAGTTATCGCGCTGAATCGTTACCCCGTAAAGGGTTTCACGCCGGAACCGATGACGCAAATCACCGTGTTGCCGGGCGGGCGTGTGGCGGGCGATCGCGTCCTCAATTTCCGTTTCGCCGATGCGCCGGTAGCTGATACTGCATGGTGCCGCAAATACAACGGCGTGGTCCTGGCGAACACGCCGGGACTCACGCGGCTGAACGTGCGATTTGATGAGCGCACGCAACGCTTGAAAATCGTTTTTGAAAATCAAACACTGGTGGATGAATTAATCGATGACGCGGGACGCCAGCGTGCGGTCGATGCGATCACCACGTATGTACTGTCACTCGAAGAAAATCCACTCAAGGGTGACCCAAAGCACCTGCCGCTCAAACTGGTGGGCGACGGCGCGACGCCGCGCTATCAGGACAACGAAGCCGGGCAGGTGACATTGCACAGCCGCGAGAGTCTGGCGTCCGTTGGAGCAGCGCTCGGTGATGCGAATCTCAACGAGTTGCGTTTTCGCCATAACATCGTGATCGATGGTGTGGCCGCGTGGGAAGAACAATCGTGGGCGGGCGGCAACCTGCGCGTTGGTAACGTCGTGTTTGAAACCGTCGTGCCCAAAGTGCGCTGTCTTGCCACGCACGCGAATCCGCTGACCGGCGAACGGGATTTGCAGGTAATGCAAATTTTGGTGAAGGCGTTTGCGCAGAGCCGGCCGACGTTTGGTGTGGGCATGCTATCCGCCGTGGGTGGCGAGATTCGGATCGGAGATACCGTCGTTCCGGCGTAAATCCTTCTCGTGTCAGTGTTCTATCGTTTCCGTCTCTGCTTTCCGGTTCAGCCAACATGTTCGCCTTCGATCAGGAGCAGACAGCGAGGGTTGCCTTCGGCAATGACTGCTGCTCGGCCGAAGCCGCCGCTGGCGATGTGGTCGCGATGAGTCCGCAATGAGCCACTCAGCAGTCATTGGAAACTTCATACGAAGATAGCAAAGCAGCTGCGGGGCGGCGCGCTGCTTTGTATGGCCTTAACTATTTCATCGAACACCGTCTCCAAGGTGGGGCGCAGATCAGCGCGCAATAGTTGGCCGTTCGACTGCATACGCGATAAGATTATTAAAGGCGCTAATCCGGCCCAGCTACCATCTTGTCGAAGGCGTAGATCGCGGCCGGGTCGCTACTAGCGGCGTTCGTCACGGTGCTTCGCACACTCATCAGAGATCGCCTGCGAACTGTTCAAATATCGGAGCGCCTCAATCATTGAGCACCACATGTTCGCCGTCGAGCACCGTGTCCGGGCCTTATCTGGTGAACTCGTTATGTAGGCTAGACGCAAATTAAGGAACGGGATTAAGCAAGCGGTACGTTTACGATTTCGGGTTGGCTGTTTAGCCACCTAAAATCAATTTGAGCAGGCCTTCAACAAACACATACGATCCGACCAGAAAAATTGCGAGCAGCACCAATGCAAGCTTCACAAACCTTGCGAGACATCCGCCTAACGGCGACACCGGTATCCGCAACTCCGGTATGGGTTCGCGCATCCATGCGTCTTCCGCGTCAGCCGCGGGCAGTCTTCCCCAGCGGACGCCGGGAGCGGGCGATTCCTCGAATGCATCGCGGGTCGGAGCCGCAGCCGGCTCGGCCGGCCGCCGGACTGGTTGCTGGCGTGGCGGGCGAACGACCGGCGTGGAAGCGCGAGGCGCCGGTGATGGAGCCTTGAGCGGGGCTGCGCCGAATTTCGCCCCGCACTTTACACAGGTCGGCGCATTAAGCCAAAGCCCCGGACTGTGATTGCTGCAGTAATAGCGGACAGTGTCTTCGTAGCACGCGTCGCACTCGCCCGTGTGGCTTTGCGTAGTGCCACACTTCGGGCAGCGCAATAAAACGCCGCTCATAAATGGTTTCGACCGGGTTGCGGGGAGGACTCAGTCTCGCCGGTCTCTTCCGGATAAGATTTGCGCACCCACTGTTCCGGTATATGCAGGCGATAAACCTGCGGCAGCGAGCCGCGAATCCAGCGCGCGACGGTCGGCACTCTCACATAAGGCCCGAACATTTCGCGGCCCAGCCGCCGCGAAATGGCAATCGTCGTCAGCACCGGCGTCCTGGCATACGCGGGATAGATTTCGTAGCGCTCGTCAACATGGTCGTGACCGCGCACCATATGCGTCACGGGCCTGTCCAGCGTCGCACTCAACGCACAAAACGCGGCGAAGTCTTCATACCCGAACTGGCTGCCGCGCGACATCCGGTTCGGCAGTTTCTTGCGGGCTCGCGGATGCGCGCGGCTCCACACGAAATCGTTCAGGCACTGAGGATCGTTCCAGTCGCGGGTCTCGGCGAGACGCGCATGCAGATCCACGAGCGGAAATCCACCATGCGCCGCGAGCAGTCCGTCGGGGAAAAACAACGCGCGCGGCGCCTTGGCAACGATTCTCACGACGAGTTTGCCGACGCGGCCGATCCACTCATGCGCTAGATTTTCATTGAGAAAGTCACAGAAATGCGATGGAGACACGGTAGCGGTAAAGCGCGCGCCGTTGTAGCCAAGCGACTCGTCATGATTGCCGGCGATAAGACAGACCGACGCGGAATGTTCAAGCATCAGTTCCAAAACCCGCAGCACGGTTTCAAGCGCATATCCGCCGTCGTCAAATAGATCGCCAAGCATCACGATTCTGGGATGTTCAACCTGTTCGCGCGCGGCCTCGCGACGGATCAATGCGAGCGCCGCATCGAGCGTAAGCAAGTCGCCATGCATGTCGCCGATGAACCACAGCGGTTCGTCCGAGATCTGAGTGAGCTGCAGCGCGCGGTCGGAGGCGCGCTCGCGCTTGTCATCAAACAGCATTTGCACGCCGTTGGTCGAATCAAGCAGGGCTTCGAGTTTTTCGACGGTTCCCCGCATGCGGGCACGCAGCGCGTCGGGCTCGAGCGATGCGCCGATAGAATCCCAGTCAAGGTCGTCGACGTCGACCAGGGGCGGAATCGGCGGCGCGGCGGGAGGCGGCGGCGTTACAGCTTGCGATTCAACAACTGGCGCGGATTCGGTGTCGCCAGAACCTGCGCCCGATTTTGTCTCACAATCAAGTGGCGGCGCTTCTGCTGCTGGCTCATCGGCCGGCACCACAGATTCACCGCCCCCTACTTCAGGCGACATGAGCAGTCAGCGGAAGTTTGCTGATTCCCTTCGAGCCGCGTCCCGCGGCCAGCACGTCGCCGGCGCTTAAAATTTTCGGCGCCGTCAACGCGGTGCCATTGATAAGCGTCTCGTTTGCCGTGCCAGGCGCTGGCGTCACCATCCATTGCCCGTCAGAGCGTCGCTCGATCGTGCATTGCTCAACGTCCCAGAATTCGGCTTCAGTGCCGAACCGGCGCAGCAGGGCCTTGCCAATACTCGTGCGCACGCCGATCTGCAACGCCTCGCCGGTCGACGTCACCAGCTTTATCCGATCAGACTTAAGCGATGACTTCGCTCCTGAAGCTGCCTTAACGCTACCCGCAGCGCCACCCGCTGAGGCTTTCGCTGGCGTGGCGTTAACGACAGGGCGTGCCGCGGGAGCCGCCGGCGCACCGGCCGTTTTAGGGCCGCGACCGCTGAGCGCCTGCCTCATCTCGGGCGCGGTCGGTCTTGCGGCTGGATCGGGCGACAGGCAGCGATGAAGTATGGCGCTCACCTGCGCGTTGCTCGCGGGACCCGGCATCACGCCCAGTAGCGCAGGGGGCTCGATCGCATACGCGCGCACGCGCTTCGTATATTCGGCCTGGTCATCTGTCCAATACGGATGCACGCCCACGAGCAACTCGTATAAGATTAATCCGCACGTGAAGATATCCGACGCCAATAGCGGCACAGCGCCGCGCGTCATATGCTCGGGCGACCGATAGTTATCGGTTCCAACATAACCCTGGTGACCATGCCACGGTGCGCGGCGGTCGGCCAGGATGGAAAAATCAGTATCAATCAGCTTCAACTGAAATCCCGCTTCGAGCGATTCATCTTTGATCAAGTAAACGTTGGCGGGCTTGAGGTCGGCGTGAACGATCTTCGATTCATGCAGCGCGGCGATAGCAGCCATGAAAACTTTCGCCCACGTAACATGCCGCGCCCATACGGCCGGTTCGCGGGTTGGTGCTGTCCTCGTCCGACGGTGCGTTTCGCGTTCTTCGTCGAGCATGTGTTCGAGATCAAGACCGTGCTCGACGAATTCATACGCCGCAAAGTATGTGGGGCCGCCCCATCGCTCTTCAAACGCATCCACGAGGCGCACCGCATAGTGCGCAGCCTTGCCGGCGCCGATCCGATTTGAAAGCTCCCGCTGATATTGGACGAATTGCCGATACCACACGACGGTCGGCGCGGGCGACTTATACTGCTTGAGAAAAATCTTTACGCCGCTTGCGGACTCGGCTCCATAGGCGATCGCCATCGCTCCCGGTCCGAAGACTTTGGTTACGCGATAACCGCGGAGGATGTCGCCGATCTTTAGTTTTTTTGCCATAGCTCCGCAGTTTTTCCGGAGCTTAAAGGGCGACGGTTTCTGCGGACCTTGAAACGCTCGCTGCGAGTTGCTTGAGAGTGTTGCGGAAATTCGCGGGATCCGCGGTGAACTTTTGCAAAGCCTCCTGCGGGTTCATGCCTTCGTACTCGACCACTTCCCATTCGCTCTTGTCGATCTGACTCAAGCGGTCGTAACCCTCAAAATTGGGCGCGAACAGGCTCAGGATGATGCGGTTCGCCATGACGACGTTCGCGACGTCTTGCAGTGCGCCGCCTTTGGCCTCGGGAATGCTCATGGTCTCTTTGAACGATGCATCGGTGAAAACGACGACGACCCTTGCTGCATCGCTGCGGTAGCGCCACTTGTTGGCGTCTTCAGATTGCGAGCCCTTGGGTGACGCTTCCATCGTCGCAACTTTATAAAGCGCATCAAGCAGCGATTCGGGCTCATCGCCGCCGCCCTGCGCGCGCAGAGCCGCCAACTGCGCCTTCAGCGCGCCCACATCGCGCACAAACGGGTGTTCTTCGATCCACTTGATGCCCTCGCTGCCGGCGGCCTCGATGTCGCGATAGCCAACCACTTTGGCGCGCCAATCCTTTACCGGCGCGGCGTTATTGGCGTCGCCTGAATTGAGTGAGTTTACGAACGCCTCGATGTTCTTCCGCAGCGCGTCGATGATCGGCGACATGCTGCCGGTCACGTCGATGAGAAACACTACATCCGCAACACCCTTGGTCTTCGCCCGCGTTTGCGGTGCAGCGGCGGGTGCCGCGAGTTCGGATTGTCCGGCCACGCCAGTGGCATCCGAAGAAACAGAAGGTGCGCCGCCGGCAGGTTCTTCCCGAGTGATGCCGCTATCATCGCCTGCCGGTGTCGACCCAGACGAGATTTCTGAGGGCAGTGTGTCGACCGCCGGTGATTCAGTGTGTTTCGTGTTAGCAGTGCTGGGCATGGAAGGCTCCGGATTGAAAGTATTGCTGCTCTATGAGGTATACGATTGAATAGGCGTCGTGCTAGCCCAATCAACGGCAACGAATGCAGCGAAATGACACCATTGGGCTATGTCATTTGAGCTGTTGTGAGCATGGCTTCACGCCATACGCGAAGCAATCGGAATTCATGCCGTTCGCTTGTAGGAACGGCGTCGCCAACTAACGATGTGAGATCTTGACGACGCTGTGAGCGCCGGCGATGGCATGGCGCCTCGTCAAATTGCCCCGCTCGCGGGCTCTGCCCGCGTCAGGCCCAAGTTACAACCGGCGGCTAGACGAAGGTGTTAGCGGTCGAACTCTTTAACCCGCTTTGACGCCGGTCGCCTGCACGACCTTACGCCATTTTTCGATTTCGTCATTGATGATGATTTCAACCTTGACTTGCTGGCCCCACGCTTCGCTCAGCTTCTGCGCGATCAGGCGGGCCAGCAAGTCGGTGCTGCCGCCCGGCGGCAACGGCGCAATCAGTTTGATCGGTTTCGTCGGATAGTTCTGCGCATGCACGCCGGCCTAGGCACCTGCACCCGTTTACTCTGGGCCTGCTATTGGCGTGGGGCGTGTATAGCGGCTGGCGTGGCGGCAGGCATTACGGCTGGCATCGCCGCCGGTGGAGGGCTCCTTAGTCAACCGGCTATGTCGTCACGCGGATTGATTGCCACCATGCCTGAACGGCGCGTCAGGATGGCTTCGATTTGAGCTGAGACTGAGTGTGCGGATGTCGCTTGCCCACGCGGTAACACCGGCCGTCGCTGTTTACGCTTCAATAGACGGGACAGGCGCGGTCTTACTCAATCACCATGTCTGCGCGCACGAGAATCGTTTGGGGAATCGTGATGCCCAGTGCCTTCGCGGTCTTGATGTTCACCACGAATTTGAACGTTGTCGGTAGTTCCACGGGGATTTCGCCGGGATTCGTGCCTCTCAAAATCTTGTCAACGAACGTTGCGATCTGCCGCCACCGAAGCTTATCATCGGAGCCATAGCTCATGAGTCCGCCGATTTCTACGAAGGCATCATTTCCGTACACTGCGGGGAGCCGCATCTTCTCAGCAACGTGTACCAGCGGCTTTCGGTTGTTTTGATTTATCGGATTGGCTGGAACATATATCGCGTCGGCCCGCCATTTGCGCAAAGTTCCCATCACTTGCTCAATATCCTCAGCGCTTCTCAACTCCACGGGCAACGTCTGTACACCAAGTCGTTTGGCGGCTCCTTCCATCTGTTCGAGATAACTGCCGGCGGCGGAAGTGCTCGAATCTACGAAGACGGCGACTCGTAAGGTTTGCGGGAAAACCGCTTTCAACAGTTCCATCTGCTTGGCGGCCAATTCCACCGCGATATTGGAGACACCTGTAACGTTGCCGCCTGGACGTGCAAGCGTCGCGACGAGACCTGAGCCGAGAGGGGTGGCCCAGCCGGCGAACACAATTGGGATGGCACGGTTTGCTTGTGCTGTCGCGCGTGCAGCGGCCTGCGTTGATTGGCCATTCGGGACCACGATCACGTCCGGGCTCTGGCCCACTAGCTCGGTAGCCAGTGCGGATAATCGGACAGCATCGCCGTTCGCATAACGTGCATCAAAGCTGACATTCTTGCCTTCGACATATCCATATTCCCGCATGGCCTGAATGAAAACATCGACCAACGGACGCCGCGTCTCAAAGGAGTCGGTTGCTAAAATTCCTATGCGAAATCGCTTCGTTTGCGGCTGCGCTCTTGCCATTAACGGAGCAGCGACGATGACACCGAGCATGACAATCAGTTTGCGGCGATTCTTCATAGTGTCCTTGGAATCTACTCAGTATGCGCGCTTATTCCAGCGGAAGTTCGGCCAGTCTTTCGCAAACAAGGTGGCCGCCAAGGCTGCCGAGTGTCGGATCTATCGAGACGCGTTAGGTGCAGCCCTGCGCCCATATTGCGAGCTGGAGCCTTGCTTCTTAAGCGATATGCGGTAGCTTTGTACAGTTATCGCAATGTCAGCGTACGAGATTCGGATCGGAGATACCGTCGCTGCCGCGTAATCCTTCACGTCCAGTATTCGAGGATCGCGAGCGCTATACGGTTACCACGTCTGTGTTTCCATTCCCGACGCTTTCACGACTCGCGCCCACTTCTCGATCTCGGATGCGATGAACGCGCGAAATTGTTCGGGTGTGCCACCGACCGGCTCCGCCCCGAGCGCCGTGAAACGCTCGCGGATTTCCTTTGTCTCGAGGATCCGTACAATTTCGGTATTGAGCCTGGACACAATCGCGCGCGGCGTTTTTGCGGGAGCGAGCACGCCGCCGGCGTTGGGCGAGACGTAGCCCGCAACGCCCGCTTCATCGGCGGTCGGCACTTCCGGCAACGCGCTAGAACGCTGTGCGGTCGCTACTGCGAGCGCCCTCAATTTGCCGGCCTTGATCAGCGTCACAACCGACGACATCGTCGCGAATGCGCAGTCTATGTGCCCGCCGACGATGTCCGCGACAGCCGGTGCGATGCCTTTGTACGGAACATGCGTTATGCGCAGGTCGGCCATGCTTCGCAAGAGCTCCATCGCTAAGTGCGTGCCGGTGCCTGTGCCGCCGGAGCCATAGCTCATCATTCCCGGTTTCGCGCGGACCAGCGCGATGAAATCTTTCAGATTGCCGGCGGGCGTCGAGGGATTCACGACGAGAACGTTGGTAATGTTGTACGTGAGTGCAATGGGCGCGAAATCCTTGCGCACGTCGTACGGAAGATTTTTGTAGAGGCTGGGCTGGATCGTCAGCGTGCTCGTGAATACGAGCAACGTGTAGCCATCGGCGGGCGCTTTGGCGGCGAGATTGGTGCCGATCACCGCATTCCCGCCGGGACGATTGTCCAAGACGACTTGCTGGCGGAGATTCTCCGTCAGCCGCTGAGCGATGATGCGCGCGACAACGTCTGAAGTGCCGCCGGGCGGGTACGCGTCGATGATTCGAATCGGCCTCGAGGGATAGTCTTGCGCGCGAGCGGCGCCTTGCAAGGCGAGCACGCAGATCAGCAGCGCGAATGCGGCTTTCACGACGCTATTCCGATGGACGCTTCGCCGGTTCAGCATCGATGACTGGCGCGAGGGCGGCGGCGACCGCAAGCAGACGCGCATCCGAGTAGCGCGGCCCCACGAGCTGTATGCCAACGGGAAGTGCCTTCGGCCCCTTGACGCAAGGAATGGCGAGACATGGCATGTGCATCAAGGTCCACATGCCATTGAATATGAACTCACCGGTGGTGAGCAGCCCTTCGGGCGCCTCACCGGGCGCCGATGGTGTGACGACAGCATCAAAGCTTGCGCTGAGAGACTCGAACGTTCTGCAGCAGTCAGCGACGAGATCGTAGGCCTCAACCATCATCCTGCCGGTGATGCCGTGCTTGTTCTCGGCCATGTCGCGAAACTCTACGTGCAAGCGCTCGCCATGCGTGAGCAGTTCCGGCAGAAATGCGGCGCCCCCCTCGCCGCGAGCGATCGTGCGTTGCGCGGCATTGAGCGCTCCGAAGCGCGAAGGCAGCTCAAGCTCTTCGGTGCGGGCACCTGCGTTCTGCAGCCGCTCGATAGCTGTAGCGAGAGCCTGCTGAGCCGACGGTTCGGCTTTATCCCAGTACGGCGTCTTGCACATCGCGACCTTCAACCCACGGATATTCGTCGGCGTCTGCGACGCGAGATCGCGAAGCCGGAACGCATGGGCCACCAACGCAAGGTCCGCGACCGATCGCCCGTACCAGCCGACGGTGTCGCACATCGCAGAAAAAAGCTTGGCGCCTTCGCGTGTGACTGCGCCCCACGTCGGCTTCAGTGCGTAGATGCCGTTGAACGCGGCAGGCCGGATAAGGGAGCCACCGGTCTGCGTACCAAACGCAAGCGGCACCATGTAATCACCGACGGCGGCGCCCGACCCCGACGACGATCCGCCCGGCGTGTGCGCGAGATTATGCGGATTGCGTGTCAACGCCTTGCGTCCGCCCGCCGCAAACTCGACCGTATCGGTCTTGCCCAGGATGAGCGCGCCGGACTGCCGGACCACTGCCACGCACCCCGCGTCCTGTCCGGGTCGATGTCCCTGATACAGCGGAGAGTTCTGCGTGGTCGGCATGTCGGCCGTATCGATCACGTCCTTCACGCCGAAGGGCAGCCCATGCAGCGGTCCCATGACGCCCGCGGTTTGCTGCTTGTCCAGTTCGCGCGCCATCGCAATGGCATGCGCAGGATCCACATAGGACCACGCGCGGATCTCCCCATCGCGCTCGGCGATTCTTTCGAGACACGACCGGACGAGCGCCTCACTCGTCAGGCTCTTCTCGCGGATACGGTCCGCTGCTTCTGACGCTGTTAGAAAACAGGGTTCCATGGAGTTTTATCTGCGCCTCGTTGTCACTTCGGTTGTGCGCCGTGCACACGCTTCTCCATGTCACGGAAAGAGTCGGTCAGCTTGACGCCGCCATGTCGCAGGAAATCCATGGGCGAAATGGTAAATAGCTGCGACCCGATGCGCATGTAGTGCCCCATGCGATCGACCGCGTCGTCCGTCAAGCGGATGGTGTGGCTCATATGCTTGCCGGCCGCGGCACCGCGCGTCGCAAGCTCATCGATTTTCTCGAACACGCCTTGCATGCCGGGGGGCATGCCCATTGACTGCCACAAATCCATGTGGCCGACGTGAATGACGTCGACCCCTGGTACCGCAAACATCTCATCGAGGTTCTCGAACGCTTTCATTTCCTCGATCATGCAGATCACCAGAAGCTCGCGGTTCGCTGCGGCCGCCCATTCGGCCGTATCGGGAAGGCCGACGGTATAGTTGCCGGATCGCCCGCGGTTATAGAAAGTACGCTCGCCGAGCGGATGAAAGCGGGTCCATTTCACGACCTCGCGCAGATCGTCGGCGCAACTGCATCGCGGCACGTGTATGCCTTGTGCGCCGGCATTCAGGAATTGCAGCGTCAGATCCGGATTGCGCGGCAGACGCACGATCGGCGTTATGTCGAAAGATTCCGCCGCGCGTATGCAGTGCACGATCTGCTCGCTGTTCATCGGCTCGTGCTCAGTGTCGAAGGTGACGAAGTCGAATCCAACCGCAGCACACAGCTCCACGAGATCGGGCGAGGGAAACGCGACGCTTACGCCGATTGCGCATTGGCCGGCTGCAATTTTCGCTTTGGTTTTGTTGACGCGCATTTGCACTCCCTTTTTTAGAGCAATCGTCTATGCGGTGGGGCCGCGTTGATCGAGAAAAAACGTAGTCATTGAGTTAACGGCCCGCATAGATTAACGTCGACTGCGCAATCTTAACTTCAACTGCGCGTCGGGTCGCTGGATAACTTTACGATGCGTTGACTTATTGTCTGGTCGACCGCGGAAAAGGTGAAGGAATCATGAAACCGTGTATTTCGCTTTTCTCCGCATTTTATTTCGTTGTATTGATTGCTGGAGCGGCCGCAGCGTACGGGCAAAGCTACCCAACTAAGCCGGTCCGGTTCATCGTCGGTACCGCACCGGGTGGCTCGACGGACACGATTGCGCGCATTGTCGCGCAGGAGCTTTCCAAGACCTGGGGACAGAATGTAGTTGTCGATAATCGGCCCGGCGCCGGCGCCACGATCGCTGCTGATCTTGTAGCGAAGTCGCAACCGGACGGCTACACGCTGTTCGTCGGTGGCTTCGGACCCATCGCCATGGCGGGCAGTCTCTATCCAAAGCTGCCATACGATCCTGCCAATGATTTTGCGCATGTGACGCTGATGGTTTCATTTCCGAATGTAGTGGTGGTGTCTGATTCGTCGGCGATCAGCAGCCTGAAGGATTTGATTGCGCAGGCGAAAGCGAAACCCGGCGTACTCAAATATGGTTCGTCAGGCGTAGGCGGTTCCGGGCACGTGTTCGTGGAGCTCATGAATCTCAACGCGGGCATCAACACAGTGCATGTACCTTACAGGGGCGCGCCGTTGGCGCTCGCGGGAATGCTAAGCGGCGAAGTCGATTATGTTCTTCCCGCGATTTCTACAGCGCTGAGCCTCTTGAGTGCGAACAGGGTCCGTGCGCTTGCAGTGACGAGCGCCAATGCCAGTCCGCGTCTTCCAAATGTGCCGACCATCGCCAGCACGCTGCCGGGTTACGACGCTTTGGAATTTCATGGTCTGCACGCTCCCGTGAAGACGCCGCAGTACGTTGTCGCAAAGCTGCAGCGTGAGGTATCAACGATCCTCCGGCGGGCCGACGTTAAGGAACGTCTAGACAGCCTCGCGATGGATGCTTCTGGAAATAGCAGCGAAGAATTCTCCAGTTTCATCCGGAGACAAATTCAAACCTGGTCGAAAGTGGGACGCGCCGCGAACGTACGCGCCGACTGATCGCATCGAACAGAATGCTGTTCTGGAAAAGTTGGACGCTATAACAGCTATGACCAAAATTATGCGCGAAGAACAATCTTGGGAGCGCGGCAGGCGCGCGTAGGTAATGTCGTGTTTGAGACCGTACTCCCCAAGGTGCGCTGTCTTGCCAGGCACGCGAATCCGCTGAGCGACGAGCGCGATCTGCGGGTGATACAAGTGTTGGTGAAGGCGTTTGCTCAACAACAGCCGACGTTTGGCGTAGGCATGCGATCAGCGGCGGGTGGCCAAATTCGAGTCGGAGATACCGTCGTTCCGGCGTAAATTCTTTTCGTCCGGTTTCCGTGTCCGCTTTTCGCTTCACCCAACATTCCGCGTGCGGCCAAAAGCAGACATTCGCCAACCGATCATTCGATCACCCGGTTGGCGCGCAGTAGGACGGATTGCGGAATCTGGATACCGAGCGCTTTCGCAGTTTTCATGTTGATCACCAATTCGAATACGGTAGGCTGCTCGACCGGCAGATCGGCCGGTTTCGCACCTTTGAGAATTTTGTCCACAAAATGCGCTGCGCGGCGAAATATTTCGGGAAAGTTCACACCGTATCCCAAAAGGCCGCCTGCTTGCGGGACTTCTACGTTCCCAATCGACGGGAGCCGCTCTTTTATTGTTAAATCGCCAGCCGTCCTGACGTTCGCGTTAAGCATCCCATCCTCTTGGATCGCAACCGCCTCAACGCGTTTTTTGATCATTGCCGAAAAGGCGTTCTCGAACTCGTTCGGCCCCCGCACTGCGAATTGTTGAAGTCCCAGCTCAAGTGACTTGGCTGTAATCTCCATCGCTTTGAACACCGGCCCGATCACAGGATTGTCCGGATTCACGAGGACAGCCACTCGGGTGATGCGCGGCAGGGCTTTCTTGAGCAGCTCGATCTGTTTTGCGCTGAGTTCCGGGCTAAAGAAGGTCGATCCGGTGATATTTCCGCCCGGCCGCGGAAGGCTGACGACGAGGCCCGTAGCAACGGCGTCGCCGCTGACGGCCATGACAATCGGAATCGTCGTGGTCGCACCCTTGGCCGCCCGGGTTCCCGGCGTCCCATGGGTCACGATGACATCAAGCTTGGAGCGAACCAGCTGGGCCGCCAGTTCGGGAAGCCGCGCATAGTCCCCCTCCGCCCAGCGATACTCAATGACAGTGTTTTTGCCTTCCATGTAACCAAAATCGCGCAGACCGAGCCGAAATCCATCGAGTTGCTTGGCGTAACCGGACGCAGACGCAGCGCCCAGAAACCCAATCCGGGGGATCTTCACCGGCTGCTGCGCGAATGATGAAAGAGGTGCCGCGAGCGCGCTCGCACCCAGTGCAATGATCAGTTTGCGGCGTTTGTTCATTCGAATCTCCTCGGTTGCCGCGACAAAGCGCAAGCATCTGGATCGGAAGGCGGAGAGCCATACCAAACCCAGACAGCAATCAGCCTACCCTGAATGTCGGCTTCGGGTCGAATGCAGCCAGTCACATTTCCAAGAAACCGGATATTGTCCTTAACATTAAGCAGCGACTACTAAGCTACTGCACGCAGTTGGCGCCGCGAGTTTCAAACTCGGTTCGCAAGGTCGGATTCACGTCAGTGACGTTGCCAAACCGGCAGCTTAGAACATCGCGGCAAGGTGCGCGTAGGTAATGTCGGCTGCAACGCACACCTGTTTCATTGTGTTACGCACTCTAGGTAAACGATGCCAGTGCGCTGGCAATAATGTAAGCGCCGAGAACTAGAAGCGAGACAAAGAAAACCTTTCGAAACCGTCGCTCGGACAGGGCACTTCGAACACGTTGCCCCAGGATCATCCCGAGTATTGCGGGAAGCACGGCACCGAACGAAAGAATGCCGTGCGCGATAGTTAGAATGCCGGCGTTTTGCAATGCGAGCGCAAGCGCCAGAGTCGACGTCGTAAACAATATTCCCATTGCCTGTAATGAGCATGTCCCGCGAGAGTCCGATAGCCTGAAGAAACATCACGCCTGGCACAACGGAAGAACCAGTCATACCAGTCAACACCCCATTTGCGGCTCCAACCAACGTACCGACCGACGTCTCGTGACATGCGGGGATTGTGAGTTGAATTCCCCGCAAGGTCACCATCGAGTATGTTACGAGTAGAACACCAAGCAGCGCGCTAAGCAGCGAGACGTCGACGCGAGTTAGCGCTTGGGCGCCGACCCAAACCGTCACGGTGGCCATAACGAGAAACGGCCAGAGCCGAAGCAAGATCGCCTTATCGTTACCACCGACCGATGCCTGCCAGATATTGGTCACGAATGATGGCACCAGCAGCAGGGACATTGCGGTGGGTAGATCGAACGCAACTGTTAGCAGACCAAGACTCACCGCCGGCAGGCCGAGCCCGATTACCCCCTTCGCCATGCCCGCGAGTAAAAAAGTGCTTGCTACGACGACAATGACGTTTGTATCAAGCATCCTGTTATGCGGACTGATTTGTTGACGACGT
>Ga0070683_100000790_pt1 | contig 23356 bp, 24 predicted proteins | sample KBSC713LmetaG_FD_64662 | JGI IMG/M metagenome (GOLD analysis project Ga0070683, IMG submission 64662) | Corn rhizosphere microbial communities from Kellogg Biological Station, Michigan, USA - KBS C7.1-3L metaG | ecosystem: Host-associated > Plants > Roots > Rhizosphere ... | reverse complement strand
AGATCGTGACCGCCCAGTGCAGTATCCGAAGGATACGGAACGTGGTCTGTAGTGGGAGGTATGTGCGCTCTATCGCAAAATTCCAAAAACATGCGCTATACTAAGCATGATGAAACGTTTTAAAAATCTCACGCTCGAACGCGCCCTGCCATGGATTCTGATCATCGGCGGCGTCCTCGGCATGATTGCCGCATTTATTATCACTGTCGAAAAAATCCACTTGCTACAGGACCCGCACTACGTGCCTAACTGCAATCTGAACCCGGTTATTAGTTGCGGGTCGGTCATGGCATCCAAGCAGTCGAACGCTTTTGGATTCCCGAACCCGTTCGTGGGTCTGGCGGCGTTCCCGGTACTCATAACGACTGGCGTGGTTATGCTGATGGTCGGCGTCGCCAAATTTAAACGCTGGTACATGTTGGCGCTGCAAGCGGGCACAGTGTTTGGGCTGCTGTTTGTGCATTGGCTGTTCTACCAGAGCACGTACCACATTAATGCGCTGTGCCCGTACTGCATTGCGGTTTGGATTATCACGATTACGACGTTTTGGTACGTACTGCTGTATAACATGCGGGCCAAGTACATTCGGCTGACAGGCAAAGGTGCGGCAGTGGGCGCGTTTCTGCAAAAGCACCATTTAGACATTTTGGTATTGTGGTTCTTGATCATTCTGGCGCTGATTTTGAAACATTTTTGGTACTACTACGGCCCACACCTCGGGCTTTAGATCATTCCGACCTCTGTTAAAACGAGATTTCCGAAAAGCATAAGCTTTCTGATACAATACCTGCAGAGATTATCGGCTATGCCCAAAAACCACAAAAGCTTCATGACACGAGGCGCCGAAGCGCCCGCCATTGTCCTGGCTCGGACCATTCTAGCGACGCAAGTGGCGCGCGATAAAGTCATTAGCACCTCTGTTAACAACCCAGTGCTGCGCAAGACCAAAGATTACTGGCACATGCTCGGGCCCGGACTGACCACCGGTGCCTCAGATGACGACCCCTCGGGCATTGCGACGTACTCGCAGACTGGCGCGCAGTTTGGGTATCATTACATGTGGCTGGCGGCGTGGACGTTTCCGCTGATGGCCATGGTACAGGAAATGTGCGCGCGCATCGGCATGGTGACAGGGCGGGGGTTGGCGCACAATATTCGCGTGTTCTATTCGCGCCGGATTTTGAACGTGTGCACATTGCTGTTGTTTGCCGCCAACACCTTTAACATTGGTGCCGATTTAGGCGCGATGGCCAAGGGATTGCAGCTGCTGAATCCGCGGCTAAACTTCGCGTTTTTGGTCGTCGGGTTTGCGCTTTTTAGTCTGCTTTTGCAAATTTTTACACCATATGTGCGCTACGCCAGGTACCTCAAATGGTTGGCGCTCATTTTGCTGTCGTACATTTTGTCGTCTATTCTGGCGCACCTCAATTGGTCCGATGTTTTGCGCCATTCCGTGGTGCCGCACGTGTCGTTCACCAAGGACAGCGTGCTGTTGCTCTGCGCGATTTTGGGTACGACTATTTCGCCGTATTTGTTCTTTTGGCAGACCTCGCAGGAAGTCGAAGAACAGATTCTGATGGGCAAAACGACGGTGCATTTGCGGCGCGGTTTTACCGATCCGGCCGAGATCAGAAGCATGCGCATTGATGTTTGGTCGGGTATGTTTTTGTCCAACGTGGTGATGTTCTTCATTATTGCGGCGTGCGGCGGCATATTGTTCCCGCATGGTATTACGCAAATAACTTCGGCGGCGCAGGCGGCCGAGGCGCTCAGGCCGTTCGCGGGTAACGCCACGTACTTTTTGTTCGCCATCGGCATTATTGGCACGGGGCTGTTGGCCATTCCCGTGCTCGCTGGGTCAAGTTCGTATGCGCTGTCCGAAAGTTTTCGTTGGAAGGAAGGGCTGTACCGTAATTTGCAGCAAGCCTATGCCTTTTACGGCGTGATTATTATTTCCATGTTGGTGGGACTGGGCATCAACTTTATTGGCATTGACCCCATCAAGGCGCTGATTTACGCCGCAGTTGGCAACGGCCTCGTCGCCCCTGTTATTTTATTCATGATCGTGGCTATCAGCAGTAGCAAAAAGGTGATGGGTCACTGGCACAACAAACCATTCGTCACCGCCATTGGCTGGCTCGTCTTCGTCCTCATGAGCATCTCCGGCGTCGCCGCCATCTTTACACTTTTCTAGCTATTTATTCGTGGCGGAGGGCTTCGATGGGATCTTTGCGTGCGGCTTTGACTGCTGGCACGGTACCGAACACGATGCCGATCGCCAGCGAGGTCAGCGTGGCCACGCTAATTGCTTGCCAGGAAACCACCGGCTGCAGCGTAGTGTAGGCGCGGAGCGCGAATATAGCGCCGATGGAAAGCAGCACGCCGACCAGGCCGCCAAATACACTGAGCACCGCCGCCTCCAGCACAAACTGGTTCAGAATTTGCCGGTTCGTGGCGCCGATCGCTTTGCGCACGCCGATTTCGTGCATGCGCTCGGTCACCGAAGCCAGCATGATATTCATAATACCAACGCCGCCGACCAGCAGGGAAACACCGGCCACAGCGATGATCATAGTAGTCAAAAGCCCCAGCACGTTGCTACTGGCATCCAAATTTTGCTGCTGGTTCAACACCGTAAAATCCTGCTCGCCGCCGTGAGCGTTGCGCAAATCTTTGTTGATGTTCGCGATCGCTGTCTCCGTATCACTGGCACTGTCTGGCTTAGCCAGAATGCTGTACATTTGTGTGGTGTTGCCAGTTAGCGTTTCGGCCACCGTGGCCGGGATAAAAATAGTGCTGTTGAAATTAGAAGCGGGGGAGAGTGGCGTACTCTGGAATTCGCTAAAAATCCCACGCACAATAAATTGCTGACCGCGAAACGTAAACGTCCGCCCCAGTGGCACCGGGTCGCCAAACAAAGCACTCACCACATGCGCGCCGATCACCGCCCCTTTCGCACCCGGATCTTGCGCGTCAAAGAAATCGCCGTACTGCACGCCATGATTCAGCGCTTGCGAGAGACTCGCATTGGTGGCCAGTACCATAGTGTTCTGGAAGTTGTGGCCGTCAACCTGCACCGTGCCCGGCACCACGCCCAGTGGTGCGGCCAGCTTGACGTGTGCGCTACTTTGCACCGTTTGCAAGTCATTTGTGTTGAGGCCAGAGAGCGTGTTTAGCCCAAATAACAGATCGGTGTTAGTCACCAACTTGCCGTTATTCTGGTGCAGGTTGCCTGGACGAATGGTAATGAGGTCCGACCCAAACTGATTGATCTGACCGGCGATCTCGCGCTTGACACCTTCGCCAATGCCCACCACCATGACCACCGACACAATGCCGATGATCACGCCGAGCATGGTTAGCAAGCTCCGCCACTTGGTGCTGCGCACGCTGGCCAGCGCGATTTTAATATTGCCGCGCGATATGAGGCTCATTTTTTGCCCCCGCGGCGTTTGGATTTTGCTTTGGATTTTGCCGGTTTCTTTTTGGCCTTGGCTGGTTTGTCGTCGGTAGATTGCGCAGCATCGGTGGCGTCCGGTACATTCTTCATGAGAACCGATACGCCAGCTAGGTCGTCTTCTTCCGTCTTGGTCGGAACGGTGAACATAATTTTGCGTGCGGTGGCCGCGACTTCACCAATTGCCGTTTGTTCGTCGTGAATGATTGCGCCGTCGTGCATGTACACCACGCGCGTCGCGTAACGGGTAAGTTCCGGATTATGCGTAACGAACAAAATGGTGTTGCCCATTTTGTGAATGTCGCTCAAAAGTTCCATAACCAAACGGCTGTTGCTACTGTCCAGATTGCCCGTTGGTTCGTCGGCAATAATAATGGACGGGTTGTTGATGAGCGCCCGGGCGATTGCGGCGCATTGTGCTTGGCCGCCGCTCAGGTGCCTGGGGTAATAAAATTCGCGGTCACGAAGGCCGACTCGTTCCAGCATCGCGCTGGCTTGTTTGTTGCGTCGGCCAAGCGTTGCACCTCTGTAGTAGAGCGGCAGGGCCACATTTTCGATTACCGTCAAACGCGGCAATAAATTAAACGATTGGAACACGAACCCGACCATATCGCGCCGGATTTTGGCCCGCTGCCCAACACGCAATTTGGACACATGCCGCCCGCGCAGCACGTAGTCGCCATGCGTCGGCCGGTCCAGCAGCCCGATCAGGTTCATGAGCGTCGATTTGCCACAACCACTCGGCCCCATCACCGCGATGAACTCATTTTCGTTAATTGACAAACTGACTTCATCGAGCGCAATCGTCGTTGCGTCGCCGAAGCCGTACAGTTTACTGACGTTGTTCAGTTCGATGAGTGGCATTAAAAATAGTGTAAACGTATCTTTATGTCGACCGCAAGGTGTTTTCGTAGTAATTTTTAACCCGGGCGGAAACACTTTGCCGCATTACGGACAGCAGCCCAGTCAAATGGTGGCCCCTAGGAAGATGGGGCGTTCTATCGTATAATACTGCTAGCTTGGAGAGGTGCAAGAGTGGTTGAATTGGCACGCCTGGAACGCGTGTATGGCCGCAAGGTCATCCAGGGTTCGAATCCCTGTCTCTCCGCCAAGCTAGATTACAGATCAAACGCCCGGTATAACTCCGGGCGTTTTGTATGCCCGCAGCCAGGTTATTTGCGCAACAATGTGTTGAGTGAAGTCTCAACCGCTTTTGTGTAATTGTAATCTCGCATGGCGCGCTGCCAGCCTTTTTCGCGCATGGCCGCAAGGTCATTTTGGCTGCATTCTAAAATATGCTGAAAAATAGCGGCGACACGTTGGTGATCGTGCGGAGGCACCAGGAATCCGTCTACGCCATCGTCAATTTGCTCGACAAACCCATCCAAGTTGCTGGCGACAATAACCGGGCCGGCATGTTTTGTCCATAAGCGCACCTCTTCGGGCACGAGCCCAAATGGTTCGCGGTGGGAAAGTTGCGCAACCAACCTGGTATGCTTCCATTGGCAAATAAGCCGAGGTAATTCCATATCTAAGTCGTAAATTGGCGTGCACGACTGCCCGATGTCATGTTTGGCAATCAGCGCCTCCAGCTCGTCGGTTATCCCAATCTCATTTTTGTGCGGCGGCGCAATAAAGACCAGGTGTGCGTCAGAGCCCTTTTGCTTGAGCAAAGCGAACGACTCGATAAGGTCCGTGAAACCCTTATAGGGAACCGCCCGGCCAACACTAAAAATGAGCGGCTTATCGAGCGGGATGGCGCGGGCTTGCAAGGCAGCCCTTATTTCGGCCGCACTCGCTGGTCGAAATCGGTCAGCATCAGGCACTAGGCCGGTTTGCAGTGATATTACTTTGGCATCATCAATTTTGTAGTGAGCCTTGAGCGTACGAAGTAAAAATTCGCTCGTTTTTGCCAAGTAGACATTAGGAAAAACGGTCAATGCTTGCATGCTTGCCGCTTCCCAACCTAGCCTCGGAAGTTCAATAGTATCGGGGAAGTGCGAAAAAGTATCACTGTGGGGCACGACCACAAACTGCGTCGTACTTGAGTCGGCCTGAGAGTAAAAGGGCAGGCACATAAACGGTGTATCCACTAAATAAGCGATCGTACGATCATACTTTTGGGCAATCTCTTGTATAACCACAGCCGCATTGGCCGAAGCCAGCTGCCAATTTTCCAAGCTGCCGTAGCCTTTTTGACCACCAAGCCCGTTGTCTATAAGATGCAGTCGTCCACCCAGGGGCGAGCAGACAGTCGCCGTGTGCTGCTGCAAATCCGGGCTGTAACCACCGGCGGCCTCCGAAAGTTTAACTGCTACGACGTGAAACGACACATCTGCATGGGATTTCATGCTGGTGACAATGCTAGGCATAGCATCCACAAAATACCGCGACAATACGCCAACACCAGAGGCCGAATTAACCGCCCCGTCGTACGTTACATAGACGACTGCTATAGATTGGGCCATGGCTTATAAAACCTCAATCGCTATAAATTCCAGGTCTTTGGTAATGTCGGTTAAGGAATGGCGGCTATTTTTTCGCGTAAGGATACAGTCGCCTTTGTGGACGACGCGCTTTTGTCCATCCACAGTGAACGTCGCTGAACCATCCAATATGTAATACAGTTCGTCGGTCCTGTCGTGCAGATGGTCTTTGACTTCCGAGCCCACTGGCAGTGTTGCGTGGGCGAAAAACTCCCAATTGCCATCCTGGTAATTAGTTACCTTGGGATCATCCGCTTTATCAAACCGGCTAAATGGTGTGTGGAAAAAGCGCATCTGTATAGCACCCTTGCCGCCGTGGGCTGACATAACAATGGGCGAGACATCCTTGATGTTTTGAATGTGCATTGTTGAATGCTGAGTCAAAAATCGCAGGGCGCGGTCAGTTTTACCTTCTTTGATTTGGCGGAGGTCACCCAATGATTCAATTTCTTTTTTGGTGGTCTGGACGACCGTGTCAGGCACGTGCTCAAACTCAACCTCGAGCAACGGCTCGGTATGCGTGCCGTTTGCATCACTGTAGGTGACGTCTTCGTTAACGATGCGAATCAGCATGTCGGCCTTGCGGAATGTCACCTCCACACGATTATTGCGAAACGACAGCTGACGGTTAAGCATGACATCAGGCAGATGCAAGTCGAATGCACCAGCAGCAATGCTCGCCGGGTGGTCGTGGTTGGCAAGCTCGACGCTGCGCTCTTCAAAAATGCCTTCGCCGTTGGCGCCTCTTTTTAGGAACGTTTTGGCCGTCAGCTTTGTTATGCCGTTTTTTGAGCGAACGCGCACACCCATGCTCTGCTTAGCGAGCGCTTGGTCATGCGTGTCGTAAATGCTGTCGACCAACGCGTAGGCCTGACTTTCCTTATTCCAGCCCGAAAGTGAAGGTACGTCCGTGATAGATTTGGCAGGACCGCGCCATTCGTAAGCAAATTCTTGTTCTATGTATTTTTGGGGCATGATGTGTCCTTTATTTAGTGTTGCCAAATAGTGTTTCTTCTTTGAACTGGGGCTTATATGCCTGCTTAGTGCGCTGCCAGTCTTCTACCAGCCGAGGAACATACTCTGTGATCGGGGTTGGTTTGTAGGCGTACCGGCTCGTAGCACGGCTGCAATCCAGTATAAGGTTCAGGTTAGGGAACAGGAAGAGGTCGTCGTAAAAGCGGTCATTGCGTAGGCCGAACTGTGCGTAATCCGTGGGCCGAATGTCCACGGTCACACCTAACGCATCGGCAAATAGCTGCACAAATCCGACAAGGGTTATGTACTGCTGACCGGCAACGTTTACTATTTCAAGCTGGGCTTTTTGCTTGCGGGGTACTGCAAAAAAGAGCTTTGCAACGTCTTCCGAGAAAGCAAACTGAATGAGTGCATGTCCGTCGCCCGGCACATATATAGGCTTATGTTGTTCGATACGGCTCAAAACATACTGATGACGCTCAAAATAATCGCCTGGGCCGAGGATATAATGTGGCCGGAAAATAGTTAGCTGCACGTCGTCCGTCGCACATTTTTCAGTATAGAATGATTCAATCGCGGCCTTGTTAGTACCATAATCCCCAAAGGAAGGGTGCAGCCCGGTCGGATCATTTTCCCTGAGTGGAAATAGTTCCGTAGGCGGATATACCGCGGCAGAACTAAAAAATACGAGCCGTTTGGCCTTATCGCCAATAACGAGGTACAAATCCTTGGCGTGGTCCAGATTGTAGGCGCACATGTCATACACGACGTCAAAAACCTGGCCCTGAATGGCATGTTGCAGCATTGCCATATCAGTCGGGCGCTCGCGATCACCCGCCAGGTGCATTACTTGCCGTTCGACAGGCGCGCTCCGCGAAAAAACAGTCACGCAGTCCCCATTCTTCAAAAGCAAATCAATAAGCAGTTTGCCTATGAATTTAGTTCCACCAATGATCAGAATGTTTCTACCCTTCATGCTTAGCCCTTCCTTGCGTGATCGCTTTATGGATGATCGGTACCAATTCCGCGGTCGGTTTTTCTGCATTCACTGTCAACGTATCAACGCAGTAGTGGGGCATACTGAAGTATTCCTCGTAGTATGCATATGCTCGCTCTGGCGCCGTATACCAGGCAAAAGGCTGGCTTGCCCTGCCAATTTGATGCGCCCTGGACATCGCTTCGGCGGGACTCAACCGCAAGTATACAAACAAGTCCGGGAGCAGAAGAGCACCATCCTCCCATTTGTCGACATACCACGCCTCCAACGCCTGGGCATCTTCCACGCCTTCGGCGTACGCGTACGCCTCCGTTGACAAAAAGGTACGATCCACCAAGACGTTGGGTCGCGTTGCCTGCAATAGTTCGGCCATCTGTGATTTGGCCAGATCGTTAACCTGGCAGAGATAGGTGTCAATCCCATGCGTGGTGTCCATAATTAATTCAGGGACGACAGCATACTCTACGGGATAATCGGCGCGTAATGCACCGATCAGCTCTGACTTACCGGCGCAGGAGAGGCCTTCGAACGCAACGATCATACTGTACCTCCTTCGGTCCTAAAGGCCAAAAAGGAGCCTCCTGGCAACAGTCATTTCATCAGCGTCGGGCACATGGGCAACATTTTGCACGACATTATCAGTCCGGCCGTAGTGTGCGCGCAAAAAGTCTTTCACTCTTTTTGTTTTAGGAATCGCCAAATCACCAACACCCTTTAACAGATAGGACTTGACCGGCGCGCTAGATATATGTGTCACCACTTCGTCCTTCCACGCAGTGCCCCATATTGCTTCATCGGCAGGGTTAGGCGCTAGAGCTTTCTCGTATAGTTGACGCACGTCGTCCGGCGATAGCTGCGTTGTATTGTGCTGGACAACCTCTAGGCCAGCAGACACTAAAAGGGCAGCGCCGACTTCATGCAGTTCGCACATGTGACCCACATCTACGGTAATATCCTGCGCGTCGGGCTTGAACATAATAATTGATTCGGTGATAAGCATATAATCCTCATTAACTGTCGCTTGTGAGCCGATGTACTAGATCGATATTCAGGTCCGTATAATGGCGGGCGTGAAAATCGATATGAGATAGAAGTATAGCATCCTTTTCGTACATACTAAATCCGACAACTTTCATGCCGGCTTCTTTGGCTGCAATAACGCCCGCTAGCGAATCTTCAATGACCATACAATTAGCGGTAGGCACGTCTAAAAGCTGCGCGGCAAGCAGATAACAATGCGGCGCCGGCTTGTGCTCGGTAACGTCCTCGGCACTCACTATAACGTCGAAACAATCGTCAATTTCCAGCAGCTGTAGCGTCTTTGTGATGCGGTTTTTTCGTGACGAACTACAGAGGCCAATTTTAATATCACGCTCCTTGAGCGTACGCAAAAATAGACGTAAATCATGATGTGAACGCCCCGTGTCGAACGTCATGCTTTCAAATTGCAAGCGATCTACCTCTTGTGCGAATGTTTCGATATCCAAGTCTACGCCATGCATGGCACGAATAGCATCCAGCAAGTCCTGAAACGAGCCACCCTTCCAATCTTGTTTATGGGGGTCAGGGATTTTGGAAAGATGGAGACCGTGTCGCTCAAGCACTCGATTAATGGCGCGGAGATTGTGGCGATGCGAGTCGACGAGCACGCCATCCATATCAAAGATAACCGCGGATTTTAGCATGCAAGCACTATAGCACCAGCTGCCGGCTGCGGCCAACTATTATTCACTAGGATAATGGAAGTCTTGTTACACGGCGGTGGTGGAGGTGTCGGTGGTACTGTCGGGGCCGACGAAGGTGCCAACCGGCTGACCCTGAACGGCTTTTAACAGATTGTCTGGAGTTTCGGGATTTAGCACAATAAGCGGCATGCGCTGTTCAACAGCCAGGCCGAGCGCAGCCTTGTCCATAACCTTAATGGCTTCGCTCTCCAGGGCGGATTGCAGGTCGATACTACTAAACAGCTGTGCGTCCGCAAACTTCTTGGGATCTTTGTCATATACGCCGTCAACTTTGGTGGCCTTAATAATCACATCGCAGCCCAGCTCTAACCCCAGGCTAACTGCGGCGGTGTCATGCGTAAAGTACGGCCGGCCCAAACCACCGGCAATAATAATAACGCGGTCGCGCTCCAGGTGTTTTTCGGCCAGCCGGAACGAATACGACTCCGCAACTTGCGTGGCAAAAATATTACTCATGCAACGCGTGGTCAGGGAATCGCTTTCAAAAATATCGGTCAATGCCATGGCATTGATGAGGCCAGACAGCATGCCCATTTGATCGGCGGTCACGCGCTTGATGCCATTGCCGGCAACTTGCGCACCGCGCACCATATTGCCGCCACCGACAACCAGAATAAGCTGGCAGCCCGCCTCAACAACCTTGCGGCATTCGGCAGCCAAGTAGTGGCCAACCCCGGCGTCGATGCCGAATTCGTGCTTCCCGGAAAGCTGTTCGCCAGATATTTTTAGCAGCACGCGCTTGTACATCCCCCTGAGGATACCAGACGTTGCCTAGAATGCAAACCCAATTTCCGCGCATCGCAAACAGTGATACTATGGACGTATACTTGAGGGGAAGCTATGCTAAAGATTTATTCCTGGAACATTAACGGTATCCGCGCGGTGGTACGCAAGGAGCTGTTTAAACCGTTCATCGACAAAGAGCAGCCTGACATTTTGTGCTTGCAGGAAACCAAAGCCCAGCAAGGACAGGCCATCATCGACCTGGCTGGATACGAAGAATATTGGAACTCAGCCGAGAAAAAGGGCTACTCCGGCACCGCGATCTTTAGCAAAATCAAGCCACTGGCCGTGCTGAACGGCTTTCCCGAAGATATTATTCGGGAATACAAAGTCACCGGCGACGTGTACGGCGACCCCAACAAAGAAGGACGGGTGATTGCCGCCGAGTTCGAGGACTTTTACGTGGTTACGGTGTACACACCCAACGCCAAGGACGACTTAAGCCGCATTCCGCTCCGCGAAAAGCACTGGGACCCGGCGTTTCTGGCGTACTGCAAACAGCTGGAGCGCAAAAAACCAGTCGTGTTCTGTGGTGACCTCAACGTGGCGCACACCGAAGATGACTTGGCCAACCCCAAACCCAATCGCGGTAAAAAGGGTTTCACTGACCAAGAACGCGCCGGTTTCCAGAACTTTCTGGATCACGGTTTTGTGGACAGTTTGCGCATGTTCAAGCACGGCAACGGATTTTACACCTGGTGGAGCCATTTTGCCAACTCACGAGCGCGCAACGTTGGCTGGCGCATCGACTATTTCTTGGTGTCGGACAAGTTAAAAAGCAAGGTCAAGGCCGCGACCATTCACGCCGACGTCATGGGCTCTGACCACTGTCCGATCAGCGTAACATTGGATATATAATTAGGAGAATAGCATGACTGACTTACGAACATTGCAAAAACAAGTTGCCGATTTTATTGCCGAGCGCGACTGGACGCAATTCCATGCCGACCCCAAAAACACACTGCTCGCGCTGGGCGCCGAAGTCGGTGAGCTGATGGAGATTTACCGTTTTACAACGGTTGAAGAAGCCCGTAAACGCGCCAAAGCCCGCCAAGAGGATGTGGAGGACGAGGTCGCCGACGTCCTGTACTTACTACTGATGTTTTGCCACCAAAACAACGTTGACCTGGAAAAAGCTTTCCAGCAAAAATCGGTTAAGCGCGCGCAAAAATATCCGGTCGAAAAATTCAAAGGTGTCAACGCCAAATACGATGCATTGCAGTAGGGAAGAGTGACATGAAAAAGCCCATCAAGCAATCCGACGAGACGTTTGAAGACATCAACCAGCTCATCTGGCAACATCTGGACGATCGGGACTGGACCGACCTGAACGCACGCAGCCTGGCGATCTCGCTCAGTCTGGAGGCCAACGAACTACTGGAGCACTACCAGTGGTCAGAAGACTCGGTTGGCGACAGGGAAGAACTGGCCATGGAGCTGGCCGACACTTTCATTTACGCCTTTCAGTTTGCGCAGGCAACTGGTATCGACGTTTCTGCCGCCATTCGTGCCAAGCTCGCCAAGGCTGCACAAAAATACCCGGCCGAACTGTTCAAGGGCAAATCCGGTGCCGAGGAACGCGCAGCCTGGATCAACGTTAAAAAGAACTACCGCAAAGACACGACGCTGTAAACGCGTGGCAATGGCAGCAGCCAGGCAGCAGGCAACAAGAGAAGATTCTCACATCCAAAAAGATGGTATGCTAGTACAATGCGTAGCATGACCCCCGATTTTTGGCACCGTCAAGCGGCAGACAAGCCGCTGTTTCCGCATGTTATTTGGAGCCGGCCCGAAAACCGCCAGCTCGCCGGCAAACTACTGATCGTCGGGGGCAATTTGTATGGTTTTGCCGCACCTGCCGAGGCCTACACCGAAAGCCTCAAAGCTGGCATCGGGTCAAGCCGCGTATTGCTGCCTAGCGCCATCCAAAAAGTCGTCGGCCCATCCATAGAAAACGGAGAATTTGCCGCGAGCACGCCGAGCGGCAGTTTTTCGCAGCGCGCACTGGTCGAGCTACTGGATTGGTGCAAATGGGCGGACGGCGTGTTGTTTGCCGGCGACCTCGGCCGCAACAGCGAAACCGCCATCATGGTGGAAAAATTCCTGACCAAATGCGAAGCGCCCGCCGTCCTCACCAAAGACGCCGTGGACTACGTCGTGTCACTGCCGCAAGCTGCGCTGGAGCGCCCCAACACTGTGCTCGTCCCCAGCTTTTCGCAGTTGCAACGACTGGGCACGGCCGCGCATTTTGAAAAACCGCTGACGTTCAGCATGGACCTCATGCGCATTGTGGAATGGCTGCATCTCTTTACCGAACGCTACGCGCCGCACATCGTGGTCAAACACCTGGACCAGCTGTTTGTAGCCGTGCACGGCGAAGTCAGCACTACCAAACTCATCCAGGACATCCCGATCTGGCGCCTCAAAACCGCCACACACGCGGCCGTTTGGTGGCTGCAAAACAGCGGTAAACCGTTCGAAGCGCTCACCACAGCCATCCAGCAGATCGTCGCACCGGCCACTTCGTAAATTAACATCTAAATACCTTCCATTATAGCAGTTTTTATGTTATAATAGAAACTTATGTCCGGTACCGAATCCGACCCCGGTGCAGCAAATATCCCTGAAATCCTCAGCCAGGGCGAATTTGCCATGGTCGCAGCCAGCACCGGGGCATACTTACCCCCTGCGAGCTGGAGAACAGATCGCAACCCTGAGCGTGGTGCCATGAAAGTCCTTTGTAGAGAGATTACCGAATTGCGCGGCCGGGCGCTCCATATGGTAGTCCTCGATGGAGAGTCGCCTAATAATGTGGCCCGCGCTATGAAGCCCGGCTTAGAAGAAACCAGAAAGAATATGCTCAGCATGATCGAATCCATTCGTGATTCGCGTACAACCGAAATAACTAAAATGCGCAACCAGACAACGATTCTGAACTGGCGTAACTTCTTGGCACCCCTGGTATTACACCCCGCCATGTGTCTTTATCCAGCATCGAACGAGGAGGCAACTGCACAGCGCGAAAAGCTCGCCGAGAAAGCCTACGAAAGCGCAACCCGTCCGCTGCCGCGCATTCTTGATCGTCTACACAAATTTGAATGGTCAGGCGGCGACGCCAATCAGGGTAATAACGATATAGGTAATTTCAATGGGCAAGCGCATGAGCAGACCATACTTGCGCTATTAAACTTCAAAGATCCGACCAGTAGCACATATAGCAAGGACAGCATTGCACTGCCGACCTTGCCTGTCGAGGAAGATCTCGGCATTGACGCAACATTCATTAGATATGAAGGCGAAACACCGGTAGCATACTATGTGCAAGCTAAGCGCCCAGACTTCACCAAGCCTTTTCTATGGCAGCTCCGAAGAAAAAGATATCCTTACCAAGCCATTGTGACATCTGTCGACGTCGGTAATAACCTTAGAGCAACAGAAAGCTCAGAGGTAGGTGCAAGGTGGGAAACTACGCAGGCCCTCGCGTTGGACCTCGGGGGTCGGGCAACTCCGGCCGATCAAGCCAGGGTCAAGCGATACGCAAGCCAGGTGCAGCAGCTTGTTCGGCAAACAGCGCAGCCGTTTGAAATAAAGCCGTAATAAAAATCTGTAAGAAATCTTACAAACATAAGCAGTAACTGGTGTTATGTTATTGGCTTATGCAAATCTTTCGCCCCAAAGTGGCGGCTGAGGCTTTTGAGGTCAGCCGTCCGATAGTTTTTAATGATTTAATTTCAGGACACAATACCGACCTGGCAAGTAAATTAGCGAGTGACGCCTTTCGGTCAGCTTGGACCGCGATCTTAGGGGCCGAGGCATATGATAGCCCGCTCCGCACCGTAGCCCACCCCGCCCAGGCTGCCACTCGCGCCGTCATTTTGTATCAGGACGAGGTGGCGCAGGCGCTTGCCGTAGAGCCGGGTAACCCGGAAAACACAGCGCTCGACGCAAGCAAGGCATATCGTCTGCGGCGCTCCTTGCACAAGCTGACCAGAAGGAGCCGCCCCCTACATGTGTGGGTCCAAGACCCTGAACTGCATGACAGCATAGGCGGTGGCAAACGAATCGTACTGCCCTTAGCAGGGGAAGAAGGTTGGGACGAAAACTTCAGATGCATACAGCGTGAGCGCACCGACTATATTGATGCAGCAATGCGCACAACAGAGTGGCAGCCCACCACGCTGGGCGACCGGCCGTTAGCAATACCCGTTGCCGAACTGCCGCCCAAACTAGATGTAGAACATGTACAATTTCTACTAGCTGCCGTAACGCAGGGTTTGGCCAGCGCCGATCACGAGGCCGCAGTCAATGCCGATCTTCGTGCCAAAAGCAAACCCGGCGACGAAGTGATCCCGGCCTATCTGCCCCGACGTTGCATACTGAATCAGTCCGAAATCTTTACGTGGTCGCCCGCTCAGCCCACCGCGCTGCCACCCAGGCCGGAAATCACCTCATGACTGCTGGTGCCGAGCAGGCCGCCACCAGTTCGTCGAACCTCGTTCACGCCTATATGCGCTTCATCGCCGACGAAGAAACTCGGCAAGGTCGTGAGCCCCAACAAGGCCTGAAACTATACGCCGCCAGCTCCCTGCAAGGAAGTTCGCTTCGCATCGGTCAGGCCTGCGTCACCGCACAAATCAACCCTGTGCAAGCAGATCACATGCTGAAGGAAACCCACACCGAACTAATGGCGGATCTAAACTATAAGCATCGTCCTTACGGCATGGCTCGCCGTCTGAGCAACCTCACTCGGCTCCTTTTGTTAAGAGATGATCCTACAGCTGTCAATGCGTGGCTTAGTCAAGAGTATAGAACTAATGTTGATGCGTTTTACTTTTACAAAGATGAAATGGTTGTATTGAGTGCGGCCGATCCAGAAAGCGCCGCTGCCGGACGAGCGGGCACAAAATTTGCCAGGGAAAGCCGTACCTTGCGGGCTCAAATGCTTTTGGGGCATAACGTGCTAGCGCCCAGCCTCTCACTTGCAACACTTCCGCATTACAATAGCTACGGCCCCAGGAAACACCAGGTGGAAGCCGCTCAGTTTGACATTACCTTCCTGGATGGCACCCCTGAGACTAGCGGCTCCGATCCCGAGCTCTTCAAGTTACAGGTTAGGGCTGGTTGCTTTGGCGAATGCGATCGCACAAACCACAAGAGAACCGTAGAGGAACGCCAAAGCAGCTTTCAAGAAATTAGACAAAAACACAACAATGATATTACTTTCATCTCTGTATGCTGCGACATTATACGTCGGCCTGGCGCAAGATTTGGGCCAGTAGAACAGATGGCTCCTCGGCTCATTCATAGGCAATTGTCTCATGAACCGCGGCGTAAGTTTGAAATGGCCGCTAAAGTGCTAGCCAAACACAAGATACGACGTGCTGATCGCAAGGGACTTTTGGAGCCCAAACTCTAAGAAAAAAGCCGACCAGAGGTCAGCTCATATCTATGGTGGGCGAGGAGGGAATCGAACCCTCACGAGCGTAAGCTCACAGGATTTTGAGTCCAGCGCGTCTACCAATTCCGCCACTCGCCCATACAGAGTAGTGGTAGGCGTACGAGCACGTATTGTACTATACTTATAAGAAGAAAGCGAGCATTAGCGTCACACGTGTTAGTTAACCCTTTATCCGCCAAAGATGATGACAACGACGAGCGCCCCGGCAAAAAGGACCAGGGCTATGTTTTTCGTAATCACAAAGGCAAGACGCTGCAGCCGATCTCTAAAGATCTGACTGTGCCGCCGCATGCCCGGCCGGTGACGCCGTCGGTGCATCACCCGGGACAAGCTGGGCCGCAGCATCATCAAGTAGTCGTCTCGGCGCCGGAACCGTCGCCACAGCATGGGCACGGGCTACACCTGCCGCATACGCCAAAAACGCATTCGCCCCACCACGACGGAATACAAGGAACACTCGAGCCGGCGGCCAAAAACACTGCGGCCGTGGAGCTGATTCGCCAAAAAGTTGCCGCGCTGTACGGCCAGGAACCAGACGTCAAAGAGGAGTTGCAGCAGAGCGTGGCGCCCGCGCCGCCGCGGTCCAAACACCAGCTGTTTATGCAAAATTTGAGCGCCTCCGGTAAGCCGCTCGCACAAATTCAGAATGAATGGCATGCCTACTATAATGGCCTGCCAGACCATGAAAAGCACGAAGTTTGGCGTGAATTTTACCAGGCCAATGCCCGCGCAGCCGCACCATTTGCGGGAGTCCATGTTCAACCAACCGCGCACACTCAGACGGGTGCGGCTCAAGCGCAGCCCACCGTGGCCCAGACCACCCTGACTGATGCCGCGGAAGGAGTCGCCGGCCTCGTGGCCAGCGAACCGTCCGCAGCCGCAGCCCCCACCACCGAAGCGCCCAAATATGCCGCCGTCGTCCGTGATCATATTCCCAACCCCAACTTCGCTACCAAGCAAGCTGCCAAGCGCGACCGCCGCAGCAAGCGCCAAATCCACCAGCAAATCCTGCACAAAGTCGGCATGAGCGCCAGCGCCCAAGCCAAAGCCAAGCAGCATTTTCAGTCGCTGGTATTCGGCATCGGCACCGGACTGGTGGTGCTACTTATCTTTCTGTTCGGGTTCTTTAACGAAATGTTCATCGCGCCGTTCATTCAGCCCAGCCGGCATGTGAGCGCCACTCCCATCATTCTGACCGACGACAGCGTGGCTGCCAGCGACACGCCGCAAGTGATTATTCCTAAAATTAACGTACAGATTCCGGTCGTCTACGGCACAGGCTCCATCGACGAAAACGCCATCGAAAACAGCCTGGAAGACGGGGTCGTGCACTACCCAACTACGTCGCTGCCGGGGCAGCAGGGGAACGCGGCGTTTTTTGGGCACTCCAGCAACAATATCCTCAACAAAGGTAAATACAAATTTGCGTTCGCGCTGCTGCACAAACTCGTCCCTGGCGACGTGTTCTACCTGACGTACGGCAAAAAGGTCTACAGCTACCATGTCTTCGACAAAAAAGTCGTCGCGCCAAGCGAAGTATCCGTACTAAACCCGGTCGCGGGCAAAGTAGCCACCGCCACGCTCATCACCTGCGACCCACCCGGCACCTCCAATAACCGCCTGATCATCTGGGGTGAACAAATCAGCCCCGACCCGGCCACTGCCAGCGCTGCACCCACACCAACCACCACCCAAACCACCACACCCACCGAACTCCCCAGCGAGGGCCCGACCATGTGGCATCGCTTCTGGTCCTGGCTGTTTTAGGTCCTTTATATGCAGCACACACTTATATTCGTCATTATCGCGCTCATCATTGGCCTCACGTTTACCGTGACCAAATGGCGCGGAGGCTTACATATGACGTTCAGCCAGCATGTGGTCGCGACGCGGTGGTCCAAAGTTTTCTATGCCTTGTTATTTCTGGTCACACTACCGGTATTTGTCTGGTTCGTTGCCGCGTGGTTTGTGCCGCACAAACATCTTCCGGAAGCGTTTTTGTGGCTTACCTATGTCGCTGTTCTATTCCAAATATTGTGCACTTGGGTGCCAGAAGAGGGCGGCCGCAGGACAACCATCCACCGCACATCGACCGGCATCTCAGGTGTTGCTATGCTGCCGCTGGTTATCATCCTTGCGACATCAGCTAACTTCTCTTTGTTAGTGAGGCTTACGGCTTGGGCCGCATTCGGTTTTATGGTCGCACTTTTGGCAGTCGCACTTAGACACCAAAGGGGACACAGATGGGCGCTACTCCTACAGATCGGCTACTACGCGGCATTCTTTTTGGTAATGCTGTTGGCAACGTATCTGTAGGATAAACAGAGGAGAAGACCGGAAGGAGACCCGTGGCTATTATCTATCCGCAGGGGTGCGCAGGTAAGTGCTCATCAGCGCGAATTGGGTGACGTCTTTGCCGTCGGCAGTTTTGGTAGTTTGTGGCACGATGGTATAGAGCAGTTTGTAGTCGCGGTCGAACAGCGGTTCATCGGCAGGGTCGGCCACCGACAATGTCGCCTGGTTGGTTTTATCAAAGTCCAACACGGTCACTTTAGCCTGGCTCACAAACATCAACCGGGCGCCGTCCATCCAAGTGGCGTGTGTTTGAGGCGCGTCCAGCGGCGAATCAACCGTATAGTTGTAACCCTTGTCGGTTTCGGCGTCGTAGACTGAAAACTGCTGGCCGCCTTCGGCCATCACGAACCGTGCGCTGTCCGAAAACGCCACATACGACGGATTTGCGGCCTTCAACACCTGTACAGGCACGAGAGTCTGTGTGGGGTCGCTGCTCAAAACCGCTTCAGGGTCCTTATATACGTAGGTACGATTTTCGCTAGGCGCGCCCGCCACCACATACATGCTACTGCTGTAACTGGTCAATTCCAGCAGATAATTGCTGCCTGCAGCGACTTGCCGGATAGGATAGGCTGTACCGCCGTCTTGCAGCTTGATGAGCGCCTTACCAACCGCCGCGCCCTGGTCGGTCGCGTAGAGCACGATATTATCGCCGTATGTTTTGTAGCTAAGCACGTGGTCAACGTAGGCTGCCGGCTTAGGGTCGGTCAAGGTGGCGGTCATTAACCGATGGTCGGCAGCAGTGTACAGCAAGTAGTGATCATATTTTTTGTTGTGCAGCTCCAGTTGGGTCGGGTTGACGCCCAGTGTACTAGTCAGGTTAACCGACTGCGCCGGGTTTTCCCGGTCCACCAAAATGTATTCACTGGATGTTTTGCCGTTTTCATCTGTCATGTGCTGTAGCAACATATGGATGTTGTCGTTGGACCATTCCACGAGTTTCCAGCTGTGCGTGCCGGTTGGTTTGAGAATTGAGGTCGGTACCGTCAAGGCGACTGGAGCTTTGTCCGGCTTGGTCGTGTCGAAGACATCAAACACGTTGTAAGCCGGATCGGCCTGTACGACGAGCCAGCGGCGGTCAGGACTGTCGCTCACGAACGCCGGTTGCGTATCATATTTTTTGACCGCTGTGGTGGTCAGTTTGGCGGGGAACAGCATCGGGTAGTCGAACCGCGCGACTGCGCCGCCCTCGATGTTAATAGCGCGTTTCCAGGTCTGGTAGCCGTCGCGCTTCAGCTCAAACATGTACTGGCCAGCAGGCATCAGCAACCGCGCATTGGTTTGTTCGGCGCGCTTCTGGCCATTGACATATATATCTGCGGGGTTGGGACTGGATGACATAAAAATCAGGCCGCTCTGTATAACTTCGCCGTCTTTAAGCCCAAAACCGTAGGCCATCTCCAGGAAAATAACAGTGGTCAAAATAAGCGCGATCCCCATCAGGCCATAGCCGATGAACAGGCGAATGGTGTGTTGCTTTTGTTTTTTGGGATCTAAAAATTCCATGGATTAGCTCCTATTATAGGGCACCCGGGGCAAAAACGTACAAAATAGTAGTTCAATCTGTGCATAATGCTTGCAGTTGCCGGTCGGCCGCGTTAAGATACATATAACTTACGCTTTTAGGCGAGTGAACAGCAGAGGGTAACAGCAAAACGTGGGTCAGCAAAACATCATCGAATTGAACGGCAAACAATACGACGCGCTGAGCGGCGCTTTGCTTGGTCAGAGTCGGGTTAAGGCAACGCCGGCGTCGCGTGCTGGGCTGCGCAGACAGGGACGAGCAGTTGACGGGTTTATTCGTAAAGGTACGGCGAATGGACCGCACCCGACAGTAGTCCAGCCGGATGTTGTACCCAGCACCAAACTCACCGCAGCTACCCAGCCATTGCACAAACAGGCCGGCAAATCGATGGGCGACGTCAAAAAAGTGCATGTGGCGCGTAGCGGCAGCAAGGCGCTGGCCGCGCACCAGCCAGAACATCCCAAAACGCTCATGCGTGCAGCGGTCAAAAAGCCCTCTATGCACCTTAAACCCGCCATCAAAACCACGGCGCCTGCCGAAATGATGGCCGCGCCCAACTCCAAAATCTCAAAGCCTCTGCAGAAAAAATTGTCCGTCACACAGGTCAATCCGGTACGCCTGGGCCGCGCGCAACGCATCGCGCGCAGTCAGCATATTCGGCGCTTTCGCGAAGAACGCGGCGCATATATTAATGCTGTCAGTGCGAATTCACCACGGGCAGCGGCAGTCCAGACCACCACTTCAGGCGGTCCAGTTGTCAGCGTCCGTTCGGCTGCGACTCAGGCCGCCAGTAGATCCATGCAGCAAGATTTCCGTCCCGTACAGCGTACGCATCAGGTCACCCAAATGGCACGACCACAAGCAAGTGTTCAACCTGCCACAAAGCCACAATCTGCCGCCGATATTTTTGAAGCCGCGCTGGCCCATGCCACCGCGCACGAACAAACCGAACCCTTGCGCGCCAAGCGCCGCGCTAGCCACCGTCGGCGCGTACTCAACCTCGTGGCTGGCATTAGTGCGGTATTGTTGTTTGTGGGTTTTTTGGCTTACCTCAACCGGCCAGCGATCGAACTGCATTTGGCGTCCATGCGCGTCGGCTTCCACGCCGATTTGCCAAGTTACCGACCGACTGGTTACGCGCTGAACGGCGGCGTTAAAACCATTGGAGGCGATACCGTCGCCCTTAATTACGCCTCCGGTGATAGCAGCTACACCATCACCCAGCAGGCTTCGGACTGGAACAGCACCACACTGCTGGACCAACTATCTACGAGCCACGGCACACCCAGCCAAACGGTCGAAAGTAAAGGCCGCACCATTTACATCTTCAAAGACGCCACCGCGGCGTGGGTAAATGGCGGCGTACACTATGAACTCTCCGGCAACAACGCTCTCAACTCCGACGAAATCGTCTCCGTCGCCACCAGCATGTAGCAAAGCTAGACCCTGCGCTCGGTTTTTCCGACTAGAGTGAGTCCCCGCAAAGTGCAGCCGAATACTTTCGGGCGAGACTATAGGCTCGAACGAAAGTATTCCGCGCGTGAACGCTCACTCTAGTCGGAAAGAACCGAAAAGCAGAATGAACCAGCAGATACTAGGAATTATCCCTGTTATTTCGTATACTATAGACTATGACAAAAACTGTTCGCACGCGCTATGCGCCGAGCCCGACCGGCTACCAGCACGTCGGCAATATCCGCACCGGCTTTTTTGCGTGGCTGGTGGCGCGGCATTTTGGCGGACAATTTATTTTGCGCCTGGAAGACACCGACAAAAAGCGCGAGGTCGCGGGCGCCGATCAGCACCTTATTGACTGCCTAAACGCACTAGGCATTGATTGGGATGAAGGTTTTGACAAAGGTGGACCATACGCGCCGTACCGGCAAAGCGAACGCATGAAAACCGGCATCTACGACGAATACGCGCACCGGCTGCTGCAAGCCGGCCGCGCCTACGTTGACCCATACACGCCAGAGCAAGTCCAAGCTTTCCGCGAACAAGCCCGGGCCAACAAGCAGCCGTTTTTGTACCGCAATCACCGGCCCGAAAATCCATCTATTCAGTGGGATTTGGGCATGACACTGCGGTTTAAATCCGACCCCAAGTCCTACGAGTGGCACGACGAAGTCATGGGTGATCTGCACAGCGGACCAGAGGTCATCGACGACATCATTCTAATTAAAGGTGACGGCTACCCGACGTACAATTTTGCGCATATTGTGGACGATGCTGAAATGGGCGTGACGCACATCATTCGCGGCCAAGAGTTCATTGCCAGCACGCCGAACTACCTCAACATATATGAAGCACTGGGCGTGGAGCGGCCGATCCTCGCTACCATGCCGCACATTTTGGCAGCCGATGGGCGCAAAAAACTATCCAAGCGTGACGGCGCCAAGGATGTGCTGGAGTACATTCGCGAGGGCTATTTGCCGGAGGCGCTAATCAATTTTATTGCGTCGCTCGGTTGGAACGACGGCAGCACGCAGGAAATTTTTAGCCGCAGCGAGCTGATCGCCAAATTCAGCCTGGACCGCGTTCAACGCAGTGGCGCGCGTTTTGATGAGCAACGCTTGCTGTGGATGAACGGCCACTACATCCGCGAATTACCCCTGGACGAGCTATACGCACACGGCAAGTCGTACTTGCCGGCAGAAGCCGCTAACTACGACGAAGCCTACCAAAAACGCGTCGTCGGCCTGGCACAGGAACGACTCAAATATTTAGCAGAGCTACCAGATCTGACGCTATTTTTCTTTAAAGATCTGCCGGTTAATCCAGCCCTAGTCAGTACGCACAAGCAACTCAAAAAACTGGCTGCGACCGAAGTAAAAACACTACTCGCACAAGCCAGGGAGACACTAGAAGCAAGCGATTTTTCGCTTGATGACCTGACCACGCGGCTCAACCAGCTGCTGGAAACGACCGGCCAGAAACCAGCCGTGCTGTTCAGCCTGGTGCGTATCGCCACCACCCAGGCGCCGTCCAGCCCCGGCCTCGCCGACACGCTGGCAGTATTGGGCAAGGTAGCCTCACTCCGGCGCATCGACGCCATGCTGCAAACCTTGTAATTTCCTGGAAAAAGCTAGCCCATTAACCATAAGCACGGTACAATATTGGCTATGGATAATGACTTTTTGCCGCGACGCGGTCCGGCCCAGAGCGAGCATTCGTCAGATTCCGCCGATGGCGGTAAACCGTTTCGCACACCCGAAGCAATTGCGAGCGAAGAAGAAACGGGTAAGCCATCTGGCGACAGTTCTGCAAGCGAACAGGATGGGCAAAACAAACACCGGCGAAGCCTCAAACAATGGCTCAAAAGCCGCACCAAAAAACAGTGGACCATTATGATCGTCGTCGCCGTGTTGGTGCTGGCTGGCGTAGGGTTTGCAGTGTATCATTTTTGGCTGAAGCCAAAACCGAAGCTTGTTTCGCAGACCATCAAACCGTCCGCTACCCCTGTTAAACCTACCGCACCGCAGCTGACTGCCAAACTAACCGGCCTGCCGATCACCGACGCTAGCATCAACGATCGTCCGGTGACTGCGGTTATGATCGAAAACAGTCCGGACGCG
>Ga0070683_100000789_pt1 | contig 23358 bp, 16 predicted proteins | sample KBSC713LmetaG_FD_64662 | JGI IMG/M metagenome (GOLD analysis project Ga0070683, IMG submission 64662) | Corn rhizosphere microbial communities from Kellogg Biological Station, Michigan, USA - KBS C7.1-3L metaG | ecosystem: Host-associated > Plants > Roots > Rhizosphere ... | reverse complement strand
TCCGCGAAGCCGACCCGCTTCTGGATCGCCGGGACGGCGAGCAGGGTGGGACAGTCGGTGACGACGTCGCGACCGACCTGCTTTGTTGAGTATCCGTACGCCTCGAGCACGTTCGCGGCGGCCCGAGCCGTGGTCATGCTTGAAAACGAAACGCGCAGCATCTGTTGCTCCTTCGTGTCGCCGTTCGCGAAACTGAGCAGCCCTCGAAATCATTCCTGCTCGCCGAATCGCTCGTTGCCGACCCGGGCGGGATGAACTTCGAACGATCGTTGGTTCGGGCATTCGGAACGCAGCGCTTGTCGATTCGGAGGCAGTGATTAATCGGCCGCAACGAAGGAGGTGCACATCATGGCGAACCTGATCAAGCGAGAGAACCGAGACGTGACCCGCAGCGCGAGTCCGGAGCACCGACTCGATCCGTTCCGGATGATGGACGCGCTCCTGCGATGGGATCCATTTCGCGGCGACTGGGGCGGGGTCGGTCAGAACCTCGAGTTCGTCCCCCGCTTCGACGTGAAGGAGACCCAGGACGCGTACGTCATCAACGCGGATCTGCCGGGCGTGAAGGACGAGGCGCTGAACGTGTCGCTGAACGGGAATCTGCTCACCATCAGCGGAACGCGCGAGGAGGAGCACCGAGAGGAAGGCGAGAGCTACTACGCGATGGAACGCAGCCACGGCAGCTTCGCGCGCAGCTTCACCATGCCGGACAGCGTGGACGGCGAGAGCGTGACGGCAGATCTCAAGCAGGGCGTGCTCACGGTGCGGATTCCGAAGAGGCCCGAGGCCCAGCCGAAGCGGATCGCAATCGGAAAGGGAGGTGAAACGAAGGCGAAGGCCTGAGGCACGGTCCCGGGCTGTCCATTCCCAAGGGCGGGCGGCCGCTGGCGACAACGGCGGCCCCCCGCCCGGGTTTCTATCGGGCGGACCGGGTGAGCCGCCAGGAGGACATGCAATGAGCGAACGAGAAGACCCGATCGACAAGCAGACGGAGCTCCGACACTTGCTGCGCACGGTAAAGACATCGCTGGAGCTCGCGATTATCGCGCGGGCCCCCGCGGATCTCTTGAACCGGTTGGGCCGGGTGGCGGGGCTCCTCGATGCCGTGAGCCAGCTGCCGACCGACGAGGGGCCGGCGCAAGCGATGATTGCCGGCCTGATAGCCGACGGTCTGGCCTCGGTCGACGCTTGGAGCAAATGGCAAAGGTCTCACACACCGACCGCATAGGCGCGCCGACCGCGCTCCTGGCCCAGCGCGACGCCTGCTGGATCGCTATCGCCGGGAACGCGGGCGACGGACACGCAACGCGAGAGCCGTGAGAATCCACAGGGGCGCGGCGTTCCGATCGGCGCCGCCGGCCAGCGCGCAGCTACAACCTGACGCGCCCGATTCGCCGCCGGCGGCGCCGCCCGCGCCCCCGGAGCTGGACGTGCCGGCGACGCCGGACGCGCCGGCGTCGGTCGTCGTCCCCGCCGCGCCGGTCGTGCCCGCGCCGCCTATCGTCCCGGCGGCACCCGCCGCGCCGGCTGCGCCGCCCGAACCGCTCGCGCCACCCCGCCCGTCGCCGGCGCCTGTCCCGCCGCCCGTGCCGCCGACACCGCCCGTCCCGCCGCCCGCGCCACCGCGCCCGCCGATCCCGCCGTCGCTGCCGGCCGCGCCGGCGTCGGAGCCGCCGCCGTCGGGCACGCCGCCGTCAGGTGCCGGCATCGTCGTGGCGTTGTTGATCGAAGGCGTCGGCGCGGGAACAGTGCCGCTCTTGCTGATCTTGATCGCGTAGGCAACCGCCGTGTACGGCTGCGTGCTCGGCAGCGTCACGCGCAGGCCGCTTCCGTCCTGCGAGAACGTCAGGTTGATCGCCTGGCCGCCGACGGGGCCGAACAGGAACACCTTGCCGGTGCCGACATTGAAGCGCGTCGGCGTCACCGACGCGAGCGTGACCTGCTTTCCGTTGCCCGGCCAGCCGAGGAGGATCGCGTAGACCGCGTCACCGTCCTTCGACGCCGTGTAACGCACGTCCTGCGGCGTGCCGGCGACCGGACCGGAGAACGATCCGCCGCCGATCTTGGTCGGCCCCTCGCCGTAAACCATCCACGCTCGCGTGTTGTAGATGGCGGTTCCGTTCTGCTTCAGGAACGCCCCGAACGCGTTCAAGAGATCCTTCTGCTGCTGGGGGATCGATCCGTCGGGCATCGGCGAGATGTTGAGCAACAGACTGCCGTTCTTGCTGACGTGATCGATGAAGGTGTGAACCTCCTGGGCGGCGGTGTAGTAGCCCATCCCGTCCGTGTAGCACCAGCTGCTGGGGCTCACGGCGTCGTCGGTGAGCCAGTACGGATTCGTGATGTCGCCGGCGCCGCCGCGCTCGTAGTCGTAGACCTCGCCCTTGTTGTCGAAGCCGTCCTTGTAGGTCGCGACGACCTCTTTCTTCCAGGTCAACGCCGCGTTGTAGTAGTAGGCGAGGAACTGCAAGCGCAGGCTCTCGGTCACCTGCGGCAGATTGAAGTCCTGCCAGATGATGTCCGGCTGGAACTCGTCGATGATCTCCTTCAGCTTGTCGTACCAGAGCTGGTTCTCGGCCGCCCCGCCCTGCTGGCCGTAGAGCAGCTTCAGGCTCGGATCGGTCTGCTGCGGCACGAACTGGTAGTAGCCGGTGAAATGGTAGGCGTGGTGCATCGCCATCAGGAACTTCAGGCCCTTCTTGCGAAACGCCTGCGCGTGGACCTGCGCCATGTTCAGCAGTGGCCCCTTCGCGACCGAGTTCCACGCGTTCACCTTGCTGTCCCACATCGAGAACCCGTCGTGATGCTCCGCGACCGGGCCCGCGAACCAGGCGCCCGCGTCGACGATCAGCTGCGCCATCGCGTCCGGATCCCAGGCCCCGCCGTTCGTGACCAGCCTGGGCGCGAACTGCACGAAGCGCCCCATCTTGTCGTTCGCGCCGGTGATGAACTTGTCGAAGCCCCAGCTCCCGAACGGATCGCCAAACATGTTCAGATGGTGCGTGTACGCGCCGTCGCTCTTGTTGAACATGTTGCGCGGGTACCACTCGTTTTCGAACCGCGCCGTCCCGAACGCGCCCCAGTGAAAGTAGATCCCGAACTTCGCGTCCTTGAACCACTCCGGCGCCGGCGGATGCTGATCCACGGATGCCCAGCTCGCGGTGTAGCTGGTCGGCTGGGTTTGCGCCCTGGCCGCGGCCGGCCAGCACGAGGCGGCCGCGATCGCGATGAACAGGCGACGATCGAACCGACCCCGGCGCCGCCGCCAGGCGAGCGTGCAGACGCAAGCGAGAAACGCGACGAGCCCGCCTGCCGGTCCCGACGGCCCTCCGACCTCGCACGAACAACCCGACGATCCCGTTGTCCGGCCGTCCGGGGCCGCGCCACCGCCGGCGCCCGTCGTTCCGCCGGAGCCATTCGAAGCGCCGCCCCGCCCGGCCGCGCCGCCGCTCGCCATCGCGCCGCCTGATCCCGCGCCAACTTGCGCGCCGCCGGTTCCTCCGCTTCCCGCCCCGCCATTGCCGCCCGGGATCGCGCCGCCGGCGCCAGCCGGCCCTGTTCCTCCGCGGCCGGATTCCGCGCCACCGGCGCCGCCACGCGCCGAACCGCCCGCGCCGCCTCCCACCGCGCCACCCGTCCCGGCGACTCCGGCGCCCGCATCTCCGCCCGCGCCACCGCGCCCGCCCACGCCGCCGGCTCCCGCGTCCAGACCCCCGCCGTCGCTCGGCGCCGCGTCGGCGCCGCCGTCCGCACCTTGTTGCGCGCTGAACTTCCACCAGTTGAAGTTGAAGTTGAAGAGGCTCCCGGATCCGCCCGTGAACACGAAGAAGAGATCGTGCACGCCGCTGGCGCCGGTCACCGAGCAACTCTTGGTCACCCAGGTCTGCGCGCCGCCCGTCCCCGTGATCGCGCAGGTCGCCACCCGCGTGCCTGTCTGGCTGTCCAGGCGGATCTCGATGCTTCCGCCGCTCGTGGCCGACGCGACCCTCGCATCGAACGACGTGGCGCCGGCGCCGAAGTCGACGCCCTTCACCTTGATGAAGTCGCCGTTCTCGATCGCGGTGACGTCCATCCCCCCTTCGCCGCAGGTCTCGGTCTTGAGCCCCTGGGACCCGGCGATGGTCTCCGCCTCGGTTCGAACGTAGGGGTCGAGGTGACCGATCTGCGGCGCGCCGGTCGTTGACCAGAACGGCAGCTTGGGGATCGTGCCGTCGGCGGCGTAGCTGAATTTCTCGACGCAGACCGAGCGCCGCTCGCGGTGCGTGGTCGTCAGCGCGGCGTTGAGCGCGTAATTGAAGCCGAACACGTACGAGCTCCCCAGGTAGTCGACGATCCCGGGATGGTTCCCCGACGACGCGGCGTTGCCGTCCATGATCGATCCCTTGTAGGTCCACGGCCCGGTCGGGCTCGTGCTCATCGCGTAGCCGATCCCTTCGGGGCAACAGGTGGACGCGAACGCCAGGTAGTAGTTGCCGTTCCGCCGGTAGAACCAAGGACCTTCCTCGAACGTCTGCGGGCGCGTGACGTGAACGATGCCGCCCGAATACGAGACCATGTCCTGATTGAGCTTCACGTACGAGAGATCCGGCTGGTGTCCCCAGTAGAGATACGCCTGTCCGTCGTCGTCGATGAACACGGTCGGATCGATGTCCGTCGAGAAGCTCGCCTGGTAGACGAGCGGCCCGCCGAGCGCGTCGACGAACGGCCCGGTCGGATCGTTCGCGACCGCCACGCCGATGACCATGTGCCCGCTCCTCGGAAAGGGCACGTAGAGGTAGAACTTGCCGCCGCGTGCGACGACCTGGGGCGCCCACGCGTTGTTCCCGTCGGCCCACTTGAACGTCTTGTAGGGATCGGCGACGCCCGCAACGATTCCGTGGTCGGTCCAGTTGACCATGTCGGTCGTGCTGTAGAGCAGCCAGTTGTACATGGTGAAGCCCGTCGCGTTGTCGTCGTCGTGACTCGTGTAGAGGTACAGCCGCCCGTTGTAGACGAGGGGCGCGGGATCGGCGGTGAACTTCGTCTGGATGATGGGGTTGTCGGCGCGGCAGACGGGCAGCGCGAGGACGGAGACCGCCCAGAAGGCGAGCGACGACGCCGTCATGAAAGTCCTGCTCATCACTGCACCGTGAACGCTTCGTCGGTCTCCTCGAACAGCGTCGTCCCGTTCTTGGCGGCGCGCAGCACCAGGTAGCACTTCGTCCCCGACGTCGGCGCGGTGATGGTTACCGATTTGGTCGCCATGGTTGCCAATGGAACGTCAACCGTGAACGTGCCCGAGGCGCCCTTGCTCCCCGTCGGACTATCGGAATGGATCTCCCATGTGACGTCGACGCTGGTTCCGGAGAACGTGTCGTTGAAGATCAGAAGCGTCGTGGCGCGGGTCGCTCCCTTCGCGATCGTCGGCACCGAGGACGGCCAGTCGCCGTTGGCGTTGGACATCTTGTTGGCCTCCCAGTAGTCCTTGTCCGCGACGAGAACTGGACTGAAGCCGTTCTGGATGCGGCGGATGATCGGGCTCGACCAAGGGTCCGGTAGATTGTCCTCGCCGAAGACCGGAGGGCCCCCCTGCTCGATGGTCATCTGTGCGCGCTTGACGCCGGGGACGAAGCTGGCCCAACCCGACAACAGGGTGTACGGCCGGATATCGACGCCGTCTTGTCTGCGCATTGCCATGGCCGACGTTCCGAACCACGTCAATCCTTGGCGGGTATTGTCGCTGCTCCATATGTACTCGCCCTGTCCTGTCGGATTGTCTTTGCTGGCGTTCACCTCTTCCGAGTATTTGCCGAGCCCGCTGCTGTAGTGCTGGCTGACCGCAAAATCGGGGCTAGGCAGGCCGTAGTTTCCGCAACCGAACCAGCAGTCGACGCTGATGGGCCGCGTTCCATCCAACTTGGTCATGGCATTGAACAGGTCGGCCTCGAACTGATTCGAATCGCCGTTTTGATAGCACCCGTTCGGCTCGTTGGCCTGGCTCCAACGAATGATGGACGGGTGGTTGCGGTCGCGGAGCACCATCGCCTTGACGTGGTTGACCATGGTGTCGTGGGAGGCGATGAAGTCGACGTTCTGGTTGCTACACCGGATGGCCGACTCACCCATGAGCATGAGCCCGAGCTCATCGGCGGTATCGAGCATGTACGGCGACGCGAGCTCTTGGTGAACACGAATGAAGTTGTAGTTGAGCTTCTGGTAGTTTCGCACCGTCTGCGGCCACCCGGGGTTCTGTGGCGTGGGGGGCAGAAAGCCAGGCAGGGTGTCGTAGGCGTCACCCTTGCCGCCGTTGTCGATGCTGTCGTAGTCGGCCCCTTGAATGTTGTCGCCCCGCAGGTTCACGCGAATTCCGTTGAGGTAGTAGTAAACGTGGTTGGCGTCGGCTCGTTTTCTCTCGCTCTGGCGAAAGCCGAAACGGACGACCTTGCTGTGCGCGACTTTGCCGCCACGGCTCATCTGGAGGCTCAAGTTGTGCAGCCGCGCCGTGTAGTCCGCCTGATAGGGAACGTTCGGCCACCAGGTGGACTTCGTGCCCAGGCCCCACTTGATCGGGCCAACGGTCACGGTGGTGGTGGTGTTGGGCGCCGCAGTAACGGTCTTGTCGGCAATCGTCGGGTACGTGAAGGCGTCGCAGTTCCACGAGCTGAGCGCGCCCGACAGTGTGACATCCTGGCTGGTGCTGCCGGTGTTCGTGATCAGCACGTCGTAGGTGATTGTGTCGTCGGTGACGCTGGTTCGAACGAAGGCGTCGCTGATGTAGACGTCAGGCAGCACGCGCAACATGGCCGAGCGGAAGATGCCTTGCGCGACGTTGGCCGACCAATCCGCCGCCATGGGGATCAGCCACTTGCCGCTGCTGTTCTTCATCGCCTGGCCGCCCTTGATGAGCACCGCGATCGCGTGCTGCTTGCCGGGCGTCACGAACTTGGTCACGTCGAACACGGAAGGAGTGAACGAGGTCGTGTTCGTTCCGACCTCCTTGCCGTCAACCGACAGCGTCGCCTGGAAGTTGACCGCCCCGAACTCGATCAGGGTGGTCTGCGCAGCGCCAGAGGCCGGGACCGTTATCTGCGTCGCATAGGTGCCGCTCGCTGCGTTGATGCCCTGCTTCGCCCAGCCGCCCCCGGGAACCTGAATCGATCGCTTGCTTCCGCCCGCGGGGGTGAAGTCCCACGTGCCGGCGATCGACGTCGTCGAGGGATCCGCGGCGGTCTGCGCGGGGCACCCGCCGGCCGCGCCCGCCTGCCCCGCTGCGGCCCCCTTGCCGCCCCCTCCCGTCGCACCTGCCGCACCGCCGGCGCCGCCGCGGCCGACGGCTCCCGTGCCGCCGCCACCCCCGCGGCCGGTTGTTCCCGCGCCGCCGCCGGTGCCACCGGTCCCTGCCGCACCGCCCACTGGGCCCGAGCCCGCCGCCCCGCCCACGCCTGCCCCGCCGCCCGCGCCCGCGCCGCCGGAACCGCCGGAACCGCCGATGCCGCCGCCGCCAGCGGCGCCCGTCGCTCCGCCCACGCCGGCGCCGCCCCGCGCGCCCGCCGCGCCCGACCCTCCGCTGCCCGTGTCCGAGCCGCGGCCCGCACAACCCACGTTGGCAACGAGCATTGCGACCCAAGCACAGCGCTGCACGCGGTTCATTGTGGCTGCCTCGAAAAATGGGCGGTCATTGGCTGCTACCGCGGAACGATCGCGTCCACGGCGACGGGTCCGGGTCCTCGATTCACGATGCTGAGCGCGTGAGCGCCAGCCGCCAGCCCGGTCACGTCCAGCACCAGTTGCTGCGGCTGGCGCGCGCCGGTCGTGGACAGATCCGCCATCCCGCGCGATTGGCCGTCGACCAGGACCTCGATCTTCCCCGCCCCCGTCTCCTTCGGGGCGTAGACCGCGACCGCCGTGCCGCTGAACGTCGCCGCCCAGGCGCCGCCAGTCGTCGTGCTGGTGGTGAGATCGTTGTTGTAATCGCCGGTGCCGAGATTGCTCTTGCGCAACCACCCGGGCGCCGTCGCCGTCGGATCGTCGTCGTTGAACCAGCCCTTGTCGTGGCTGATGCGCAGGACGCGCGTGCGCGACGCGAGTGACTGGTTGGAGATCCCCGTCAACGCCGAGACCGTTCCGCCCGGCGTGACGGTCAGGCCCTGGGCGGTCTGCGAGAAGGTGAACGCGGTCGTCGAGCCGAGCAGTTCGACCTTCGACACTTTGCCCAACGTCGCGCCGCCGCTGGCCAGCGCCTTGAGCGTGACCGCGCCGGCGTTCCAACCGAGCAGCGTCGCGTAGACGAAGCCGTTGTTGCGCGTGTACGCGACCGTCGCGTCGCCCATGACCTCGAACGGCCGGGACCCGTAGACCCCCTCGCCGTTGATCTTCAACCAGGCGCCGATTTCTTGCGCGATCTGCGCGCATTGCGAATCGAGATTGCCGCGACCGTGCTGCGTGAGGTTGAGCAGCAAGCTCCCGTTGCGGGAGACGTTCTGCATGAGCGTGGTGACCAGGCTGACGGCGTCCGTGTACCCCGCCCCGGTCATGTAGTGCCAGTTGCCGCCCTGGATATCGAGCTCGGTCTGGAACGGATACGCGCTGATCTGCGGCTCGGTGCTGGCCTCGGTGCTCCGGACCAGCGCGCGCTGCGCGTAGGGAAGCAGCGTCGCGCTGTTCTGGAAGCTGTCGTACTGCCCGCCCACGCCCTTCATGTTCATCACCACGTCCAGCTTCCCCTGATTCCAGGCGAGCGACTTGTTGTAGTAGTTCGCCAGGATCGTCGGCGCGATCGCGCCCAGGCCCATGTGAACGCCGAGATCGACCTGGGAGTCGCCGGCGTGGTCGTCGAAATAGACGACGTCGGGATGATACTTTTCGATCGCGTCGTCGACCCGATACATGAACTGGGTCCCGTACGCGGAGTTGTTGCACTGCTGGTTGGAACAGTCGGTCGAGTGCTTGTACCCGTAGAGATCGACCGGATCCATCCCGAGCCACCATTTTCCCTTGCCGTCCAGGATCGTTTGCAGCGCGTCGTAAGGTCCTTTCGCATCATTGGTGTAACGGATCGGCGTCCATTGCCCCCAGGTGCGCGCCGGCGTGTTGTGAAAGCCGATACCGAAACGCATGCCTTTGGCGCGCGCGATCGGCGCCCAGGTTCCGACCATGTCTTTCTTCGGTCCGACCCGAACCGAATTCCAGGGCTCGTAGGTCGAATCCCAGTTGTCGAAGTTGTCGTGGTGGGCGCCCATCGCCATGAAGAACTTCGCGCCCATCTGGACGTAGAGGTCCATCAGGTTGCTGGGGTTCCACTGGTCGACCACCCAGTTCTGGCAGATGTCCTTGTAGCCGTAGACCGACGGATCGCCGAAGTGGGCGACGTGGTAATTGAAGTCGGCCGAGCCTTGCTGGTACATGCGGTACGCGTACCAGTCGCCCTGCTCGGGCATGGACTGCGGATCCCAGTGCGCCCACGCGCCGAGCTTGGCGTCGCGCCACCAGGCGGGCGTGACATAGGCGAGGCCCAGCTTCTGCCAGTCGGCCACATAGGGACCCGAGGCGGCCTGGAACGGCGACAGGTTCCAGATGTCGGGCGGCAGCCCCAAATTGCCGATCCCCACGATGATTTGATCGACGTTGATCGCGACGTCATTCGACGTTCGACTGATCGTCACCTTCGCGCCGGCCGGAATCGCGATGTCGATGACGGCGTAGAGAAACGAACCGGTCAGCGCGCCCGACGAATGAACATTTACTTTGCGCGCGGCCTGATTGTCGACCGCGACACTGATCGTGCCGACCGACACCGACGCATAGTGAATCGCGAGCTTGCTCGCGGCCGGCAGCCCCGAGGCCTCGGCGCCTTGGCCCGTGCCGGTGAGGCCGACCGAGGACCCGCCCGAGGCGGCACCGTCGATCACCGTCGATGCGCCGCTGACGGGGACTGGTTTGATCGGCATCGTGAACGTGCCCGCGTCCGGTGCGCCGCCCGCGCCACCGGCGCCGTCGGCGGTCCCGGCATCGCGGTTCTGCTGGCCGCCCGTCCCAGCGAACCCGCCCGCCCCACCCGCGCTCCCGGCGGTGGCAGCCGTGCCCCCGACAGCGCCGCTTCCGGTGGAGCCGCCGCGCCCGCCGACGCCGGCCGGGCCCGAGCCGCCGCTACCGCCGGCGGCGACGCCTCCCGAGCCGCCGACCCCACCTGCTGCTCCTCCCGTCGACGGCTCGCCGCCGCTTCCGCCCCGGGACGTGCTGGCGCCGGCCGTACCACCGCCGCCTGCGCCGCCGCGATGACCCGACGTCGAGCTGCTCCCGATACAACCACCGACCGAGGCCAGCGCGAGGCACACGAGCCCAGGCAGCGATAGCGAACGGGTTGCGCGGTCGTCTTCGCTCACTTTCACCCACAAAATGACCGTGACCGTCCCGAACGGCTCACGGACGCCGCGGTTTCGTGTCGCGTTGCGACTTGGACACCGTGAAGACGGGCGTTGGGGACCACCCGGGCGCCCGATATCCTGATCCTTTGAGCCGGATCTCTCCGCGACGGCCATTTTGAAGATAGATGTCGCCCAAACCGCACCTCCGCCTCGCCGCTCCGCTGCCGGATCTGGTCCCTGGCGGCCCGGTGGTGTTCAACGAGCTGTTCGCGCGCTACGGAGGGTACGTGGCCCGGCTGGCCTCCCGGCTGCTCGGCTCGGGCGACACGGAGGTGGACGACGTCGTTCAGGACGTGTTCCTGCTGGCCTCGCGGCGGCTTCCAACCATCGTCGACCTGATCCAGGCGCGGGGTTGGCTGGCGACGGTGACCACCCGACTGGTGGCGCGGCGCCTACGCCGCCGCCGGTTCCGCAGGCTGTTCATGGCGAGCCGCCGCGGTCAGGACGTGCCGGCGCCGGGGGCGACGCCTGAACAGCGCGCGCTTCTCCGTCGGCTCTACGAGGTGCTGGAGAGCTTGCCCACGGCCGACCGCGTCGCCTGGTCGCTGCGCTATCTCCAGGGCGAGCCACTCGACATCGTCGCGGCCACTTGCCGTTGCAGTCTGGCCACCGCCAAACGGCGCGTCAGCGCCGCAAAGAAAGTGATCGATGAGGTGTTTGGGGATGCGTGATCAAATGTGGACTTCGCTCGGTGAGAAGATCGAGCCCGCCTGGGCGCCCGAGCGCGAAGCTGCCGTTCGCGCGGCGATCGCGCGGCGGTCGACCCGACGCCGCGCGGTCGTGCGGGCAGCCGTCGCGGTCGCATCGACGGGGATGCTCGTCGTGGGCGGCTTTGCCCTCGTGCGGTGGCATTCTGCCGTTCCCGTCGCCGCTCCGCCGGGCTCGAGCGCGAGCACCGTTCCGAACCCGCCAGCGCCAGGCGGCCCGGATGAGGCCGAGACCGTCACGGTCACCCGACTGTCGGCCGACACCGTGCTCGCTCCGCTGCCGGATCGCGATGGGCGCGGGTTCGCCCTGCACGCCGGCGGCGCGCGGTTCTCGGTTCGCCACGATCCCGACCGCCCCTTCATCGTGGCGGCCGGCGATGTGACGATCGAGGATCTGGGCACCACGTTCAGCGTCCGCTATCTCGGCGCGGATCGGCTCAAGATCGCCGTCGAGAACGGACTCGTCCGCGTGCGAGCGGTCGGCACCGATACGGAGGTTCCGGCGGGCGCGAGCCTGGAGGTCCCGGTCTCGCCGGCTGTCGAAGATCCCGGACCAAAGTCCCGGCCAACCACCGCGTCGGCGGCGTCATGGCGGCCGCTCGCCGAGCGTGGTCAATACGAAGAGGCGCGACGGGCCTTGCGGAAGGCGGGTCCGAGCGCCGTGCGCGACGACACCGCCGATCTTCTGCTGGCCGCCGACGCCGCTCGCCTGAGCGGCCACCCTGAAGAGGCGGTGCCCTATCTCGAGCGCGTGCTTCGCGGACACGCGCGCGATCCCCGCGCGGGGCTGGCCGCCTTCACCCTGGGCCGGGTCCTCCTCGACGAGCTCGGGCGGCCGAGCGAGGCCGTCGAGGCCTTCGCTCGCGTTCGGTCGTCCGGCGGTCCGCTCGCGGAGGACGCCCTCGCGCGCGAGGTCGAGGCGCTCGCGCGTGCGGGCGACGTCACGCGCAGCCGTGAGCAGGCGCTGCTGTATCGGCGACTCTATCCGAACGGCCGACGCGCAAAGGCCGTGTCGAGATTCGGCGGGCTCGACTGACGGCACGCCGGGTGGGATCGATCCTCGCGCTCGCTGCGGGCATGCACGCCGCGAGCGCTCCGCGCGCGTCCGGCCTCGAACGGCCGCGGGTCTCGATCAACATCGTCGGCTGCGACGCGGCGCTGGCGCGTGAGGCGCAGCGGATCGCCGCGATCGAGCTGCGCGCCACGCTCGTCGACGCCGCGCCCGACGGCAGCGTGACCGAGGTGAAGGCGACCTGCCGCGGCGCGCTCGCGGCCCTCGAGGTCATCGATCCGACCACGGGCAAATCGCTCGGGCGCACGGTGGCGCTGACCGAAGCGGCGCCGAACGGGCGCGGCCGCCTGCTGGCGCTCGCCGTCGCGGAGCTGGTGGTGGCGAGCTGGTCGGAGCTGCAGAGCAATCCCGAGCCACGCGCGCCGCCCGCGACGCCGCTGGCGCCGCCCGCTGCCCGCGATGCGGCGCGCGCGGCCGTCACCGAGCGCGCGCTCGAGCTCGCCGCCGCGGTCGACGTGCACGTCCTCAGCAGCGGTGATGTCCTGTTCGGCGGCGGCGCGCGCGCGGCGATCTCGATCTCTCCGCTGATCTCCTTGCGCTTCGACGCCCTCGGCGACTACGCGGAGATCGACCGGGCCGCCGGCCGCGTCGCGGTGATCATGCCCAGCGTCTCGGCAGCGATCGCGGCCTCGCGATGGATCGGGGGCTCCCTCCGGCCGGCGATCAGCTTGGGGCTACGCGGCGGATACGTGCGGATGAACGGGATCGCGGACGGCACGGCGGCGACCGCGTTTCACCAGCAAGGGATCTGGCTCGGGCCGGAGGTGGCGCTGCAGGTGAGCGCCTGGGCCCGCGCGCGCGTGCATCCGGTGGTGGGCGTCGCCGTCGGCACCCATGTTCTCGGCGTCCGCGGGACCGTCGACAATGGGCCTGCCGTGGAGGCCGTTGGGATCTGGGGTGCGGTGAGCGCCGCCGTGGCGGTACGCTAGGGATCCCGGCGATGCAGCGGAGACAGGCGAGCCGGCTTCTGCTGCTTCCGGTGGCGCTCGTCGCGATCGGCTGCTTCGAGAAGACGGGCCCCGTGCTCGGTCCGCCGGCGAGCCTGCCTCTGCCCGACGCCGTCGAGCCCGTCCCTTCGCCCTCCCAGGTGGCTTGGCAGACCCAGGAGATGTCGGCGTTTCTGCACTTCGGGATGAATACGTTCACGGACAAGGAACAAGGCGCCGGCAACGAGAGCCCAGCCCTGTTCGACCCGACCGCGTTCGACGCGCGCCAGTGGATCACCGCGCTCCGTAACGCCGGGGTCCGCGAGGCGCTGCTCTCGGTGAAGCACCACGAGGGATTCTGTCTGTGGCCCAGCACGTGCACGACGTATTCGGTGGCGGCGAGCCCGTTCCAAGGCGGGCAAGGCGACGTCGTCCGCCAGTTCGTCGACGCCGCCCACGAAGGAAACGTGCGGGTCGGGTTCGCGCTGTCGCCGCTCGATCGTCACGATCCCAGCTACGGCACGCCGGCGTACCTGGCGGTGTTCGAGTGCCAATTGACCGAGCTTCTGACCAACTACGGCGCCATAGACGAGATCTGGCTGTGGCAGGCGCCGGGCCGGCCCGAGTTCGACTGGGGGGCGATCCGCGATCTCGTGCGCCGGCTTCAGCCGCAAGCGCTCCTCGAGCTCGCGAACCTTGCCCCGACAGCGGTGAACGACGTGCGCAGTGTCGGGCTCTCCGCGCCTCCGGGCACGCCCACGGCTCCCGCGGACCAATCGAGCGTCCAATCTCTCGGCGGCACCACCGCGTACATCCCCGCGGAAGCGGTCTACTCGATTCGTCCCAGCTGGTTCTGGCACGCGGCAGAGGATAGCCAGGTCAAGACCGTGGACGACCTCGTCGGCCTTTACCTCGATAGCGTAGGTCGTAACAGTTTGCTGCGTCTCAACGTGCCGCCGGACACGCGGGGCCTGCTGCCCGATCCCGACGTCGCGGTCTTGAATCAGCTCGGGCCGGCGATCGCGGCGCTCTATCGGACCAACGTGGCGGCCGGGCAGGCGGCGACCGCCGACTCCGTGTTCGAGGACCTCCCGGCCTATGCCGCGGCGTCCGCCGTCGACGGCAAAGCCGACACGTTCTGGGCGGCTGCTGCCGGGCAGACCAGCGCTCGACTCGAAATAGACTTTGGAGGGCCCCGTTCGTTCGATCTCATCAGCATTCGGGAGCCGATCGCACTCGGCGAACGGGCGACCGCGCACCACGTCGAGGCTCGGACGAACGGCGTCTGGATGACGATCGCCACCGGCGCCGCCATCGGCGAGCGGAAGCTCCATCGCATGAGCCCCGTCACCGCCGATCGAGTCGCGCTGGTAATCACGGAAGCGCGCGGCGCCCCCGGCATCACCGAGCTCGGCGTTTACGACACGACGAACACGGGAGGCGCAACCGCTGCCCCCTGATCGCATTGCGCGGCGCCGAGAAGCAGGAAGCACACGCAACATTTCCTGACAACGCCGGCCCTCGGTCGGCAATGAGAGATCCAAGACCGCGCTCGATCACCTGGACAACGCTTCGCCTCGCCACCAGTACGAACATGGCCAACCGGTTGCGCCTTCGACCACAGGGATTCGCGATGACACGACGCCGGACTGCGGTCGCCGCTCTGCTGGCCGCGGCCCTCGCGTTCATGGCGACGCAGTCTGCGAGCGCCGCATCGTTGCAGCAGGTCAGCAACTGGGGAGTGACCGGCCTGCCGGCAGACGTGACGATGTACGTCTATGTGCCGGACCGGGTCGCCACGAATCCCCCGATCCTGACGCTCGTCCATTACTGCGGCGGCATAGCGTCCGCGGTGTTCGGCCAGGCGCAGGGGGGCGGGCTCGTGAGCGCCGCCGATCAGTACGGGTTCATCATGGTCGTGCCCAGCAGCGGGCGATGCTGGGATGTCGAGTCGAACAAGGCCTGGACGCGCGACGGTGGCGGCGACAGCCACGCCATCAAGCAGATGGTCACGTACGCGATCAGCAAGTACGGCGCGAACAAGGACCGCGTCTATTCGACGGGCGATTCGTCGGGCGGGATGATGACGGAGCTCTTGCTCGCCGTGTATCCGGACGTCTTCAAAGCAGGCGCCGCGTTCGCGGGTATGCCGGCCGGGTGCCGGGGAGCGAACGAATCCGGCACGGCCATGGGCTACAGCGGCGCGTGCGCGGGGGGAAGCGTCACGCACACCGCCCAGGAATGGGGAGACGTCGTGCGCAAGATGGACCCGGGATACACGGGACATCGACCGCGCGTACAGCTATTTCACGGCGACGCCGACACGACCATCCGATACGCGAACTTCACCGAAGCGATCAAGGAATGGACGAACGTCCTCGGACTCGCCGCGAGCCCGACCTCGACGACCACGAACGTAGCGCTTGGGACCCATCAAGCGACGCGCCAGCAGTGGCAGAGCGCGTGCGGTTACCTGGTCCTCGAGGGATTCACCTCGCTCGGCGGCGATCACGGCCCATCCGATGCGCTGTTCAAGGCTCAATACGTGATCCCGTTCCTCGGCCTCGACAAGACCGGGGCCGTCGATCCCGAGGTCCAACAGTGCGGTAACGGTGGAACGGGGGGTGGCGTGGGGACCGACGCGGGCGTTGACGCTGCCCGAGATGGCGGGTCCGGCGGATCCAGCGGTGCCGGTGGAGAAGGCGGTCGCGGAGGCGGCGGCGGCAACGGCGGTGCGGGCGGCAGCGCCGGCACGAGTGGCGTTGGAGGCAGCGGCGGCGGCGGCATGGCTGGAACCACCGCGACGGGCGGGCGTGGCGGCGCGGCGGACGCCGGCACCGGCGGCGCGCAGGGAAAGGGAGGCTCTCAGGGTACTGGCGGCACTGGTTTGGGCGGCAGCGCGGGCGGCGCTTCCGATCGCGGAGGCGCTGGCGGCAGCGGTGCAGGCGGAACCGCCGGCGCCGGGTCGGGTGGCGCGTCCAATGGCGGCGCGCCTGGAGGCACGGGCGGCACCGATTCTGGCGGATGGAGCTGTGCCGTCAGCGCTGCCGCTTCGGGCGGGCATCTCGAGATGGCGGCTCTCGCCGGGGGGCTCGTGCTCGCCGCCGTCCTTCGTCCGCGCCGACGCAGATCCGGCGGGTCGAACCGGCACGCGCGCTGACTGGGTACAACGGATCCTTCGTGACGGGCCTGGCGCAACCGCTCCCGCGAGGGCGCGCGCGATGCTATCCCACGGATCATGAGCAAGGCGTTCACCAGCGAGGAGACACCTGACGCAGGCGTGGTGGTGCCGGCGCGAGCGCCGCTGCCGTCGGGGACGCCGAACTACGTGACGCCGCGCGGGCTGTCGCTGCTGCAGGCGGAGCTGACCCGTCTCGAAGCGGAGCGCGAGCGGCTGGATGCCGGCGGCGATGGCGAAACCAAGGTCGCGGAGCGCATGCGCCGCGGTGCGGTCGTCGCGGCTCAGATCAACGAACTGGCGGCGCGGCTCGGGAGCGCGGTCGTGGTGGATCCGCGAGGACAGCCACGCGACGAGGTGCGCTTCGGCGCAACGGTCACGCTGCGCCCGGCAGGCGACGATGGGCAACCGGCTCGCCGCTACACCATCGTCGGGGTCGACGAGGCGAACGCAGCCGAGGGGCGCCTCGCTTTCGTGTCGCCCCTGGCTCGGGCGCTGCTCGGCCGCCGCACCGGTGAAGTCATCGAGATGCGCGTTCGGCGCGACACCGGAAACGCGATGCAAATCGTGGCGATCGATTACGCCACAGGCTTGGAGGTCACGGCGACCGATGGTTAATGTCGAGTGGCGCACTCGTGACAGGCCAACGCTCGCGAACGATTCGAAAGAGGCTCACCCCCGCTGCGCACGGGCTCGCGCGCGTCGGGTGCGTGTCGATCGGCACGGTGTACCTGCTCATTGGCGTCTGGGCGATGCTCGCGCTCCTGCGTATTGCGAATCCGGCCGCCGACGAGCAGCGCATATTGCACCGGCTCCTACAGTTTCCATTCGGCGGTGCCTTGATCGCCGCCGTCGCTGTCGGGACGACCGGCTACATCCTTTGGCTGATCTTCGAGGCGGTCTTCGATCCATACGGATTCGGCAAGACGCTGAAGGGCGTGGCCGAACGGATCGGGATCGCGATGAGCACGATCGCATACGGCGCGATCGTCGTCGCCGCCGCGAAGGTGCTGTTTTTCGGCGAGCCGAGCAGTGAACGCGAGAAACAGCGCTTCGTCGCGACGGTCCTGCACTGGCCCGCGGGGCCGTGGATGATCGGAGCCGCCGGGCTCGTCATCGCCGTCGCGGGCCTCTACCAACTCATTTACGTTTACGACGGTGATCATGCGCGGCGCCTGCTGATGGACAGGCACGGTAAGGTCGCGCGCACCGCGGTCAACATTCTCGGATGGGCGGGATACGGCGCCCGCTGCGCGATTCTTCTCGTCGTCGGTGGCTCCCTGGTGCACGCCGCCGTTTCCTTCGACCCGCGCAAAGTCGGCGACACGGATTCGGCGTTCGACTTCCTCGGCCTCGGCGGCGGCTCGGTCGGCAACGCGCTGTTCTCGGCAGTCGCGCTCGGCACAATCGCCTATGGCGTCGTCATGTACATAAACGCGGTCTATTTCAACTTCGGCGACGCGTCATGACCCATACGCGCAAGACACCTCGCAGGCGCTCGATCGACGCGGGAGACAGGCCGAGCGCCTGGATTGACGAGAACGACGGCGTCTCGTCGACCTGACTCCGGACCTGGACCTCGAACCCGACACGGCCAAGGAACGCCGCGAGGTCGTCATCATCCTCGAACGCCGAGGCGTCGATCTGACGTTGGGTCACCCCGGTGATTGCCTCGCGCAGGCGCACCCGCTCGGGCGGCAGGTCCCTCGCGTCCACCTTGAACGTGAAGTCGGGCGTGATCCAGGCGCCGCCTGCAAACTCCCCGAGCAGCCGGCGAATATTTGTCGCGAGCTGCTCCGTTTGCTCCTTCGACAGGTACATGATCAGCCCTTCGCACAAAACGGTGAGCGGCCGACTTCGGTCGAGGACGGCCGCGCTGGAACGGACCGCCTCGAGATCCAGCGCATCCGCGGCGGTCACGACGTGGTGCGGGCTGCGCGAGATGGCGTGCTGCTGCCGAACATCCTCGAGGAGACCGAGCTTCGCCGCGACGACGGCAGGCAGATCAGTTTCCACGTACCGGACCGCGCCGCCGCGGGTGAGATCGAGCCCGCGGAGCGAGTACCCGCTTGCGAGCTCGAGGACCTGAGACGCGCCGGACTGGAGGATCAGCTGCGTGATGCTCTTGTATCGGGCCTCGAACATCGGCGCGTAGAAGGTGAGCTTCTCGCGCTCCAACCCGTGCTCCCGCAGGATCTGCTCGAACGCGGCGTCGGCGCCGATTCGCTTCGCGACCTCCTGGGCGAACGGGATGTCCGAGAACTGGCGATAGTAGGCGGCGATCTTGGCCGTGACGCTGATGAGAGAGGAGTCAGCGGGCATGGCGCGAGGATAGCTCGGCGCTGCGCGCCTGCTGCTGCGACTTCACCCCAAAATGGTATTGAGGAGGCCGACGGTTCGATCCCATTCAGCTCCACAGATCGCAAGGGCGCGGAGCGCGCCAAGGATGTTCAGATGTCCCAATCACCAAATGCCATCGAGGTAGACCCAAGGAACCTGGTTAGGTTTACCAACCTTACTCCCGAGTCCCGCCTTCTCAAACGAATTACGATGCTATCGCACCTTCCTGGCGTAACCATCGCGGAGGGCGACGTCTTGGCGATGTGCTCAGGCCAGATTCTGAACTACTCGTTCGATGAGTGGCGATCGTTCGAAGGACCCGCTGCTTTCGACTGGGAAGACTACTACGGCAGCGGGCAAACCTTTGCACGGTTGGTTCGAGAAGAGGCGATCGAGAGCGCTCATGTCGATCTGGAGCTTCATGCCCAATACGCTGCATTCAGCGCACGCGTCGCCTGGTACCTGTTGCAATTGACATACTCGGTTGCATTGCCGCATCCGGAATTGTCAATGTCATATGTCGCGCTTCGCGAGAAGTCCGGCGGCTTACGCACCTGCCGCATCCGAGGTTCGGCGGATCTCGACTTGCTCAACGCCGAGCCGCGGCTTCGCCTACAACCAGCGGACTTCGAGGCGCTCCGCTTCAACAGCGATCTACTCGGCGCTCTGATCTCCAATAGCCACTTCGATTGGCTGGAGAGCCTGGCAACGTCGCTTTGGTTCATTAACCCTGATGTGCTGAACGACATCGCCTGGCTAGAGTTTGTAATCAAGCTAGAGCTATTCCTGAATCCGAAGGCTGCCAAACCTTTGGGACGCGAATTTGGGAGGCGTTTTGCCGCGGTTTGCGCCACAACCGACGCGGAACTCGACGCGTACGAGGACTTCGGACGCACGCTGTATGACTTCAGGAGCAGGGCTCTTCACGGACGGCTGCAGATGGGCACTCTCGAGTTGGACACCTCGCTGGCCGCATTTGTGCTGCGTCGATGTGCTGAATTCTTAATTTCCCTACCTCCGACCGCGGATCACAGTCAACTCCCCGCCGATATGCTGGATGCTGCAGCGGTGTCCGCCTCTCGGAACCAATCGAGCAGGCACACTGAGCGGCTGAGAACCATTCGAGTGGCCGGTCCGGCATCGACGAGCAACGACATCGCCTTGTCGACCAATGACGTAGAGACCTCTCAGCCTACGGCACGGCCTTCATTGCCCTCGAGGAGCGAATTCGAAGGCATTGTCGGGGCGGCATCGAGATCATCGGACGACAACGGCAGTAAGAGTCCCTGCTCGCTTGACGACGTCAGCGTGTGGTTCGTCAGCAATCGTACCAAGACACGTGAAGCGATCGATGACGGTGAGGGAGAGGATCCCACCGTGTCATCCGTCGAAGTGCGCCGCCGATGGCTAGGGAAAGATGATGCTTGGGACACGATGAACAGGCGCGCCAGCGGACCGCATTTCGCTGAAATGACCGGTGGGCGTCCCACAATCTTCGTTCCGTTCCTCGGACTCTCCTGTTCGCCCATAAATGCTCATCATCGTGGCGAACAGTTGGTTCAACTCGAACATCGCACGTGGCGGAGTCTGGAAAATCGGCGATACAAGGATCTCTACGATCCAATCGTTCTCAGAGCTCCTCGCGTATTCTTGGTGAAACACCTCCCGACGCTGGAACAAAGGCGCGGACACAGCGACGGGAGCGCGCCAAATCATAACCTTGGCCGGGATGTCGACTTGGCCGTCGATGCCTACGTAATTGCCTTGCTGTCGTCTGAGGCAGGCAATCTAGTCTCTCCACATCGCCTGCCGTGGACGCACACAGAAGGTGTATTGCGCTTCCGCATGCGTGAAGATTCCGTTCGAATGTACACGTCGGTAATGAGAGACAACTTTCGACCCATCCTCGAGCTTATCGGCACGGGGGATGACGACGTTGAACTACAAGAACTGCCGATGAGGTGCTTGGATGGGACCACTCTCAAGGTCCAGAACGATACCGTTGGGCAAGTGGTTCATATCCGCGACCGCATCATTGAGGGAAAGATGTTCGAGCGCACCCCGGCCTTTCGGCGGCTTACGCGACTCTACGCTGGATGGAGAGACCCAACAAACGGTCTTCCTGCGCGTCTAATCAGGCAGATCGTCGTTTTGGAAGCGGTGTTCGGGTCGCTGTCCAAGGACAATAGAAAGCGTACCGAGCGGAGAATGCGCCATGTAATGGAACAGGTGGTCGCCGGTCCAGAGTGTCCGCCGGCCAAGGACGTCATTGATGCGGTTCAGTCGGTGCGCAATGGCATCGCCCATGGTCGGCCGGTTGATGAGCGAGCACACGCGAGGTTGCTAGAAGCAGACGGCGCGCTCCGTGCCTTCTTCTTGCTATTCGTTCAGGGGGCTGATGCGACTATCGACGCCGTTGACGCCAATCACGACCCGTTTGAGGAGGTGAAAGCGCGGGTGTTGGGTGAGGAGCCCGTCGCTTAGCCGAAAACGGGAGATGCCTGGAACCTGAAAGCGCTGACGGTGGACAGGCGCGTGTCGCCGACGCGGCGCCGTCCCGTCGCGGCGGCGGTTGCCGGCGCGGTTGCGGGACTACGGGCTCTTCTTCACCTCACCCGAAATGGCACCTTCGGGCCGTCACGCCTCGATGCCGCCGCCGACGGTGTACTGCGCGCCGTTCACGTAGCTCGAAGCGCTCGAGGCGAGGAAGGCGATCACCTGCGCGACCTCCTCGGGCTTGCCGAACCGCTTCAGCGGGACGAGCCCCAAGACCGACGACGCGAGCTGCTCGAGGGCGGGTGCGGTGATGCCGAGCTTTTCGGCCGAGAACATCGGTGTCTCGATCGGACCCGGGCTGACGGCGTTGACGCGGATGCCTTCGGGCGCCAGCTCCTGCGCCCACGATCGCGTCAGCGCCAGCACGGCGGCCTTGCTGGCGCAGTAGACCGACATGTTCGCGAACGGCTGATCCGCGATGATGGTGGAGAGGTTGACGATCGCCCCCTTCGACGCGCGCAGCAGCGGCAGCGCCGCGCGCGTCGTCTCGATCAACCCGTCGACGTTCGTGGCCCAGGTTCGCCGCACGTGCTCGGGCGACGCGTCGGCGAGCGGAACGATCTCCAGCACGCCGGCGTTGTTGATCAGGGCGTCCAGGCGCCCGTGACGCCGCCGAACCTCCTCGATGCTGCGGACGACGTCCTCGGGGCGGGCCACGTCAGCCACCACGTAGCTGATCCCGGCGTGGCGCGCGGCGACGTCTCGCAGCGTCGCCTCGTGGCGCCCGGTGATCACGACCTTGGCCCCTGCCTGGGCGAGCCGCAGCGCCACCGCCGCGCCGATGCCGCTGCTGCCGCCGGTCACCAATGCCACCTGACCTTCGAATGACTTGTCCATGTTCCGCTCCTTCTGTTGGTGCGCCTCGTTCGGTTTTCTGGGCGCGAGCGGAGAGGTACGAGACCGCGGCGGCGGTCGCACCGCGCGGGCTGCGAAAGATCATCGCGTTTCTGCGACGCCGAGGGACCACGCGCCTGCCGCTGCGATTGTCTTGTCCATTTCTGCGGCCACCGAACGGCCGCCGGCGCCAGGCGTATGCTTCGGCCCATGGCGAGCACGACGGCGCTCCGACGCATTGATCTCGAACCCGAGGGGACCGAGTCCGAGGGGCCGTACGGGCGGATCAAGGAGCTGGTGCTCGGGTTGGCGCGCGCCGAGGGGCACACCGCGGTCTACTACCCGGACATCTGCCTGTATCGGTTCTCGGCGCCCACCACGTACGTGAAGGCGGCCACCTTCGGCGTCACGCTGGGGATCGTTCTCCAGGGCGCGAAGCGCATCCGGGTCGGCGGCGACGAGCTGACCGTCGATCCCGCACGCCTGATCGTGTTGACGCGCGAGGGAGAGCACGGCACCTCGGTCGTCGAGGCGACCCGCCAGCGGCCGTACCTGGGCCTCGGGATCTGCTTTCAACCCGAGCGGGTCGCCCGCGCGCTGCTGGCGTTGGCCGAGGCAGGCGGGGCGGCGGAGGCCGAAGGACCCGCGGCGTTCACGCTGCCGCCCGAGGCCGGGTTGGGCGACGCGGTGGAGAGGCTGCTGCGCACGCTCGCCGATCCGCTGGATCGGAAGCTGATCGCGCCGCTGGTCCTCGACGAGATCCTGTTCCGGCTGCTGCGGACCGAAGCGGCCGCGGCCGTGCGCGGCGGCGTCGGTCCTGCTGGCGACGCCGATCGGATCCTCGGCGCCATGCAGCACATCCGGCAGCACCACGCCGACAAGCTCACCGTCGCCGAGCTCGCGCGCCTGGCCGCCATGAGCCCCTCGCACTTCGCCCACCGGTTTCGGGCCGTCGCCCGCACCAGCCCGATGCGCTACCTGCGCGGGGTGCGCCTCGACGCCGCCCGCGCCCGGCTGCTCACCGCCGGCGCCCGCGTCAGTCAGGTGGCGATCGACGTCGGCTTCGAGAGCCCGGCCCACTTCACGCGCGAGTTCAAGCGCCGCTTCGGCCGATCACCGTCGCTGCTTCGTCTGCCGCCGACCAGCGTTTAGAGCTTCGCCTCGCTGCCCAGTCGAAGAGCGCCGCGGAGCGCCTCGCTCTTCGGTTTTTAGCTCGAGAGCGGCTGTCGTCGTTCCGCTGACGCCCCTGCAGCCGCCGCCCGTTTCGCGATCTGGCTGCGCCGCCTCGCGCTGAGGACGCGGACATGTTTCTGATCGCGTTGACCGGATACGGTCAGATGAC
>Ga0070683_100000788_pt1 | contig 23382 bp, 23 predicted proteins | sample KBSC713LmetaG_FD_64662 | JGI IMG/M metagenome (GOLD analysis project Ga0070683, IMG submission 64662) | Corn rhizosphere microbial communities from Kellogg Biological Station, Michigan, USA - KBS C7.1-3L metaG | ecosystem: Host-associated > Plants > Roots > Rhizosphere ... | reverse complement strand
GACGACCACGTCGCCGACGCGCGGCGCGAGGCCGACAAGTTGCTCTCCGAGGCCCGCGCCAAGGCCGAGGAGGTCACCCGGGACTCCCGGGCCAAGGCCGACGCGCTCGAGCGCGACGCGCGCCAGCGGCACCAGGAGGCGATGGGCGGCCTCGACGCCAAGCGGACCGCGCTGCAGAAGCACATCGAAGAGCTCAAGCAGTTCGAGCGCGAATACCGCACGCGGCTCAAGGCCTACCTCGAGAGCCAGCTGCGCGACCTGACAGGCCGCGAGCAGAGCCTCGAGGCCGAGATGGCCTCCCGCAACGAGACTCCGACCCGGGCCGCGGCGGCCGGTGGCGGACTCGCGGCGGCCGGGCTCTCCGGCGGCTACGTCGGTGGGCGGGACGCAGCCGGACGCTGACCCTCACCCTCGGCTTTCGTCAGCGGCATAGCGCGACACGCACGAAACGGGAACACGACACGCGGCGCCCCAGTCGATTTCGACTGGGGCGCCGGTCGCTTCCGGGGACGTGGCTCGTTAAGCGGAGAGAACGTGGGGCGAGTGAGCTAGGCGGAAGGTGTAGTCCGGTGATTGTCGGAAGTCTCCTGCTGATCGTGGTGGCGGTCGGCCTGTTGGTGGCCGGTGTGTTGCAGGGCGCTAACGCCCTCCTGATCGCCTCGATCGTCGCGAGCCTGCTCGCTGCGGTCGCGCTCATTGTGGGAGGCCGGCAGGCCGCGGCGGCCCGGGCGGCCGCGCGCGGTGCCTCCAGCGGCTCCCGCACCCGCTCCGCCGGGTCGTCGGCCCGTCTCGAAGAGCCGGCCGACCGGACCGAGGTGCGGGCCGGACGCCGGGCGCTGGAGCGCGAGCCGGTCGGGGCCGGAGTGGGCGGCTCCACGTACGGGGGCGGCTCCACGTACGGGGGCGGCTACAGCAGCCGGCCCGCCGACGAGACGTCGATGATGGAGCCGGTCCGCGACGAGCCGTACCCGCCGTCGATCCCCCAGCAGCACGACAGCGGCTACGCCCCGTACGACGACGTCGACGACGATGACGACGACTTTGACGAGCCCGACGACGAGCCGGCCCCGCAGCAGACCCCGCCCGGCGACGCGGCGCGGATCGCCGCAATGAACGCCGACGTCTACGTTGTCGACGGCCGCCCCCGGTATCACCTGCGGGGATGTGTGCACCTGATGGGCCGGGAGAACGAGCCGTTGCCGGTCGGCGAGGCGGTCGAGCTCGGCTTCTCCCCGTGCGGGGTATGCGAGCCGGACAGCTCGCTGCTGGCCGCCGCGCGGCGCGTCTAGACACCCGGCCCTGTCCCGTTTCGCCGGCGTCCCAGACAATGGGGCATGGCGACGATCGCGATCCGGGTGAAACCGGGCGCGGCGCGGACCGCGGTCGGCGGCGCATACGACGGGCCCTTCGGTCCGGCGCTCGTCGTCGCCGTCCACGAACCGCCAGTCGACGGCCGGGCCACCAAGGCCGCGCTCCGGGCCCTCGCCGACGCGATCAGCGTCCGGCCGGCCCGGCTGACCCTCAAGGCCGGCGCGGCCAGCCGGGACAAGCTGGTCCTGGTCGAGGATCCGCCGGATGACCTCGCGGAGCGGGTCGCCGCGCTGCTGAAGGCCGGTCGGTGAGCCACGAGGTCAACCTGGCGCTGTTACTCGGTGCCGGGGTGCTGCTGATCTCCGTCGCGGCGGTCCGCCTCTCGACGCGGCTCGGCCTGCCCAGCCTCCTGGTCTACCTGGCGATCGGGGTCGGCATCGGGGAGGCCGGGCTCGGCATCCGGTTCGACGACGCCGACCTCACCCGCACCCTGGGCATCTGTGCCCTCGTCGTGATCATCGCCGAGGGCGGCCTGACCGCCCGCTGGTCCGGCCTCCGGCCGGCCCTGGGCCCGGCAATCGTGCTGTCGACCGTCGGCGTGGCGGTGAGCGTGGCGGCCGTCGGGGCCGCCACCCACTATGTCCTCGGGGTGCCGTGGCGGCTCGCGCTGCTCTACGGCGCGGTGCTGTCCTCGACCGACGCGGCCGCGGTGTTCTCCACGCTCCGCCGGATCCGGCTCCCACCTCGGCTGGGCGCGCTCCTCGAGGCCGAGTCCGGCATCAACGACGCCCCGGTCGTCATCCTGGTCCTGCTGCTCTCGGTGCCCGGCGCGCACGCCGACCCGTGGTGGCAGCAGTTGCTGCTGGTCGCCTACGAGCTGGTCGCCGGCGCGGCGATCGGCCTGGTTGTCGGGTTCGCCGGGGCCTGGACGCTGCGGCGAGCCGCGTTGCCCTCGGCCGGGCTCTACCCGCTTGCGGCGGTCGGGCTGACCGTGCTCGCGTACGCGGCCGGCGCCGTCGCCCACGCCTCCGGCTTCCTCGCCGTGTACGTGGCCGGGGTCCTCCTCGGCAACGGCCGGCTGCCGCACCGGCGGGCCATGCTCGGCTTCGCCGACGGGCTGGCCTGGCTCGCGCAGATCGGCCTGTTCGTGCTCCTCGGCCTGCTGGCCTCGCCCCAGCGGCTCGGCTCGGCGATCCTGCCGGCGATGGTCGTCGGGCTGGTCCTCATCCTGGTAGCCCGACCACTCTCCGTAGTGGCCAGCGTCTGGCCGTTTCGGTACCGGCTGCGCGAACAGGCGTTCCTGTCCTGGGCTGGCCTGCGCGGGGCGGTGCCGATCGTCCTGGCCACGATCCCACTCTCGGCCGGGGTACCGGGCGCCCAGCGCCTCTTCGACGTCGTGTTTGTGCTGGTCGTGGTGTATACGGCGGTGCAAGGCTCGACCCTGCCACCGCTCGCCCGCCAGCTCGGCGTGGCCGCCCCCGGGGAGGCCACCGACCTGCAGGTGGAGACGGCGCCGCTGGAGAAGATGCGGGCCGACCTGCTGCAGGTCGACATCCCGGCGGGCTCCCGGCTCAACGGGGTGCACATCGACGAACTGCGGTTGCCCCTGGGCGCTGTCGTGACGCTCGTACTGCGAGATGGCGCGGGTTTTGTGCCGATTCCGGAGACGAGGTTGAAGACGAACGATAGCTTGTTGATCGTGGCAACCGAAGAAGTTCGCGATGCTGCCGAGCTCAGGTTGCGCGCGGTCAGTAGGCGGGGCAGACTTGCACGCTGGTTCGCTGAACACGGCAAGTAGACTGCGCCGTTACGGATCGAAATCGCCAATATCTACGTGTGGCAGGTTTGTAGGACGACTGTACATTCCGTATTCTTGCCACCCTTGGAGTGCGCGGCCCGGGTCGCGCGCCCATTTTGCATCTTGGGGGACCCATGGCCAAGCGGGCGAGCGCAGCTACGGCGGCCAAGAAGACAGCGGCGCCGGCCGCCAAAAGCGCAGCGAAGGCCAGTGTCAAGGCTCCGGTGAAGGCGGCGCCGGCCAACAAGTCGGCCCCGGCGACCAAGGCGGCGAAGAAGGCCGCGGCCAAGCCGGCCAACAAGGCGGCGAAGAAGGCCACGCCGGTGGCTCCGGCGAAGAAGGCTACGCCGGTGGCCCCGGCCAAGACGGCCACCAAGGCCAGTCCGGCGAAGAGCGCGACCGCGAAATCCGCGCCGGCGAAGAGCGCGCCCGCCAAGTCCGCGAAGACCGTGTCGGCAAAGGGCGCGCCGGTGAAGAGCGCGCCGGTGAAGACGACGTCGGCGAAGGCCGCGCCGGTGAAGGCCGCCCCGGCGAAGACGGTGTCGGCGAAGGCCGCCCCGGCGAAGACTGCGCCGGTGAAGGCCGCCCCGGCGAAGACCGTTCCGGCGAAGACCGTTCCGGCGAAGACCGTTCCGGCGAAGGCCGCGCCGGCGAAGACGGCCCCGGCGAAGACCGCGCCGGCGAAGACCGCGCCGGCGAAGACCGCCCCGGCGAAGACCGCCCCGGCGAAGACGGCCGCCAAGAGCGCCGCGACCAAGTCGACGGCCACCAAGACGGCAGCCAGCAAGACGACGGCCGCGACCAAGACCGCGGCGAGCAAGGCGACGGCCGAGAAGGCGACGGCCGAGAAGGCGACGGCCGAGAAGGCGACGGCCGAGAAGGCGACCCCGGCGAAGACGGCCGCCAAGACGGCATCCGCGAAGACCGTGGTCGATGCGGTCCCGGCTGAGAAGGCGAGCCCGGCTGAGAAGGCGAGCCCGGCTGAGAAGGCGAGCCCGGTCGAGAAGGCGAGCCCGGTCGAGAAGGCGAGCCCGGTCGAGAAGGCGACCCCGGCTGAGAAGGCGAGCCCGGTCGAGAAGGCGACCCCGGCTGAGAAGGCGAGCCCGGCTGAGAAGGCGAGCCCGGCTGAGAAGGCGAGCCCGGCCGCAGCGAAGACGGCGCCCGCGAAGTCGGCCTCGAAGGCTCCCGCGCCGGCCCCGAGCGCTCCCCCGGCCGCTTCGGCGACGGGCTCACCCAGTACCAATAAAGCCCGACAAACCACCAAGGCGACGCAGGGAGCGACCATGGCCAAGACCGCCGAACCGAAGACCACCGAGGCCAAGGCCGCCACCAAGGCGGCGGCCAAGCGTGGCACCCGCTCCGCCGCCGAAACCCAGCAGATCCGCGACGCCCTCGACGAGCGCCTGGGTGAGCTGCGCGAAGAATATGAGCAGACGGTCACCGAGATCGCCGAGATGCAGCGCGACCGGCTGACCGACTCGGCCGGCGACGACCAGGCCGACACCGGCACCAAGACGTTCGAGCGCGAGCAGGAGATCTCGCTGGCCAACAACATCCTCGAGCGGATCAACCAGGTCGAGCGCGCGGTCGAGCGCCTCGAGGAGGGCAGCTACGGCTGGTGTGAGCGGTGCGGCAACGCCATCCCGGTGGAACGCCTCTCCGCCTTCCCGTCCGCTACGCTCTGCGTGTCCTGCAAACAGTTGGAGGAGCGGCGCTGACTTCCCCCGAGACGGTCGACACCGGCGAGCCGCCGGTCAGCGGCCTCGATCCGCGACGGCACACGCGAGCCATGGCGTGGTTCGTCAGCGTGGCGGTGCTGGTCATCGTGCTCGACCAGATCACCAAATGGCTGACCGTGGCCTACCTGAGCGGCAAGCCGTCGATCCGGCTGCTCGGCGGCGCAGCCTACCTGCTCGAGGTGCGCAACAGCGGGGCAGCGTTCAGCCTCGGCCGCAGCTATACCTTCATTTTCCCGATCTTCGCCGTCTTCGTGACCGCCTGGATCATCTGGATGACCCGCAAACTCGCCTCGCTTCCCTGGGCGGTCGCCCTTGCCCTGGTACTCGGGGGAGCCCTCGGCAACCTCATCGACCGCATCTTCCGGGCTCCCGGGGTGTTCGTCGGTCACGTCGTCGACATGGTCAGCGTGTTCGCCGACAACGGTGAGCGCTTCCCCGTGTTCAACCTCGCCGACTCGGCGCTGACCTGCGGGGTCATCCTCGCGTTGCTGCTCGAGTTCACCGGCCGGCGGCGGGACGGCGTCCGGGCCAAGTGAGCGATGCAGGGTGCCGTGCGGCGTCTGGACTGACGCGCGGCGCGGAGGGAAGACGGCGATTGAGGCGCCCGGCATCGCGAACGAGGAGCAATCGTGAGTGATCATCGTTCGCTCCCGGTTCCGGACGGGCTCGACGGCGTGCGGCTCGACCAGGCCATCTCGCGGCTGTTCGGGCTGAGCCGGACGGCCGCCGCCGCGCTCGTCGAGTCCGGCGACGTCATGGTGGACGGGCAGGCCAAGCCGAAGTCCGACAAGGTCGCCGCGGGCGCCTGGCTGGAGATCACGCTGCCCTCGGTGCGGCCGGCCGAGCCGCCGTCGCTCGTCGACGGACTCATCGTCGTCCACAGCGACGACGACATCGTGGTGGTCGACAAGCCGGTCGGGGTGGCCGCCCACGCGTCGCCCGGCTGGACCGGCCCGACCGTCCTGAGTGGACTGTCCGCGATGGGCCAGACGATCGCGACCAGCGGTGCCGCCGAGCGGCAGGGCATCGTGCATCGGCTCGACGTCGGTACCACCGGGCTGATGGTCGTGGCCAAGAGCGAGCGCGCGTACAGCCTGCTCAAGCGAGCCTTCAAGGAGCGTCTCGTCGACAAGCGGTACCACGCCGTGGTGCAGGGTCACCCCGACCCGTTGCGCGGGACGATCGACGCGCCGATCGACCGGCACCCCAGCCACGACTACAAGTGGGCGGTGGTCTCCGGCGGGCGGCCGAGCATCACCCACTACGACACGCTGGAGGCCTTCCCGGCGGCCAGCCTGCTTGACGTGAAGCTGGAGACCGGCCGGACCCACCAGATCCGGGTGCACTTCTCGGCACTGCGACACCCGTGTGTGGGTGATCTCACGTACGGCGCCGACCCGACCCTGTCCGCCCGGCTCGGCCTGCACCGGCAGTGGCTGCACGCGCGCCAGCTCGGCTTCATCCACCCGGGGACGGGGGAGCCGGTCGAGTTCGTGAGCGCCTACCCGGCCGACCTGCAGACCGCGCTGGACCGGCTGCGGTGAGCTTCTTCAGCCGGCTCGACCAGGCGGTACTGCCGGTGCTCGCCCGGATGCGCGGGCTCATGATCGGTGCTGCGGTGCTCGCGGCCACCGTGGCGATCCTGGCGGTGTATTCGGCGACGCGCGCGCCGGTGGCCGGCGACCCGACGATCGGCGACGTGGTGCGCGTCGGGGTCGCCGACGGCGACTCGGTTCCGGCCTACCTGGCGAGCACGAAACAGCAGCTGGCCGCGCTCCCGGACGGGACCGAGGTCTATGCGCTCGTGTCCTTCACCGCATACCTCGCGCCGGACCGGCTGCCGGCCGCGTTGAGCGCGGTGTCCGTTTCCAGCGTGTTCGCCCGAGTCCCGCTGCCGGGAGTGCAGACGGAGTTGATCAGGCTCGGCGCGTACAAGCTGCCGGATGATGTCATCGCGGGCATGGATGCCACCGCGGAGCGTAAGGACGACGAGGCGGCCAACTATCGCAGAACGCTCGCGAAGGCAACCGACAAACCCGAGGATATTCGTCAGGTGTACGCATCCGACGCAGACGTCGCCGCCGCGGAGGCGACCGCGTACCGTCGGCACTGCTCCTGCGTCTACGCCGCGGTGGTGCACGCCGCGCCGGCGGCGCTGCGGGCGCTCGCGCAGCGCTCAGAGATCCGGGCGGTCGACCCAGCGTCCGAGGTGAAGCGGCTCGACCGCACGGTGTTCCTGCCTCCGCTGCCCGAGCAGACTGATCGGGTGCGGCCCGTCGGGAATTGACCCTGCCCAGAGTGTCTCTTCGGACCGCCATGACGTTGAAGCAGGGGATGGGCAGTAGCCAGTGGTCCAAATAGGGTTCGGTCCGTAGCCTGGTGGTGCTGAGTGATTCGAAGCGGATTTCCAGGCGGGCAGGAGGCAGGTGTGGCGGAGCGCGCCGAGACCGGGTGGGGACGGCCGCCGGAGCCGGCTCCCCGGTGGCGCACGCTCCTCGACCGTGCGTTACTGGGCCGGGGCAGTCCCGCTGACCTCGAATATGATGGGCGCTTCGACCGCCCTCGATCTCCATACGCCGACGACGACTACCCACGACCTGCCAACGGGGGAGGCATGTACGACGCTCGCGGTGGCCTTGAGGCACCGCCCCGCTCACCAGCGCCGTATGACACGCCATACGAAACGCCGTATGACGCGCCATATGACGCCCCACGGCGGGGCGGATATCCGCAGCTGGAGTTCCAGCAGCGCACCGCCGACCCGACCGAGCAGATGGTGCAGGTCCTGCGCCAGGAGATACCGACGCCCAAGGTGTTGGCGTTCGCCAACCCGAAGGGCGGGGTGCACAAGACGACGGCCACGGTGCTGGCCGCGGCCACGGTCGGTAGCGTCCGCGGACGCGGCGTGATCGCCTGGGACGACAACGAGCTGCGCGGCACGCTCGGGCTGCGGGCCGGCAGCGCCCGGCACGCCCGGACCGTCCGGCACCTGATCGCCGACCTGGCCAGCGTCGAGAACTACTCGGGTTACGAGCTGCACGACCGGCTCGACGACTACCTGCGGCACGCCTCCGACGGGTCTTATGACGTGCTGGCCGGCGAGGAGAACCCGCGCTTCGCGCAGCGTCTTGACCCCTACACGGTGCGTCGCGTGCTCGAGCTGCTCCGCCGGACACACGACGTGATCTGCGTCGACACCGGCAACAACGTCGAGAGCCCAAACTGGCAGACCGTCCTGCAGGCGGCCGACCAGCTCGTGGTGACCAGCGTCCCCCGTGAGGACGCCGCGTTCACCGCCGACTGGATGCTCGACCTGCTCGACGAGGCGGGCATGGAGGAGCTCGTGGCCAACGCGGTCACGTTGCTGTCCTGCCCGACGCCCAACGCCACCCCGCTCATCGACGACCTGGCCTCGCACTTCCGGTCGCGCACGCGCTCGGTGGTCGTGGTCCCCTACGACCCGGTGCTGGAGAGCGGCTCCAACATCGAATACGGCACGCTCTCGGCGACGACGAAGCGCGCCTGGCTCCGGGCGGCGGCCGTCATGATGGATCCCTACGCGCGCTGAAGCAGCTCGTTGACCGCTCGTTCGAAGATCGTGTCGTGGTGCGCGACCTGCTCTTTTGTCGTCGACGGGGACATCAGCGCCATGTTGTGAAACGGCGTCAGCAGGATCCCGCGGTTCGCCAGGTACACGTGGAGGAAGTCTTCGAGGGCCGGATCGGCGCTTTCGGCCGACGCTGTCCCGCTGGTCGGGGCCGGGTTGGCGAATCGGTACTCGACTCTGGCTCCGAGCCGGTTGACCGACCATGGGAGTTGGTGGTGACTTATCACCTTTTGGACCTTATTTGCGAATAATTGCGCCATTCCGGTCATATGGGCGAACGCGGCGTCCGTGAGCACGTGCTCGAGGGTCGCCCGCATGGCGGCCACGCTCAGCGCGCTGCCGGCGAGGGTGCCGCCGACGCCGCCCATGTCGATGAGGTCGAGATCCTTGCGCTCTTCGATCTTCTCGGTGATGTCGTTCGATAGGCCGTAGGCCCCGGACGGGATGCCGCCACCGATCGCCTTGCCGATGGTGACGACGTCCGGCTGGAGGTTCCACCGGCCGGTCGCGCCGCCCGGGCCGGCCGAGAAGGTGTGCGTCTCGTCGTTGATCAGGTACGTGCCGTACTTGCGGGTCAGCTCCCGGACCCCGTCGAGGTAGCCCGGCTCGGGCAGCACGATGCCGATGTTGGTGAGCGCCGGCTCCATGAGGACGGCGGCGACGTCGCCGTGGGCGAGCTCGCGTTCGAGGCCCTCGAGGTCGTTGAACTCGGCGACGCGGCTGGTGGTGGTCACGTCGGTCGGCGCGCCGACGTTGCCCTCGCGGCTGGCCGGCTGGTTGTCGGCGTCGAGGACGATCAGCGACTCGTCGACCGAGCCGTGGTAGCAGTAGCTGTTGAAGAGGATCTTGGGCCGTCCCGTTACCGCGCGCAGCAGCCGGATCGCCCAGCGGTTGGCGTCGGTCGCGGTGAGCGTGAAGCTCCAGTACGGCACTTTGAAGCGCCGGGCGAGCTCGGCCCCGACCCAGGCGGCGTCCTCGGTCGGCAGCATGGTCGACGCGCCGCCGAGCGTCTGCAGCCGGTGCTGGACCGCGTCGACGACCGGCTTCGGGGAGTGCCCGGCCATCGCGGCGGTGTCGCCGAGCGAGAAGTCCACGTACGAGTGGCCGTCGAGGTCGGTCACCGTCGACCCGTGCGCCGTGTCCAGGTACAGCGGGAACCCGGCCGCGGTCTTGTTCATCCAGGTCATCGGCACCCGTCCGAACAGGTGACCGGCTTGGTCGTAGGCCTGTTTCGAGCGCGGGTTGCGCTCGGTGAACGCCTGCTTCTCGCGCTGCGACAGCTCGGCGAGGCGATCTCTGTCGATCATGGCTTTCCTCGTTTTTGTCGTACTGGCGTGCTTGAGTGGTGGCGTGGGCGGGTCGTTCGTGCATCTCCATGCGCACACCGAATATTCGATGCTGGACGGGGCGGCCCGGCTCGCGCCCCTGCTCGCGGAGACCGCGCGCCTGGGCATGCCCGCGCTCGCCATGACGGATCACGGCAACCTTTACGGTGCCTACGATTTTTACCAGCAGGCCCGGGCGGCTGGGGTCAAACCCATCCTCGGTTGCGAGACCTATGTGACCCCGGGCACCGACCGGCGCGACCGCACCCGGGTCCGATGGGCCGAGGGCGGCGAAAACGACGTGTCCGGCGGCGGCGCCTACACCCACCTCACCATGCTCGCTGCCGACGCTGACGGGCTGCGCAACCTGTTCCGGGTCGCATCGCGGGCCAGCCTTGAGGGCTACTTCTACAAGCCGCGCGCCGACCGGGAGGTGCTCGCCGCGCACGCGGCCGGGATCATTGCGACGACCGGCTGCCCGTCCGGCGAGGTCCAGACCTGGCTGCGGATCGGCGACTTCGAGCGGGCCTGCGCGGCGGCCGGGGAGTTCCGCGACATCTACGGCCCGGACAACTACTTCCTCGAGGTCATGGACCACGGGCTCGACATCGAGACGCGGATCCGGCCCGACCTGCTGCGGCTCGGCAAACGGCTCGGGCTCACCCCGGTGGTCACCAATGACCTGCACTACACGTTCGCCGGCGACGCCGACGCTCACGAGGCGCTGCTGTGCGTGCAGTCGGCCACCACGATGGCCGATCCCAAGCGGCTCAAGTTCGACGCTCGCGACTTCTATCTCAAGTCGCCCGACGAGATGCGCATGCTTTGGGACAGCGAGATACCCGGCGCCTGCGACGCCACGCTGATGATCGCCGAGCGGATCGGCGACTACAGCGCCGTCTTCGCGCCGCGGGACCTCATGCCGAGATTCCCGGTGCCGGCCGGCGAGACCGAGGAGTCCTATCTGAGGTCCGAGGTCCGGCGGGGACTGGCGGCCCGGTTCCCGGCCGGGGTGCCGCAGCGGCACCGGACCCAGGCCGACTACGAGCTCGACGTGGTCTGCCAGATGGGCTTCCCAGGCTATTTCCTCGTGGTGGCCGACCTCGTCAAGCACGCCAAGGCCGAGGGCATCCGGGTCGGGCCCGGCCGCGGCTCGGCCGCCGGCGCCGTCATCGCCTACGCGCTCGGCATCACCGAGCTCGACCCGATCGAGCACGGGCTGCTGTTCGAGCGCTTCCTCAACCCCGAGCGCATCTCGCTGCCCGACATCGACATGGACTTCGACGAGCGGCGGCGCGGCGAGGTGATCCGCTACGCGACGGACAAATACGGGGCGGACCGGGTCTCGCAGATCATCACCTACGGGACGATCAAGGCCAAGGCGGCGGTCAAGGACGCGGCGCGGGTGCTGGGTTATCCATTCTCGATGGGCGAGCGGATCACCAAGGTGGTGCCCGGCGCCGTGCTGGGCCGCGACATGCCGCTGTCCGGCATCTTCGACCCGGCGCACGCGCGCTACGCGGAGGGCGCCGAGTTCCGCCAGCTCTACAACGCCGAGCCCGATGTGCGGAAGGTCGTGGACACGGCCCGCGGCCTCGAGGGGCTCAAGCGGCAGTGGGGTGTGCACGCGGCCGGCGTCATCCTGTCCCGCGAGCCGCTGCTCGACGTCCTGCCGATCCAGAAGCGCGAGCAGGACGGCGCCATCATCACCCAGTGGGACATGGGCGCCTGCGAGTCCATCGGCCTGCTCAAGATGGACTTCCTCGGGCTGCGCAACCTGACGATCGTCGACGACTGCCTCGAGGCGGTGCGCCTCAACCGCGGCATCGACCTGGTGGTGGAGGACTTGCCGCTCGACGATCCGGCCACCTACGCGCTGCTGTCCCGCGGCGACACGCTCGGCGTGTTCCAGTTCGACGGCGGCCCGGTGCGGGCCTTGTTGCGGTCGATGGCGCCCGACAGCTTCGAGGACATCGCCGCGGTGGGCGCGCTCTACCGGCCCGGTCCGATGGGGGCCAATGCGCACAACGAATACGCCGACCGGAAAAACGGCCGGAAGCCGGTCGTGCCGATCCATCCCGAGCTGGCCGAGCCGCTGGCCGACATCCTCGACGACACCTATGGCCTGATCGTCTACCAGGAGCAGGTGATGGCGATCGCCCAGCGGGTGGCCGGTTACTCGCTCGGCAAGGCCGACCTGCTGCGCCGTGCGATGGGCAAGAAGAAGAAGGAGATCCTCGACCGCGAGTTCGAGCCGTTCGCGGCCGGCATGCGGGCCAACGGATTCTCGCCCGGCGCGATCCGCACGCTGTGGGACATCCTGGTCCCGTTCTCCGACTACGCATTCAACAAGGCCCACAGCGCCGCTTATGGCCTTATTGCGTACTGGACGGCTTACCTCAAGGCCAACTACCCGGCCGAATACATGAGTGCCTTGCTCACCAGCATCGGCGGCGACAAGGACCGGTCGGCCGTCTATCTGGCCGAGTGCCGGCACATGGGCATCAAGGTCTTGCCGCCGGACGTCAACGAGTCGCAGCGACGCTTCTCCGCGGTCGGCACCGACGTTCGCTTCGGGCTTGGCGCCGTCCGCAACGTCGGCGGCAACGTCGTCGAGGCAATCCTGCGCGCGCGGGCCGAGCGCGGCGCGTTCACCGACTTCTACGACTTCCTGCGCAAGGTCGACGCCACCGTCCTCAACAAGAAGACGATCGAGTCGCTGATCAAGGCGGGCGCGTTCGACTCCCTCGGCCACCCGCGCCGCGGTCTGCTCGCCGTGCACTCCGACGCGATCGACGCGTTCCTCGGCGTGAAGCGCAACGAGGCGGCCGGCCAGTTCGACCTGTTCGGCTCGATGTTCGACGACCCCGACACGGGCGCGCGCGGCGGCATCGAGGTGACCCCGCCGATCCCGGCCGGCGACTGGGACAAGATGGAGCGGCTGGCGTTCGAGCGGGAGATGCTCGGCCTCTACGTCTCCGACCACCCGCTGCTCGGCCTCGAGCACATCCTCCAGCAGGAGGCCGACCGCACCATCGCCGCGCTGGCCGACGAGTCCGCCACGCCGGACGGCGCCGTCGTCGTGCTGGCCGGCATCCTCTCCGGCGTCCAGCGCCGCATCACGCGGCAGGGCAAGCCCTGGGGCTCGGCCGTCCTGGAGGATCTGGACGGCGCGGTCGAGGCCATGTTCTTCCCGAGCACCTACGAGATGGTCGGCGAATACCTGGCCGAGGACGCGATCGTGGTGGTCAAGGGCCGCGTCGACCGCCGCGAGGACCAGCCGCGCCTGATGGCCATGGACCTGATCCTGCCCGACATCTCGGTCCCCGACGATCACCGGCCGCTGATCATCGAGGTGTCCCCGGACACCTGGACCGAGCCACTGGTCGACCGGGTCAAGGCCGTGCTGGCCCGCCATCCCGGCAACAACGAGGTGCACCTGCGGTTGGTCGAGGGCCGGCGCACCACGCTGCTGCGCGTCGCCCCGGTCCGGGTGACGTTGTCGGCGGCGCTGAAGGCCGACCTGAAGACGGTGCTGGGCCCGGGCGCGCGGATCCTCTGAGCACAGGTCCGCTTTCCGACCCGCGGTGGCCGCGGTCTGGTCTCCTTCCCGCGGTTCCGCCGAGCGGTCTGGTGTTTGTGTCCGAGCTTCGTCGGTGGTCTGGTGTTGTGTCCGCGCTTCGTCGGTGGACTGGTGTTGTCTGTCGTCTGCGCTCCGTGTGACGCCACCTTGCTTCGAGCACCATCCGGCCCGCTGACTGCCGTCCGAAGTCCCACTGCCGTTCGTCACGGGGCGAGGTCTTCCGCCACCGACCGCAGACCTGTTGTCCGCCCACTTGGCGCCGGCCTGTCGCGTGTCGGCGGCGCGTATGTCGCCCGAGTGGTTCATTCGCACCGTCCATTGCGGAGACGGCGGCCGATCCGCACCCCGTCCCCCCAGACGGTGGTCGATCCGCACCCCGTCCCCCCAGACGGTGGTCGATCTGCCCCGAACTCCACCAGACGGTGGCCGCTCTGCCGACGTTTCGTCGGCGAGTCGCGTCGGCGGATCGACCACCCTCTGGGTAATTACGTGGACGGTGGTCGATCTGGGCACGATTTGCCCTCACCGGCGGTGGCTGAACGGCCATCGTCTAGCTGGCCAGCCAAACGGTGGCCGCTGTGCCACCACGACACGCCGTCGAAATGTCGGCAGATCGGCCACCGTCTGGTGGAGTCCGGGGCAGATCGACCACCGTCTGGGTGGGCTGAGTGCGGATCGACCGTCGCAGGGGCGGCCTGAGTGCGGATTGACCATCGTCTTGGTGGGGCCGGACGCAGATCGACCACTGTCCGGCAGAGCCTGGGGCGGATCGACCACCGTCATCGAAACACCGGTCGGCCATCGTCATGGAAACACCGGTCGGGCATCGTCATCGAAACACCGGTCGGCCATCGTCATCGAAACACCGGTCGGCCATCGTCATGGAAACACCGGTCGGCCATCGTCATGGAAACACCGGTCGGGCATCGTCATGGAAACACCGGTCGGGCATCGTCATCGAAACACCCGCAGACCACCGCGGCGGTGTGATTCCGCGCGACGGCGGCTCGCTGAAGAGCTACGGCTGTTGCGGAGTCGTGGTGAAAGCCGTCCTAAATAGGCGGTGGCGCCGGCGGACGTGCAGGATCTTGGCGACCGCCGCCAGCCAACCCGCGCACGCGTCGTCCACGGACGGCAGTGTGCAGACCGCCGCCAGCCATGAACGAACCAGCGTCGACTGCTCCGGCGTGGGCAGCGGCTCCTCGACCTCGGCGGCATAGCGAACCCCGCCGCGGCGGACGATCTCGGCCAGGAACGTCAGCGCACCCGGGTGGACCTCCAGCCGATCGGCGGCCAGCGCAGCGGCGATCGCGGCGTCGCCGAAGAGGTGGCGGTGGGCGGCTCCCGCCGTTCCGAGGCCGTCGCGCAAGGCTGCCGGCACGTCCACCCGAGCCAGGTCAAGATCGGTGCGAGCGGCGGGCGGCACGGCTCACCGCCTCGGCAGCGTGACGTCGTCGGCGCCGGGTGGCATGAGCTGTTCGAAGCTGTCGAGGTGGCCGTTGATGAACGTATTCTCGTCCACCCACACGGTGTAGCCCCACGGGTTGTAGATCTGCAGCATGTCGCCGTCATGGCCGACGACCACCAGTTCGTGGGCCTCGCCGCCGCCGCTGGCGTTGTTGACCCCGAACGAGATCGGGACGCCGAGGTCGACGTTGTGCTCGATGATCGGTAGGGCGTCGCGGCGGCCTTCGACCGAGTTGATGTCGAGCACTTCATAGTGCCGGCCGGTCGGGCCGCCCAGCTCGTGGTTGACGATGTCGTCCTTGCCGTCGTCCTTCACGCCGCCCGGCTGGCCGGCGTCGTCGGCGTCGGGTGGATGGCCCTCGTCGTAGACCCGTTCCTGCTCGTCGGCGAGCCGCTGCGCGAACGCCGCGCCGTTGTCGAACGCCGGGTCGTCGGGGCGGCCGCCGGTCGTCAGATCGAGTGCGTAGAGCGGGTCGACCCGCGCCCGCGCGAGGATCGCGGCGCCGGCCACGCAGGTCGGCCGGGTGCCCTGCGACCACGCCGTGCCGTCGAACGCGACGTCGTTGTGGCGGTTGGCGAAGGCCGCCCCGAGCTGGGTCGAGGCCGGGGTGAGGTGCACGCGCAGCCACTCGGGATCGCCGCCGTGCGGGTGGATCATCCCGGCGAACCGCTCGATCTCGGCCACGCTGCGACCGGACGCGAGGGCCTGCATAAGGTAGGCCCGCTCCTCGGCCGACCGGGCCTGCGACAGCAACGTGTCGAACCGTCCGCGCTCGGCCGGGTCGAGCTGATCGAGCCGGCCGGACGCGCGGGTCGCGGCGTCGGCGGTCAGGATCAGGTTGTCGTCGTGCAGCGCCGGGTCGAGGGCCGGCACGGCGGCGTCGACCAGCACCAGCTTGTCGAGATCGGTCAGCGTCGTCGTGGTCAGCCGGGCGGCGTGGGCGGCGGCCGACAACTCATCGAGCACCTTGACCGCCAGCCGGCTGGCGTCCTCGGCCTCGTGGGCGGCCGTGACCAGGTCGGCGATCCCGGCCTGGGCCTGCTGCTGCACCTGCCGCATGAGCGCCTCGTCCGGCGGGAACGATCGTGCCAGGTCGGCCAGCGGCGGTCGGGCATAGCTGAGCGTGAGCGTTCCGCGGTCATATCGTCGCCGGACCTCCAGCATTTTTCCGGCGTACGCCGCGAGCGCGTGCCCCGCCCGCCGGAACGTCACGGCGATCCGCTCGAGCTCGCCGCTGACGGCGGCCATGGCTTGCATCCCGCCGGACGCGGTCTGGCCCAGCCACATCTGCGGGAGGGCAACGTTTGCGGATGAATGGGCAGTCGCGCTCTCCCCTTCGAGCGTGTGCGCGGCCTGAGCGAGGACGTCGGCGTAGCCCTCGAGGGTGGCCGGCGCAGCCGTCGGCGGCGGCACGTCGAGCGCGTCGATGATGGCCTGGGCGAGCACGTCGGCGAGCGCCACGGTGCCGGCGCCATCGATCGTCCGGCGGCATGCCTCGAGGCGCTGCAGCCGGCCCGGCGGGCTCACCGAACGCCTCCACCGGCGAAGCCGCTGGCCGCCGCGGCGTCGGCCTGCGCATAGGCCACGGCCGACCGGGCCAGCCCGTCGGCGAGCTCGTGGGCGCCGCCCGCCGCCGTGTGCATCTCGGCCAGCCACAGCTCGTGGAACCGCCGGTAGGCCGGCCCGAGCCCGAGATCACCGAAGACCGCGTCGCCCAGCGGCGGGCAGTCGGCGAACGCCCGCTCGACGGTGCCGACGCCGTCGGCCAGGACGGCGGTGTCGTTGGCGAGCTGCTTGAGCCGTCGTGGATCGACCTTGATCGGTGGCGCCATGATGTTCCTCCCCCGTGTCACGGTTCGTACCGAGCCGGACACGCGCAGCGTAGCTTTCGCCACCGGAGCGCCGCACCCCGCAAATCCGGCCTGTGGATAACCCTCCCGACGGTCGGCGACGGCATGAGGCAGGATGGTTGGGTGAGCGTCGCCCCTTTCGAGCCGGCCCCCGAGGCCGCCCCGGCGGCTGACGGGGCCGCTCGGCGCCGGTCGATCCTCATCGAGGCGGTGGTCTGCCTGGCCACGGCCGTGGTGATCGCCGGGCTGGGCGCCCCGATCGGGCTGTTGTGGCGGGCGGTCGCCCCCAAGGTCGAGCTGGTGCAGACCGACTTCGGGCCCTACCCGTTGCAGCCCGAGCCGGAGGGCTACATCGCCGACGAGGGGTGGTTCATCTTCATCGCGATCGGCGCCGGCATCCTGATCGCGCTGCTCGTCTGGTTCCTGTTGCGGCGCTACCGCGGGGCCGCCATGGTCGCGGCGCTCGCCGTCGGCAGCGTCGGCGGCTCGGTACTGGCCGCGTGGCTGGGCCACCGGATCGGGCTTTCCACGTACAACCGGCTGATCAACTCGGCTCCGACCGGGACGCACATCTTCCGGCCGGCGCGGCTCCGCCTGACCGATGTGGGGCTGTGGTTCGGCTTCATCCCGCGGGTCCGCGGCATCGTGCTGATCCAGGGACTGGTCGCCACCGCGCTCTACACGGCGTGCGCCGGGTTCAGCTACTCACCGTCGCTACGGCCGGAGCTTGACGAACTGCCGGACGTACAACTTCCTAATTGGGACTCGCCGGGGTGGCAAGGTCCGACAGCGGCGCCGGCACGGCCCGCAGCTGTTGCAGAAGAGCCGACTCCCGACGCAACATGGCCCGCTCGGCCCGGAGACGGCTGACCGTGTCGGGCTCGGCGAGCAACCGCTGCCGCTCCTCGAGCGTCAACGTGGCCGTCGCCGCCACCAAGTGGGACAGCACCGTCGGGTCGTCGGGCAACTGCTCGCCGCCGTCGGCGTCGACCCGCCGCAGGACACGCAGGTAGCGCTGGAACGCCGCGAGCACCCCGGCGGCCAGATCGTCGGCGCGGTCGGCGTCGCCGGTCTCGTCGGGCATCCATTCGACCTCGCCGGTCAGATACGGCGCGGCGCCGGTTTCGATGCTCACCAGCCGGAAGCGACGCCGCCCGACGGTCATCAGGTCGAACCCACCTTCGGAGAGTTCGGTGATTTGGCGCACTTCGGCCGTGCATCCGATTTCGTACAGCGTGAGCGCGTCACCGGGAATGATCGACACGTCGCCGTCGGGCACGCCGACCTCCCAGCCGCGGCGGATGGCGACCACGCCGAACTCCTTGGCCACCCCGTCCGGCAGGGCACTGAGATCCTGGACGAGCTTCTGATAGCGCGGCTCGAAGATGTGCAGCGGCAGCACCAGGCCCGGGAAGAGCACCGTGCCGAGCGGGAACAGGGGTAACAGGGTCCGCTTTGCTGCCTCCACGCCGCGAGCCTAGTCCGCCGCTGTCGCTCGTCGTACTCAAGCTGTCGTGCCGATAGGTCCTGCCCTGCCGGGCCGACCGGCCGGCGACGGGTCCAGACGACGACCGGCGCCGCCGGCCGGAAGGCCGCCTACGACGCCGGTATGCCACCTCCCGCCCGGCTTGCCGCTCGCCGTCTGGATCCCGTCTCGGTTCGGCATGCCCGACAGGGCAGGACCTAGACTGGTCCCCGTGTTGACCAGGATCGACTTGCGCGGCTCCGGTGAGGATCCGCGCCGGCTGCTGCCCCGTGCCGCGTTCGACGTCGCCGCCGCCATCGAGACGGTGCGGCCGGTCGTGGAGGCCATCCGCGAGCATGGCGCGCCGGCGATCCGCGACGCCACGCGCCGCTTCGACGGCGTTGAGCTGACCGCGCTCCGCGTGCCCGTCGACGCGATCGAGCGGGCCGGCGCCGCCCTCGACGACGGCGTGCGGGCCGCGCTCACCGAGTCGATCGCCCGCGCCCGCAAGGTGCACACCGACCAGCGGCGGGCCGAGACGACGACGCAGGTCGTGCCCGGTGGCACGGTCACCCAGCGGTGGGTGCCGGTCGAGCGGGTCGGGCTCTACGTGCCGGGCGGCCTCGCGGTCTACCCGTCCAGCGTGGTCATGAACGTCGTGCCGGCGCAGGTCGCCGGGGTCGGCTCGCTCGCGGTGGCCAGCCCGCCGCAGAAGGACACCGGCCTGCCGCACCCGCACATCCTGGCCGCCTGCGCACTGCTCGGGGTCGACGAGGTCTACGCGGTCGGCGGTGCCCAGGCGATCGCCATGTTCGGCTACGGCGACCAGGAGTCGTGCGCGCCGGTCGACTTGATCACCGGCCCGGGCAACATCTGGGTCACCGCGGCCAAGCGGCTGCTGCGCGGCGTGGTCGGCATCGACGCCGAGGCCGGCCCGACCGAGATCGCCATCCTCGCCGACGACACGGCCGACCCGCGCCACGTCGCCGCCGACCTGATCAGCCAGGCCGAGCACGACCCGCTCGCGGCCAGCGTGCTCGTCACGCCGGCTCCCGCGCTCGTCGAGGCGGTCGAGCTGGAGCTGGGCCGGCGGGTTGCGGCGACCAAGCACACCGAGCGGATCACCCAGGCGCTCACCGGCCCGCAGTCGGCCGTCGTCCTGGTCGACGACCTCGACGCCGGGCTCCGCGTCGTCGACGCCTACGCGGCCGAGCACCTGGAGATCCAGACCCGCGACGCGCGGGCGGTGGCCGAGCGGGTCCGCAGCGCCGGGGCGATCTTCGTCGGCGCGTGGTCGCCGGTGTCACTCGGGGACTACTGCGCGGGCTCCAACCACGTGTTGCCGACGGGCGGTTGTGCGCGGCACTCGTCCGGGCTCTCGGTGCAGACGTTCCTGCGGGGCGTGCAGCTCATCGAGTACACGGAAGATGCCTTGAAGGGTGTTGCGGGGCACGTGGTGACCTTGGCCGACGCGGAGGACCTGCCCGCACACGGCGAAGCGGTGACGGCGAGGTTCCCGCGGTGACCTCGCTCGACGACCTGCCGCTGCGCGACGAACTGCGGGGGATGAGCCCCTACGGCGCCCCGCAGCTCGACGTTCCGGTGCGGCTCAACACCAACGAGAACTCCTACCCGGTGCCCGAGGACGTCGCGGTCGCGATGGAGAAGGCGCTGGCCGCGCAGGTCCGTGACCTCAACCGCTACCCCGACCGCGACTCGGTCGCGCTGCGCACCGACCTCGCCGCCTACCTCGGTCACCGACTTACCGCGGCCAACCTCTGGGCGGCCAACGGGTCCAACGAGATCCAGCAGCAGTTGCTGCAGACCTTTGGCGGGCCCGGTCGCACCGCGCTCGGTTTTACGCCTTCGTACTCGATGCATCCGCTCCTCGCGGCCGGCACCGGCACGGCGTGGGTCGACGGCCGCCGGGACGAGCAGTTCGAGGTCCCCGTGGCGCACGCGGTCGAGCAGGTCGACAAGCACCAGCCGGATCTGGTCTTCCTCTGCTCGCCCAACAACCCGACGGGCACGGCGCTCTCGCTGGACGTGGTCCGGGCGGTGGCCGACGCGGCGCCCGGCATGGTGATCGTCGACGAGGCCTACGCGGAGTTCGCGCGGCCCGGCACGCCGAGCGCGCTGACGCTGCTCGAGGGCCGCCCCCGGTTGGTCGTCACGCGGACGATGAGCAAGGCGTTCGCGCTGGCCGGTGGGCGCATCGGCTACCTCGCGGCGGACCCGGCCGTGGTCGACGCCGTTCAGCTGGTCCGGCTGCCCTATCACCTGTCGGCGCTGACCCAGGCGGTCGCGCGGGCCGCGCTCGCCAACACCGAGGCCCTGCTGTCCACAGTGGATGCCATCAAGGCCCAGCGGGACCGGATCGTGGCGATGCTGCGGGGTTGGGGCCTGCATGTGGCCGACAGCGACGCCAACTTCGTGCTGTTCGGGGTGCCCGGGGCCGCGTCGTCGGGCGGCGAAGCGGCCGACGACGCAGGGCCCGGCGCGCCGGGGGACAGCAAGGTCACCTGGCAGGCGCTCCTTGACCGGGGCGTGCTCGTCCGTGATGTCGGCCTGCCCGGCTGGCTGCGGGTGACCGCCGGAACGCCCGCCGAGACCGACGCCTTCCTGGCCGCCCTTGAGGAGCTCCTATGACCCGCGCCGCGTCCAACGAGCGGCTGACCGCCGAGACCAAGGTGACGGTCGAGCTCGACCTCGACGGGTCCGGGGTCGGCGAGATCTCCACCGGCATCGGCTTCTACGACCACATGCTCAACCAGATCGCCAAGCACGGCGGCTTCGACCTGCGCGTGTCGACGGTCGGCGACCTCGAGGTCGATGCCCACCACACGATGGAGGACACCGCGCTCGCGCTCGGCGCCGCGTTCGCCGAGGCGCTGGGCGACAAGAAGGGCGTCGTGCGGTTCGGCACCGCGACCGTCCCGCTCGACGAGGTGCTCGTGCAGGCGGCGGTCGACCTGTCCGGCCGGCCCTACGTGGTCCATGACGAGCCGCTCGACCTGGCGCCGACGATCGGGCCGATCTACCCGACCAGCATGACCCGGCACGTGTGGGAGTCGTTCGGCCACTCGGCCAAGGTCACCCTGCACGTAAACGTGCTGCGGGCGGCACGGCCGGGCACCCGCCCGGATGCCCACCACGTGGTCGAGGCGCAGTTCAAGGCGGTCGCGCGGGCGCTGCGTCAGGCGGTCGCGATCGATCCGCGTACGGCCGGGGTCGTGCCCAGCACCAAGGGCTCGTTGTGAATTCGGTGCTCCCCGTTTTCCTGATCGCCCTCGGCGGGCTCTTCGTCGGCGGCGTGATCTCGATGCGGCAGCAGGGCGCCGGCAAGTTCGCCCAAGGTCTCCTCGGCGTGCTCGCGCTCGTGTCGGTGGCCGGCGGTGTCCTGTGGATGGTGGGGAAGGGGTAGGCGTGGCGAAGACGGTCGTCGTCCTGGACTACGGCTTCGGCAACATCCGCTCCGCGCAGCGCGCGCTCGAACGGGTCGGGGCTGCCGTGACCGTGTCGGCCGACCTCGCCGCGGCCGGCCGGGCCGACGGGCTGGTCGTGCCGGGCGTGGGCGCGTTCGCGGCGTGCATGTCCGGCATCGACGCACTTGGCGCCGGCCCGGCGATCACCGACCGGGTCCGGGCGGGCGCGCCCGTCCTGGGCATCTGCGTCGGCATGCAGATCATGTTCGAGTCGGGCGAGGAGCATGGCGTCGTCACCAAGGGACTCGGCCTGGTGCCGGGCACGGTGACCAGGCTGGACGCCCCGGTCGTGCCGCACATGGGCTGGAACGTCGTGGACTGGCCGGCCGAGTCGGTGCTGGGCCGCGGGATCGCGGAGGGCACGCGGTTCTACTTCGTCCACTCGTACGCGTCGCAGCTCATCGACAACGGCACCCGGGTGGCGACCACGACCCACGGAGCGCCGTTCGTGGCGGCGGTCGAGCACGGGGTGCTCATGGCCACCCAGTTCCACCCGGAGAAGTCCGGTGACGCCGGAGCCGCCCTACTGGCCAACTGGGTTGAGACGTTGTGAGCAAGGAACGGGCGCGCCGGCGGGCCGAGCGGGAGGCGGTCGCCCTGCTCGAGCGCCAACGGCGGCAGCGGCGGACCCAGCGGCGGCTGCGGCGACGCGCCGTGATGCGCAGCCTTGTCCCGAAGCGGCCGGGTCGGACCGGTAAGCTCTTCGCGCGCCGTACCCCTGCGCAACGCGCCACGATCGCGATCGGCGTCATCATCGCGCTGATACTCGTCTGGACGCTCATCGACTCGCTGTTGACCCGGCTCGGCCTGACGGCGTTCGTCCTGGTGGCGACGCCGATCCTGGTCGTGCTCACGCTGGACCGGAGGATTTGACCGTGGCACTGCAGCTCCTGCCCGCCGTCGACGTGGCCGACGGTCAGGCGGTCCGCCTTGTGCAAGGCGCGGCCGGCAGCGAAACGGACTACGGTGACCCGCTCGACGCCGCGCTCGCCTGGCAGAGTCAGGGCGCTGAGTGGATCCACCTGGTTGACCTCGACGCGGCGTTCGGGCGGGGTTCCAACGCCCCTTTGCTGGCCGAGGTCGTCCGCAAGCTGGACGTCGCGGTCGAGCTGTCCGGCGGCATCCGCGACGACGCCTCGCTGCAGGCGGCACTGTCCACCGGCGCGACGCGCGTCAACCTCGGCACGGCGGCTCTGGAAAACCCGGAGTGGTGCGATCGGGTGTGCGGCGAATACGGCGACCGGGTGGCGGTCGGGCTCGACGTGCGCGGCCACCAGCTCGCGGCGCGTGGCTGGACCCGCGAGGGCGGCGACCTCTTCGAGGTGCTCGGGCGGCTGGAGAAGGCCGGCTGCGCGCGGTACGTGGTGACGGACGTCCTCCGCGACGGCACGCTGACCGGGCCCAACGTGTCCCTGCTGCTCGAGGTGTGCCAGCGCACCAAGAAGCCGGTCGTGGCCAGCGGCGGCGTCTCCAAGCTCGACGACCTGCGCCAGCTCGCCGCGCTCGAGCCGGCCGGCCTCGAGGGGGTCATCGTCGGCAAGGCCCTGTACGCGGGCGCGTTCACGGTCGAGGAAGCCCTGGCCGCACTGAGCGAAGACCAATCATGAGCGATGCGGGACCGACGCAGCGCCTCCAACGCGTCAACGAAAGAAGCGTGCGGCGCGCAGGGAAGACGGCCCGTAAAGGCGCGCTGCATCGCGACCAGGAGGACTCATGACGGTCGCCGTCCGCGTCATCCCGTGCCTCGACGT
>Ga0070683_100000783_pt1 | contig 23450 bp, 15 predicted proteins | sample KBSC713LmetaG_FD_64662 | JGI IMG/M metagenome (GOLD analysis project Ga0070683, IMG submission 64662) | Corn rhizosphere microbial communities from Kellogg Biological Station, Michigan, USA - KBS C7.1-3L metaG | ecosystem: Host-associated > Plants > Roots > Rhizosphere ... | reverse complement strand
CAGGTGCTCTGGGTGAACGACAAGACGGCCGTCGTCGCCTACACGTGGATGGGAAGCGGCACCTTCAAGGGCCAGCCGATACCTGACCAGACGTTCGCGTCCACGGTCTGGACCGACCGTAATGGCAAATGGGTCGCGGTCTTCCACCAGGAAACACCGGTGACTCCGCCGCCGCCAGCGCCGGCCAAGAAGAAATAGTTGGAAATAGTGTGCAAGGGGCTGTGTCATTCGCGACACAACCCCTTGACACAAGCGCGAGGGTGCGCGCAGAATCCGCAGTCCCCGGCAAGGGCCAAATCCTGCGAACCTTGGGAGCACTTGTGATGTCTCACAAAGCCGTCTGGTCAGTCTAGGCGTGCTGCCGCTCTGAATCCTTCAGTCGCGACCCGCGAGAAAATTTACCGCGGGAGCCACGCCGCAAGCTTCGGACCTTGCGTCGCGGCCAGCTCAGCGCAGGTCGAGATCCGCTCGACCGCCTGTTGGATCGTCCGTTCCGCTTCCGGCACCTTGTGCTCGGCGAAGAACTCCTGCACCTCGGTCGCGCTCCTCGCATCGCAGAAGCTGCCAAGCGCGCCGGCGACGCCGGGGGCGCCAAACACCTGGCCTGTTTTCTTCTGAAAGTCGTCCCAGTGCGCGCGCAGGAGGTCCCAGGCGCGCGTCTGCGCATCCGGGTTCGTCAGCAGCCGTGCGACAAACAGTGCCGCGTCCTGGCTGCGCACGTCGGGACCGAGAATGTCCCCGATCGTCCGCTGGACAAGAGCCGGGTCGCTGAACGAGGCTAGCGCATACAGGTAGCGATAGTGCTCCTCGGGATCAACCGCCTGTCTGCTGCGTGCCAGATACCGGTCGTACAGTGTCGCATCCCCACCGAGCGCCGCGACCTTGACCACTTCGTTGAGAAGGTTCGAGTCGAGCGATCCTGGCGAATCGAGCTCGGATTCAACCAGTCGGCGAGCCACGCGAATCGTGTCCGGATCGCGCGCGGTTTCGCCCAGCGAGGCGAACAACGAGGCCCGGAGCTGACGCCGCTCCTCGGTATCGTCTGGACGTGGGCTCGAGCCGATCTCCTGGAGCGCCGGACTCAACAGCGCTGCCACCCACGCGCGGAAAGCTGCCCGGGACTCGTTCGGCACCACCCTGTCCACGGCGGCCAGTGTGGCCGTCAACGTCGCCATGACCGCTGGCGTGCGCTCGCCTTTGAACCCCTGCGCCAGATCGAGAAACGTTCCCACGTCGTGGCGCCCCGCGCGCACGAGCGCCCACTCGTCCGTCAGCATGGACATCCGCTCCGGCGGCGTAAAGGACGCGACGTCGCGCGCCAGCGCGCGAACCATCTCCGGAGAATTGACGACGCGGTAGTATCCGAGACCTGCAGCATTCGCCATCACCGTCGTGGAGCACGTACTGATTGGAATCGTGACCGGCGTGGCGGCAACTTCGACGGATGTTGCGGTCGTCGAGGCGGCAGTCCTCACCGACACGGGAATCGTCAGCAACGAATCGTTCGCGTCCGAACCGGACGACTCCTGCTTGACGATGACGGCACCTTTCCCGTCCTTGCACTCAATCGACACATCAATGAGTGGAACACCCGGCCGATCGACGAAGCCGGACATGACACGATTCACCGGCTTGCCCGTCACTTTCGTCAGCGTGTCCCAGAAGTCCTCGGCGCGGGCGTTGCCGTACCTGAACCGCTCGAGGTAGGCGTTGACGCCGGCTCGAAACGGCTCCTCACCCAGCCAGTGTTCGACCATCCGCAGAACCGCCGCCCCCTTCTCATAGGCGATCGCATCGAACAGCTCACCAATCTCAGAGGGCGTCCACGCTTCAGCGCGGATCGGCCGCGTCGTCTTCAGCGAATCGACTGTCATCGCTTTCTGATTCGATTGCACCTCGTCCAGCTCGACGTCCCATTCCGGCTTCCACGCTTTCACCGGCTTGGTCTCCATCCACGTGGCAAATCCTTCGTTGAGCCAGATGTCGTCCCACCACTTCATCGTCACGAGATCGCCGAACCATTGATGCGCCATTTCGTGCGCCAGGACGCCGGCGATTTCCTTGCGAACGTCCGTCGAGGCGGTCTTCGGATCGGCAAGAAGGAGCGTTTCGCGGTAGAAGATTGCGGCCGTGTTTTCCATGGCCCCCGCGGCGAAATCCGGGACGGCAACGACGTCGAGCTTCTTGAAGGGATACTTCACCGAGTAGTACTTGTCGTAGTAACGCAGGATCTCTTCGGCCGCCTCGAGCGCAAGGCCGGTCTGGCCCTTCTTGTCAGGCGTTGCGCAGACGCGGATCGGGATTCCATCGGCTGATCCCGACTGGCACTCGAAGTCGCCAACCACGAGCGCGAGGAGGTAGGTCGACATCTTCGGACTGGTCTCGAACTTCACCGTGTGCTTGCCGATCCCGGGACTCGGCGTGTCCGAAACGATCGCGCCGTTCGAGATCGCATGGTCGCCCTTGTCAATGATTGCGGTCAGGGCAAAGGTCGCCTTGAACCCAGGCTCGTCAAAGGACGGAAACATCCGGCGTGCATCGGTCGCTTCCAACTGCGTCACCGCGTAGCGGCGATTCTTGCCCTTGCTGAGATACAAACCTCGAAGCTGGTCGTTCAGAATTCCGCGATAGGCGATGTCGATTTCGGCGGCACCTGAGGCGAGCGGACGGTCCAAGGTGAATGTCGCCTGTTCCTTCGTCGCATCGAGCGTGACACGCGCCTGCGCTGTACGTTCGCCGGATTTCACCGTCACCTTGTCGAACTCGATCTCCGCGGCGTTGAGCACAATCGTCGTCGACGGCTTCTGCAGCGCGACAACGATCCGCTCCGTTCCTGAGAACGTCGCGGCCTGGAGGTCTGGAGTGACGGTGATGTCGTAGTGGCTGGGAACCACGTCGGGCGGAAGACGCTGCGCAAAGGCGGGAGTACACAGGAGAAGCAGAACCAATGTGAATACGCAGCGTCTGAACATTAATTGCCTCGTCTTGGGGTCTGCGGGCCGGTTTGAGCCCCTGAGTGTTTAGACGCTATGGCCAGCTGCCCAGCTTCAGCCCGACCGCGCGAACCGTGAGCGGCGCGCCGCAAATCGCAGTTACCATCAACTGTGGATTTGAAAATCTACGCTGCCGACAAGCCCATCGCGGGCTTCGTGGTTGCGCACGGGGCTGGCGGCGGACAGGTGAGCAGCTTTATGGTCGAGGCGGCTCGCGGCCTGTCGAGCCGCAACGTCACGGTCGCCACGTTTGACTTTCCCTACATCACCGCCGGACGGAAAGTGCCCGACCGCGCGCCCGTGCTCGAGCAGGCGTGGCGGGAGGCGATCGAGTCTGCCCGTTCGAGCATGCGCGACCTGCCGCTCTTCATCGGCGGAAAGTCCATGGGCGGGCGAATCGCGTCGCACGTCGCCGCCCAGGGGGGCATAGGCCCGGTGCGCGGGCTGATCTTTTTTGGCTACCCGCTACACCCGCCTGGACGGCCGGAGCAATTGCGCGACGCGCACCTGCCGGACATCCGCGAGCCGATGCTCTTCATCCAGGGCGGAAGAGACGCCTTCGGAGGCGGCGACGAAATCCGCGCGCTGCTTCCGCGCCTTCAGCGCGCCACGTTGCACGAGATCGAGGGCGGGGACCATTCGTTCCGCGTTTCCGGCGGAAAAGCACGGCAGCAGCAGGTCATCGTCGAGGTCCTCGATGCCGCAGGCGCGTGGATCCGATCAATGTCCGGGTGAAATCCTCGACAAGAACAGCGCGATCGCGTCCGAGACCGCCGCATTCCATTCGTGGGCGCCGTCATACTCGAGCGGCTGCAGACCGTCCGTTCGTTCGCTGAGCGCGGCCACGTCCTTTTCAAATCGTGTGGACGTGAACCAGTCGTCCCGCGCGCCGCGGGCAAGCAGCACCGGCGGAAATCGAACCGATCCGTCTGCGAGCAGCTCCGGCGGGACGTCGCCGCCCACCGCGACGATGGCAGACGCGCCGCGGACGCCCGCGCGGAACGCCATCGCCACGCCCTGCGAGAACCCCGCGTAGACGATCCGCGTTGAGTCGTCGTGCGGCACCTGCTCCAGCGCCGCCGCCACGTAGGAAAGATTGTCGGCAATCGCAACCTCGCGATCCTCGCGGGTCATCCAGCTCGCCACCACCTCTTCCGACCGTCCTCGATAAAAGCGATGAAGCCCCTGAATCGACACGAGCGTCCAGGCTGAGGCATCGTCGATCGCTTCAAGCCGAGTCATCTGAATCTGCGCGTGCTCCATGTAGCCATGGAAGCCGACGATCACTCCTCTCCTCGCGGCGGCACGGGCCTCCCTCACCAGCACCCTTCCATGCGTCATCGTCGGCACGACATGCACGTCCATCGTTCACCTGCGATCAAATGCGGAATCCGTTATGCGTGATCCGGGATCCGGCACTCCCGGCACCCACTCTATCGTGAGCGCAGCTTATGTTTGTGTCTCTGCTCCGCCTCTTCGACGGAGTGCGACTCGGTGAGCGTAGCGTCCTGCTCGGCCATCTGTGCGAGCCTCGCGTAGTGCTTGTGAAGCACTTGCAGCTCTCTTTCGGTGAGCGACTCGACGTCAATGAGATGGTTGCTCGCGCCTTGCATCGCCGCGACTATCTCGTTCAACTTCAGATGCAGCGCCAGCGAGTCCTTGTTCTGCGTTCGCTGGATGAGGAACACCATCAGAAAGGTGACGATGGTCGTGCCGGTGTTGATCACGAGCTGCCATGTGTCCGAGTAACCGAAAACGCGCCCGGTGATCGCCCACACAACAATGACGCCGCAAGCCATGACGAACGCGGTGGTGCTTCCGGTCCAGTGCGTGACTGCAGTGGCGGATCGTTCAAGCAGCAGACCAAATCGGTGCGTTTTGGTGCGAGCCATGGGCCTCCCTCGAATGGCTCGCACTATAGCGCGTTGCGAAAGCGACGCGGGCTACCAGCGAAGACCGAGACGTTCGGGTAGGTCCATTCATGGCGACTCTGCAGTCTCTGGCATTGAGGTAGGCCGGCCGAGCTTGGGGAATCGATCAGCGAACCATGAAAAACCCTCAGAGTTGTGGATATAGTGAAGAGATGCGCCTGTTTGCCTTTTCAAGTCCTCCTGACGTCGCCACCCCTCAACCGCCCCAGCTCGGCAATCGTCGCCGGAATGAAATTCCGGATCGATTCAAGTGGAACCTCGCGGACATCTTTCCCGACTGGCAGGCATGGGAATCGGGCTACAAGGCGCTGGAGGCGGGGATCGCTCGATATGCCGCGCTGAAAGGCAGCCTCTCCGGAGGGGCCGAGGCTCTCTTGCGCGCGTTCAGGCTGTCCGAGGAGCTGGGACAACTCGCCTATAAGGTCTGGTACTTCCCGTCGCTTCAGTACGACGAGGATCAGCGCGACAACGCGGTCAACGCGAAACGGCAGCAGGTGCAGATTCTATTCGCGCGCTTGTCGCAGGCGGAGTCCTGGTTCAATCCCGAGTTGCTGGCGATTCCACTGGACAACGTGCGCGGCTGGATGACGGAGTCCGAAGCCCTGCGCCTCTACAGATTCGCGATCGAAAACCTGTATCGGCAACAGGAGCACGTGCTGGACGAGGCCGGCGAGAAGCTGATGTCGCTGTCGAGCCGTCTCGCATCGGCTCCAAACGACGCGTACTGGGCGTTGTCGACCGCCGACGCGAAGTTTCCGACGATCACGCTCTCCACCGGCGAGGATGTCACGGTGTCGTACGGCCAGTATCGTGCGCTGCTGGCGACCCGGCGAGAGCAGTCCGATCGCGAGGCTGCGTTTCGAGCGTTGCACGACACGTATCGCAACGCGCTCAACACCTACGCCTCCCTCTATAACGGTGTTTGCCAGCGAGACTGGTTCCAGGCCCGCGCGCGGGGCTACACGAGCACGCTCGAAGCGGCGCTTCATGGCGACAATATCCCCACCTCGGTCGTCGAGAACCTGATTGAGACGACGAGAGCGGGAGTCGAGCCTCTTCGACGCTACCATCGGCTGCGCCGCAAAGCGCTCGGCGTGCCGAGTTATCAGGTCTACGATTTTTCGATTCCGCTGGTGACGTTTGACAAGAAGTATCCCTACGAAGACGTGCTCGAGTGGATTGTCGGCGCGGTCGCGGCGCTCGGCCCCGAATATCAGGCGCGGATGCATGAGGGCTTCGCCGGGCGGTGGATAGACGTCTACGAAAACGAAGGCAAACGTTCCGGCGCGTACTCCGCTCCAGTGTACGGCACACATCCGTACATGCTGCTCAACTACACCGACACGCTCGACGATGTGTTCACGCTGGCGCACGAGATGGGGCACTCGATGCACACCATCCTGTCGCACGAAGCGCAGCCGTTCGTGTATTCCAGCTACACGATTTTCGTCGCCGAAGTACCGTCGACGTTGAGCGAAGCCTTGCTGCTCGAATACATGCTGAAGCGGTCGACCGATCCGGATGAACGGATTGTTTTGCTGCAGCATGCGATCGACAACATCACCGGCACCTTTTTCACGCAGGTCATGTTTGCCGACTACGAGCTGCGGGCGCATCGACTGGCCGAACAGGATCAGCCAATCACCTCGGAGATCCTGACCGAGACGTATACGACGCTGTTGAAGGACTACTACGGAGACGCGGTCGATCTGAACCCGCTCACCGGGATCACCTGGGCCAGGATTCCCCACTTCTTCAACTCGCCGTATTACGTCTACCAGTACGCCACCTGCTTTGCGTCAGCGGCGCGGCTCGCGCACGAAATCATGAACGGCGACGCCCAGGCGCGCGACCGATACCTGACGCTGCTGCGATCGGGCGGGAACGATTACCCGATGGAGCAGCTCAAGAAGGCGGGAGTGGATCTCTCGCAACCCGATACGGTTCGAGCCGTGATCGAACAGCTCGACGATCTCGTCACACGGCTCGAACGCGAACTGGCGGCGCGGCCTTAGGGCAGACTCGCGATACGAAAACCGTACAAAGGCTTCGTCCGCATTTCTTACTTTGCGCTGGGGCCCCATTCTCAGCGCCTGCCAGCGCTCGCTCGTTCGCTCGCGCCGATTGATCGCTACAACTTGCCGTTTGGACTTTCGGCTCGATCTGGCGACTGCTGGATTGCCGCCGTGAGCGCGGCGGCGCCGAGGAGTGCGATCGCCGCTGAACCGTAGGCGGTTCCCTCCCCAAATCTCTGAAGCGTGCCGTTGCCCCACACCGGACCGATCGTCCGCCCGAGACTTTCGAGAGCGCCGGCGGCGCCTTGGACCCGACCCTGCTCATGTGGCGGCGCCGCCTTGCTGATGAGGGAGCTCAGCGTCGCGTTGCACAATCCGATGCCGATCGCGCCGGGAACCAGCATCGCCACGAACACGGGCACTGAATAGGTCAGGGCGCTTCCGCCCCATCCGATTGCCGCGCACACGAGGCCGATGGCAAGCGTTCGCCGTTCGCCCAGTGCCTTGACCGCAGGGCCAACCATTCCTCCCTGAACCACCACGCCCAGGAAGCCAAACGCGCTCAAGAGATATCCCGTGTGCGCCGCGTCGAAGCCGAAGCGGTTCGCGCCGAACAGGGCGAACGTCGTTTGATAGACGGCGAATGCCGCCCAGTAGACGAAGTCGATGGTGAGGAGTGTCCGGAGATGCGGCAGATACCACGCGTCGGCGAGCGCGCGCCAGGGTGAACGTCCACCGGCATGCGCACGGTGAACGGTTTCCGGCAGCCAGAAGAACGCGAGCGCGGTCGCCACGACCGTAATCAGCGCCGCCGCCCAGATCGGAGCGGTATAGCTGATGTGCGAAAGCGCGGCGCCGAGACCGGGCCCGACGATGAAGCCGAGACCGAACGCGGCGCCGAGGACCCCGAACGCTTTCGCACGATTCTCTTCCGTCGTGATGTCAGCAATGTAGGCTCTCGCGGTGGTGATGTTGCCGCCGGAGAGACCGTCCACGATGCGCGCGGCAAACAGCATGAACAGGCTGTTGGCGACGGCAAGCATCGCGAAACTCACGACGGTTCCGAGCAGGCTGAAGATCAGAACCGGACGTCTGCCCCAGCGATCCGACAGGTCGCCGAGCACCGGTGAGGCGACGAGCTGACTCAGAGAAAAAGACGCGAACAGCAGGCCAATCGCGAGCGGCGACGCGCCGAACGTCTGCGCATAGAACGGAAGCAGCGGGATGATGATCCCGAAGCCCACCAGGTTCACGAAGAGCGTCAGGAAGATGATGGCGAGAGGAGACAAGGGAAATGCTGAATGTTGAATGCTGAATGGCGAATGCTGAAGGTTACTTCACCACCTTGACGCCTTTGATGAAGACCGGCTCGATCGGCACGTCTTCCATGCCATCTCCCTTGGTCGTGGTGGGCACGGCCGCGATACGATCGGCGACCTCCATCCCTGACAAGACCCGGCCGAAAACAGCGTAGCCGTAATCGACAGGAGAAAACCCGGTGTGATCGAGGGCGCGATTGTCAACGACGTTGATGTAAAACTGCGAGGTTGCGCTGCGAAGCGCCTGGCGGCGCGCCATGGCGATGGTGCCGCGGACGTTGTTCAACCCGTTGGTGGCTTCGTTCAGGATCGGACCGCGGGTTGGCTTCTCGAACAGCGCTGCGGTAAATCCGCCTCCCTGGATCATGAATCCCTTTCTGACGCGATGAAACACCGTGTCGGTGTAGAAGCCCTCGTTGACATATTGCAGGAAGTTCTCAACGGAAACCGGAGCCTTGTCTTTGAAAAGCTCGAGCGTGATATCCCCAAGCGACGTCGACATGACCACGACCGGATTGCCTGGCGCGGGTGCCTCAGCTGATGGTTGAAGCGGCGGGGCCTGCACTGGCTTGGTCTGCTGCGGTTGAGGCGCGTGTTGAGCCTTACCCTGGCCGCCAAAACCCGCTGTTCGACCCTCGACGGCCAGGGTCCAACCCAGAAATGCGGACAAAAGGGCCACAAAAAGGCGACGATTATTGAAGGAACGCATACGACTCCATGGGGCGATAATTCAACTCGATGGATCTGAAATGTTAGGGCCGCCACGTTAACCCGTCAATCCTGCGGCTGTACTACAATTCCGGTCCGGCACGTAAATCGCATTTGCATGGCCCGCACGAGCCGGGCCAGAGGAGATTCGCCATGGCGACCGAACTCCAGCGCGAACAGCGCGAGCTTGCGGCATACATCCGAGCTGGCGCGAGCCGTGGTCCGCAGTGCTTTGGCAGCTATTTCGACGAAAAGGGCGGATCGTGCGCCTTGGGCGCGGTTTACGAGGGCGTCTATCACCTCCCGCGCGACCATGGAAAGCTGATTCCGGATCATCTCGAACGGTTGTTTCGATGCCTGGACGAGATGACAAAAAAGTGTCCCCAGGGCTGCTCGAAGCGGCTGCCGCTGGCGGCGATGATCGTGCATCTGAACGACGATCATCGGCTGTCGCGGGAACAGATCGCCGAGTGGCTCACTCAAGAATCGAGCGGTTAATCGAGTTCCGGATCCCGAGGGCGAATTACCGGCCGCGTAATTCGCCCTCGCGATTCGTGGACTGCAAGGCTCCCGATGTCTTTCCTCGACCGATTCAAACCCCAGCCCAGATGGAAGCACACCGACGCGGCGGTTCGCGTCGCGGCCGTGGGTGAGATTCCCGACGATCCGGCAAACAGAGACACGCTCCAGGAACTGGCCGCCTCGGACGAGGACGTGCGGGTTCGGACAGCGGCAATGGAACGGCTGTCGGACGCGAGCTTTCTCGCCGGGCTGGCGCGCGTCGAACAGGATGTCGACCTTCGGCGACGAATCACCGAGCGCCTGGTCGCGATTGCCGTCGCGCCTGCCGAAACCGATGCGGACGCCTCGCTCGCGCTCGAAGGGCTGGACGATCCGCGTCAGTTTTCAACAATTGCGAAGTCCTCGCCACACGACACCGTTCGCGCATCGGCGCTTGGCCGGGTGCACGAAGCCAAGCCGCTTGGGAGCATCGCGCGCCACGCGCTGGATTCGCAGACCGCGCTGGACGCGGTGGGGCGCATCTCTGATGCCGCGGAGCTGCTGAACGTCGCGCTGAAGACGGAACACAAAGAGGCCGGCGTCGCGGCGCTCGACCGATCGCTCGATCCGCAATCGCCCGATGCGCGCGAAACCCTCGACACCGTCGTGAATCGGGCCAAGAGCAAGGCCGTGGTCAAGCGCGCACGCACCCTGCTCCAGGAGCTGGACGACGCCGAGGCGGCTCGAAAGGCGGCCTTCGAGAGCTGGCAGCAGAATCTGGCCCGAGTTCTTGCAACAGTTGAATCCATCGGTGCGGCGCCTTTCATGGCAGACGCCGCGACCGCGCTCACGAACGCCGAAGCAGAGTGGCGGGATATGTCTTCAAACCCAGTGTTCGAAATCGATCAAGAGACGACGGCGCGTTTTGGCGCGTTGACGGAGTCGGCTCACAACGCTATCTCTGAGTACGAGCGGGCGGAGGCAGAACGGCGTGCTGTCGCCGAACGCGATGCCGCGGCGAGGCGCTCGCGAGAGGCGCTGTGCGAACGGCTGGAAAGCACGCGCGCGGAGCATGCGCGCGAAGAAGTCGAAAAGGCCCGCGGCGAATGGGAAGGGTTGCCGGGCCCATCGACACAGGAGATCGAAGACGAGCGGATTCGCGCCCGGTTCGAGGATGCGTGCCGTCGCGCGGAAGAGCGTCATCACAATCATCACCAGCAGGCAGAGATTCACGCACGGCTCGATGTCCTCTCGAGCGATGCAGAGCGCGTGTCGTCGGATCAGAGTCTCGATCCGGCTGCGTGGGAGACGGTCCAGCAGGAGTGGGCTGGTCTTCATCCGAAAGCCGACGGGCCCGATCCGGCAGTCGTCGAGCGGTTCGCCGCGGCGGACGCACGCATGCGGCTGCGAATCGAGGAGCGGCGCGCCGCCGCTGAGCGCACCTTGCGTCAGCAGGCGCAGCGCATCGAGCAGTTGATCGAGCGGGCAACGATTCGCGCCACAGCCGAGGATCTCACGCTTCGGGAAGTGGAACGGCTGGCGCGCGATCTCCGGGCTGCCAGCGACGCGCCTCCGGCCCTGGCCGAGCGCGAGCAGCACGCGCTCCTCGAGCGGCTCCGCGCCTCACAGGCGGCGATTGCACCGAAACTCCACGAACTGCGTGAGATGGACGAGTGGAAGCGTTTCGCGAATGCCGCGGTCCAGGAGGAGCTCATCGCCCGCACCGAAGCCCTGACCACGAAGTTCGGCTTTAACACCCCGGAAGGCGTGAAACCCGAGGAGGTCGAGAAGGCCGCGCGCGAGCTTCACGAAATCCAGGAGCGATGGAAGCAGGCCGCCGAGGCGCCCCGCGCTCAGGCCCAGGCCCTTTGGCACCGGTATCGCCAGGCCGCCGATCCGATCCAGGCCAGGGCGCGTGAGTTCTTTGCCCAGCGGGGCGAAGAACGCAAAGGCAACCTCGCGCTCAAGCTGGCGCTGATTGAACGCGCCGAAGCGCTTGCGCAATCGACGGACTGGATCAAGACCGCCGAAGAGCTGAAGAAGCTGCAGACCGAGTGGCAGGCGATTGGGCCGGTGCCGCGCCAGGACACACGGACGACCTGGAAGCGTTTTCGCGAAGCCTGCGACACCTTCTTCACCCGTCGCAATTCCGATCTCGCGGAGCGCAAGGAAATCTGGGCGACGAATCAGGCAAAGAAGGAAGCGCTGTGCGTCCGCGTCGAACAGGTCGCCAGCTCAATGGAGTGGGAGCGGTCGGCAGCCGAGATCCGGCGGCTTCAGTCGGACTGGAAGGCGATCGGTCCGGTCCGCCGCAGCCGATCCGAAGCGCTGTGGCAGCGATTCCGCGCCGGGTGCGACGCGTTCTTCGATCGCTACAAGCGACGCGATCAGATAGAGCTGGAAGCGAAGCAGGCGGATCGCGAGGCGCTCGTCGCGGAACTCGAGTCGCTGGCGCCGGCCGAGCGCGGCGAGACCGGCGTAGCCTCCGCCGACGTCACCGCGTCATCTCCGGCGCCGGCGATCGAGGACACCGCCCTCCTCGAGCGCGTGCGATCGCTGCGCAACCGCTGGAATCAGTCGACGCCCGTCGTCCGACAGGGAGCCGATCCGCTGAGCGGCCGCTTCATGGCCGCGCTCGAGCACCTGCTGGCCAACCAACCCGATGCGTTCAAGGGAACCGAGCTGGACGTCGAATCGAACGGGCAGAAGATGGTCAAGCTGTGCGAACGTGTCGAGGGATTCCTCACTGACGTGGCCGCAACCCCCGCCAACTCGTCACAGGCGCTCGCCGCGATGCTTCGCGAAGCTCTGGCTGCGAACACGATTGGCGGCCGCGCGGGCGAAGAGACGAAGTGGCGCGCGATGGCCGAAGACGTCCGCGCCGCACAGGCATCATGGAATCGTCTCGGCCCGGTTCCCGGCGAGACCGGCCGTCAACTGTCCGACCGTTTCCATCGCGCGTGCGGTCGGTTCTTCGATCAGTTTCGCCGCCACATGCCGCAGCAGCAGGAAGCCGCGCCCCGACGCGCGAAGGCCGTAGGCGCACGGTAGAGCGCCCGCGGCCCGAGCGAGGGGCCGGAGGGAAGCGCCGCGAAGCGGCGCCCCCGAGCGAGAGCGAGCGGGGGTGGGGCCCCGCGAGCAGTGAGAAATGCAGACTGCCGGCGCCCCTTCCCCGTCACTTCGTGTACACGACCTTTCCTCCCACTATCGTGTAGCTCACGTGAGCGGTCGGAATCTCGTCCTCGGGAATCGACGTGATGTCCTTCGAGAGAACGGTCATGTCGGCGAGCTTTCCCACTTTCAACGAGCCGCGCGATGACTCCTCGAACGCGGCATACGCCGCGTTGAGGGTGTACGACTTGAGCGCTTCCATCCGACTCATGCGCTGGTCGGGGAAGAAGACCTTCCCGTCCTTGGTCTTTCGGCTCACGGTCGCGTAGTAGTTGGCAATCGGATCCATGTCTTCCACCGGCGCATCGGTTCCATTGCTCACCACCGCGCCGCTCTTCATCAGCTTCTGCCAGACGTAGGCCCCTTCCTCGGCGCGCTTCGAGCCGAGCCGCTCGATGACGTACGGCGCATCTGAGGTGCAATGAATCCCCTGCATCGACGCGATCACCCCAAGCTGACCGAATCGCGGGATGTCCTGGGGCGACAGGTGCTGCGCATGTTCGACCCGCCATCGGAGATCGTGTTTGGACGGATTGGCCTTGAACGCCTGCTCGAAGATATTCAGCGTCTCGCGGTTTGCCCGATCGCCAATTGCGTGCACGCACAGCTGGTAATCATTGGCGATTGCCAGGCGCGCCGTTTCTGTGATGTCGGCAATGCTGGTGGTGTTCAGGCCGGCGCTCTCGGGCTTGTCGCTGTAAGGCTCGAGCAGCCACGCTCCGCGCGAACCGAGCGCACCATCGATCTGCCGCTTGATCGCGCGCACGGTCAGGTGACTCTTTCCGTAGTCGATGGTCCGATACTTCGAGAGGAGCGGCGCTTCGCGTTCGTTGCCCTCGCGCACCATCACCCACAGCCGAACGCCAATCTGTCCCTGATCGATCATCTGCTTCATCAGATCAATCGTGGCGAAAGACGAGCCGGCATCCTGAAAGGACGTCACACCCTTCGACAGCGACTCCTGCGACGCCAGTTCGAGCACTTTCCGCGCCCGCGACGGATCGCCTCGCCCGGTGTGAACCAGTCCTGAGGCGGTCTCCCGCAGGAGGCCGGTCGGATTCCCGGCGGCATCCTTCAGGATTTCACCGCCCGGCGGGTCTGGCGTGGAGCGATTGATATCCGAAATCTCCATGGCCCTGGCATTGACGAAGCTGGCGTGGCCACTCGCGTGCGTCAGCAGGACCGGGTTGTTCGGCGACACCGCGTCAAGCGACGCGTGCGTCGGGAAACCCTCGACGTTCGGGTTCGGCCGCGACGTCCATTTCTCCTGATGCCAGCCGCGTCCGATGATCCACTCGCCGGGCTTTGCCGTCTTCGCCGCCTCCGCCACCATCGACACAATCTGATCCCAGCTCGTCGTCGGCATCAGTTTCAGGTTGAGCTGCGCCTCGCCGACGCCGGTGAAATGGCCGTGGCCCTCGATGAAGCCGGGAATCACCAATTGGCCCTGGACGTCGATGACCTGCGTGGAGGGCCCGACATATCGCCGCACATCCGCCACGCTGCCGATAGCGAGGATGCGGTCGCTGCGGACGGCGACAGCCTGCGCCTGCGGAATTCCATCGTCAACGGTGATCACTTTGCCATTGGTGATCACCAAGTCTGCCCCCTCCTGCTGGGTCGTGGGGACAGCGAGAGCGGAGGGTGTAAAGAACAAAACGAACGTGAAAATCAGCTTGGGGTTCAATTCAGATTCCTAATGAAAACAACCGATCAAAATTCCCAGACAGAATCTTCTGTCTATCCTCGTCGCTCGCGCCGATCGCGCGAAGCGCAGACTCCTGAGCGGCGAAGATCGGTTGCTGCCACCCACGGGGAAAGAACGACGAGTCAGTCCCAAACAGAATCCGATCCGGTCCAGCGACGGCGACGGCGCGGCGAAACACGTCCTCCAGCGTGAGGCCGGGATCGTACTTCATCCAGCCGTTTGAGCTCGACGTGTCGAGGTGGATGTTGCCACACTGGTCGGCCGCCATTAACGCCTCACGCCACATACCGGCGCCGAAGTGAGGAACGATGACGGGAACGGCAGGAAAGCGCGACGCGACCGCGGCAAGCGCAAGCGGATCGCCCAGCCGAAGGTCGAAGGGAGATGGGAGCCCGAGTTTCTTTCGCACGCCGACGGTCAGTACCCCGCAGTGCACGAACACGACGGCCTTGTACTCGAGCGCCGCCGCAAAGACCTCGCGCACCCGTTCATCGTCCAATCTGTAGCCGTGCATTGCGGGAAACAGACAGACACCGCGGAGGCGCTGCTCACCAAGCGCACGCGAGAGACGCGTCGACACGTCTCCCGCCGCTGGATTGAACATGAAAAAACCGACGAAGCGTGTCGGGTGACGGGCGACGGCCGTGGCCACGGATACTTCGTCGCCGGGAATGCTCGCGATGATCGCGGCGCGGGAAACCTGCTGCGCGTCCAGCTCGGCGCGCCAACGGTCCGCGAGCGCGTCGGCGGTGCCGGGGTCGTCCCAGCCCAGTCGATGCGATACTGCGGTGGAGCGACCAGCGTCGGGGAAGCCGTCCTGTCCGGCGGTCAGGAGCTCCAGGAATCGGCTGGAGAAAAAGTGACAATGAGCGTCCGAGATGCGCATGGCGAAAACGCCATCATAATCGGGCTCGTCTCCGATACGCACGGATTGATTCGCGATGGACTGTTCGAAGCGCTCGCTGGCGTCTCGCAGATTCTGCACGCCGGCGACGTCGGCGGCCGGCCGGTCCTCGATGCATTGAGCGCGATCGCCCCTGTGCTGGCCGTCTACGGAAATGTCGATTCGATTGACGGTCTGCTGCCCGCGTCAATCGCGATCGACGCGGGCGGACTCTCAATTCACGTCAGTCACGGTCACGAGCTTGGCAGCCCCGCGCCGGCGAAGCTGCTGACGCGCTACCAGGCCGACATCATCGTCTTCGGCCACACACATCGACCGCTCGTGCATCGCGACGGCGCTCGACTGGTGGTGAATCCCGGCGCCGCAGGGCCAAGGCGATTTGATGTTCAACCGACTGTGGGGATCTTGCGCATTATCAACGGCAAAGCCGAAGTGGAGCTCAGGCCGATCAAGAGCTGAGTGAAATGCTGCATTGCTGAATGCTGATTGCTGAATGAAAAACCTTGAGCAATCAACAATCAACAATCAAACATCAGCCATTCTTTCCTTCAGCATTCAGCATTCGACATTCAGCATTTCACCCAGCAAACTTATACCCCATGCGGTGAATCGTGAGGACGTACTGCGGGTGTCGCGGATTGGGTTCGATCTTCTGGCGCAGCCAGGCGACGTGGACGTCGACGGTTCTGGTCGACGGCATCGAGTTGTAGCCCCACACTTCATTCAGCAGCTCCTCGCGCGTAAGCGTGGCGCCGCGATGCTCGATGAAGTACTTGAGCAACTGAAACTCGCGCGCTGAAAGATCCAACGGCGCGCCGGCTTTCGTCACCTCCGCCCGGCGGAAATCCACTCGCACGTCGTCGAATTGGTATCCTTCGGCGGGATGCGACGGCGGCGGTACGCGCCGGAGCTTGGCCTCGATCCGCGCCAGCAGCTCGACCATCTCGAATGGTTTCGTCACGTAGTCGTCGGCGCCCAGCTTCAGGCCGACGACTTTGTCGACCACCTGACCTTTTGCGGTCAGCATGATCACCGGCGTCTCCGTTCCGCGCTTGCGCAGTTCGCGGAGGACATCGAAGCCATTCAACCTCGGCAGCATGACGTCGAGGAGGACGAGGTCGAATGCCTCGCGCGACGCGCGTTCGAGCCCGCTCTCTCCGTCGATGCTGGTCTCGATGGCGTAGCCTTCGCGGATCAGCCGATCGCGAAGTGTCAGCACCAGACCAGGCTCGTCCTCGACCAGGAGCAGCCGTTTCACGCGTGTGATCCGTGGCCTGGCGCTTCGGACAATGCGGTACGGCCAACCGGTTCCTCGCTGGCGGCTGGCAGGATGACGGTGAATTCGCTGCCTGTGCCGGGCTCGCTGTGCACGATGACGTTTCCGCCGTGGGCCCGAACGATGCGCTGCACCAGGCTGAGGCCAAGCCCCGTCCCCTGGATGCGCGCGGCGATCACGTCGGGTGCGCGATAAAACGGTTCGAAGATTCGCAGCTGGTCGGAAGCGGCAATGCCGATTCCGCGGTCCGCGACGGTGACGTGTACTTCGCGGCCGACAGCGCGGGCGCGAAGGCCGAGCCAGCGCCCCGCCTCTCCGTACTTGATCGCGTTGGCAACCAAATTGTCGAACACGCGTCGAAGCGCGGACTCGTCACCGAGCACGGGCGGCAGCCGCTCCGCGATGTCGTAGTCGACCCGAATTCCCGCGGAGTCGAGAAGCGAGCGTCGTGACTCGACGATGTCGTGCAGCAGCGGCGTCAGGGGAACAGTCGTGAGCGTAAACGCTCGCTGTCCCGCATCGATGCCGGCAAATTCGAGTATCTGCTCCACCATGTCGGTCAGCCGCCGCCCTTCATTGCGAACGAGATCGCCGTACTTTCGGATCTCCGCGTCATTTTTGACGACGCCGTCCGCGAGGTTCTCGCCGGCGGAGCGAATGACGGCGAGCGGGGTTCGAAGTTCGTGCGACACGGCAGCGACAAATTCCATCTGCTGACGGGCAAGCTCCTGTGCGCGCCGGGTGGCGAGCACCAGCAGCGCCACGCTCGCGCCCAGCACCGAAAGCACGCTCGAACTGATAATCAGGTTCCGGCGTCTGGCCGCGTTCACGGCGGCCTCGAGCGATCCCGACGGGTGCTTCACGAGCAACCGCCACCGGGGCGCCCCGACGGTGGCCAAACGCGCGGTCGCCGCGGCCGTCGTCGCGGCCAGCGGCCCATTCTGCTGAACGAAGATCGACACCGGACCTCCGCCCCGCATGGGGACTGCGCGATCCGCGTCCGGTGGCAAGACGATGTGCTCGCTGACAGTGGTCGATGTGCCGAGCCCCTGCATCGGGCCAGCGGTGAACGTCGATGTGTATCTCCGAATCTCTGATACAAGAGCGCCGAAGTCCTGCATGCGAACCTGGAACAGATCGCGCGACGCGTCAACCTGCGCATCCGGCGCCGGGCTGAACTCGCCATTGGACTGGTAGACAACGGCACGGTCGTTGGTGTTGACCACAGCGAGCTCGTAATCGAAGCCGTCGCCAGTCTGGCGGAAGTGCTGCTGCGCAAGCGCAGGCAGCATCTCGTTCGTGATGTACGCGCGATCCATCAGGACGATGATGTACGAGAGCCCCGGTGAAAGACGAAACTGGGTGTGACCGTCGGCCTCATCGAAGCGGAACAGCGGCATCGGGATCAGGAACGCCGGGATGTTGTCCCAGATTGCCTGCGGCATCTGCCGTAGCACGAGGCCGGGTGTTCCAGCCGCGGGTTCGGGCGCGCTCAACAGCTTCTGGTGGATCGGGTCCAGCACAGAGGGCCAGGCGATCGATTCCAGCGTGCGGGTCGTCGAGTTGAATCGCTGCAATGGCGCTCCGGCGCCGTCGACACTGTAGATCTCCTTGACGATACGCGGGTACTTGGCCGTGGCCTGCCAGCGATCGTGGCGAAGGGCGATACGGGACTCGAGACTACCGGCGGCCTGCGGGTCGACCTGGAACAACAGATAGGCGCGCGTCAGCTCGCCATCAAAGTCCTGAACGAACCCTGACGTGCGCGTAGTGAGCGTGGCGCGCATGTGTTCGCGCTCCGCGTCGCTGATTCGGCCCAGCCACCTGTACTGAAGCGTTGCCAGAAGCGCGATCAGCCCCAGCAAAGCCACGGCCACGACGACCATCGGCAGCCTGAATCGACCTCGCATGAGGGCAGTCTAGCACCACGTTCCGTCCTGCCGCGGCCGTACACAACAGGTTTTACGTCCTTAACAATCTCTTTGCCCGCTCTTAACCATTCGCGCGCATCCAGCCGCCATCATCGTTCGTCTCATCACCACGTTCACTTCGGGAGAGCGCGCTCTCCTACTCGAGAGGACTTCACACATGCGCAGTCTCATTTGGCGGGCGAGCTCGATTGCGGCCGTCCTGCTGCTTGCCTTCAGTGCGGGCGCCTTCGCCCAACAGGAGAGCAAGGCGGCCGACGTGCTCGCCGGAACTCGAAAGGCAATCGGCGGAAAGAAGCTGGACACGCTCACGTCGCTGAGCGTCCAGGCGGCCGCGCAGCGGAACGTTGGCAGCTTTCAAATCACCAGCGATCTCGAGCTGCTCGTGGATATGCCTGACAAGTATCTGCGCTCGGAGACGTCGAACGGTCCGATGGTCAACATGGCCAGCACGTTGGGGTTCAACGGCGATCGAGCGGTGAAAGGTGGAGGCGCCGTCGGGACGCCCGGTGGCGGAATGGTCATTCGCATGGGTGGACCCGGGCCGGGCGCCGCCACGCTCGGCGGCGGCGAGAGACCGACGCCGGAACAACAGGCACAACTCGACAAGCAGGTCGTCCGATCGGCGAGACAGGAGATCGGCCGGTTGATGCTCGGATGGTTTGCCATGGCGCATCCGTCGCTGAGCGTTCAGTACAGCTACGCGGGCGAAGCGGAGTCACCAGATGGCAAGGCGTTCATGGTGGACGTCAAGAACAGTGACGGCTTCGCCGCTCGCCTCTTCATCGACGAGAAGACTCACCTCCCGTTGATGGTGACCTACCAGGGGCCACAGCCACGAATGATCACCGTCGACGGAGGGCGAGCCGGTGGCGACGGCGCTCAGTCGCAGGGGCGGCGGCAAATGACTCCGGATGAGCAGAAGAAGATGGCGGCTGATGCGGAGGCCCAGCTCGAACAGATGAAGAAGCAGGCGCCGGCAATGGTCGAGTACGCGCTCTTCTTCGACGACTGGCGCGACGAGGACGGCATCAAGTTTCCCCATAGTTTTCGGAGAGCGGCGGCCGGAACGACCACGGAGGAGTGGACCGTCAACAAGGTGAAAGTCAATCCGAAGATCGATCCGAAGAAGTTCGAGTCGGAGCACTGAAGGGAGCGGTAGACGCGTGAAGTCAGTCAGCCTGTTGCCGGCGTGCGTCATCGCTCTGGGCGCGGTCATGCTCGGTTCCCCAGCGCATGCGCAGCAACGAACGCCCTCATCCACCCTCCGCATCGTCGTGCACGACCCGAGCGGCGCGGTAATTCCGGGGGCGGTGGTTCGAGTGGGCAATCTCGAGACGACGGCCGCGAGCCCCGTCGAAGTTGTGTCCGATGGGCAAGGGGTTGCCGTCGCGGCGGGCCTTGAACCTGGTCGCTACACGGTCAGCGTCAGCTTCCCCGGGTTCGAGACGAGGACATTGACTGACGTACGCCTCAAGGCTGGTGAGGCGAAGCGCGATGTGATCCTGCCGATTCAGAAACTCGATCAGTCCGTCTCGGTCGGCCGGGACCCGGCCGTGGCCGCGTCGGACCCGAACAGCGATCGGTTCAACACCGTCCTTTCCAAGGAACAAATCGATGCGCTTCCCGACGATCCGGACGAGATGGAAAGTGTCCTGAAGGAGATGGCCGGACCAGGCGCAACGCTGCGCGTGGACGGGTTCCGCGGCGGCCGCCTGCCGCCGAAGTCGCAGATTCGCTCGATTCGGTTCTCTCGCGACATGTTCGCCGCGGAAAATCACGGCGGCGGCATGGTCTTCGTCGATATCACGACGCAGCCAGGGCTCGGCCCGCTGCGCGGCGGACTCGACTTTACCTTTCGCGACGATTCTCTGAACGCACGGAACGCCTTCGTCGATGAAAAGGGACCAGAACAGACGCAGCAATATGGGTTCAACCTGAGCGGCACGCTGCTGAAGGAACGGACGTCCTTTTCGCTGTCGGCCGGCGGCGCGTCTCTCTATGACTCCGCCAACATCTTCGCGGCGGTGCCAGACGGCACGGTCAGTTCGAACGTCCGGCGGCCAGCCGACCGCGTCAACTTCAACGGACGGATCGACCACGCGTTGACCAAGGCCCACACGCTTCGCGCGACATTCCAGCGCAACGCGGACGATCAGAAGAACCTGGGTGTCGGAGGTTTCGACCTGACGGAACGGGCGTATGCGCGACGCACGGACGATCGGATGCTGCGCCTGGCGGAGAGCGGTCCGCTCAGCAAGAATGTCTTTGCGGAGTCGCGGGTGCAGCTGCGCTGGCAGTCGAACCGCATCGATTCGGCGTACGAACTGCCAACCGTCAGCGTCCTCGATGCCTTTACCGGCGGAGGTGCGCAGCAAGCGGGCGGACGACGAAGCATGGAGATGGAGTGGGCCACCAATATCGATTGGGCGAAAGGCAAGCATGCTGTTCGCGCCGGGACACTCGTGGAGGGCGGATCGTATCGGAGCGACAGCCGAACCAACTATCTCGGGACTTTTACGTTCGCGAGCCTGGCGGACTTCGAGGCGGAGCGGCCGACGACGTTTTCGCGACGCGCGGGGGATCCGCTCGTCGAGTACGCGATGTGGCAGGCCGGCGCGTTCGTGCAGGACGACTGGCGCGCGCGCAAGAATCTGACGCTGAGCGCGGGGCTGCGGGAAGAACTCCAGACCCACCTCGACGATCGCTGGAATCTGGCGCCGCGGATCGGCGTCACGTGGTCACCTTTCAAGAGCGGCAAGACCACCATCCGCGGCGGTGGCGGAGTCTTCTACGACTGGCTCGATGCCGGCACGTTCGAGCAGACTCTGCGAGTGGATGGCACTCATCAGCAGGATATGGTGGTACGGAATCCCGGTTACCCCAATCCATTCAGCGGTGATTCAAGCCAGGAGATCCTGCCTGGCAGCAAGTACGCACTGGCATCGGATCTCGTCCAGCCGGTTCGGAAGATGATCAACATTGGTTTCAGTCAGCAGCTGACGCCCACGCTGAGCGCCAATGTCAGTCTTGGTCACAGCGTCGGCAGCGACAGGTTCCGCGGCCTCAACGTCAACGCACCGCGCGCCGATGGCTCCCGACCCGATCCTGCGCTCGGCAACGTCACCACGGTCGAGTCCACGGCCCGCGCGCGCGGCAGCTCCGTGAATGCCGGCCTCAACCTCAATATCCCGAACCGCCGGACGATCTTGTTCGCGAACTACTCGTGGCTGCGTCAGGAAAACGATGCCGATGGACCCTTCAGCCTGCCGGCCGACAGCTACAATCTCGCGGGCGAATGGGGCCCCGCCGCCGGTGTGCCTCATCACATCTTCAGCAGCATCATCAACACGACCATAGGGAAGAACCTCAGAGTGGGATTGACCGCGACGGCACGAACGGGCACCCCCTACAACATCACGACCGGCCGCGATGAAAACGGTGACACCGTGTTCAACGATCGGCCGGACGGCGTGAGTCGCAACACCGGAACGACGAAGGGCATGTGGGACATGGGTGGGCGCGTGAGCTACGCGTTTGGTTTCGGCCAGCGACCGGCGGGCCCTGGCATGGGTGGCGGACCCACGGTCGTCATCCAGCGCGTGGGTGCGGTCGGCGGCGGGGGAGACATGCTGAACGCGATTGGCGGTGGCGGTGCGGAAGACAAGCGCGTACGGTTCGAGCTCTACGTCTCGGCGCAGAATCTCCTGAACCACGTCAACCCGATTGGATACTCGGGCGTGATGACGTCACCGTTTTTTGGCGAACCCACAGCCGCGATGCCGGCGAGACGAATCGACCTCGGCGTCAGGTTGGGCTTTTAAAGAACACCGAATCACTGATCACTGATCACTGATCCTCGAATCCCTGATCCTTGAATCGCTGATCCTTGAATCGCTGGATCGTTTTGCGATTAGAGACGGGAAAGGAGAAAAGAGAAGGGAGAAGAGAGGAACACCTCTTCTTATTCTCCTTTCTCCCTTCTCCTTTCCGTCTTTAAAACATGATGCAGCGTGACAGTGGAATACTCGGCCGTAGACGGATGGACGATACGTCGATCGACGACCAGGAAGTAGGGCAGCGCGAGCGAGGAAAGGGCAGCGGCGACACCGAACGCGGCTCGAAACCCGTAGTGCTGAATCAACCATCCCATTGCGGTGGAGCCGGTGCCGATTCCTGAATCGAAGGCCGCGAGCACGGCGCCGAACGCGGCGCCGCGGCGATCCGGCGTCACGTGCCGCATGATGTAGCCAATGTACGACGGATACGCCGTGCCGAATCCGAGTCCGAAGATGAGCGCCGATAGCAGTATCCAGGTTCGCGTTCCGCCGACAGCCAGACACGCGAGACCACCGCTGATCAGAATCAGGCAGGGAACGAAGACACGCTTGTAGCCGTACTTGTCCCCCAGCCTCCCGAGCGCCGGGCGTGTGAACAGCATGACGACGGCGAGCGAGGTGAGATACAGGCTCTTCGGCGTCACGCCGTTGGCGTCGGCATACATGGCCGTAAAGCTGGTGATGCCGCCGTATCCAAACGAGTAGAGCGCGAGCGTGATGGAGAGCACGAGAACACGCCGCTCGACCAGTCCGCGCCGCGGACCTGGCGAACGATTCGACACGAACTGATGCTCAGGCAGCGCCGCCGCGATCGCCGTCATGCCAAGATTGAGCGCCATCGCGCCGAGGCACAGCCACAGCCAGCCGCCCGTGCGATAGATCCAGAATCCGACCGGGGGCGCGACCGCGATCGCGGAGAGCGTGGACAGACCCCAGTAACCAATTCCTTCAGCTCGCCGGCTCTCGGGGAGCAGCGCCGTCATGTACGCAGCAGACGCGGAGAGGAGAGCCGACCAGAACACGCCGTGCACCAGCACGAGCGCGAGCAGGAGACGATGGTCGGTGATCACGGCGTACGCCACCGAGAACGCCGCGAGCGCGATGCTCGTGGTAATCAGCACTCGGCGCTGTCCGGCACGATCCACGAACGCGCCGGT